>OGCL01000756.1_pt1 | contig 31996 bp, 32 predicted proteins | sample 1570041 | NCBI WGS metagenome assembly OGCL01 (sample SAMN06266162, study PRJEB24511) | hot springs metagenome | isolation source: Hot spring water | place: South Africa: Limpopo | collected 2015-06-22 | reverse complement strand
CGCACCGACTTCCCTGTTTCACCCCTCGTATGACGAGCATAGGGGGCACCTGTTGCAAGGCGCGCAGGGTAGAGACTTGCGCCAGGTGCGTCAAATATTCGGCAACCGCCAGCCCGTCAGCCTGAGGGCTGCCGACGACCGATACGCTGCGACCAGGGCAACGCGCTCAGCCCATGCAGCAGCACACTGAGCAGCACCGTGCAGATGGCCGTGGCAACCAGGCTGTTCTCGGCCTGCAACTGCACATCCATGAGCATGATCAGGAACACCACGGTGGCCAGGCCGCGGGGGCCGAACCAGGCGATAAACAGGCGCAGCTCAAGGTCCATGCGGGTGCCCAGCAGACTGATGCACACCGGCAGGATACGTATCAGGGTCAGGCTCAGCAGCGCATAGAGCCAGATCTGCGGCGTCGCCATGGACCAGGCCAGCGGCACGACAAGGGCGCCGAACAGCACCCAGGTCAGCACAGACAGCAGGCTGGAGAACTCCTCAGCGCCCTGCAGCAGATGATGCTTGCTGCGACCGAACAGATACCCTGCCAGCAAGCCCCCGACAAAGGCGGCGATAAAGCCACTGCCGCCCAGGGCCTGGGCCGTGGCAAAGCACAGGATCGCCAGCCCCGGCAAGGTCAGCTGCGACCAGATCGGCGCCTCCCAACCCTGCTCGCTGGCAAATCGGTGCAGGCGCCAGACCAGAAACGCCAGCAGTGCGCCAACCACACTGCCAATGCCCAGTTCGACCAACAGAAACTCCACCACCAGCAGCCAGGGGGCCTGCCCCTGGCTCTCGACCCGCAGCGCCAGCAAGGCGAGCAGGATTGGCACGCAGATACCATCGTTCAGCCCACTTTCGACATTCAGGCTCTCACGCACCGGCGCCGGTACTGCCGGGTTGCGGACCACCACCTTGCCCAGGGCGGCATCGGTGGGGGCAAGAATGGTCGCCAGCAATGCCAGTTCCAGCAGCGGCACCTGGGGCAACAGCCAGAGGCCCAGCCCCCAGCCTGCACCCAGGGTCAGCGGCAGGCCGATCAGCAGCAGGCGCAATGGCAGATTTTCATGGGCCCTGAGCACGCGCAGATTGGCATTGGCCGCGTCACTGAACAGCACCAGTGCCAGGGTCAGCTCGGCCAGCATACGCAGGCCGCTATGGTTGACCTGAGGCTGCAAGATGCCCAGCAGTGCCGGCCCCATCAGCAGTCCGGCCAGCATAAACACCAGTGGCCCACTGAACAGTCGTGACTCCAGGCGTGCAGCGCAGACGCTGTAGACGATGAGAAAGGCGGCAAGAACGGCAAGGTCCTGGTACATCGCAATCCTATGGGCTCAGGTTCAACGCTTGCGACACAAGGTCAGGCCATCGCCCAGGGGCAGCAGCGACAGATCCACCCGCGCATCGTCGCGCAAGGCCAGGTTCAATGCCTGGATGGCGCGGGTATCGGCACTGTCGGGCTGCGCCTGCAATACCCGGCCGCTCCACAGGGTATTGTCGAACAGCAGCAGGCCACCTGTGCGCAGCAGGCGCAGGGCCTGCTCCAGGTAAGCCGGATAGTTGGCCTTGTCGGCATCGATAAAGATCAGGTCGAACTGGCCAGCCTGCCCTTCGTCGAGCAACGCCGCCAGGCTGTGCAGGGCCGGCCCCAGGCGCAACTCGATACGCTCCTGTACCCCGGCCTCGCGCCAGTAGCGCCGGGCGATCTCGTGGTAGTCGCCGGCCAGGTCGCAGCAGGTCAGCCGGCTCTGTTCGCCCGAGGCCTGCGCCATACACAGGGCGCTGTAACCGGTAAAGGTGCCCACCTCAAGCAAGCGTCGGGCGCCCAGCAGCTGCACCAGCAGCGCCATAAACTGGCCCTGCTCGGGGGCGATCTGCCACTGGGCGTTGACCAGCTGCGCAGTTTCCGCCCGCAGGCGGGTCTGCAGCGCCGACTCGCGCAGCGATACCTGCAAGAGATATTGATACAGGGCATCGTCCAGGCCCAGGGTGCGGTTGGTCATAGGCGAGGTTCCATCAATCGAAGGGCAGCGCCGGCTGCTGCGCCCGCTGCTGCAGAAAGCGCAGAAAGGCCGGACGATAGTGGGCATATACCTCGGCCGGCAACCAGCGCTGATAAAGGTCGAGCAGGGCCTGGGGTTCGCCAGACAGCTGGCGCACCGCCTGGTCAATGCGCCGGGCCATGTCTGCGCCCCAGGCTGTGCGTGGGCAATAGATCCCCACCGGAACCAGCTCGGCACTCTCCTTGAGGGGCACATTGACCAGGGGCTCGCTCAGAGTGAAGTGGCGCAGCACCTCGGTGTAGATCACCGGGTACTCGAATACATAGTCCAGGCGCCGGTGACTGACCATCAGCAGCAGGTTCTCCCCGGCCAGGCTGCCGCCCATGATCGGCAACTGCCCCCTGGCCTGGGCCTGCTGCAGACGCTCGCGAATATCGGCGGGATAGACCCGGGTCTTGGCCAGGGCGCCGCGCAGGTAGGGGTTGCCCAGCAGCCAGTCGAGGCTGACCTGGCCATTCTCGATCAGCAACTGATCCAGGCTCTGCCGGCGGATCAGCAGATGCATGGGGGTGGAGGCCACATGGGGCACGAAATAGCCCAGGCGGTCGCGCTCCTCGCTCTGCAACAGGCCACTGCTGCAGAAGGGATCGTGGTCGAGCATACGCTGCTCGATACGGGCCATGGGCAGCACCTCGTAGCGCATCTGCAGCTCGGGCAATTTCGCTTCCAGCAACTGCATGGCCTCGTAGAGCACGCCGTCGACCAGTTCGCCGTCGCGCACATTGAAGGCCCCCGGCAGCGGCACGACTCCCCAGGTCAGTTGCTGGGCCGGCAACGGCATGGCCCAGAACAGGCCGGCAAGCAGCGCAATATGGAGAAGGCGCACGGTCGTATCCCTGAGTGCATGACTTCTACAACGCTAGGCCATCAGGGCTGATCCTGCCGTATTTCTCGCTGCCTATGGCCACTGCTGGGTCAAAAATGCATATCGCTCCAGCCCACCCAGTGGAACTGCCAGGTGACCAGGATAAGCAGGCCAAAACCGATGCGATACCAGGCAAACAGCGCGTAGCTGTGACTGCCAATAAACTTGAGCAGTGCGCGTACCGTGAGCATGGCGAAGATAAAGGCGGTGACAAAGCCAATGGCAAACACCGCCAGGTCGCTGCTCTGGAACAGTTCGCGATACTTGTAGCCGGAATACACCGCGGCGCCAACCATGGTCGGCATGGCCAGGAAGAAGGAAAACTCGGTGGCCGCCTTGCGCGACAAGCCAAACACCAGGCCGCCGATAATGGTGGCGCCGGAACGGGACGTGCCGGGGATCATGGCCAGGCACTGGGCGCAGCCGATCTTCAAGGCGTCCTTCCAGCTCATGTCATCGACCGTTTCGGCATGCACCCGGTGGCTGCGCCGTTCGGCCCAGAGCATCAGCACCCCGCCCACCACCAGGGCCATGGCCACGGTCACCGGGTTGAACAGGTACTGGTGAATCAGGTCGGCAAAGGCCACCCCCAGCGCCACAGCCGGCAGAAAGGCGATCAGCAGATTGGCGGTAAAACGCTGGGCCTGGCGCTGCCGGGGTAGATGCACGACCACGTCGAGAATCTTGCGCCGATACTCCCAGATCACCGCCAGAATGGCGCCAAGCTGGATAATGATATTGAAGGCCATGGCCCGTTGGCCTTCGAAGTCGATCAAGTCCGCGACGATGATCTGGTGCCCGGTACTGGAAATCGGCAAAAACTCGGTGACCCCTTCCACCACTCCCAGGATAAAGGCCTGCATGGCCACCCACAGATCCATCAAGACTCCCTAAAGCGCAGTACAGGGCGCTAGAACAACTGAGTTGAAAACAGCGAAGCACAGCAGACCACTATTGCAGTTGTTGGTTCAACGGCCGATAGGCTGTTAAACGCATCTGCGCCTCTGCCGGCAGGATAAACCCATGCTATCAGAGCCTGCTGCTTTATAGGTCCTGTACAGCCCGCGCCAGGTTTTCTGCCGCGCCCTAGCCAAAGGTCTAACCTGTAACGCACAGCCATTGATTTATAAGAGGCGCCAAAGCGCCCAACGCCACTAGAGAGGCGAATCATGAACAGCTTACGCAACCTGCCCATCAGCCTACGCCTGTGGCTGATCCTGATCGTCGCCATCGTCATGCTGGTGATCCAGGGCGCCCTGCTGCTGCAGCAACTGCATCAGGGCCTGTATGCCGCCAAGGCCGAAAAAACCCAGCATGTGGTGCAGAGTGCCGGTGGCATTCTTACGCATTTCCACAGTCTGGAAAGCAGCGGCGAACTGAGCCGCGAACAGGCGCAGAAACAGGCCATGGAAACCATCAGAGGCCTGCGCTACGACGGCCAGGAGTATTTCTGGATCAACGACCAGACCCCAGTGATGATCATGCACCCCACCAACCCCAAACTGGAGGGGCAGAACCTGGGGGGCTTCAAGGACCCGGACGGCAAGGCCCTGTTCGATGAGATGGTGCAGATCAGCAAGCGCCAGGGTGCCGGCCAGGTCGACTATCGCTGGCCCAAGCCGGGCGCCACCGAGCCGGTGCCGAAAATCTCCTATGTGGAACTGTTCCAGCCCTGGGGCTGGATCATCGGCTCCGGGGTCTATGTCGACGATGTGCAGGCCGAGTTCCGCGGCCTGGCCCTCAACGCCTCGCTGGTGGGCATGCTGATTGCCGCCCTGGTGGCCGGGTTGCTGGCGGTTATCCTGCGCAGCATCACCCAGCCATTGCAGCAGGCCGTCAGCGCCATGGCCAATATTGCCAGCGGCGATGGTGACCTGACGCGCAACCTGGACACCCATGGTCGTGACGAACTGACCACCCTGTCCGGGCATTTCAATGTCTTTACCGATAAATTGCGCGACGTTATCCGCCATTCGCTGGCCTCGGCCCAGACCCTGGAACAGGCCGCTCAGGACCTGGGCCGGGTAGCGGCTGAAGCCCAGCAACACAGCCAGCAACAGGCACAACAGATGGAACTGGTGGCGACAGCGGTCAATCAGGTGACCTATGGCGTGCAGGATGTGGCGAAAAACGCCGAACACGCCTCCAGTGAGGTGCATGCCGCCGAGGAGCAGGCGCAACTGGGCCAGCAGAACATCGAGGCCAGCCTGCAACAGATCGATCAGCTATCAGCCACCATCCACGATGCCGTGACAGTGATCCAGACCCTGGCCCAGGAAAGCACCCAAATCGGCAGCGTACTGGAGGTGATCCGCTCGATTGCCGAGCAGACCAACCTGCTGGCGCTGAACGCCGCCATCGAGGCGGCCCGGGCCGGCGAGCAGGGTCGCGGCTTTGCCGTGGTGGCCGATGAAGTGCGCCTGCTGGCGCAGCGCACCCAGCAGTCCACGGCGGAAATCCAGGGCATGATCGAACGTCTGCAGGCCAACTCCGAGGCGGCGGTCAAGGTCATAGACGCCAGCAGCCAGGCCTCGCAGCGTACCATCGAGCAGGCCAGACAGGCTGGCGAAAGCCTGCAGCAGATCACCAACGGCCTGCGCAACCTCACGGGATTGAATGCCTCCATCGCCAGCGCTACGCTGCAACAGTCGCACGTGGTCGAGGATATCAACCAGAATGTGACTGAAGCGGCCGGGTTGGCCCACAATAATGCCCTGGCCGCGGAACAGTCGAGCCAGGCCGGTCAGCACCTTGGACAGCTGGCTGAACAACTCAACAGGCTGCTAGGGCAGTTTCGCGTATGAGGCTTGAATGAGCAGCATGGAACATCAGGAAGTCGATTTCAGCCGGCCGCAGAACCAGGATCTGATCTGGGATCTGGACAATATCGCCCGCCGCGAACTGGCCGAGCGCTTTATCAAGCTGTTCGAGAACCGCCTGTGCGTGTTCTCCGAATCGGTGCAGCAGCTCTACACCAACTACGACCTGCACTTCCCCAGCGACCAGGGGCGCAAGATGGTGGTGCTGCCCAACCCCTACGCCTTCCACGACACCCTGCACGGCATCGATGCCGCCGCGGTGCGCAAGACCGGCCTATGCGTGCTCCCCGGTGTCGTGCTGGGCAAGCCCGGCCTGCTGATGACCACCATGTTCAAGGAAGGCGGCCCGGCGCCCAAGACCATGGCCTTCAAACCGGCCCTTGCACAGATCATCAGCAACCAGAAGAAGGCTGGCGATATATTCCTGCCGATCATGATGAAAGGCGACCTGCGCGAGTTCAATCAGCAGATGCCCTATATCCATCTGCATCGCCTGCAGGTCAGCCGCCTGACGCGCCTGTCCACCTTCGAGCGCGACGATATTCAGCAGACCATCACGCGCAAGCTGCTCGGCCTCTATCGCCAGGCCGACAGCCTGAATTGCTGACGCTCAAGGCTGCGGCGATAAATCGGCTACACTCTGCGCCCCTTTTGCATACAGTACCTCTCTACCATGTCCCCCCTCGAACTGATCGCCTCCGCCCTGGGGGTACTGGCCGTATGGCTGACCGTGCGGCAAAACATCTGGTGCTGGCCCATCGGCCTGGTGATGGTGCTGATGTACGGCTGGATCTTCTTCGACGGCCGGCTCTACTCGAACATGCTGCTGCAAGGCGTATATGCTGCCCTGCAGCTTTACGGCTGGTGGCAGTGGACCCGCGGCGGCAATGCACACCAGGGCGTCAGCGTCAGTCGCCTGGATAGCCGCGGGCTGCTCCTGGGCCTGGCCAGCGGGGCAGCCGGCGCCCTGCTGCTGGGCTATCTGATGGCCGCCTATACCGACGCGGCAGCGCCCTGGCAGGATGCCGCCCTGAGTGCCTTCAGCCTGGTGGCCCAGGTATGGATGGCGCGCAAGAAGCTCGAATGCTGGCCGCTGTGGATAGTGCTTGATCTGCTCTACGTCGCCCTGTTCCTGCATTACCAGCTGTACCTGACAGCCGCCCTCTACGGTCTGTTCACCCTGCTGGCCTGCAGCGGCTGGCTGGCCTGGCGGCGTGATCGCGCCCTGGGTGCGGCATGAGGGTACTGGTACTGACTGGCCCGGAGTCCAGCGGCAAGAGCTGGCTGGCTGCCGAGATCCAGGCCGAATTCGGCGGTGTGGTGGTGGGCGAATATGTGCGTCACTTTATCGAACAGCAGCAGCGCGACACCTGCTATGCCGATATCCCGGCCATCGCCCGCGGCCAGCTGGCCTGGGAGGATGCCGCAAGGGCCACGCGCCCGGAGCTGCTGATCCTCGACACCCACCTGCTGAGCAATATCCTCTGGAGCCAGACCCTGTTCGGCGACTGCCCCGCCTGGCTGCAGGGCGAGCTGCTCAAGCGCGAGTATCACCTGCATCTGCTGCTGAGCCCCGAGCATGTGCCCTGGGTCGACGATGGCCAGCGCTGTCAGCCGGACCTGACCCAGCGCCAGGACTTTCACCAGCGCTGCCAGCAGTGGCTGACACAACATCAACAAAACTGGCAGCCCATCAACGGTGCCTGGAATGCCCGCCGCGAGCAGACACTCAAGCACCTCAGCAGCTGGCTGCCATCAGCCCAGTAGCAAACTGGACCAGGCCACCAGCAGGCACAGGCTGACGATGGCCGTCAGCGGCATGCGCAGGGCCGGATACCACTGCGGTGCCAGGCCCAGACGGACCGCATGCAGATCGGCCAGATACAGGCCGACAAAGCTCACCAGCATCAGCGGCAGGGCCGCCAGCAAGGGCATGCCACTGGCAATCGCCAGCCAGCCCAGCAGCGGCGGAATCACCGAGAACCCCAGCTGCAGGCTGGCGCCCTCAGAATGCTCGGCGCGCATGGCCAACCCCCAGTGAATCGCCCCCATAAAGGCCAGAATCACCGCGGCATAATCCAGCAAGGCCTCCAGGACAAAACCGCGCCAGCCCAGGGGCAGTACCCAGATACTCAGGGCACCACCGACAAAGGGCAGCAGGCCAAGATAGCCCAGGGCTACGACCAGCAAGGGTGGCCGGGTGGCGGAAAAAGGATGCATCAAGCTCTCCTGTCATCAATTTGTCGAGCGAGCATAGCATCGTGCCAGGCAATCCCTTGCCATGGGGCAAGCTGACTGGGCTAGAATCGGCCGACAAAATTATTACAAGGAAGTTCACCATGGCTCTGCTGCGTCGCGCCGTCAAAGCCCTCCTGCTCCTCGCCCTGCTGCTGGCCGCCATCGGCCTGTACTTCGTGGCCCGCCCCAACCTGCCCACCTACCAACAGCCCGAGCAGCTGCACTATCTGCCGCAGTGGAGCGAGGCCCAGCGCCAGACCTATTACTACACGCCCCAGGGCACCCAGGTAAAAGGGCTGCGCTATGAGTGGTTCACCGCCCTGGAAATGCCGCTGAACAAGGAAAAATTTGCCACCCCCGCCTACCTGGCCCGTTTCGGCTTTCTGGTCGATCCCAAGCAGCAGTCCAGCTCACTCAACCCCGGCAACCTGCCGGTAGGCTTTGCCCGGCACAGCGATGAGCAGGGTCAGCACTATCTGGATATCAGCTGCGCCGCCTGTCATACCGGCGAATTACGCTACAAGGGCCAGGCCGTACGCATCGACGGTGGCCCGGCCCTGCACTCCCTGGCCTCAACCGTACCCACCCTCCGTGGCGGCAGCTTTGGTCAGGCCCTGGGTATGAGCATGGCCTTTACCTACTACAACCCGCTGAAGTTCCGCCGCTTCGCCAAACAGGTACTGGGCGAAAACTACAAGCAGGGTTACGACCCGCTACGCGAAGAGTTCAAGCAGGTGCTCGACCGCCTGCTCGGCACCGCCTACAACGACTGGCACCGCGGCCTCTACCCCACCGAGGAAGGCTTCGGTCGCACCGATGCCTTCGGCCGTATCGCCAATACCGTATTCGGCGATGCCATCGATGCCAGCAACTACCGGGTGGCCAACGCCCCGGTCAGCTACCCCCATGTCTGGGATATCTGGAAGTTCGACTGGGTACAGTGGAACGGTTCGGCCATGCAACCCATGGCGCGCAATGTCGGCGAGGCCCTGGGCGTGGGCGCCCCCCTCAAGCTGCTGAACGACGACGGCACGCCGGTAGCGGAAGCCGAGCGCTATGCCTCCGGTGTGCGCCTGCACGACCTCTACACCCTGGAAGAAACCCTCAAGCAACTGGCACCACCGGCCTGGCCGGAGGCCGTGTTCGGCAAGGTCGATATTCCCCTGGCCAGCCAGGGCCGCGCCCTGTTCAGCGAAAATTGCGCCTACTGCCACACCCCCGACCCGAAGAAGCCGGAGGATCGCTTCGCCCTGGCCCGCGACCCGGAATGGCGCATGCGCGTGGTGCCCACAGCAATTGTCGGCACTGACCCCACCACTGCCGACAATATCGCCGACCACAGCTACGACATCCGCAAACTGGGCTGGACCAAGGACGAACTGGCGCGCCTGGATGTGCGCCTGTTCGGCGCCAGCCTGGAAGACGTCGACCTGGCCAATATCTCCAGCGCCAAGGCCCTGGCCTATGTCACCGCCTATGTGGAAAACCGCGCCTATGAGGACGCCGGCATCACCCCACGCCAGCGCTGGCGCATGGACGGTTACGGCCTGCCCATCGGCGTGCAGGAAAAACGCGGCTACAAGGCCCGCCCCCTGGACGGGATCTGGGCCACCCCGCCCTTCCTGCATAACGGCTCGGTGCCCAACCTGTTCCAGTTGCTGTCGCCTGTATATGAGCGGCAGAGCCAGTTCTGGGTCGGCAACTTCGAGTACGACCCCAAGCAGGTGGGCTATGTCAGCGACAAGTTCCCTGGCGGCTTCCTGTTCGACACCGGGATTACCGGCAACAGCAACCGGGGCCATGAATTCCGCGCCGGCTGTCGCCAGAACGGTGTGATCGGCCGGGCCCTGGAGCCCGAGGAGCGCTGGGCCCTGATCGAATACCTCAAGGTGCTCGGCAACCCGGTCCTGGAACAGCAGCTGCAGCCGGTGCCCGCCAAACCCTGGACACCAGGCCCCAAGTGCCCCGAATGATTGCGCACAACAATAACCACAAGGAATGCACGCCATGCTGACACGACTCTGGCTCTGGCTTGGCCGCCTGTTCGGCAAGCTGCTGCTGTTGCTGGCGGCCATCGGCCTCGGTGGCTGGGCTCTGGGCGAGGCCTACTACGGCTGGAAGTTCTCCGGCCCGGTGTCCACGGAAGAACAGGTGCCGCCCGGTGAAGCAGCGCTGACCCAGGCCATCATCGAAGACGCCATTCGCATCGTCGAGCAGCACCGCGACAACACCCGAGTGCTGCGTGACGCCCACGCCAAGGCCCATGGCTGCGTCAAGGCGCAGGTCTCGGTGCTGCCCGATCTGGATGCAGAGCTGCGCCATGGCGTGTTCGCCGAGCCAGGCAAGACCTGGCAGGCCTGGATGCGCCTGTCCAATGGCAACGCCTACCCGCAGTTCGACCGCGCCCGCGACGCCCGCGGCATGGCCATCAAACTGCTCGATGTGCCGGGGGAAAAACTCACCAGCAGCCCACAGCACGCGCGCGAGCAGGACTTTGTGATGTTCAACAACAGCCAGTTCTTCGTGCGCGATGTGGCCGAATATCGCAGCAATTTCGCCGCCCAGGCCGATGGCAAGAAGGCCCTGGCCTTTTTCCCCAGCATCAACCCCATGAGCTGGGAAATCCGCCACCTGTTTATCGCCCTCAAGACCCTGGCCCCGGCGCCGGAAAGCCCGGTGGCCACCACCTATAACTCCATCGCGCCGTTCCGCCTCGGCGCCAATGCCAGCAAGTACCGGGTGATCCCCGCCCCCGAGGCCTGCCCACCCTACTCGTTACCCGAGCAGAACCGCGACCTGCCCAACTTCCTGCGCAATGCCCTGTACCAGCAGCTGTCCCTGGACCGCGCACCGGCCTGCTTCACCCTGCAGGTACAGTTGCAGAACCCGAACCATTACATGCCCATCGAAGACACCAGCGTGCAGTGGAGCGAACAGGTCTCGCCCTTTCGCAGCGTGGCCAACATAGTGGTGCCAGCCCAGGACTTCGATAGCCGCGAGCAGAACCTGTTCTGCGACAACCTGTCCTTCAACCCCTGGCATGCCCTGCCCGAGCATCGTCCGATCGGCGGCATCAACCGCCTGCGCAAGGCGGTCTACGAGGCGGTCAGCGCCTACCGCCTGGAACGCAACCAGGCGCCCGGATCAGGCGCCACGCAGTAATGCAGCGGCTGAGCTGGTAATATTCGCCACCAGCTCAGCCGCATCAGCGAGAAATCCCGTGGAACTGTTCAAAGAATTCATCTTCGAGGCCGCCCATCGCCTGCCCCATGTCCCCGAAGGCCATAAGTGCGGGCGCCTGCATGGCCATTCATTCCGGGTGGCAATCTATATCGAGGGTGAGGTCGACCCCTATACCGGCTGGATTCGCGACTTTTCCGAGATCAAGGCGATCTTCAAGCCGCTTTACGAGCGCCTGGATCACAACTACCTGAACGACATTCCCGGCCTGGAAAACCCCACCAGCGAAGTGCTGGCCAAGTGGATCTGGCAGGAACTCAAGCCCCTGCTGCCGGAGCTGTCGCGGGTACGCATCCATGAAACCTGCACCAGTGGCTGCGAATACCGCGGCGACTGAGTAGCGTCCCTGCCCTGTTCTCCCCGAAAGGCAGGCAGGCAAAAACACAAAAGGCCACCCGAAGGTGGCCTTTTGCTTTTCAACAACGCGGTTTAGGCGTTCTTGATTTCCCAGCCAGTCAGCTCGGCCAGGGCCTTGCCGATGTCAGCCAGGGAACGCACGGTTTTCACACCGGCGTCCTGCAGGGCGGCGAACTTCTCGTCCGCAGTACCCTTGCCACCGGAGATGATGGCACCGGCGTGGCCCATGCGCTTGCCCGCAGGGGCAGTCACACCAGCAATGTAGGACACCACCGGCTTGGTCACGTTGGCCTTGATATAGGCCGCCGCTTCTTCTTCAGCCGAACCGCCGATCTCGCCGATCATCACGATCGCCTCGGTCTTCGGGTCTTCCTGGAACAGTTTCAGGATGTCGATGAAGTTGGAGCCCGGGATCGGGTCACCGCCGATGCCCACGCAGGTGGACTGGCCAAAGCCGGCGTCGGTGGTCTGCTTCACGGCTTCATAGGTCAGGGTGCCGGAACGCGACACGATACCGACCTTGCCTGGCAGGTGGATGTGACCGGGCATGATGCCGATCTTGCACTCGCCGGGGGTGATCACGCCCGGGCAGTTCGGGCCGATCAGGCGTACGCCCAGCTCGTCGCACTTGACCTTGGCTTCCAGCATGTCCAGGGTCGGAATGCCTTCGGTGATGCAGACGATCAGCTTGATGCCGCCGAAGGCCGCTTCCAGGATCGAGTCCTTGCAGAACGGAGCCGGAACGTAGATCACCGAAGCGTCGGCGCCGGTGGCTTCCACGGCTTCCTTGACGGTGTTGAACACCGGCAGACCGAGGTGAGTGGTGCCGCCCTTGCCCGGGGTCACGCCGCCGACCATCTGGGTACCGTAGGCAATCGCCTGCTCGCTGTGGAAGGTGCCCTGGGAGCCGGTAAAGCCCTGGCAGATAACCTTGGTGTCTTTATTGATCAGGACGCTCATTATTTGCCCTCCGCAGCTTTGACGACCTGCTGGGCAGCGTCGGTCAGGCTGGTTGCCGCGATGATGTTCAAACCGCTTTCTGCCAGTACTTTGGCACCCAGTTCAGCGTTGTTGCCTTCCAGGCGCACAACCACCGGGATCTTCACGCCGACTTCTTTCACCGCGCCGATGATGCCTTCGGCAATCATGTCGCAACGCACGATGCCGCCGAAGATGTTCACCAGTACCGCAGCCACGTTGCTGTCGGAGAGGATGATCTTGAAGGCTTCGGTCACGCGCTCTTTGGTCGCGCCACCACCTACGTCGAGGAAGTTGGCCGGCTTGCCGCCGTGCAGGTTGACGATGTCCATGGTACCCATGGCCAGACCGGCACCGTTGACCATGCAGCCGATGTTGCCTTCCAGGGCCACGTAGTTCAGTTCGAACTTGGCGGCGTGGGCTTCACGCGGATCGTCCTGGGACGGATCGTGGAAGGTCTTCAGCTTGGGCTGACGGTACATGGCGTTGGCGTCGATGTTGATCTTGGCATCCAGGCAGTGCAGGTCGCCGTCGGCCTTGATCACCAGCGGGTTGACTTCCAGCAGTGCCAGGTCATGGTCCTGGAACAGCTTGGCCAGGCCTACGAAGATCTTGGCGAACTGGGCAACCTGCTTGCCTTCCAGACCCAGCTGGAACGCCAGCTCGCGGCCCTGGAACGGCTGCGCGCCGACCAGCGGGTCAACGGTGGCCTTGAGGATCTTCTCGGGAGTGTCGTGGGCAACCTTCTCGATATCCACGCCACCTTCGGTGGAGGCCATGAACACGATACGGCGGCTGGAACGGTCGACTACCGCGCCCAGGTACAGTTCCTTGGCGATGTCGGTGCAGGATTCAACCAGGATTTTGCTGACCGGCTGACCGTTGGCGTCGGTCTGGTAGGTCACCAGACGCTTGCCCAGCCAGTTGGCGGCGAAGGCCTTGGCGTCTTCCTTGCTCTTGACCAGCTTGACGCCGCCCGCTTTACCGCGGCCGCCAGCGTGGACCTGAGCCTTGACGACCCACTCGGTGCCACCGATTTTGTCGCAAGCTTCTGCGGCTTCTTCCGGGGTGTCTACTGCGAAGCCCTTGGATACGGGCAGGCCGTATTCAGCGAACAGCTGCTTACCCTGATACTCGTGGAGATTCATGCTTGTCTACCGTCTTCGTTTAGGTATTGCGCATACGGTGCTGCACTTATGGTGCCGCACCACCTGTGACTGCCTTTTCCAGCAATCCGACTGACCTTCCGCGCCCGAGCGAGGCCGGACGCGGGCAATCTGCCGTGGTTCTTCATGCCTGGACCAGACCTTGCCGGTACACAACGCCGGCAGGCCAGGCCCTGGCCAACAACTGCTTAACGCTTCTTGCGGTTGGCGATATGAATGGCATGGCCATTCACCGCCAGAGCTGCTTCGTGCAGGGCCTCGGACAGGGTCGGGTGCGAGAACACCATCATGCCCAGGTCTTCGGCACTGGTGCCGAATTCCATGCCGATTGCGCCTTGCTGGACCAGCTCGGCAGCGCTCGGGCCGATCACGTGGACGCCCAGTACACGGTCGGTATTGGCATCGGCGATGACCTTGACCAGGCCGCCGGTATCATTGGCAGCCATGGCGCGGCCGCTGGCGGCGAACGGGAAAGTACCGACGTTGACCGCTACGCCTTCGGCCTTGAGCTGCTGCTCGGTCTTGCCGACCCATGCGATTTCCGGATGGGTGTAGATCACGGACGGGATCAGGTCGTAGTTCATCTGCGCCTTGTGCCCGGCGATGCGCTCGGCCACCATCACGCCCTCTTCCGAGGCTTTGTGCGCCAGCATGGCACCACGCACCACGTCACCGATGGCGTATACGCCCGGTACGCTGGTTTCGCACTGGTCATTGACGAAGATAAAGCCGCGCTCATCCATGTCCACGCCGCTGTCGGCGGCCAGCAGATCGGTGGTCACCGGGCGACGGCCCACGGCCACGATCAGCTTGTCGAAGGTCAGCTGCTGCTCGCCTTCGGCGTCGGTGAAGTTGACGGTCACCTGCTTCTTCTTCACTTCCGAGCCGGTCACACGGGCGCCCAGACGGATTTTCAGGCCCTGCTTGGTGAAGGTTTTCAGGGCTTCCTTGGCCACCTGCTCATCGGCAGCCGGGAGGAACTTGTCCAGGGCCTCGATCACGGTTACTTCGGCACCCAGGCGGGCCCATACCGAACCCAGCTCCAGGCCGATCACGCCGGCGCCGATCACGCCCAGCTTCTTCGGCACGCTCTGGAACTCCAGGGCGCCGGTGGAATCAACGATCACATCCTGATCCACCGGGGCCGGCGGAATGTCCACCGGACGCGAGCCGGAGGCGAGGATCACATGGCCGGCCTCGATGACCTGGGCCTTGCCGTCCTTGTCGGTCACTTCGACCTGCTTGTTGGCCAGCAGCTTGCCGTGGCCTTCCAGCAGGGTCACACCGTTGGCCTTGAACAGGCCGGCGACGCCGCCGGTGAGGTTCTTGATGATGCTGTTCTTGCGCGCCACCATGGCCGGTACGTCGATGCTCACGCCCTTGGCTTCGATACCGTGGATGGCAAAGCCTTCTTTGGCTTCGTGGTACTTCCAGGAGCTGTCCAGCAGCGCCTTGGAGGGAATGCAGCCGACGTTCAGGCAGGTGCCGCCGAGGGCAACCTTGCCCTCCTTGTCCTGGTACTTCTCGATGCAGGCGGTCTTCAGACCGAGCTGCGCTGCTTTGATGGCCGCTACATAGCCACCAGGGCCGGCACCGATGACTACCACGTCAAATTTCTGGGTCATAACGTATTCCTTCTCGAATAAACCGGACGGCCCTGGTAACAGGGCCGCCGTGGGAGAAACTGGCTTTTAGATATCCAGCAGCAGACGCGCCGGGTCTTCCAGCAAGTTCTTGATGGTCACCAGGAAGGTCACGGCTTCCTTACCATCGATCAGGCGGTGGTCGTAAGACAGCGCCAGGTACATCATCGGACGGATCACCACCTGACCATTCACCGCCATCGGACGCTGGATGATGTTGTGCATCCCCAGGATGGCCGCTTGCGGCGGGTTGACGATCGGCGTCGACATCATCGAGCCGAAGGTGCCACCGTTGGTGATGGTGAAGGTACCGCCGGTCATTTCATCGATCGACAGCTTGCCCTCTTTGGCCTTCTTGCCGAAGGTGGCGATGCCGTTTTCGATCTCGGCCAGGCTCATCAGCTCGGCGTTGCGCAGCACCGGCACCACCAGACCACGGTCGCTGGACACGGCCACGCCGATATCCTGGTAACCGTGGTAGACGATGTCATTGCCGTCGATGGAAGCATTGACCGCCGGCAGACGCTTCAACGCCTCGACAGCGGCCTTGACGAAGAAGGACATAAAGCCCAGGCGCACGCCATTGTGGGTCTTCTCGAACAGGTCCTTGTACTTCGAACGCAGGGCCATGACCTCGGTCATGTCCACTTCGTTGAAGGTGGTCAGCTGGGCCATGGTGGACTGGGCTTCGACCAGACGCTCGGCGACCTTGGCGCGCAGGCGGGTCATCGGCACACGCTTCTCGACGCGGTCACCACTGGCGAAGACCGGGGCAGCAGCGGCCGGGGCAGCAGCGGGCTTGGCAGCCGGGGTAGCCGGAGCGTTCTTCTTGGCCTCGACGGCGGCGACCACGTCTTCCTTGGTCACACGACCGCCCTTGCCGGTACCGGCCAGGCTGGCCGGGTCGATGCCGTTTTCTTCGGCGATCTTGCGTGCAGCCGGCGACAGGATGGCGTCGTCGCCTGCAGCAGCGGCCGGAGCAGCAGCCTGGGCAGCCACAGGTGCCGCGGCGGCGGCCGGCGCAACGGCGGCCGCACCGCCCTCGCCCAGCATGCCCAGCACTTCGTTGGAGAGCACGGTGTCGCCTTCGTTCTTGATGATCTGCGCCAGCACGCCATCGGCTTCGGCCAGCACTTCAATCACCACCTTGTCGGTCTCGATGTCGACGATCAGTTCGTCGCGCTTGACCGCATCGCCCGGCTGCTTGTGCCAGGTGGCCACGGTGCCATCGGCAACCGATTCCGGGAAGGTAGGGGCTTTGATCTCGATAGCCATTGTGTGTGTTTCCTTAAATTCGGTTTCAGTCCGGAGGTGGCACCCGCCACCTCCTGGGCGATGGCGTTAAACAGTAAAGGCGTCCTGCAGCAGTTTTTCCTGCTGCTCGGCGTGCATCGAGGCGTAACCGCAAGCCGGTGCGGCGGAAGCCTCGCGGCCGGCGTATTCGAGGAACAGGGTCTTCTTATGCGCGCTGGCAACGCGACGCATATGGTGCTGGCTGCAATACCAGGCGCCCTGGTTCATCGGCTCTTCCTGACACCAGACGATGTGCTTGAGGTTCTTGAACGGGGCCAGGGCCTCGGCCAGATCCTCTTCCGGGAAGGGATAGAGCTGCTCGATACGCACGATGGCGATGTCTTCACGGCCTTCGGCGCGACGCTTTTCCAGCAGGTCGTAATAGACCTTGCCGCTACACAGCACCAGGCGCTCGACCTTTTTCGGATCCAGAGCATCGAGCTCCGGAATCACGGTCTGGAACGAGCCTTCGGCCAGATCTTCCAGGGTCGAGATGGCCAATTTGTGGCGCAGCAGCGACTTGGGCGTCAATACGACCAAGGGTTTACGCAACGGACGGATCACCTGGCGACGCAGCAAGTGGTAGATCTGCGCCGGGGTGGTCGGTACACACACCTGCATGTTGTGCTCGGCGCACAGTTGCAGGTAGCGCTCCAGGCGCGCCGAGCTGTGCTCGGGGCCCTGGCCTTCGTAGCCGTGCGGCAGCAGCATGGTCAGACCGCACAGACGGCCCCACTTGTGCTCACCACTGGAGATGAACTGGTCGAACACCACCTGGGCACCGTTGGCGAAGTCACCGAACTGGGCTTCCCAGATCACCAGCGCATTGGGCTGGGTGGTGGCGTAGCCGTACTCGAAGGCCAGTACCGCTTCCTCGGACAGGAAGGAATCGTACAGTTCGAAGCGCGGCTGACCTTCGTACAGGTTCTTCAGCGGCACATAGGCGCTGGCGTCCTTCTGGTTGTGCAACACGGCATGGCGATGCGAGAAGGTACCGCGACCGATGTCCTGGCCGGTCATGCGGATCGGGTGGCCTTCGAACAACAGGGTGGCGTAGGCCATGGTTTCGGCGTAGCCCCAGTTGATCGGCAAGGCGCCTGCGGCCATCTTCTGCCGGTCTTCGAGGATCTTCGCCACCTGACGCTGGACCACGAAACCCTCGGGGATTTCCAGCAGCTTGTTGGACAGCTCCTGCAGGGTCTTGAGCTCGAAGCGGGTGTCGTGACGCGCGGTCCAGGCATGGCCCAGGTATGGGCGCCAATCGACGAACAGCTCCTTGTTCGGCTCCTTGACCAGGCTCTTGACCACGTGCTGACCGTTATCCAGGGCGGTACGGTAGTCGTCGATCTTGGCCTGCACATCGTCCACCGAATGGCGCACGGCATTGGTCAGGGCATCGGCATACAGCTCGCGGGTGGTGCGCTGCTTGCTGATCTGCTGATACATCAGTGGCTGGGTACCGCTCGGCTCGTCGGCCTCGTTATGGCCACGACGGCGGTAGCAGACCAGGTCGATGACCACGTCACGCTTGAACTGCATGCGGTAGTCCACCGCCAGCTGGGTGACGAACAGCACGGCTTCCGGATCATCGCCATTGACGTGCAGGATGGGCGCCTGAATCATCTTCGCCACATCGGTGCAGTATTCGGTGGAACGCGAGTCCTGCGGGTTGCTGATGGTGAAACCGACCTGGTTGTTGATTACCAGGTGAATGGTGCCGCCGGTCTTGTAGCCGCGGGTCTGCGACATCTGGAAGGTTTCCATGACCACGCCCTGACCGGCAAAGGCCGCGTCGCCGTGGATGGAAATCGGCAGCACCTTGTCGCCATTGGCGTCGCTGCGACGGTCCTGGCGGGCGCGCACCGAACCCTCGACCACCGGGGAAACGATTTCCAGGTGCGAGGGGTTGAACGCCAGGGCCAGGTGCACTTCGCCACCCGGGGTCATGACGTTGGAGGAGAAGCCCTGGTGATATTTCACGTCACCGGAAGACAGGCCCTCGGTCTTCTTGCCTTCGAACTCGTCGAACAGGTCGCGCGGGTTCTTGCCGAAGGTGTTGACCAGTACGTTGAGGCGGCCGCGGTGGGCCATGCCGATGACGATTTCCTTGGTGCCGTAGGAACCCGAACGCTGGATGATCTCGTCCAGCAGCGGGATCAGGCTCTCGCCGCCTTCCAGGCCGAAACGCTTGGTGCCCGGATACTTGGTGCCCAGGTATTTTTCCAGGCCTTCGGCAGCGGTCAGGCGCTCCAGCAGATGGCCCTGTACTTCGACAGAGAACTGCGGGCGGCCGCGCACGCTTTCCAGGCGCTGGGCAAACCAGTTGCGCTGCTCGGAATCGACGATATGGGTGAACTCGGCGCCAATGGTGCGGCAATATGTCTGCTGCAAGGCGTCGCGAATTTCGCGTAGGGTCGCCTCTTCCTTGCCGATAAACAGGCCACCGGTACGGAAAGTGGTGTCCAGGTCGGCATCGGTCAGGCTGTAGTGATTGATCGACAGATCAGCCGGCACCGTGCGCTGCCAGAGGCCGAGCGGATCAAGCTGGGCTGCTTGATGGCCGCGCATGCGGAAGGCCTGGATCATGCGCAGGACTTCAACTTGCTTCTTCTCGTGCTCACTGCTGACGCTGCCGGCGGACACCGGCTGGGCACGACGCTGATTCTTGGCGAGCAGCACGAAATGATCACGCACGGTCGAGTGCGAGACATCGGTTGCAGCGCTGCCATCAGTCGGCAACTTCTGGAAGTAAGTGCGCCATTCTTCTGGCACAGCGTTGGGATCGTGCAGGTAGAGCTCGTAGAGCTCTTCCACGTAGGCAGCGTTACCACCGGATAGGTGGGCACTGTCCCACATGCGCTGCATCACGCTTTCTTGCATGCTTGGTCACCCTCGGTAAGGGGACACCACCGGCGTGAAAACCGCATGGCTGTACCAAGGCGCTTAGGCAGCGACTTGGATAAAGCCACTTCGGCTCCCGCAGATAGTCCGGGCACCAGCCCGGATGCCCCTGCTGGTCGTCGTATTTTTTCGAATAAGAAGCGCGGCTTTGTGAGCTGCGCTTCTTGCTTTACTGGGCGGCCGGATATCCCGGCCGCTCAGGTGTTACAGGTATAGCGTTAAATCAGGTACCGCTCTGCAGCAGCATGTTGCGTACGTGACCGATGGCCTTGGTCGGGTTCAGACCCTTGGGGCACACGTTCACGCAGTTCATGATGCCGCGGCAGCGGAATACGCTGAACGGATCATCCAGAGCCGCCAGACGCTCGTCGGTCTTGGTGTCGCGGCTGTCGGCCAGGAAACGGTAGGCCTGCAGCAGCGCAGCGGGACCGAGGAACTTGTCCGGGTTCCACCAGAAGGACGGGCAGCTGGTGGAGCAGCAGGCGCACAGGATGCACTCGTACAGACCGTCCAGCTTCTCGCGCTCTTCCGGGGACTGCAGACGCTCGATGGCCGGAGCCGGGGTGTCGTTCTGCAGGAACGGCTGCACCTTCTCGTATTGCTTGTAGAAGATGCTCATATCGACGGCCAGGTCACGAATAACCGGCAGGCCCGGCAGCGGACGAATCACCAGCTTGCCGCCTTTCAGCCCCGCCGCGGACAGCGGGGTGATGCAGGCCAGGCCATTCTTGCCGTTGATGTTCATGCCATCGGAACCACACACACCTTCACGGCAGGAACGGCGATAGGAGAAACCCTCGTCCTGTTCCTTGATCAGCGCCAGTACGTCAAGAACCATGATGTCCTTGCCGCCGGTGTCGACCTGGAAGTCCTGCATAAACGGAGCAGCATCTTTCTCCGGGTTGTAGCGATAAACACTGACTTGCAACATATCAGCCACCCTTAATAAGTCCGGACCTTGGGTTCAAACGCTGGAACTGTCTTCGGCGTGAAGTTGACCGAACGCTTGGCCACGCGCTTCTCGCCCGGGAAGTACAGGGAGTGGCACAGCCAGTTTTCGTCGTCACGCTCTTCAAAATCTTCACGGGCGTGAGCACCACGGGACTCTTTGCGAGCCTCGGCGGCGATCGCGGTGGCTTCTGCCACTTCGAGAAGGTTTTGCAGTTCCAGTGCTTCGATACGCGCAGTGTTGAATGCCTGGCTCTTGTCCGCGATCTTGACGTTCGCGATGCGCTGACGCAGGTCGGCCAGTTGGGTAATACCTTTTTGCATGTACTCGCCGGTGCGGAATACACCGAAGTAGTTCTGCATGCACTGTTGCAGCTCTTTGCGCAGGGGGGCGACGTCTTCGCCAGTGCTGCGCTGGTTGACACCGGCCAGACGCGCCAGCGACTGCTCGATATCGGTTTCAGTGGCACCGCGGACTTCCACGCCTTCCTTCAGCGCTTTTTCCAGGTGCAGGCCAGCGGCGCGACCGAATACCACCAGGTCCAGCAGCGAGTTGCCGCCCAGACGGTTGGCACCGTGTACCGATACGCAGGCCACTTCGCCTACAGCGAACAGACCTTCGATGATCTTGTCGTTGCCGTTGGCGTCCTGAGTGATGGCCTGGCCATGGATGTTGGTCGGCACGCCGCCCATCATGTAGTGGCAGGTCGGGATCACCGGAACCGGCGCTACCACCGGGTCGACATGGGCGAAGGTCTTGGACAGTTCGCAGATACCCGGCAGACGGCTGTGCAGCACTTCTTCGCCGAGGTGATCGAGCTTGAGCAGCACGTGGTCCTTGTCCGGGCCACAGCCGTTGCCGGCGATCACTTCCTTGACCATGGAACGGGCGACCACGTCGCGGCCGGCCAGGTCCTTGGCGTTGGGCGCATAGCGCTCCATGAAACGCTCGCCATGGGCGTTGATCAGGTAGCCACCCTCACCACGGCAACCTTCGGTCACCAGTACACCGGCGCCGGCGATGCCGGTCGGGTGGAACTGCCACATCTCGATGTCCTGCACCGGCACGCCGGCACGCAGGGCCATGCCCACGCCGTCACCGGTGTTGATCAGGGCGTTGGTGGTGGAGGCGTAGATACGGCCAGCACCGCCAGTGGCCAGAACCACGGCCTTGGAGCGGATGTAGACGGTTTCGCCAGTCTCGATGCAGATGGCGATAACGCCGACGATGGCGCCGTCCTGGTTTTTCACCAGGTCAACGGCATACCACTCGTTGAGGAACGAGGTGCCGGCCTTCAGGTTGGCCTGGTACAGGGTGTGCAGCAGGGCGTGACCGGTACGGTCGGCCGCAGCGCAGGTACGGGCAGCCTGGGTCGGATTGTCCGGGCCCTTGGACTGACCACCGAACGGACGCTGATAGATGCGGCCCTGCTCGGTACGGGAGAACGGCAGACCCATGTGTTCCAGCTCAAATACAGCCTCGGGACCCACAGAGCACATATATTCGATAGCATCCTGGTCACCGATATAGTCGGAACCCTTGACGGTATCGTACATGTGCCAGCGCCAATCATCGTTCGGGTCGGCCGAAGCGATGGCGCAGGTGATGCCGCCCTGGGCGGACACGGTATGCGAACGGGTCGGGAACACCTTGGTGACTACAGCGGTCTTGTGGCCGCCCTGAGCCAGTTGCAGCGCGGCACGCATGCCTGCGCCACCGCCACCGACGATGATGGCGTCATAAGAAAGAGTGCGAATGCTTGTCATGGATCAGTTACCCCAGAGAATCTGCACGCCCCAGACGAAAAACGCGAACATGGCTAAACCACACGCGGCCTGGAAGAGAAAACGTACTGCAGTCGCCCACTTGCCCAGCGCCATGGGCGTCAGGTAGTCGGTGGAAATGGTCCACATGCCCACCCAGGCGTGAACGCTGAGCGCCACCAGGGTCAGCAGACTGAAGATACGCATGGCGGTGTTGGAGAACAGCCCATGCCATTCGGCATAGCCCATGCCCGGGTTACAGACCACATAGCCCAGCAGGAACAGTACATAAGCCGCGAGAACGACAGCAGACACGCGCTGCGCCATCCAGTCATAAAGACCCGAACGCGAGAAATTCGTGACGTTGGTTACCATATCCACACCCCCAGCAGCAGGATCACGACCGCCGATACGGCGATAACAATTTGCGAGCCCAGCTTGCCGCCTTCCAGCGTCTCACCAATGCCCATGTCCATGATCAAGTGGCGTACGCCGGCCACCAGGTGGTACAGCAGAGCGGACAACAGACCCCAGATCACGAACTTGGCCAGCGGACTGGTCAGGCATTCTTTCACCTGGGCGAAGCCCTCCTCGGAGGTCAACGACTTGTCGAGGCCAAACAGCAGAATGGCGATACCGACAAAGAGGATGACACCGGAGATACGGTGAAGAATGGACGTGTAAGCGGTGATCGGAAGCTTGATAGTCCGAAGGTCTAGGTTTACAGGTCGTTGGCTATTCACGGCTTTTTTATCACACTGAGAGCCCCTAACGATCAGGGCAAAGTTGTTGGGAAGTGCACTGGCAAGGTACCCATCACCCAATGAGTGACAACCGCCATGACACGGCCCTAAAGCCTGTGGCGGTCGGCCGCAGAGTATAGACAGTTAGCAGACTAATGACAATGCAATGCCCTCCCCCAAAAAGCGCATTGCAGCCTTTAAACAAATGGCGTAAATAGCGCCCTTTTTTCGTTGAAAATACCGTTCAAACCCTTCTACTGCCTGGGTTCTCGCAAATTGACTTTCGGATTTATCCCACTATAGTGGTGCGGGCCCTGCGTGGGGGGCTGTCTGATGATTTCAAGCATAACTAGGAGGCCACATATGGCTGACAAAAAAGCGCAGTTGATCATCGAGGGCAATGCCCCCGTCGAACTGCCCGTTCTGACCGGCACTGTTGGTCCCGATGTAATCGATGTGCGGAGCCTGACCGCCACGGGTCGGTTCACCTTTGATCCTGGTTTCATGTCGACCGCCTCTTGCGAGTCGAAGATCACCTATATCGACGGCGACAAGGGCATCCTGCTGCACCGCGGCTACCCCATCGAGCAGCTCGCCGAGCAGTCTGACTACCTGGAAACCTGCTACCTGCTGCTCAATGGCGAACTGCCGAGCAAGGAAGAAAAGGCCAAGTTCGTCAGCACCATCAAGAACCACACCATGGTTCATGAGCAGCTGAAGACCTTCTTCAACGGTTTCCGCCGCGATGCCCACCCGATGGCCATCATGTGCGGGGTGGTTGGCGCCCTGTCCGCCTTCTATCACGACTCGCTGGACATCAATAACCCGCAGCACCGCGAAGTGTCGGCCATGCGCCTGGTGGCCAAGATGCCGACCATCGCGGCCATGACCTACAAGTACTCCATGGGTCAGCCCATGATGTACCCGCGCAATGACCTGAATTACGCGGAAAACTTCCTGCACATGATGTTCAACACCCCGTGCGAGATCAAACCGATCAGCCCGGTGCTGGCCAAGGCGATGGACAAGATCTTCATCCTCCATGCCGACCATGAGCAGAACGCCTCCACCTCCACCGTACGCCTGGCTGGCTCCTCGGGCGCCAACCCGTTCGCCTGTATCGCAGCCGGTATCGCCGCGCTGTGGGGCCCGGCACACGGTGGCGCCAACGAAGCCGTACTGGCCATGCTCGACGAGATCGGTGATGTTTCGAACATCGACAAGTTCATTGCCAAGGCCAAGGACAAGAACGACCCGTTCAAGCTGATGGGCTTCGGTCACCGCGTGTACAAGAACCGCGACCCGCGCGCCACCGTGATGAAGCAGACCTGCGACGAAGTCCTCGGCGAGCTGGGCATCACCAATGACCCGCAGCTGGAACTGGCCATGCGCCTGGAAGAGATCGCCCTGACCGATCCGTACTTCAAAGAGCGCAACCTGTACCCGAACGTCGACTTCTACTCGGGCATCATCCTCAAGGCCATCGGCATTCCGACCTCGATGTTCACCGTTATCTTCGCCCTGGCACGTACCGTGGGCTGGATCTCGCACTGGAAGGAAATGCTCTCGGGTCCGTACAAGATTGGCCGTCCGCGCCAGCTGTACACCGGTTACGAGCAGCGCGACCTGCCGACCAACCGCGACTGATAGCGCCCTGAGACGAAAAAGGCTGCCAATCTGGCAGCCTTTTTTTATTGCCTGGCGAGTATCTCGCTCAGCGCCCTTCCACCTTCGCTCGCAAACCCTGCAGCGTCTGCAGCGGCGCATCGACGACGAAGCTGTTGGCCAGCCAGGAGGGCACGCTTCCACCCGGCTCGGTATGCACCTCGTAGGTCACCTCCACCCTGCCCTGATCCAGCGGTTTGAGATGCCACTCGCCATCGACACGCTGCACCCGCACGAAACCCTTCTCCTCCGGCAATCGCTGCGGCACCGCCTGGAGCAGGCGCGTGACAGCGCCGTCAGCATCGGTGCGCGTGGTCACCTGGATCACCGAATCACGCGCCTTCACCGGCCAGGGCATCTCGAAACGGGTGTACAACTCGCTCACATTACCCTCGGTCTCGAGCAGTCGCTGCTGCTGGCAGCTGAATATCCAGGAGCAGGACCCCGCGACATCCTCCTGCGCCGCCTGTACCGCGGCCAGGTCAGCGTTGATCGTCACCACACCGCGATAGGCCTTGTACTTGGATCCGGGCACGTCAGCCAGGTAAACGCTCACACCGTCTTCTTCGCGCTCCAGCTGCCACTGCCTCTCGGCAGCCTGGACAGCGGTCGCGCACAACAGCATGACCAGAACGGAATAACGCATCATCTTCGAGCAACTCCCGGTGGGACTGTTTGCGTTTCGACCCGCACGGGCCACGAGCGGTTCACATCGTCAGGCAGTCGCCTGCTCCAGCCAACCCAACATACGAATGGCGCTTTCGCGATCATCCGCGCACAGCTGCTCTTCCGCCTTGAACCCACCGCACACTGCGGGCCTCTCCGGGCGACCGAAGATTGCGCAGAGAAACTCGGCATTGAGATGGATACAGCGCACGCCAGCGGGCTTGCCGTCAGGCATGCCCGGAATCGGTGAACTGATGGAAGGCGCGATGCAGCAGGCACCGCAACCGGCACGACACTCCATGAAACGACCTCGACTACAAACGAACGGCGGCGATCCTAATGAGGCGCGCGCCGTCCGTCGAGGCCTTTGGCGATCAGCGGTTACGCTGCAGGCGAGCCAGCAGGCTGGAGGTATCCCAGCGCCCGCCGCCCATGGCCTGAACGTCGGCGTAGAACTGATCGACCAGCGCCGTCACCGGCAGTTGGGCACCGTTGCGACGCGACTCGTCGAGCAGGATCGACAGATCCTTGCGCATCCAGTCGACCGCGAAGCCGAAATCGAACTCGCCCGCCAGCATGGTCTTGTAGCGGTTTTCCATCTGCCAGGACTGCGCCGCGCCCTTGCTGATCACATCGACCACCGCATGGCCATCCAACCCTGCGCACTGAGCGAAGTTCAGCGCCTCTGCCAAGCCCTGAACCAGACCGGCGATGCAGATCTGATTGACCATCTTGCTCAACTGGCCGCTGCCGGCCGGCCCCATCAGGCGCATCATCCGCGCGTAGCTCTGGATGACCGGCTCGGCAACCGCATAGGTTTCGGCCTCGCCACCGACCATCACGGTCAGCACGCCATTGACCGCACCGGCCTGGCCACCGGATACCGGCGCATCGAGAAAACCCAGGCCACGCTCGACCGCAACAGCCGCCAGCTCACGCGCCACATCGGCCGAGGCGGTGGTGTGATCGACCAGAATGGCGCCCGGCGCCATGCCGGCGAACGCGCCCTGCTCACCCAGAATCACGCTGCGCAGGTCGTCATCATTACCGACGCAACACATCACCAGTTCGGCGCCCGCCACCGCCTCACGCGGGGTCGGCGCAGAGCTGCCGGCGTATTCGCCCATCCATTGCTCGGCTTTGCCCGGCGAGCGGTTATAGACCGTCACCTGATGCCCTTTGCGAGACAGATGCCCGGCCATCGGATACCCCATGACGCCCAAACCGAGAAACGCGACCTTTGCCATAGCAACCTCCTGCGGATATAGGCGCCAGAGCCTAACACGACGTTTGCCCTGGTCGAAAAGGCCTTCCATACTGCCTGCGGTTCGATTCAGAACGGGTGCTTGAGCTTGGAGCCTTGGCCCTGATGCCAGGAACCTTTTCCATGCAGCGAGGCCGAAGCGCAAGAGATCGCAGACAGGTTCTAAGGAGCGCCCATGGGGCATTGGCTAGTCATCGACCTGGAGGCCACCACCGATGAGGGCGGCTGGGCGATGGAGGAAATGGAAATCATCGAGATCGGCGCCAGCCTGGTTGGTGTGGATGGCCATGAGCGGGATCACTTTCAGCGCATCGTCAAACCACAGCGCCGCCCGTGCCTGACCGACTTCTGCCGCGAACTCACCCACATCAGCCAGACCGACGTCGACAATGCAGCGCCCTTACCTCAAGTCTGGGCTCAGTTCGAACGCTGGCTGATGCAGCATGCATCGCGCCTGGTCGGCTGGAGCAGCTGGGGGGATTATGATCGACGCCAACTGGAACAAGAGTGGCGCCAGCACCGCTTGCATAGCCTGCTGGCCGATGTGCCACACCTCAATCTCAAGCAGGCTTTCGCCAAGGCTCGCCAGCTACAGCGCCCGGTAGGCCTGCACAGCGCGCTGCAGCTGGCCGGCATGCAGTTTCAGGGACAACAGCACCGCGCCCTCGAAGATGCACGCAACACCGCGCGCCTGTTGCCGCTGGTACTGCCTCTCAAAGACTGATGACGAAGAAAAGACGCTTGGGCATACTGGCGACCCTTTTAAGGCCTGCCTTCGGGTCGTCGCTACGCGACGTTTAAAATGGCTCCCTGCAACTTTTCCAACCCCTTTCGAGGAATCGCAGATGTTCAAGGTCAACGAATACTTCGACGGCACCGTCAAATCCATCGGTTTCACCATGGCTGAAGGCCCTGCCACCATCGGCGTAATGGCCCCGGGCGAATACGAATTCGGCACCAGCCAACTGGAAGTCATGCATGTCGTTGCCGGCGCCCTGACTGTCAAACTGCCGGGTAGCGACAACTGGAACACCTTCGAAGCCGGCAGCAAGTTCACCGTCGAGGCCAACAGCAAGTTCCAGCTCAAGGTGGCCGTAGACACCGCCTACCTCTGCGAATACCGCTAAGCAATTAGGCGCCACGAAGAACCGGCCCCTGCGGCCGGTTTTTTCTTTGATGATCACCACCAGGACATAGCCCATGTCACGCAGTGCACTTCTCGTCCCCATTGCCTTGTTGCTGGTGGCCATGGTTTCGATCCAGAGCGGCGCGTCGCTGGCCAAGAACCTGTTCCCGCTGGTCGGCGCCGAAGGCACCACAGCCCTGCGCCTGGTGCTCGGCGCGATCATTCTGTCGCTGGTGATGCAGCCCTGGCGGGCCAAACTGGATCTGCGCAAGTGCCATGCCCTGCTCGCTTACGGCCTGGCATTGGGCGGCATGAATCTGATGTTCTACATGTCCCTGCAGAGCATCCCGCTGGGCATCGCCGTGGCGCTGGAGTTCACCGGGCCGCTGGCTCTGGCGCTGTTTTCCTCGCGCCGCCTGCTGGACTTCGTCTGGGTGATTCTGGCCATCGTCGGCCTGTGGATGCTACTGCCAACCGGCGCCACGCAAAGCGCCATCGACCCTCTCGGCGCAGCTCTGGCCCTCGGCGCGGGTGTGTGCTGGTCGCTGTACATCATCTTCGGGCAGAAAGCCGGCGCCCAGCATGGCCGCCACACCGTCGCCCTGGGCACCTGGGTCGCCGCCTTGCTGGTACTGCCCATTGGCATCTGGCATGCCGGCACGGACCTGCTGAGCGTGGACCTGCTACCCATCGCCCTCGGTGTCGCGGTACTGTCCTCGGCCCTGCCCTACAGCCTGGAGATGGTCGCCCTGACGCGCCTGCCCGCACGCACCTTCAGCGTGCTGATGAGCCTGGAGCCGGCAGTCGCGGCAATGTGCGGCCTGGCCTTTCTCGGCGAGAAGCTGCTCTGGGGCCAGTGGCTGGCCGTCGGTGCGATCATCATCGCTTCGGCCGGGGCAGCCGCCACCATCAAACCCAAGAGCTAGTTGCCGAACTGCAACTCGGCCAAGCGTGCATAGAGCGGACTACTCTCGATCAGCTCGGCATGACTGCCGATGGCAGCCAAACGGCCATGCTCGATCACCGCAATGCGATCCGCCTGCTTCACCGTAGCCAGACGGTGAGCGATCACCAACGTGGTACGCCCGGCCATCAGTGACGGCAGCGCCTGCTGGATCAGGTGCTCGCTCTCGGCATCCAGCGCGCTGGTGGCCTCATCGAGCAGCAGGATCGGCGCATCGGCGAGCAAGGCACGAGCAATCGCCAGGCGCTGACGCTGGCCACCAGAAAGCCCGAGCCCAGCCTCCCCAAGATGCGTCTGGTAACCCTGCGGCAGGCGCTGAATAAACTCATGCGCATGCGCCGCCCGCGCGGCCGCCTCCACCTCGGCCTGGCTGGCATCCAGGCGACCATAGCGAATGTTGTCCTCCACCGAGCCGAAGAACAGCGCGGGATTCTGCGAGACCAGGGCGAAACTGGCGCGCAGCTCGCGCGGGTCGAGCTGATCGATCGGCACACCGTCGATGAGGATGCGCCCGCCCTGCGGATCGAAGAAACGCAGCAGCAGATCGAACAGCGTCGATTTGCCAGCCCCGGACGGCCCCACCAGTGCCAGCGTCTCACCCGCCGCCACCTGCAGGTCGACGCCATCGATGGCGTAGCTGTCCGAACGCGACGGATAGGCGAAACGCACATCCTGCAGCTCGATACGCCCCTGTACCGGCTGCGGCAGATGCTGCGGCTGCTCCGGCGCCACGATGGCATTACTGGCGCGCAATAGCTCGCCGATACGCTCGGCGGCGCCTGCGGCGCGCTGCAATTCACCGATCACTTCGCTCAGCGTGCCGAAGGACGAGCCAACGATCAGGCTGTAGAACACGAAAGCCGCCAGCTCACCACCGGAGATACGCCCGGCGATCACGTCCATACCGCCGACCCAGAGCATCACCCCCACCGCACCGAGCACCAGCACGATCACTACGGTGATCAGCCAGGAACGCTGGGCGATGCGCTTGCGCGCCACATCGAAGGCCGCCTCGGCAGACTCGCCAAAGCGGCGCTTGTCCTCTTCCTGGTGGTTGTAGGCCTGCACCGTCTTGATCTGCCCCAGCACCTCGCCCACGTAGCTTCCGACATCGGCCACGCGGTCCTGGCTCTGCCGCGACAGCGCACGCACACGGCGGCCGAACAGCAGGATAGGCGCCACCACCAAGGGTAGAGCCAACAGAACGATACCGCTGAGCTTGGGATTGGTGACCACCAGCAGCACGCTGCCACCGATCAACATGATCAGGTTGCGCAGTGCCATCGACAGCGACGAGCCAATCACCGACTGCAACAAGGTGGTATCGGCGGTCAATCGCGACTGGATTTCCGAGCTGCGATTGCTCTCGTAGAAGCCAGGATGCAACTCGATCAGGTGATCGAACACCCGCCGGCGGATATCCGCGACCACCCGCTCGCCGATCCACGACACCAGATAGAAGCGCGTGTAGGTGCCGAAGGCCAGCGCCAATACCAGCACGAAAAACAGCAGCAGGGATTGGCGCAGCGCGGCCGGCGACTGCGTGGCCAGTCCCTGATCCACCAGCAGCTTGATGCCCTGGCCCATGGACAGGGTAATCGCCGCCGTGAACATCAGGGCCAGCAGCGCGCCCAGCACTCGGCCGCGATAAGGCGCGATAAAGCGCCAGGCCAGGCGTATGGCGCCACGCTGGCGAGAAGAAAGCATCGATGTCATGACGGGTCTCAGGAGTCAGCAGCCGAGGGCGCTTCAGCCAGCCAGGCCACTGCGCACAAGGCCAGCGCAGCCAGGTTGGTCGAAAGCGGATTGAACGCCTGAATCAACAGATGGGGGCTCAGCAGCACAACATCAAGCAGCAATACCAGCAACACACCGCCAGCGACCAGCAAGGGCCAACGCTGGCGCCGCACCGTCAGCAGCAGGATGCCCAGAAGGATCTCGGCAATACCGCCGGCAGCCGCGATCAGCTGCGGCGCGAACAGCGGATGATCTGGCAGGCCATGGGCCGCGATCATCGCCACCTCGTCAGGGCTGAGCCAGAGAATCTTCGGCGCCAGGCCATGCCAGATGAACACCAGTGCCAGAGCCAATCGAGCGAGCCAGGCGATCTGCGCCAGGCGTCGTTCAGTCATGCAAAAAGCGCTCGGCATGGTCGGCGCTGGGTAGCAGGCAGACCTCGTGCCGCCCGAACAGGCGATAGCGATTCAGCGCGATGCGGTCATAGCACCAATCGCGCAGCGGGCGCGGGATAAGACGCAACCAGGCAAGCGCACGCCAGGGCTGTGGCAGGCGAGCAAGGATGCGCAGCAGCGCATCCGAGCGTACATGCAGCCCCGCCTCATCGATCAGCGCCATGGTGTCGAAACGGTCGGTCGGCAGTCCATACCAGGCCAGCAATGCCTGGCCTTGCTCCGACTGCACCGAGGCCAGACGAAACTGCAGCTGCCGATCATGACGAATGAGAAACTTCGCCCAGCCGTTGCACAGCTTGCAGACGCCGTCGAACAGCACCACGCGCTCGCCAGCGGCAAGACCGGGCGGCAGCGATTGCCTGGTCATTGCGCAGCGCTCGCCCGCTGGGCAAGCGGGCGGTAATGGCCGGTGATGCGATAGGCGAACAGAATGTCCTCCTCCTGCGTACCGCGACCGATGTTATGCAGCACCAGCGGTGTAGCCGTTGGCGCCTGACGATCACTGATGATGCCGATATGAGTGAGGCCACGGCCCAGATCCCAGGTGACGATATCGCCGGGCTGGTATGCCGCGGCATCCTGCTTGACCGGCAGCGACCAGCCCTGACGCTTGAACCAGGTCATCAGGTTAGGCACGCGGCGGTGATCGATATTGCTGTCCGGGCGACTCAGCCCCCAATTCTTCGGATAGACGGAGAAGTTGTCGCGCATGTCGCGATGCACCGCTTCCTGCAGATCCAGTCCCTGCTGACGCAGTGCGCGGATCACCACGTCGGTGCAGACCCCGGTGGCCATGGGCACGTCGCCGCCCGGATAGCTCAGGCGGCGATAGGTCGGGTCATAGCTCAGGGTCACACCGACCTGCTGGCGCGCATCGAGCACCAGCCTGTCCGCCTCGATGGCCTGCACGGCAAACGCCAGCGACCAGAGCAGCAGTGCAATCGGCATGCGCATATCGATCTCCTATCGACTCAGGGGGTACAGCAGTTCTTCCTTATAACCGGCCCAGACCCGCACTGCATCGGGAAACGCGTCGTCCAGGCTCACGTCGCCACTGTCGACCAGCAGCGGCCGACCTTCCAGCGTCGCCAGCTTGCGCTTGGTCGC
>OGCL01000755.1_pt1 | contig 32012 bp, 29 predicted proteins | sample 1570041 | NCBI WGS metagenome assembly OGCL01 (sample SAMN06266162, study PRJEB24511) | hot springs metagenome | isolation source: Hot spring water | place: South Africa: Limpopo | collected 2015-06-22 | reverse complement strand
CCAGCCACCAAACACAGCACCAAACAACTACATCGTTCGGGCAAGTGCTTCAGAAGCGAAGCCCTCGACTATAGCACAGACTGAAGAGGCTTTGCCAAGAATTCTGAAAATTCTTGACAACCTATCAAACCCGCCACTTCTCCAGCAGCTTTTCGGGGCCCAGGCTGTCATAGCCTTCAAATGGCTGATGGATCCAAGGATTCGTCGGCAGGAACTCCACGGAGTAGTCAGGCGTGAACGTTGACAGCCCCTTGGTCCAGATCACTGCACTGCGCAGCTCCGTGATCGGTGCGTAGTTCGTCTTGAGCATGTCAATGACCGCATGCAGTGTGTGCCCAGAGTCCGCCAAGTCATCCACCAGCAACACTTTGCCGGCAATCTCACCCTTCGGGGTGGTGATGAAGCGTGCAATGTCGAGGTGACCCTGCACAGTACCAGCTTCGGCCCGATAAGAGCTGGTGGACATGATGGCCAGCGGTTTGTCGAAAATGCGGCTCAGGATGTCACCGGGACGCAGACCACCACGGGCCAGGCACAGAATCGTATCGAACGCCCACCCGGACTGATGCACCTTGAGCGCCAGCTTCTCGATGAGACTGTGGTACTCGTCGTAACTGACATAGAGGTGTTTTCCGTCTTCGGTCAACATGGAATGGCTCCTGAATAGTGGGTGGCGGCTAAGACAACAGAGACAAGGCAACCCCGAGGGTTAGCCTGCGACATAGGGATGGCGCATCATGATCGTGTGGTCCCGATCAGGGCTGGTCGAGATCATGTCGATGGGAACACCCGTGACCTGCTCGATTCGCTCCAAATAACGACGGGCGCTTTCAGGCAACTTTGCGTAGTCGGTCACACCCACGGTGGACTCACTCCAGCCCGGCAGCGTTTCATAGATAGGTGTACAGCGGGCAATGTCATCCGCGCCCATGGGCAGCAAGTCGATGCGTTCGCCATCCAGCTCATAGCCGGTACACAGCAGCAACTCGGTCAATCCATCGAGCACATCCAGCTTGGTGATGCACAGACCCGAGAGGCCATTGACCTGCGCACTGCGCTTCAACAGCGCGGCATCGAACCAGCCGCAACGGCGGCTACGGCCCGTGGTCACGCCTTTTTCAGCACCCACCGTGCTCATGTGGTACCCGGGGGTCCCAGGGACTTCCCAATCCAGCTCCGTCGGGAAAGGACCGCCACCCACACGTGTGCAGTAAGCCTTGGTGATGCCCAGGATGTAATGCAGCATGCCGGGCCCCACGCCAGAACCCGCAGCCGCATTCCCCGCCACGCAGTTGCTCGATGTGACATAGGGGTAGGTACCATGGTCCACATCAAGCAGAGTACCTTGCGCGCCTTCAAACAGAAGATTGGCCCCCGCCTGGTTGGCTTCATTCAACTCGCGCGACACATCCGCCATCATGGGTTTGAGCAACTCGGCATGGCGCATGGCTTCGGCATAGACCACGTCAAACTGCACCCGGCCGTCCTGGATGTAAGGCTTGAGCGCATCGCCAAACACGAATTTGGCGGAGCCCAGGTAGGTGGTGAGCACGTGGTTGTGCAGATCCAGCAGTTCACGCAGCTTGGATGCAAAACGCTCGGGGTACTTCAAGTCCTGCACGCGCAGGGCGCGGCGGGCAATCTTGTCTTCATAGGCGGGGCCAATACCACGGCCAGTGGTACCGATCTTCTCGGCGCCCCCCTGCTCCCGCGCAGCCTCACGGGCCACATCGATCGCGGCATGGAAAGGCAAGATCAGCGGGCAGGCTTCGCTGATGCGCAGACGCGAGCGAACTTCGACACCGGCCTTTTCCAGCCCCTCGATTTCCTCGAACAACTTCGCAGCCGACAGCACCACACCGTTGCCGATGTAGCACTTGACCCCGGGGCGCATGATGCCGCTCGGAATCAGATGCAGTGCGGTCTTCACACCATTGATCACCAGCGTGTGGCCTGCGTTGTGTCCTCCTTGAAAACGCACAACACCTTGAGCGCTTTCCGTCAGCCAATCGACCAGTTTGCCTTTGCCTTCGTCGCCCCACTGGGTACCGACCACCACTACGTTGCGACCTTTGGTTGCTTTCATCTCAAACCCAATTCAAATGACAATTGCTCAAACAGCCTGCACGACCCAACGGCCCGCGACCTGCACCAGTTCGCGGTCGCAGTGGAATTCATCCACTTCACTCCCGTGGCCCGGCAAAACACAAACGACCGTCTCCCCTGCAGAGCGCAGTTCGGAGATCGCAGCATGCACATCCGCCCCCTCGCCCCAAGGGGCCCGGATGGCAGCCTTCAATGCACGGGGAGGCACCACACCCACCACCTGCTTGATGTCCAAGCTGAATCCAGCGGCAGGCCGGTTACGCCCAAACACCGCGCCCACTTCGTCGTAGCGGCCGCCACGGACCAGCGCGTCACTGGCGCCACGGGCATAAATCGCGAAGCGGGCGCCGCTGTAGTAGGCATAGCCACGCAGGTCCGCCAGATCAAAAGTCACCGTTGCGCCGTCCAGTCGTGACGCCAACCACTTCAAATTTGATAGCACCTCTGACACACCAGGCACGCGGTGAAGAGCTTTTTCGGCTTCAACCAACACAGAGGAATCGCCGTAGAGCTGAAGCAAGGCCAAAAGGCCTTCCCGGGACTCCACCGGGAAATCACGGGTCAGCGCTCTCAGCTCCTGGGCATCCTTGGCAGCCAATGCAGCATGGATCGCACTCAACAACTGAGGGCCCACCGTGACGCCTGCAAGGAGGTTACGGACGATGCGAACATCCGCCAAGTCAACCGTGGTGTCACGGACTTCGGCGATCCGCAGACATTCACGGGCCAGTTGCAACGCCTCCAGATCGGCCTCGACCCCAGCATGGCCGTAAATCTCGGCACCAAACTGCAGTGGCTCACGGGTGGCATGGGGACGATCAGGACGCGTATGAAGCACGGGCCCGCAGTAACACAGGCGTGTTACCCCTTTGCGATTGAGCAGATGGGCATCGATGCGAGCGACCTGGGGCGTGGTATCGGCCCGCAACCCCATGGAGCGGCCGGAGAGCTGATCGACGAGCTTGAAAGTCTGGAGGTCCAGCGCTTCGCCCGTGCCCGTCAAGAGCGACTCAAGGTGCTCCATCAGCGGCGGCATGACCAACTCATAGCCATAACAACGGGCTGTATCAAGCAGCCCGCGACGCAATTCTTCGATGTGCCGCGCTTCAGACGGCAAGACATCGGCAATGTGATCCGGAAGGACCCAAGCAGACATGGAGAAAAGGGGAGGCTGTTAAAACCGTGATTCTACCGGCACCCGCCAGAGGCACCCAAAGAATCTCTAGCGAGGCCTGATGACAACCGTTAGAGCCAGAGCATCAATAGGCCTGCAATGATGGCCAGAAACGCGAAAAAACGCACCTGACCATCTTGCAGTTGGGCAATATGCTGGACTGCGCGCTTCCAGCTTTGTGGCGAGAAAAAGGGCAGCAAGCCTTCAATCAGCAGGACCAGCGCCAACGCGGTCCACAGGCTCTCCCAGGTCACGCCCACCACTCAGCACCCACGAACACTACTTGCGAGGAGCCGCCTGGGACGCAGCAGGCGCACCGCCACGGAAGACCTTGAAAAAATCGGACGAAGAGGGGTCCAGCACCATGACATCGCTTTTCTTGCTGAAGCTGGCTTTGTAGGCATCCAGGCTCCGGTAGAACTGCGCGAATTGCGGGTCACGACCAAAAGCGTCTGCGTAAATGCGCGCCGCCTCGGCGTCACCTTCACCCTTCACCTTCTGGGCATCACGGTATGCATTGGCGATGGTGATCTCACGCTGGCGGTCCGCATCGGCACGGATTTTTTCACCCTCAGCCGCACCGGTGGAGCGCAGTTCATTGGCCACACGCTTGCGTTCCGCTTCCATGCGCCGGTATACGGATTCCGTGATCGCCTCTACATAGTCCACGCGGGTGATACGAACATCCACCACGTCCACGCCCCAGGGCTTTGCACCACGAACGGTATCGAGCACTTCACGCTTCACATCCGCCATCAAGGCTTCGCGCTTGACGGAAAGGAGCTCCTTGACCGTGCGCTTGTTGATCTCTTCCTGGAAGGCATTGCGCACCACCCGGTTGAGCTGCATGGCGCCTGCGCTCTCATCCAGACCCACGTTACGAATGTACTCCGTGGGCTCGGAAATGCGCCAGCGCACGTACCAGTCGATCACCACCCGTTGCTTCTCAGCCGTCAGCATGGGCTCGGTGTCTGTGCTGTCCAAGGTCAGGAGACGCTTGTCAATGTACGTCACGTTCTGAAACGGTGGCGGCAGCTTGAAATTGAGGCCGGGCTCAGTGATCACTTCCTTGATCTGCCCCAGCGCATAGAGCACCCCGAACTGACGCTGATCCACCACGAAAAGCATCGAACTCATGAGAGCAAGCACCACCAAAATAGTGGATGCAATAAATCCAACTCTGTTCACGAACGGCTCCTAGCGAGATTCACGGTCACGGGTGCGATTGGAATCACGCGCCCGGGGATCATTGGAAAAATTGGCCGCCGGTGCAGCAGGCGCCGCAGCGGGCGCTGCACTGGCTGCAGGAGCATCTATAGACCCCACACCACCACTCGCCACACTCTGCATGATCTTGTCGAGCGGCAGGTACAACAGGTTGGAGCCTTGGCGAGACTCCACCAGAACCTTGGTCACATTTCCGTAGATCTGCTGCATGGTGTCCAGATACATGCGATCACGCGTGACCTGGGGCGCCTTCTGGTATTCGGCCAGAACCGACGAGAAGCGCTGGGCATCACCTTGCGCCTGGGCCACGATACGCGCCTTGTAGGCTGCGGCTTCTTCGTTCAGGCGCGAGGCAGACCCCACCGCGCGCGGCACCACGTCATTGGCGTAGGCCTGCGCTTCATTCTTGGCACGCTCTCGCTCCTGGCCCGCTTTCAAAACATCGTCGAAAGACGCCTGAACCTGCTCTGGCGGACGCACCCCGCCTTGCTGCAGATTGATACCCACGACCTCGACGCCCACTTTGTAGCGGTCCAGAATCGTCTGCATCAGCGTGCGAACGCGGGGAGCAATCTGGTCGCGTTCTTCGGCCAAGGCCGTGTCCATGCGCATCTTGCCCACCACCTCCCGCACGGCAGTTTCGGCGGCCTGGACCACGGCGTCCGACGGATTCTTGCTTTCAAACAGCCACGCCCGCGCATCGCTCAGGCGATACTGCACGGCGAACTTGATCTCGACGATGTTCTCGTCTTCGGTGAGCATGGCCGACTCCCGCAGGCCCGTGCTCTTGATGACGGTGTCGCGGCCCACATCAGCAGAGCGGATCTGGGTCACAAAAACCAGCTCATGGCGCTCAATGGGGTAAGGCAAGCGCCAGTTGAAGCCCGCACCCACGGTGCTCTTGTACTTGCCAAACTGGGTGATGACGGCCTGCTGGCCTTCCTGGACGATAAAGAAGCCTGTGCCCATCCAGATCACGAAGACAATGCCAGCAATCAGGCCTACACCGACCCCGGCACTCTTCATGTCAGGCTGAAAGCCTCCCCCCGACCCGCCACCATTGCCAGGACCACGCGATCCGCCGTTTTTGCCACCGAACAGGCCACCCAGCTTGCGATTCAGGTCGCGCCAGAGCTCATCCAGATCCGGAGGCTGCTGACCATTGCCAGGGCGCTGGTCGCCTCCACGGGGACCGTTCTGAGGTGAGCCTCCCTGCCGATCGTCGGGACGCCCCCCCTCTTCCGATTTGTCCTCACCACGACCCCAGCGAGGATCATTCAGATTGAACATGCCCCGAATACGTTCTGGCAGCGAAGCCCAGCGTAGGGTGCGGTTTTGGAAATTCATGCGCAAAGTCTCTGGTTCTCGGATGGGGTCAATCAGTCCGTCATTGTGCCCAATCAAGGCATGGCATCCGGCAATTCAACGGCATCACCTGGGGTCATGTCCAACTGCGTGGCCAGCACCCTGGCAGCAAGCGCATGGCGCAAATGGTCAAGCCCCTCGCCCGAACGGGCACTCACGAACAGCCGGGGCAACAGATGCCCAGCCACCTCGTACTGGTCCTGCAACTCCGGCGGGCGCCGCTCGCCAGCCAATGCATCCAACTTGTTGAACACCAGGATCTGCGGAATATCGGCAGCACCGATCTCCTGCAGAACGCGTTCAACCTGAGCCATCTGCTCAGGAAAATCGGCATTGGATGCATCCACCACATGCAGCAGCAAGTCTGCGTCAATCGCCTCTTGCAACGTGGCCTGGAAGGCATCCACCAGCCCGTGCGGGAGGTCCCGGATAAAACCCACCGTATCGGACAACGAGACCGACCTGCCCGCATCAGCCAGATACAGCTGGCGGGTGGTCGTGTCGAGCGTTGCAAACAGTTGGTCAGCCGCATAGGCACGGGCCTTGACCAAGGCATTGAAGAGCGTGGACTTGCCTGCGTTGGTGTAGCCAACCAGCGAAATGTTGAAGGTATCGCGCCGCTCGCGCTGCCTGCGTTGCGTAGATCGCTGGCGCTTGACTTTGACCAAGCGCTCGCGCGTGCGCTTGATGGCATCGCCGATCATGCGGCGGTCCAGCTCGATCTGCTTTTCGCCAGGGCCACCACGGGCACCAATTCCGCCAGTCTGACGCTCCAGATGCGACCAGCGACGAACCAGACGGGTGCTCACATACTGCAGCTTGGCAAGCTCGACCTGCAGCTTTCCCTCGTGGCTGCGCGCACGCTGGGCAAAAATCTCAAGAATGAGCAAAGTGCGGTCGTTGACCGGCAACTCGATGTGGCGTTCCAGGTTGCGCTGCTGGGCTGGGCTCAAGGACTGGTCAAACAGCACCTCAACCGCACCATGCATCTGGGCCAAGGTTCGGATTTCATCGGCCTTTCCACTGCCCACAAACAGCGCCGCATCAGGCGCCTTGCGCTTGCAGGTAATGCGGGCCACAGGCTGCATGCCAGCTGTCTGTGCCAGCAGACCCAGCTCCTCCAGTTCACCGTCAAAGTGAGGCAGACCGAAGTCCACCCCCACCAACAATACCGGAGCGGTGCCTGCCTGAAGGGGCGTAGCCGAACTCAAAGCGGACCGCCCTTTTGTACCACCTGACTCAAAAACGAAAACCGGCTAACAAGCGGCAACCAATCAAGGGTTGCTGCTGTCGGCATCAGGCGTTTCTGCGGTGGAAAAATTGACTGCGCGACCCGGGACGATGGTCGAAATCGCATGTTTGTAGACCATCTGGGTCACCGTGTTGCGCAGCAACACCACATACTGGTCAAACGATTCGATCTGTCCCTGCAGCTTGATGCCATTCACCAAATAGATGGAGACTGGCACATGCTCCCGACGCAGGGCGTTGAGAAAGGGATCTTGCAAAAGCTGGCCTTTATTGCTCACGATATTCTCCGTGTTCAAAAATGTTGTTGTAAACCAGCACCTTACCACAGCCAGAGCCCCGTACCGCCAGGTTCAGGCATGGCCCTTCTTGATTCGCGACTTTGTTTTAACCCTCGTCCTTGTCGGCAAACGGGTTGTGCGAGGTCTTCATCTCGATTCGGAGCGGCGTGCCCACCAGGTCGAACTCCTTGCGGAAGCGCCCTTCCAGGAAGCGTTTGTAGGCATCCGTCACGTGCTCCAGCGAATTTCCGTGAATCACGATCACCGGGGGGTTCATGCCCCCCTGGTGCGCGTAGCGCATCTTGGGGCGGAACATGCCAGCCCGCTTCGGGCTCTGGAATTGCACGGCCTCCAGAAGCAGGCGCGTGAGCACCGGGGTGGACATCTTGCAGGTAGCCGCCCGGTGGGCTTGCACGATGGACGTCCAGAGGGGGCCGAGGCCCTGGCGCTTCTTGGCCGAAATGAAGTGCAGTGAAGCGAACTTCAAGAACGCCAATCGGGTCTCGATGGACCGCTCCAGCTGCTGGCGCTGATAGTCATCCACCGCATCCCACTTGTTCACCGCCACCACCACAGCACGGCCACTTTCCAGGATGTAGCCCGCGATGTGCGCGTCCTGATCCGTGACGCCCTGCGTGGCATCCAGCAGCAGCAGCACCACGTTCGCTGATTCGATCGCCTGCAGCGTTTTGACCACCGAGAATTTCTCGATCGCCTCGAACACCTTGCCCTTGCGCCGCAAACCAGCGGTGTCCACCAGCTCAAACCGCTGGCCATTGCGCTCGAAGGGTACGGTGATCGCGTCGCGGGTGGTTCCCGGCATGTCAAACGCCACCAGCCGCTCCTCACCCAGCCAAGTGTTGATCAGCGTGGACTTGCCCACGTTGGGGCGGCCCGCCACGGCCAGCTTGATGACGCCCTTGTCGGCTGCAGCCTCCACCTCGTCGGGATCAGGCAACTGCAGAGGTGCCAGCGCCAGATCGACCAACCCACGGATACCTTGCCCGTGTGCTGCCGATACGGGATAGACCTCGCCCAGCCCGAGCTCATAGAACTCGGCCAGCTGCACGCCCTGCACCATGCCTTCGGCCTTGTTGGCTACCAGCACACAAGGTTTGCTCAGGCGGCGCAGGTAGTTGGCGATATCGTGGTCTTGCGCCGACAGGCCCGCGCGGGCATCGACCACAAACACCACCACATCGGCCTCGGCCACCGCTTGCTGGGTCTGCTTGGCCATCTCGCGATAGATACCGCTTGAGGCGTCGGGCTCGAAGCCCCCTGTGTCGATGACGATGTACTCGTGCTTGCCCTGCTTGCCATTGCCGTAATGCCGGTCACGCGTGAGCCCGGCAAAGTCCGCCACGATGGCGTCGCGGGACTTGGTCAGACGGTTGAAAAGCGTGGATTTGCCGACATTCGGACGCCCCACGAGGGCGATAACTGGCTTCATTGAATACAACCGATCAATCTGGACGGAATCCGTAAATACTGCCGTTGCGGGTCACAACCACCAAAGTGTCTGCAGCCACGGCAGGTGCTGCCGCAATGCCGGACCCGTCCGTGGCAATGCGGTTGAGGGGAGAGCCGTCCGTACGGGACAACAGGTGAACCAACCCGGTGTCGTCACCGATCACCACAGAGCGCCCCAACAACAGCGGCGCTGTCAGCTTGCGGTGCTTGAGCCGATCAACGCCCCACAGGCGCGAGCCGTCGCTACGGCGCCAGGCGAGCACCGTGCCATTGCTTTCAACACCAAACAGCGCATCCGCGTCGCCATGCACGCCTTCAGCGCCGCTGGCAGGCTGCGTCCAGGCCACGGAGCCCCGGGCCGTGTTCACACAACCCACCGCAGCCTGGAACGAGCGCGCGCAGACGCTGTCGCCCACCTTGCTGGTACGCCCGACCAACTCGACCAGGCGCTCCACGTCATTGGTGCCCCGTGGACTGGCCAAAGGCGCTTCCCAGCGCACGCTGCCATTGTCTGGGTTCAGACCCACCAGGCGGCCCGACAGGCCAACCACCAGGGTGTCCCCCACAGCCAGCAGAACGCCGGCCTGGCGCAGCACGAGAGGCTCACCAGGGCGCTGCTGAGCCCACAGGCGCCGCCCCGTGGTGGCGTCATAGGCAGAAACCGAACGGTCTGCCGACAAAACAAACACGCGCCCGCCTGCCACCAGAGGAGGTGTAAAGACCTGGGCGGCCAGGGTTTCGCGCCAGCGCTCGCGGCCGGCCTCCAGCACGATCAGTGCGTTGTTGCGCGAGACCACGGCAGCCGATTTGCCGTCGCTGCCCACAGCCGCCGACAGCGGCTCGCCCAGCGTCGTGCGCCAGACGTCCCCACCGGTACGGGCGTCAATGGCTGCGACCACCCCGTCGGAGGACGCCACGGTGACCACATTGCCCAGGGCATGCACATCCAGGGGCAAGCCAGCAACGTTGCCCACGCGGGCCGTCCAGGCCTGCCGGACCCCCAGGACGGCGACGTTTGCGCCGAGGTCAGCAGGGGCAGGCTTTGCGCTGCCACCACCGCTCCACAACGAGCAGCCCGCCAGCGACGCAGCCAGCACCACCAACGCAGTGCCACGCAGGAAAGAAGAGCGGCCGGACACCGCATGTGGAGTCAATGTCATGTGTTTACTTGGTTTGCACGGAAGATGGGGCCGCCGCCACGGTCGCTGCCTGCGGCGACACACCCAGCGCGTTCAGCTTGATCTCCACCAGGCGGCGGTATTCAACGCTTTCTTCGAAGCCCTTGTAGGCCTTGGTGTACTCCGCAATGGCCTCCTGGCGCTTGTCCTGCAAGAGCAGCACATCACCCTTGCGGTCTGCCGCGACCGACGCGAACTCGGGAGGGAAGCTGCCAGACACCTGCTTGAGCGCCTCATCGTAGTTCTTCTGGTCCATCAGCACGCTGGCCAGGCGCAATTTGGCCAAGGCCTTGAGGCCGTCGTCCGAAGATTGCTCCGCCACCCAGCCCAGCGCGTCCTTGGCCGCATCGGCATTGCCGGTGTCCTGCATGGCCTTGGCAAAAGTCAACCCAGCCTGACCCGCCTGGGTGGTGCTGCCGTACTTGGACTTGAGGTCGCCAAAAGCCTGCTCCAGGCGCGTTTTGTCGCCCGACCGGGCAGCCACATCCACGGCATCAAAAAGCGCCGCCGCCTGGGTGGCCTGGCGGTTCTGCCAGTACTGGTAACCGTTCCACGCGGCCGCACTGCCTGCCACCACCAGCACCACCGAGCTGATCAGCGTGCCCCAGGTGTTCCAAAAATGCTTGAGCTGGTCAAGTTGCTCTTGTTCTTCAAGATCGAGATGATTGGCCATAAAAGATCAGCGGTTCTGTATTCGGATTAAGCGATGGATTGTAGGGTGGCGGCCCATTGCGCCACATCGGCCAGGGGGTGCTCGGCCTGCGCACCGCTGCCGTCGCGCAAGGCCTTGACGGTGACGTGGCCCCGCGCCAGTTCGTCCTCGCCAAAGATGAGCGCGTGGCGCGCACCGCTGGCGTCGGCCTTCTTGAACTGTGACTTCATGCTGCCCGCACCTTCGGCACCACCAGCGTGCTGCACCACGTTCAGCCCTGCGGTGCGCAGTGCCTCCAGCGCGACGATGACGGGGGGCAGTGGCGTGCCAGGCGGCACGATGGCATAGACATCCGCCGCAGCCGATGGCATGGGCAGGTCCAGCTCATCGGCCAGCAGCAGCAGGCGCTCGATGCCCAGGCCAAAGCCCACGGCAGGCGCACTCTTGCCACCCAGCTGTTCGATCAGGCCGTCGTAGCGGCCACCGCCACACACGGTGCCTTGCGAACCGAGCTGGTCGGTCACCCACTCGAACACGGTCAGGTTGTAGTAGTCCATGCCGCGCACTAGGCGCGGGTTCACGCGGTACTCCAGGCCCACGGCCTCCAGCGCAGCGCGCACGGCGTCAAAGTGGGCGCGCGACGTGTCGCCCAGAAAGTCCATGAGCTTCGGCGCCGCCTCGATCAGGGCCTGCATTGCCGGGTTCTTGCTGTCCAGGATGCGCAGCGGGTTGCTGTGCAGGCGGCGACGGGCTTCTTCGTCCAGCTGGTCCTGGTGCTGCTCAAAGTAGCGGATCAGAGCCTCGCGGTGCTCGCGGCGTTCTGCGGGCTGACCCAGGCTGTTGATTTCGAGCCGCACATGCTGGCCTTCCACCAAACCCAGTTCGCGCCACAGCGCGCGGGCGACCAGGATGATTTCCGCATCCACATCCGGCCCGCCAAAACCCAGTGCTTCCACGTCCAGCTGGTTGAACTGGCGGTAGCGGCCCTTTTGCGGACGCTCGTGGCGGAACATGGGGCCCTGCGTCCACACGCGCAGCGGGCCGTTGTAGAGCGCGTTGTGCTCGACCATGGCGCGCACGATGCCCGCCGTGGCCTCGGGACGCAGGGTGAGCTTGTCGCCGTTCATCGAGTCGGTGAAGGAATACATCTCCTTTTCGACGATGTCCGTTACCTCGCCCAGCCCGCGCACGAACAGCGCCGTGGGTTCGACGATGGGTGTCAGCAGGTATTGGTAGCCATAACGGGCAAGAACCTTGCGCACCGCAGCCTCGAACCACTGCCAGCGTGCCGATGTCGGAAGCTTTTCGGTGCGGGGCACCGAGGCGGGCAGGATGTCGTTCATGCCTTTGACGGCGCTCAGCTTCTGCACTTTGCTCACTGCGGTATTTTCCTGGTATTTTTTTGAAACAAATCAGGCCCTACCGCCTGATAGACATACGTTGATAGCTATTATTTTTATAGCAATCAAGAGCGGCCGTAGCGGCGCTCGACATACTGCTCGACAAGGGCATGGAACTCTTCGGCAATGCGCTCGCCGCGCAGCGTCAGGGCCTTTTCGCCATCGATGAACACAGGCGCCGCCGGGGCCTCACCCGTGCCGGGCAGGCTGATGCCGATATCGGCATGCTTGCTTTCGCCAGGGCCGTTGACGATGCAGCCCATCACGGCCACCTTCATGCCCTCCACCCCCGGATAACGCACACGCCACACGGGCATTTGCGCACGCAGGTAGTCGTCGATCTGCTTGGCCAGCTCCTGGAACGTGGTGCTGGTGGTGCGGCCGCAGCCCGGGCAGGCCGTGACGCTGGGCACGAACACGCGTAGCCCCAGCGATTGCAGGATTTCAGAAGCAACCACCACCTCCTGCGTGCGCGCCTCGCCGGGCTGGGGCGTGAGCGACACACGGATGGTGTCGCCAATGCCCTCCTGCAGCAGGATGCCCAGTGCCGTGCTGGACGCCACCGTGCCCTTGGTGCCCATGCCCGCCTCGGTCAGGCCCAGGTGCAGCGCGTAGTCGCAGCGGCGGGCCAGTTCGCGGTAGACGGCGATGAGGTCCTGCACGCCACTGACCTTGCACGACAGGATGATCTGGTCACCATTCAGGCCCATGGATTCAGCCAGTTTGGCCGACTCGATGGCCGACGTGATCAGTGCCTCGTACATCACCTGGCGCGCCTCCCAGGGCTGCGCGCGCTGGCTGTTGGCATCCATCAGGCTGGCGAGCAGTTCCTGGTCCAGGCTGCCCCAGTTCACGCCGATGCGCACGGCCTTGTCCCAGCGCATGGCAGCCTCGATCATCTGGCCGAACTGCTTGTCCTTCTTGTCGCCCTTGCCCACATTGCCCGGGTTGATCCGGTACTTGGAGAGCGCCTGCGCACAATCAGGGAATTCGGTCAGAAGACGGTGGCCGTTGTAGTGGAAGTCCCCCACCAGCGGCACGCTCTCGCCCATCCGGTCCAGCTGTTCGCGGATGTAGGGCACGGCAGCAGCCGCTTCGGGAGTGTTGACCGTGATACGGACAAATTCAGACCCAGCCTGGGCCAGTTCCTTGACCTGGATCGCTGTGCCGATGGCATCCACCGTGTCCGTGTTGGTCATGGACTGCACACGCACCGGCGCATCGCCGCCCACGGTCACAATCCGTGAGCCCCAGGTCACTTTTGCCTGGCGCGAACGGCGCGGCAAAGGGGTAGCGACCGCCACGGGGCCAAAATCACGCAAAGGGTTCTGCACGCTACTTCACCTCAAAACGAGCGACGTTCTCGCGCGACACGGCGGTCAGGTCGAACGGCTTGCCACGCACCGTCACCTCCGTTGCGTCGGCACGCCCCACGACCACCGCCAGCGGGGGCTGGGCCGATACCGACACGGACTCCCCCGCAGCCAGGTTGCGCTGCAAGGCCAGAGCGCCGGTGGCGTCTTTCACCTGCACCCAGGATTCACTGCGTGCGCGCAGCACCAGCGTGCCCGCCGGTGCGTCGGCCGCAGGCGCTGGGGCGCTGGCCACCACGGCCGGTGCCGGCGCCGAGGCAGGGACAGCAGCGGTAGCGGGCACTGCAGTGACAGCGGCAGACAAGGCCGGGGCCGCCACCAAGGCCGGAGTCACCGCAGCAGGTGCGGGGGCGGGCTCCGCAGGCCGCTCGGCTGCTGGCGCATCCGCCGCCCCGGTCGGCACGGCATCTGGGGCCGAAGAAAGCGCAGCAGCAGTCGTTGGACCGGTGGCCGTGCGGTCCTCACCCCGAGGGAAGAAATACAGGGCCAGAGCCCCCACCAGCAACGCCAGCACCACAAGCCCCACAGAACGCGAAGCGGACCCGTTCCCGGAGAACGATGAAGAGGACACCGCAGATTTGCCCACGCTGCCCTTGACCGGGGCGTTGATCCCGGCGCTGTCTGCCGCCAGACTGGGACTCTGGCTTTGGGGCAGCAAGGCCAGCACGGGCGCCGCGTCCACCTTGAGCACGCGGCACACACTGGAGGCCAGGGCCCGCACGAACACGGTATCGGGCAGCACCGTAAAGTTGTCAGCCTCCAGGGCCTCCAGCTTGCTGACCGGCACTTTCAGTGCCACGGCCAAGGCCGCAATATGCATTCCAGACGCCTGGCGGGCCTCCCTCAGCAAACCACCCGCCGTCAACCCACTACTCTCCACAACCTCACTCATTGAAAGCCCCGCGTTCGTAAGCACCCAACTCCCGCGAATCCGGGAACCGCTTGCGCAACTGGCCTGCCAGTTGCCGCATTGCCACGGAGTCGCCCAAGGCGCGCTCCACCTTTATGCCCAGCCACAGCGATTCGGCATTGGCAAACTCGCTGTTGTTGAGGCGCCGGATATAAAACTGCGCCCGTGTCAGCTCGTTGCGCCGCAGCAGCAACGAGGACAGCTGGTATGCCACCACCGGATTGGCAGCATCCATCTCGTAGGCCTTCAGAAACGACTGCTCCGCCTCCGCAAGCTGACCCGCCCGGGACTGGCACAGCCCGCGCGCCATCAAGGTCTTGCCACGCGCCATGTAGGTGGGGGTGGCAATGGCGCGCCCAAAATACTGGTCCGCATCCGCGTACTTCTGCTGCTGGCACAACAGCCACCCGTAGTTGTGCAGCAGGTTGGCATCGTTGCCGCGCAATGCCAGGGCACGGCGAAAGCTGTCGTCCGCCTGCGCCAGGTCGTTCAAGCGCATGAAGATCAGGCCGCGCAGGTTCAACGCATCGGCATAGGAAGGATCTGCGGCAAGCGACTGCTTGACTTCGTCCAGGGCCACCGCTGTCTGGCCCATCTCGAAGTAGTTGGCTGCGAGTTCCAGCCGGATACGGGCACGGCGCCGGGCTTCGGACTCATCGGAGGGGGTTACCAGATCGGCTTCTGATTCACCCAGGGCCGCCGCATTGTTGGCCGCACACCCCTGGAGTGCTGCGATGCAAATCAATGCACTGCATGCCGTGAGTGTCCAGCGGCCAAAATGCTGCCAGCGTCCAACCAATCCCGCCATGTAGAGCCTCCTTGAAGTTTGCCGATCGCCTGCTGATCAAGTCACCGGTTTGAGCACGATTGTGCGCTGCTTTGCCATGCGCTCTGCAGCGCGGGTGCGGTCCTTGACATCACCCGCCAACTGCCCACAGGCCGCATCGATATCATCGCCTCGGGTCTTGCGTACCGTTGTGACAATACCGGCGTCGCTCAAGACCTTGGAAAAGGCAAGGACCTGATTCTGCGCCGACCGCAAGAGCCCTGACGCAGGGAACGGATTGAAAGGAATCAGATTGAACTTGCAGCGCACCCCGGAGCGCCTGACCAGCTCAATAAGCTGCTGCGCATGCTCCAGCTGGTCATTCACGCCATCCAGCATGCAGTATTCAAAGGTGATGAAGTCGCGCGGCGCATGGGCAAGATAACGGCCACAGGCCTCCAGCAACTCCTGGATCGGGTACTTGCGATTGAGCGGCACCAGGTTGTCGCGCAAGGGATCGTTCGGCGCATGCAGGGACACCGCCAGAGCCACAGGGCAGTCCTGCGAGAGCCGGTCCATCATGGGAACAACACCCGAAGTGGACACCGTTACCCGGCGGCGCGACAGGCCATAGCCATGGTCATCCAGCATCACACGCAGGGCGGGCACCAAGGCCGCGTAATTCTGCAGCGGCTCGCCCATGCCCATCATGACCACGTTGGAGATCACGCGGTCTTCGGTGTTGAAACGCTTGCGCAGGGAGTGCTCAGCAAACCACAGCTGGGCCAGGATCTCGCCCGTGGTCAGGTTGCGGCTGAAGCCCTGGTGCCCCGTAGAGCAAAAGCGGCAGCCCACGGCACAACCGGCTTGTGACGACACGCAGAGCGTGCCCCGGTCATCCTCGGGGATGAACACGGCCTCGACCGCATTGCCATCCCCCACGTCAAACAGCCACTTCACTGTGCCGTCCGACGAAACATGTTCGGAGACAACAGGCAGGGCCTCGACCTTGGCACACCCCTTGAGCTTGTCGCGCAGGGCCTTGGCCAGGTCGCTCATGGCGTCGAAGTCGCTCGCGCCACGCTGATGGATCCAGCGGAACAGCTGGGTCGCACGAAAACGTTTCTCGCCCAGCTGCTCGCAAAAGGCTGCAAGGCCGTCGAGGTCAAATTCCAACAGGTTGGTGGTCATTGCGCCGCCCTCTCGGAGGGCCGGGCGCAACCGTCCCCATGGCGCAGACATCCCACGGTTGCGGGAACAGGCATGGGGATCACCATATCAACGCGAGTAGATGTTCAGGCCAGGGAAGAAGAAAGCCACTTCCACAGCAGCCGTTTCAGCAGCGTCCGAGCCGTGCACGGCGTTGGCATCGATGCTGTCAGCGAAGTCAGCGCGGATGGTGCCAGCTTCTGCCTTCTTGGGGTCGGTGGCGCCCATCAGTTCGCGGTTCTTCAGAATCGCGTTTTCGCCCTCCAGGGCCTGGATCATCACAGGGCCGGAGATCATGAAGTCCACCAGGTCCTTGAAGAAAGGACGCTCTTTGTGCACGCCGTAGAACTGCTCGGCTTCCAGGCGCGACAGATGCACCATGCGGGCAGCCACGACCTTGAGGCCAGCGGCTTCAAAACGGGCGTAGATCTGGCCGATGACGTTCTTGGCCACTGCGTCGGGCTTGATGATGGAGAGAGTGCGTTCGATAGCCATGTTGATTTTCCTGAATGAATAATGTTGCCGTGATTCGTTTGTCCACCGGACAAAGCCCTCGATTCTAACCGTGGAAGCCTGGCAGCAGATTAACGACCACCGCCGCGCCGGGGGCCACCACCGCCGGGTCGGCGTTTGTCCTGGCGGTGCCGCGAGAGGCTGTCCATCCCGATGTACCCCACCGAGGTTTTCATCGGATCGGGTTGGGCCGCGCCGCGCTGGCGATCGCCACCCGCGGCATTGTTGCCCCGCGCGCCCTGCCCTTGCCCGCCGCCGTCACGCCGAGGCTTCTGACCCCGGGGGCCCGCACCGCCACCACCCTGGGACATGTCCCGGCGGGGACCATCTCCCGCCCGGGGGCCGCCACGGCCCCTATTGCGCGCATTGCCATTGCCACCGCGCCCGCCAGCCGCAGGGCCCGCTTCCGCGCGGCCTTCGACCGAATCAGCGCGCCCCGCGCCCGCCGCCTGGACCAGTGCCCGGATATCGCTGTCATCCAGTTCCAGCCAGGCTCCCCGCTTGAGGCCACGGGGCAGCACCATGGCGCCGTAACGGATGCGGATGAGGCGACTCACGGCATGCCCCACCGATTCCATCATGCGGCGCACTTCACGATTGCGGCCTTCGGAGATGGTGACCCGGTACCAGCAGTTGGAACCCTCACCGCCACCGTCTTCGATGGAGCCAAACGACGCCATGCCGTCGTCCAGACGCACGCCGTCCAGCAGCTTCTGCTTTTCTTCGTTGCTGAGCGCGCCGAGAACACGCACCGCGTACTCACGCTCCAGTCCAAAACGGGGGTGCATGAGCTTGTTGGCCAGTTCGCCCGAGCTGGTGAACAGCAGCAGCCCTTCGGTGTTCAGATCCAGCCGCCCCACCGATTGCCACTTACCCTGCATCAACCGGGGCAGCTTGCGGAAAACCGTCGGCCGGTTCTGGGGATCGTCATGGGTCACCACCTCGCCCACGGGCTTGTGGTACGCGATCACCCGCGCTGGCGGCGGGTCGATGCGGTAGCGGATGGGCTTGCCATTGACCTTGACCTGGTCGCCAAACTGAATGCGCTGGCCGATGTGGGCCGGCTCATTGTTCACCGAGATCCGCCCTTCCAGGATGAGCTGCTCCATCTCCAGACGCGAGCCCAGGCCCGCCTGGGCCAGCACCTTGTGCAGCTTGGGCGTTTCCACCTGGGGCAACAGCACCCGCTTGGCGGGGGCCACATCTGCCGACGCGTCATCCTGGTCGAAACGGCCCGAGACCACATCCTCGAACTGGTAGCCCTCCACCCCTGGCGCGGGCTTGCGCTTGTCGCGCCCCATCCCTTCCGCACGGGGTGGACGCCCCCGGTGGTCGGCCGGGGCCTGGCCCTTGCGTCCCCCACGCGGTGCGGCACCATCAGCCCCAGGCGCCTGCGAACCGACAACTGCGGGCTCTACAGCCACCGCCAGCTCGGCACCAGCGGGCACTTCGACCGGGCTCGAAGACTCAGCCTGCACCCCTGTGGCCGAAGCCACCGCAGACATTCCGGAGTCCGCCGCCAGGGTGTCGGCCCCCTCTGCGGAAACCGGCACAGCCTTCTTGCGCGGCGCGCGCTTGGCAGCAGGCTTTTTGGCAGCAGGAGCCACATCAGCAGCGCCAGCCTCGGGCGTTGCGCCCGGATTGTCGGGGGTCGAATCGTTCATCAAGTGTTTCCCTGGACACCGCCCGGGGTATCCGTATCCATATGGTCGCCACGGAGATCTGTCTCCGTGTCATTAAAAAAATCGTCCGCCAACGGTGGGGGCACGCTCTCCACGATGGCAGAGGCGAACTGCGGCTGCTGCTCCACCACAGGCTCCACAACCACCACCTCGAGCTCAGGCTCCGGCACCGCCTCCAAAATCGGCTCCAGCTCCGGCTCGATCACCCCCTGGGCCGCAGCAGCCATGGCCTCCAGCACATTCGCATTGCCGGTGGGGTCGTCCAAAACGGGCAACTGGTCCAGCGACTGCAGGCCCATGTCATCCAGAAACTGGCGAGTGGTCGCAAACAGCGCAGGACGGCCCACGGTTTCCCGGTGCCCGATGACCTCGACCCAGCCCCGGTCCTCCAACTGCTTGATGATCAGGCTGTTGACGGTCACGCCACGGATGTCCTCGATGTCACCCCGCGTCACCGGCTGGCGGTACGCAATGATGGCCAGCGTTTCCATGGTGGCCCGCGTGTAGCGCGGGGGTTTTTCGGGGTGCAGCCGGTCGAGATACTCCCGCATCTCGGGGCGGCTCTGAAAACGCCAGCCCGTGGCCACCTGCACCAATTCCACTCCACGCTGTGCCCAGTCCTGCTGAAGCTCCTGCAGCAGGAGCTTGAGTGTGTCAGACCCCAGCGCGTCATTGAAAAGTACCCGCAGCTCGCGCACAGGCACAGGCTGCTGCGCGCAGATCAGCGCAGTTTCGAGGACCCTTTTGGCATCCACCGTGTTCATGGTTCAGCGATTCCTGGAAAAGTGCCACGCGTTGCAACGGGTGTCACATCAACAGCAGGGGGCAATCAAATTGGCGCGCAGTGCAAGGACGTTGGCGCGACGCAAGGGCCCGGCGGGATTCCGTCTTCGGGCAGGGGGCCGATCAGGCCATCAGGGCGCATTGTAGCCCAGGCCCCAGGAAGACAGTGCCTGCTGCATGTCCTCGGGTGCCTGCGCCTGGAACTCCAGCGCCTTGCCCGTTACCGGGTGCACAAAGGCCAGGCGGTAGGCGTGCAGTGCCTGGCGCTGCATGGCCCCCAAGGGCGCACCGCCGTACAGGGTGTCGCCCACCAGCGGGTGCTTGAGCGATGCCATGTGCACCCGGATCTGGTGGGTCCGCCCCGTATGCAAGGTGCACTGCACCCAGCAGCCCTGGTCGGTGCCAGCCAGCCACAACACGTCGGTGCGGGCAGTTTTGCCTGCATGCAGGGCCAGGTCCACCACGGCCATGCGCAAACGGTTGCGCGGGTCGCGCCCGATGGGTGCATCGACCGAACGGCTCTTGGGCCCGGTCCAGGCGCCATGCGCCAAGGCGAGGTACTGGCGCTTGACCTTGCGCTCGGCAATCAATGCCACCAATGCGTCCATGGTGGCGCGGTTCCGCGCCACCACCATGAGGCCGCTGGTGTCCTTGTCCAGCCGGTGCACGATGCCAGCACGGGGAACCAGCAGGGCCTTCTCATCCCGGGCCAGCAAGCCGTTGAGCAAGGTCCCGCTCCAGTTGCCCGGCGCCGGGTGTACCACCAGCCCTGCGGGTTTGTTCACAACCAGAAGGTGCTCGTCTTCATACACCACATCAATGGCCATGGGCTCGGGGCGGAACGCCTGGCTTTGCAACGTAGGCCGCATCTCCAGCACCAGCTGGTCACCCGCCTTGACGCGGGTGGACGCCTTAAGCACAGGCCTGCCATTGAGACTGACCAGCCCCTGCCCCAGCAACTGCTGCAGATAGCTGCGGGAGAACTCAGGAACCAGATCTGCGAGCGCCTTGTCGAGCCGGGCAGCATGCTGCGGCGGCGCCACCAGCATGTGGCGCATTTCGCTGCTGGTCTCGACCAGCGCTTCCGACTCCTCGGCGAGCAGGAAGTCATCGCCCGCTTCAGCGGGCACCCCGGCCGCACTGCCCTTGCCGCTCTGCGGCAGCCCGGCCACCATGGGGATCAACGCGCTGGCAGGTAGCGCGAGGGGTCCACCGGCTTGCCCTGCCGGCGGATTTCAAAGTGGAGCTTGACACGGTCTGCGTCGGTGTTGCCCATCTCGGCAATCTTCTGGCCCTTGCGCACGGCCTGGTCTTCCTTGACCAGCAGCGACTGGTTGTGGGCATAGGCCGTGAGGAAGGTGTTGTTGTGCTTCAGGATCACCAGGTTGCCATAGCCGCGCAGGCCTGCGCCGGCGTAGACCACGCGGCCATCAGCAGCAGCCAGCACGGGCTCGCCCGCCTTGCCGGCAATATCGAAGCCCTTGTTGCGCGCCTCGTCAAAGCCCGCGATCAGCGAGCCCGAAGCGGGCCAGATGAAGGCGATGTCGTCCTCCCCAGCAGGCGCGGCAGCTGGCGCTGGCGTAGCGGGCGCCACGGCCACCACGGTGCCGGAGGCCGCCGAGGCCGGTGGCTTGGGTGCGCTGGCTGGCGATGCAGCTGATGCAGCCGGTGCGGGCGCCACGGTGGACGAGGTCACCGGCCGCGTCACCACGCCATTGTCAGACGCCACAGCCGTCGCAGCCACAGCGGCCGTGGGAGGCACCACGCGCAGCACTTGGCCCACTTCGATAAGGTTGGCGTTTTCGAGGTTGTTCCAGCGGGCCAGGTCTTTCCAGCTCTGGCCGGACTCCAGCCCGATGCGAATCAGGGTATCCCCAGGCTTGACCGTGTAATAACCCGGTTTGCCCGCATTTTCTGCCCCGGGCAACGGCTTGATGGGGGTGCCCACCACCACGCCAGGCTGGCCAGCCTGCGCGGGCGCAGAAGATATGGAGGTGCCCCGATCTTCCACAGGAGCCTTGTTCAGGCGGGTGCCACAGCCGGAGAGCACCAGCCCCGCCATTGCCACGGTAAACCCCATCACAAGACCACGCGATACGAACATAAGCAATTCCCTTTACGCAATCCCCGATTTTAGAGGGACAAAATGCACCGGTTCGAGCACGTTTTGTTTCAATCCGTGCGGGGTTTTGTCGATCACCAGCAACATCTGCTGCCCGCCCGACAGCGCCATCGGCGCCACCAGCCGCCCACCCACCGCCAGTTGATCGCACCAGGCCTGGGGTACGGCATCGCCACCTGCGGCGGCAATGATGGCGGCATAGGGGGCTCCCTTGGCATAGCCCAGCATGCCATCGCCAAACAGCAGATGGACGTTGGCCAGCCGGAACGGGCGCAGGTTGTCCCGGGCCCGGTCGTGCAGGCCACGCAGCCGCTCCAGCGTGTAGACCTCCCGGGCCAGCAGGCTCAGCACCGCCGCCTGGTAGCCGCAACCGGTGCCGATCTCCAGCACCCGACCCAGGCCGCCCGCCCGCGCGCCCTCGGCACCCAGCAGCAATTCGCACATGCGCGCCACCACGCTGGGTTTGGAGATGGTCTGCCCCAGCCCGATGGGCAGGCTGGTGTCCTCATAGGCCTGGTTGACCAGGGCGCTGTCCACAAACCGGTGGCGCTCCACCGCCCCCATGGCCTGCAAGACGGGCGCCGAGGTGATGCCCCCCGTCGCCAGTTTTTGCACCATGCGCGTGCGAACTGCTGACGAGTCGAGCCCCACCCCCACCGGTGCAGCCACCACCGGCTTGCGCGCCGCCAACGCCGAAGCCGGTGCCGACACCTGTGCCACCGGCTTGGCGCCAGCGTTGCCCGTGCCCGGCAGACGGGCCGGAAACCCAGGGCGGCGCTGCATCACATGCCTGGGGCGGCAGCCGCCCCCGCCCCTGCAACCCATTGGGACGCCTTCTGCGCCCAGGCGCCCAGGCTGTCGTGATCGGTCAGGTCCACCTTCAGCGGCGTGATGGACACATGGCCCTGCGCCGTGGCATGAAAGTCCGTACCCTCGGCATCGTCTTTCGCCGCACCCGCCCCGCCAATCCAGTACATGGCCTCGCCACGCGGGCTCTCCTGCACGATGACGCGCTCGGCCGCATGGCGGCGCCCCAGTCGGCACCACTTGGCGGGCCTCAGCGCATCCAGCGGCATGTTGGGGATGTTCACGTTCAGCAGCCAGGGGGTCTCGGTCACCAGTTGCTGGCTACGCATCTGCGCCACGATCTCCCGGGCCTTGGCGGCGGCGGCTTCCAGCTCGCCCCAGCCCTTGTCCACCTGCGAGAACGCAATGGCGGGGATGCCAAACAGATAGCCTTCCATGGCAGCGCCCACCGTACCGGAATAGATCGTGTCGTCCCCCATGTTGGCGCCATTGTTGATGCCCGACACCACCAGGTCGGGCCGGTAGCCCAGCAGCCCGGTCAGCGCGATATGCACACAGTCGGCTGGCGTCCCATTCACATACCGAAAGCCATTGGCAGCCTTGTGGACGTACAGCGGCGAATGCAGGGTCAGCGCGTTCGACTTGGCGCTGTTGTTGTGCTCGGGCGCGACCACCTCCACCTCCACGCCCTCCAGGGTCTTGAGCGCGTCATGCAGGGCCACGATGCCCGGGGCCTGGTAGCCATCGTCGTTGGAAATCAGAATTTTCATGGTTGCAGCAGAGGTTGCAACGGATTGTAGGTGGGCGCTCCTGCATGCGTTGCCCCGCCATGGCGCGCGCAGGGTCGGTCGCTCGTGGGACAACAGCCCCCGGGCACCCCGGCCTATCATGCGCCCCAACATTGACAGGAGACTTTTCCCATGCACGCTTGGCTTTGCACCAACCCCGTCGGCGTTGACGCCCTGACCTGGACCGAACTGCCCACACCGGCCCCCAAGGCGGGCGAGGTGCTCATCGAGATCAAGGCGGCCAGCCTGAACTTTCCAGACCTCCTGATCGTGCAGAACAAGTACCAGATGAAGCCGCCGCTGCCCTTTGTGCCGGGCTCCGAATACGCAGGCGTGGTGGCAGCCGTGGGCGACGGCGTCACACACCTCAAGGTTGGCCAGAACGTGGCCTGCCTGTCGGGCACGGGCGGCTTTGGCACGCACACCATTGCGCCCGCCGCACTGTGCATGCCGCTGCCCGACGGCTTCTCGCATGTCGATGCCGCCGCCTTCATCATGATCTACGCCACGTCCTACCACGCGCTGGTGGACCGGGCTCAGCTCAAGGCAGGCGAAACCGTGCTGGTGCTGGGTGCCGCTGGCGGGGTTGGAACGGCCGCGATCCAGATCTCCAAGGCCATGGGCGCGCGCGTGATCGCCGCCGCCTCAAGCGACGAGAAATGCGCGCTGTGCGCCTCCATCGGTGCCGACGCCACCATCAACTACAGCAAAGACAACCTGCGCGACGCCATCAAGACTCTCACCGACGGCAAAGGCCCCGATGTGATCTACGACCCCGTGGGCGGCGACTTTGCCGAGCCCGCCTTCCGCTCCATTGCCTGGCGCGGCCGCTACCTGGTGGTGGGGTTTGCCTCGGGCCCCATCCCCGCGCTGCCGTTCAACCTGGCGCTGCTCAAGGGCGCCTCCATCGTGGGCGTGTTCTGGGGCGACTTTGCCAAGCGCGAGCCCAAGGCCAACGCCGCCATGATGGGCGAGCTGGCCCAGTGGTACGCCCAGGGCAAGATCAAGCCCGTGATCGACCGCACCATGCCCATGGCCGAACTGCCCGCCGCCTACGCCCACATGGGCTCGCGCGGCGTGATGGGCAAGCTCGTGATGGTGAACTGAGCCTCTGCCAGCCCCCCTGCAGGGGCCCCGCCAGGCCGGGCGCCCCTGCCCAAAAAAGCCATCCGCTGTGTCACACTTGCGCCTTCCAGCCCCTCCTGACACTGGTGCCCACCCATGGCCGACCGCCTCCCATCCGAGATCGCGCGCGAGACACTCAAACAGCTGGCGGCCCGCCGGTTGCAACCCACCCCCGACAACTACCTGGCGCTGTACGACGAGATTGCGGGCACCCGCAGCCCGCAGCCCTTCCCCGACGGACCGCTGAGCGGCATCCAGCGGGTGCTGCCCGCCCAGACCCCGGCCCAGAAGCGTTTGCTCACCCAGTTCGAGCGGGCCATCATCACCAAGGACTGGACCTCGCTGCAGAGCGTGATGGTGGGCTATGCCAACCTGGGCCTGCACCCCGCTGCCGCCACCCCCATCGAAACCGCCAGCGCCCCCACCGCCCTGGGCGAATTGCCGCCCGAACTGGCCGAAACTCTGGCGCGCCTGATCGACAACACCCTGCCCGCGCTGGGCGAAGACGACGCCCGCGTGATCGAGATGGCCAAGCAGCTCGTCACCTTCCTGCGCGAACCTTCGCCCCCCGTGGCCACAGCGCAGCTCATGCTGGGCAACTTCACCTACCGGCTGTCGTTTGCCACCGAAGACCAGGCCGCCATCCGCACCAGCCTGCTGGAGCTGCTGCACATGATCTTCGAGAACATTGCCGTGCTCAGCGTGGACGACCGCTGGCTGCACGGCCAGGCCGAGGCGCTGATGACCGCCTCCACCCCGCCGCTCACCCTGCGCCGGCTCGACGACGTACAGCGCCGCCTCAAGGACGTGATCTTCAAGCAGACCGAGGCCAAGGCCCGCACGCTCGAAGCGCAGGAGCAGATGAAGGACATGCTCGCCACCTTCATCGAGCGGCTGGCCAAGATCACCGCCTCCAGCACCAGCTACCAGGGCACGATGGAACGCTGCGCCGACCTCATCGGCAAGGCCAGCAGCCTGCAGGACATCGCCCCCGTTCTGCAGGAGGTGATGAGCGCCACCCGTGCCATGGCGCTGGACAGCCGCGTGGCGCATGACGAGCTGCAGGACCTGCGCGAGCGCACCGAGGCCAAGCGCGCTGAAGTGGCCAAGCTGCAGGAAGAACTCGACCGCGCCAGTTCCCAGGCCCGGCACGACCCGCTCACCGGCACCCTCAACCGCAAGGGCCTGGACGAAGCCATGGAGCGCGAGATTGCCCGCGCTCGCCGCATGGGGTCGCCCCTGTGCCTGGCGCTGCTGGACCTGGACAACTTCAAGTCCTTGAACGACCGCCTGGGCCACGCAGGTGGCGATGCGGCCCTGGTGCACCTGGCCCAGGTCACGCGCGAGGTCATGCGGCCGCAGGACCTTTTGGCCCGCTATGGCGGTGAAGAGTTTGTCATCGTGCTGCCCGACACCGCGGTTGAAGCCGGCGCGGCCGCCATGACACGGCTGCAGCGCGAGCTGACCACCCGCTTCTTTCTGCAAGGCACCGAGAAGGTGCTCATCACCTTCAGCGCAGGCGTGGCGCAGCTGAGCGACACCGAAAGCAGCACCGACGCCATCCTGCGTGCCGATCAGGCCATGTACCTGGCCAAGCGCTCGGGGAAGAACCGGGTGATGGCTGCGTAGTGGCGCCCCCTGTGTCGCCTTCCTCCAAAGGGGGACGCCACCCGTGGCCTGGCAAAGCCAGCTCCACGGTGGCACTGGCCTGGGGTGCGCCGGTATCGACCGGCAGTAGACGAGGCAAGTGACAGGATGCCCAAGACCCGTCAATCCCGAAACAGCTGCGGGTGAAACTGCTCAACACCTGAATACCAGCGACCCATGAACCGCCGCGCCTTTCTGCAACACGCCGCCTGCGCGGCCACCGCATCCACCCTTCCCCGCTGGGCGTGGAGCAACCCGCCCACGCTGCAAAGCAACCCCTTTGCACTGGGTGTCGCCAGTGGCGACCCCACGCCCGATGGCGTGGTGCTCTGGACCCGTCTGGTGCTGGCGCAGCCCACACAGATGTTGGCCACCCACACCGTGCGGTGGGAGGTCGCGCACGACGCGCGCTTTGTGCAGATCGTGCAAAAGGGCGAAGCCACAGCGCTACCGCAGCTAGGGCACAGCGTGCACGTGGAGTTGCGCGGCCTGCAGCCAGCGCGCTGGTACCACTACCGCTTCATGCTGGGCGATGCGGTGAGCACCGTGGGCCGCACGCGCACCGCTCCTGCAGCGGGCGATATGCCGGATGCGCTGCGCATCGCCTTTGCGTCCTGCCAAAGGTGGGAGCACGGCCACTACGCCGCGTGGCGCCATCTGGTGGCCGACCAGCCGGACCTGGTGCTGTTCCTGGGCGACTACATCTACGAATACGCCACGCCCAAAAACACCAGCGACCTGGCGCGCACCCACAGCCTGCGCCTGGCCACCACGCTGGCCGACTACCGCGACCGCTACGCGCTGCACAAAAGCGACCCGGCCCTGCAGGCCGCTCACGCTGCCTGCCCTTGGTCCGTGACCTGGGACGACCACGAGGTGCAGAACGACTACGCCGCCAGCGCGGGGCACGCAGGCCGGGGCGATGCCACCAGCTTCCTGGCGCAGCGCGGCGCCGCCTGGCAGGCCTTCTACGAAAACATGCCCCTGCGCGCCGCCAGCCTGAGCAGCCCCTTCCCCGACACCCGGTGGGACGCATTGCAGGTTTACCGACGCCTGCGCTGGGGGCAGCTTGCACACATTCACCTGCTGGACAACCGCCAGTACCGCAGCTGGCAGGCCTGCCGCGCGCCCGAATCGCCCAGCGCAGGCGCCGTGCGCAGCAGCAGCTGCGCCGACCTGGCCGACCCCATGCGCAGCCTGCTGGGCACCGCGCAAGAGCAATGGCTGGACACCGGCCTGGCTACCGATGCCGCCACGCAAGACGCCACCCGCTGGAGCGTGATCGCGCAGCAAACCCTGTTCTCGCCCCGCCACTACCCCTCGGGCACGGTGACCACCGACAACTGGGACGGCTACCCCGCCGCCCGCGCGCGCCTGCTGCAGGCCGTGGCAAAGCACAAGCCACGCAATACCGTGCTGCTGGGCGGCGACATCCACCAGAACTACGTCTGCCGCGTGCACGCCAACGCAGACCGCCCCGACTCGCCCGTCATCGCCAGCGAGTTCTGCGGCACCTCCATCAGCTCCCGCTCGGGCACCACCCAGGACAAGGTGGACGCCGTGGTGCGCCACAACCCGCATGTGCTGCTGGCCCGCTGCGACCTGCGCGGCTATGGCCTGGCCCACATCACGCCCACCCAGTGGACCACTACCCTGCGTGTGCTCGACGACCCCCTGAGCGCCGATAGCGGCGCCAGCACGCTCGCCCGCTTTGTCGTCCAGGACGGCCGCGCGGGGCCCGTGGCCGCGTAGACCGCAGGCGGCACGCCGCAGTGGTGGGCGGCGCCCTGAGAAATGCATTTGCTACATTTTTGATAGCTTAAAAGACATATCCATAGGGCGGAAGCGGCCTAAAAAGCTTTGAATCCGGAGCCTGTAGCGCAATGTAACGCCGCGCCCCCAAGCCGCGCCAGGCGCCGTACGATGGCCGCTGGTTCTTGCTTGCGCGCTCACTCGCTTGTTTGTTTGCTTGCTTGTCCTTTCTGCTTGTCACTTCTTGCCACCCAGGAGAAACCAGCCCATGCCCACCCCCACGCCCTTCCCCGCTGCAGCCAACCGCACCTTCGCGCCACGGCGCCACCTGGTGGCCTGCGCCGCACTCGCAGCCCTGCTGGCGGGCTGCGCCAGTAGCCCCTCGCAGTTCGCTTACACCGTCCCCGCCCAGCCCGAAGGCTCATCGGGCTACACCGAAAAACCCGGCTGGGCGACCGAGAAATTTGCCGTGGCCGCCGCCAACCCGCTGGCCACCGACGCGGGCTACCAGATCCTCAAGGCCGGTGGCTCGGCCATCGACGCCGCCATCGCCGTGCAGATGGTGCTGACCCTGGTGGAGCCCCAATCCAGCGGCATCGGCGGCGGCGCCTTCCTGCTGCACAGCACCGGCAAGCTGGTGGAGGCCTACGATGGCCGCGAGACCGCGCCCGCAGCCGCCGACGAAAAACTCTTCCTGGGCGCCGACGGCAAGCCCGTGCAGTTTTATGACGGCGTGGTGGGCGGCCGCTCGGTGGGCGTGCCCGGCACCGTGCGCATGCTGGAGATGGCGCACAAGCAGCACGGCAAACTGCCCTGGGCCACGCTGTTCCAGCCCGCTATCACGCTGGCCGAAGGCGGCTTCAAGGTCAGTGCGCGGCTCAACACCCTGGTCAAGGCCGACGCCCACCTCAAGAAAGACCCGGTGGCCGCCGCCTACTTCTACAAACCCGACGGCGACGCCCGCGACGTGGGCTTCAACCTGCGCAACCCCGAGCTGGCCGCCGTGCTGCGCCGCATCGCCGCCGAGGGCAGCAAGGCCCTGCACGAAGGCGAGATCGCCCAGGCCATCGTGGACAAGGTGCAAAAGCACCCCACCAACCCCGGCAAGCTCAGCCTGGCCGACCTGGCCAGCTACCAGCCCAAAAAGCGCGAAGCCCTGTGCCACGACTACCAGGTGCAGGCCAAAGACTTCCGCATCTGCGGCTTCCCGCCACCTAGCTCGGGCGCCATTGCCATCGGGCAGATCCTGGGCATCCTGAAAAACACCGACGCCGCCGCCAAGCCCCTGCAAGACGGCATCCCATCGGCCGACTGGCTGCACCTGTACACCGAAGCCGCCCGCCTGGCCTTTGCCGACCGCGCACTCTACGTGGCCGACCCCGACTTTGTGCAGCCGCCCGCAGGCAGCTGGACCAGCCTGATCGCCCCCGCCTACCTGGCCGAACGCGCGAAGCTCATCGGCCAGCAGAGCATGAAGGTCGCCCAGCCCGGCAACCCGGCGGCCGTGAAGGCCGGCTACGCCCCCATGCCCGACCAGCCCGAATTCGGCACCAGCCACATCAGCATCGTCGATGCCTTCGGCAACGCCGTGGCCATGACCACGACCATCGAAGACCAGTTTGGCGCGCGGCAAATGGTCAAAGGTTTCTTGCTGAACAACGAGCTGACCGACTTCAGCTTTGCCCCCACCGACGCGCAAGGCCAGCCCATTGCCAACCGCGTCCAACCTGGCAAGCGCCCGCGCTCGTCGATGTCGCCCACGCTGGTGTTCGACAAGGCCACGGGCGAGCTGCTGATGAGCGGCGGCAGCCCCGGCGGCGCGGCCATCATCCACTACACGGCCAAGACGCTGTATGGCGTCTTCAACTGGGGCCTGATGCCCCAGCAGGCCATCAACCTGCCCAACTTCGGCTCGATGAACGGCCCCACGCTGCTGGAAGAAAAGCGCTTCCCACCCGCCACGGTGGAGGCCCTGCGCGCCCGGGGCGCCGAGGTGCGCGAGATGAACATGACCAGTGGCCTGCAAGCCATCACGCGCGGCCAGGCGCATGGCAAGAAGCTGTGGATGGGTGGCGCGGACCCACGGCGGGAGGGGGTGGTGATGGGGGACTGAGGAGGTGGATGGGTTGGTGCCTTGGCATCAACCCACCCGCGCTGGCCAACCATCTGGCGCAACTGGCGCACATCCGTTACGCGACGCAGCGCGACCGCAAGCCGCTTCATGAAGCGGCCCTCTTGCACAGGAAAGAAGCCTCCAGAGCTTCGTGATGCTGCGCTGCCACCACAAAGGCTCACCACACCCAAGGTGTTTTACCTGCGCCCCCCCAATCGGTCAGGCCACGGCTGCCGTGGAGGAGTCCGTATAGCTGTGTGGGACGATTCTTCTCATCGAAAGTACATTTTCAAACTCTTCTTCAGGTGAATGGCCCCGAAGAGACTCTATCGCCCCATATCCCCATGACACGGCGCCAAAAGCGACTTTCTCTTTTCGCGCAGCATCCAAGTCGGAGATTTGATCACCAATATAGATGGCTTCATGGCAGGAAACCCCAGCCTCTTTCAACACCTTCCGTATTCGTGGTGATTTACCGAAAATGGACATCCCGCACTCAAAGTGCGTGATGATTTTCATCATGTCCGCACCAAGAATCTCACGGATATTGTCGTAAGCATTCGACGAAACCACTGCCAGGGCGACCCCATTATTTGCCAGATGAAGCAACGTGGATTCAATATGCTCAAACAAGGAGATGCTTGCCGCATTGCTTTTCATAAGGGAGGCAAAGTCCTTTGCAACAAAAGGAAGCTTCCACTTGGGCAACTCTACCAGCTGCATTATTTGCCTTGCGCTCTTCTGACGCAAGCCGGGAACAGCATCCGCATCGATCTCTCTGAATCCGTGCTTCTGGGCGAGTTGATTGAAGACTTGAATAAAAAAGGGAAACGAGTCAGCGAGCGTTCCGTCAAAATCAAAAATTGCGAGCTTATATTTCATTTAACCAATACTGTCTAACGTTCAACATGAGCGGCAAGACCCGGCTTGCCGGGGCCTGTCCTCTCAAATCAAGGGTTGGGCAACACTGCGAATCCTCTGCCTGCGCCTTGGCAATGAATTTCTTTGAATGAGCCAGCGCCCATCCACATGGGCTTCATAAACCGAAAACGTGAAGGGTATCAGTTGCTGCGCCAGAGGATTGGGGCAGGACATCAGCTGAAAGTGCAAGTGAGGCACATTCGACTGCCCGCTGTCGCCCACCTCGGCGACTGGCTGCAGCCCACGCACAAGATCCCCCGCTTTGACGCTCAGGGAGCCCCGCCGAGCATGGGCCAGGAAGGCATAGATGCCGGGAGATTCAAGCGATTCGATCACCAGATGATTCCCTGCGAATTCCCGGATGTCTCCCGATCCACTGGCGATCAGACCTGCCAGTCGGCGCCTCTCTCGGGAGGGCAACCACGATGCCCGCACTAGGCCCCAGAGCTTCATCAGGTAGCTTTGGGGGTACTCGGGACAGCCATCCACGGCCGTAACGACTTTCCCATGGAAGGGGCTAAGGATCGGTTGCCCCCAGCCATGGTGCTCTTCAAGGGGAACAGCTGTCAGCAGTTCTCGCCATGCGGCACGGGTCGTGGCCTTGAGGTGTTTGTCCAGGCGCATGAAATCAAGCGCAAGTTCATGCCCGGGTTCGGTACCGTCGGCGCCAACGTACCACTCACCGGACAGCGGAAAGCCAACGCTCAACGAGGATGGCATTGTGTAGCCCACCAGTCGGCACGAGGGACGATCACACGAATGGCAGCAGCAAAGTCATGGAAGCGTCTTGCTCTGTCGGCACCAGCAGACCAGCGCGGATCTGTGTTGTCGCTCGGCAGGCTGGTATGGGCGTTGTCCAGGCACTCCGGCTCAGCCAGAAAGTGGCGCAGATTGGAGATGGCGCGCTCAGACTTGTAGTTCAGCATCGCAAGGCACACCGAGGCCACCGGAAAGCCAAGAATCAGCCATTCGATCGGAGGTTCAGAGCCGCTTTGGCTGGGCCTGAGAGCCACCAGGGCAGCCAGAAGGCTGGCGACCAGCGTAACGTACAAGGCCAGTGCCTGTTGGCGCTGCGCGATGCGGGCGTTGACTTCCTGGCACGCGGCAATGAACCGGTCGTTTGCATCGACTGATGACTTGCTCATGGCCGAAGTATCGCTTGCCAACGGCTACCGACCGGTGTGTGCCACACGCCACAGGGCTGGTTTTTGTGCAGCTGCGCCCCCGTGTGCTGCGAGGGCAACGTACTGCACTGAATGAAGCACTGAAAGGGCGCAGGCCGGGCGGAGCCGGGCCATGCGCCCATGCGCCCATACGCCGATACGCCCCGCTAAAGTCGAGCCCCATGGATCTACGAAGCCTGCGCTACTTCATTGCCGTGGTCGAAGCCGGCAGCCTCT
>OGCL01000754.1_pt1 | contig 32046 bp, 37 predicted proteins | sample 1570041 | NCBI WGS metagenome assembly OGCL01 (sample SAMN06266162, study PRJEB24511) | hot springs metagenome | isolation source: Hot spring water | place: South Africa: Limpopo | collected 2015-06-22 | reverse complement strand
CGTTCGCTTCTCAGCCGGCAGGCCGTTGGAGGATGAGCGGGTCAAGGCCGTGGTCGCCGAGGTGGAAAAGCAGCTTGTAGGCAAAGGCCGGCTGGTGCTCCGTCCCTCCGGTACCGAGCCGGTGATCCGCGTCATGGCCGAGGGCGACGATGCGGCCATGGTCGAAAGTGCCGTCGATGCGATCTGCGACGCCGTGCGGGAGGCAGCCGCCTGATGCTGGAGATGCGGCCTGACTGCGAACGCTGCGGCCTCGACCTTCCGGCAGACAACATCGCGCCCAAGCTGCACCTGCACGCGCGCCAGTTCCGCCTGCTGCGCGGCAAGCGTCGAGCGCGCCACCATCACGGCGCTACGCGCGGCATCCAGGTCGGCGCGCGCCTGCTGTACCCGCAGCTCGAAGCTGGACGGGTCGATGCGGGCGATCACCTGACCCTTTTTCACAGGCGTGTTGAAGTCGGCCGCGATCTCGCTGATCTGGCCGGAGATCTGCGAGCCGACCTGCACGGTGGTGACCGCGTTCAGGGTGCCGCTTGCCGCGACGACCGACTGGAGCGGTCCGCGCTCGACCGTCGCGAGCCGGTACTTTGCGGGGGTTGTGCCGCCGCGCGTTGCAACCCAGCCGACCGCCGCGGCGGCGCCGAGCACGAGCGCGATCGCGCCGAAGCGAAGAGCCGAAGACTTCACGTCGTGCAGCGCACTTCGGGGGCGGCGATGATAGCAGCGCGCAATGCGCCTCTTCTAGCGCCGCCGCCAGTGGCCCGAACGGCCGCCCGATTTTTCCTCGAGCCGGAGTTCACGAATGGTCATGCCGCGCTCGAGCGCTTTGGCCATGTCGTAGATCGTCAGGAGGGCGACGGCCGCGGCCACCAGCGCCTCCATCTCCACGCCCGTGCGGCCGCGGCACTCGACGGTCGTGACGACGCGTATCTCGGCGTGGTCCATGTCCGGCTCGAATTGTGCCGCGGCGCGCGTGATCGCGATCGGGTGCGCAAGCGGGATCAACGCCGCGGTGCGCTTGGCCGCCTGGATCGCCGCGATGCGCGCGACCCCGAGCACGTCGCCTTTTTGCGCGGTGCCCGCGAGGATCGCGCGCAGGGTCTCGGGGCGCATGGCGATGCGCCCCGACGCGACGGCAACGCGCCGGGTCACGCGCTTCGGTCCGACGTCGACCATGTGCGCGCGCCCTTCGCGATCGAAGTGGGTGAGACGCGCTTGCCTGCGCCTGGCCATTTCGCCTTCCGCCGCTGTCGGGAACCGGATCGACGCAAAGCTATCATAGGTTCGTGCGCCTGCCCCTTCTTGCTCTCGCGCTGGGCTTGGCCGCCGTCCCGGTGTATGCGCAGCCGCCGCTGCCCGATCTGGGCGAGGCGGCAAGCGAAGTGTTGCCGCCGCAGCTCGAGCGCCGGATCGGCGAGAGCTTGCTGCGCGACATCCGCGCCCGCGAGCCGGCGTACCTGGACGACCCGGAGGTGGTCGACTACCTCAAGCGGCTCGGTGCGCGTTTGGCTGCCGCGGCGGCGGGTGCGCGGCGCGACTTCGAATTCTTCGTCCTGCGCGATGCCTCGATCAATGCCTTCGCGCTGCCCGGCGGATTCATCGGCGTGCACAGCGGGCTGATCGCCGCTGCCGAGTCGGAGTCGGAACTCGCATCGGTGCTCGCGCACGAGATGGCGCATGTCACGCAGCGGCACATCGCCCGCCTGCTCGGGGCGCAACAGCAGATGCAGATCCCCGTGATGGCCGCCATCGCGGCGGCGCTCCTGCTTGGACGCTCGCGGCCGGACCTTGCGCACGCGGCGGCGGCGGCGGCGCAGGGGGTGGCCACGCAGGCAAGCCTCGGCTACTCGCGCGACTTCGAGCGCGAGGCCGACCGCATCGGCTTCCAGATGCTCACGGGCGCCGGCTTCGACGGCCGTGCGATGGTGGCCTTTCTCGAGCGCCTGCAACGCGCGATGCGCCTGGTCGACGACGGCAGCGTCCCGGGATACCTGCGCACGCACCCGGTGACGACCGAGCGCATCGCCGATATGCAGGCGCGCGCCGAGCAGCTGCCCTATCGCCAGAGCGCCGACAGCCTCGACTTCCACCTCGTGCGCGCTCGCCTGCGCGCCGAAGCGGGCGAGGCGCACGACGCGTTGGCCCACTTCGCCGCGGTCGTGCGCGAGCGGCGCTTCGCGAGCGAGGCGGGGGCGCTCTACGGCCAGGCGTTCGCTCAGCTGCGGGCTCGGGAGCCGGTGGCGGCGGAGGCGACGCTTGCGCGGCTGCGCGCGCTCGGGGCGGAGCACCCGATGATCGAGCTGCTCGCCGCGCGTGCGCGCAGCGACCAGGGCGATCTCGCCGGTGCGCTTGCGCTGTTGCGAAGGGCGGCGGAACGCTGGCCGGGCCGGCGGCCCGTCGTGTACGCCTTCGCAAAGGCGCTCCAGGACGCCGGCCGGCACGCCGAGTCGGTGGTCGTGCTCGACGCGGCGATCGGCGAGGCGCCGCGCGACGCCCGCCTGCACGAGCTGCGCGCGCGCGGCTACGCCGGGCTCGGCCGGCGTCTTGCGCAGCACCGCGCGCAGGCCGAGGCCTACGCCCTGCAGGGTAGCCTCGGCGCGGCAATCGAGCAGCTGTCGCTCGCGCTCGCCGCCGGCGACGGCGATTTTTACGAGCTCTCGGCGACGGAGGCGAGGCTGCGCGAGCTGCGCGCCGAGCATGCCCGCGAGCGCGAGGAGATGCGCCTGCGGCGCTAAGGGGGCGAACCGCGGCTCAGTCCCGGGCGGGTGCGCTGTAGGCTTCGTAGAGCAGGTCGAAGGTCTTTTCCGCCTCGCGCACCAGTTCGTCCTCGTCGGCCGCGCGGCGCGTCGCACCCTGAAGCAGGGTCTGTACGCCAGCGGCTTCGGCCACCGGATCTCCGCCTGCTTCGAGGCAGCGCACGATCGTGCCGATGCGCACGAGCGCGGCGTCGCCGTCGAGGCCGAAGCGGCGCACGATCTCCTCGTAGCTCACGCCCGACGCGCCGCTGCGAAATGGCGCGCCCGCGAACGCGTAACCGATCGCCCCCGCCGGCGCGGCCTCGGTTTTGTCGATCCAGACGAAGCGGGCCTCAGGGTCGACGAAACGCCGCACGACCCAGGCGCAAGCGAGCCGGTCGGCCCACAGCGGACGACGCGTCACCCAGAGCCGAGCGCGATAGCGCTCGCCTTCTCCCTCGGACGCGAGCACCGCTCGAGCGGGGAAAAGCAAGGCGCGCGTCTCGCGTTCGGCGGCCTCGAGGGCGCGCGCCGCCTCCTCGCGCGCACTGTTACGGAAAAAGTCAAGCGCACTGATCGCCTCGAACTCGCGCCGCTGCTTGTGGATGACGCGCAGAATCGCTCCCGGGTCCGCGATCCCGAAGCCGATGCGCAGCCCCTCGAGCGTCTTGACGAGTTCGCAGTAGCGGGCCGAGCGATCGAACAGCCGCCTGAACTGGGCTTGCTGCTCGTCGCCGCTCGCAGTGACGGCGAGCACGTAGGCGGATCCGACTTTGCGGATGTAGTCGGCAAGGCGTTCGAACGCCTGGCGCGAGGCCGGCCGATCCGGGAGCAGATAGACGCCTTCGCGCAGGACCGCCGCGCCGAGCGCCTCCAACGTGCGCAGGATGCGCATGCGCGCAGCCGGATCCTCGGTCGGCAGCAGCGCGACGAGCACCAGCCAGTCGCGACCGCTCGGGGGCGAGGAGGACGCCATGCGGTCGCCGATTGTAATTGCTTCCGCTTATTCCTGAATCAGCCGGTTCTTGCGGTGAAACGGCCCGCGCATGCTAGCGTAGCCGACTCGAAGCCGAACGCGACGATGTCCCTTCTTGTGAATCCCCACGGCGGCCGCGCGCTGCGACCGCTCCTGCTCGAGGGTGAAGCGCTCGCGGCCGAGCGCGCGCGTGCCGCCTCCATGCCCAAGCTCCGTGTCAGCTCGCGCGAAAAGGGCGATCTCGTGATGCTGGGCATCGGCGGGTTCACGCCGCTCGGGGGCTTCATGACCCGCGCCGACTGGGAAGGTGTGTGCGACGGCTGCCGCACCGCCAGCGGGCTTTTCTGGCCCATCCCGATCACGCTTTCGGCGACGAAGGAACAGGCCGACGCGGTGCGCACCGGTGGCGAGATCGCCCTCGTCGACCCGGACGACGGCTCGCTCCTTGCGACCCTGAGGGTCGCCGAAAAGTACACGATCGACAAGGCGCACGAGTGCATGGCGGTGTTCCGCACCACCGACGCTGAGCATCCGGGCGTGCGCATGCTGATGCAGCAAGGCGAGGTCAACCTCGCGGGCCCCGTGCGGGTGCTTTCGCTGGGCGGATTTGCCGAGCGCTACAAGGGCCTTTTCCTCACCCCCGCGCAGACGCGCGCGCTGTTCCAGGAACTCGGCTGGCGGCGCGTCGCGGCGTTCCAGACGCGCAACCCCATGCACCGCTCGCACGAGTACCTGGTCAAGGTCGCGATCGAGGTATGCGACGGCGTGCTCGTGCACTCGCTGCTCGGCAACCTCAAGCCCGGCGACATCCCGGCGGAGGTGCGCGCGCGAGCGATCGCGGTGCTGATCGAGAAGTATTTCCGCCCAGGCACGGTGGTGCAGGCGGGCTATCCGCTCGACATGCGCTACGCCGGTCCGCGCGAGGCGCTGCTGCACGCGCTTTTTCGCCAGAACTACGGCTGCTCGCACTTGATCGTCGGCCGCGACCATGCCGGTGTGGGCAGCTACTACGGTCCGTTCGACGCGCACCGCATCTTCGACGAGATTCCCGCCGGGTCGCTCGAGATCGAGCCGCTGCGCATGGACTGGACATTCTGGTGCTACCGCTGCGGCGGAATGGCCTCGGGCCGAACCTGTCCGCACGAAGACGCCGACCGGCTGCTCGTCTCGGGTACCAAGCTGCGCAAGTGGCTCTCGGAGGGTAGCCCGGTGCCGCCCGAGTTCTCGCGCCCCGAAGTGCTCGAGGTGCTGCGCGCCTACTACGCGGGCCTTGCCGAGCACGAAAAGGTGGAAGTGAAGCTGAGCGGCCACTCGGCGCGTTGAGACAGGGCGTCGACAGCAAAGGAAGGAGGGAGATGACGAACTCGAAGGTGAAGGCCGTAGGGGGCCTCGGTATGGCCGCGCGGGTGGCTGCCTGCGCCGCGCCCGGACCGAGGGGCGCGCGCTCGGTGCGCCGCCTCGCGGTCGGCTCGGCAGCACATTGCCCGCTGGCGAGCCCGGACGGCCGGCGGCCGTGGCTTGTCGTCGAGGGTCGCGGCCGGCAGAAGGAAAGACCCGGTGCGCCCGTCTTCGAGCTCCCCGGCGTCGTGCTCGCTGGCCGTGTGGATAGACCGCTCGTCGACCAGGACGTCATCGAAGGCCGTCACGGCAATTTCTCCCAGGGCGGAGCGCTCTTCTCCATCCTCAACCGGGGGCCGGGCGACCGGATGCAGGACACCGAGGTCGCCGCGTTCGATGCACGCACGAAAAAGCTCGCTACGCGCGTTTGTGCGCGCAGCACGGGCGTCGGCACGCCTACCATACGCGGGACCGCCGCCACGTCGTCGTCACCGACTATGGCGACGACGTGGTGTCGATTCTGGAGGCGAGCACACTGCGGCGGGTGGCCGAGTGGGCGGTCGGCATGGGGCGTAGGGGGCATGTCGCTTTTACGCGAGGGCCGCTATGCCTACCCGTCCAACGCCGGCGACGGTAACCTCCACAAGCTGGACATGAACACCTTCGCCGAGGTGCGAGAGATTGCGGCCGGGCGCGCCGCCGGCGCGTCGCAGGTGCTCAACGTCTGAACCAACGTTTTCGAGGAACTGCCGCGCTGAGGCGCGGCTCGCCAGAGGGGAAACGACGATGCCAACCTATGTCCGTACCGACAAGTGCGATGGCTGCAAGGGCCAGGACAAGACCGCTTGCATGTACATCTGCCCGCACGACCTCATGCTGCTCGACAGGGATGGGTCGAAGACCGGCCACCCGATGAAGGCGTTCAACCAGGAGCCCGAGCAATGCTGGGAGTGCTACTCGTGCGTCAAGATCTGCCCGCAGAACGCGATCGAGGTCCGTCACTACGCCGACGTGGTGCCGATGGGCGCGCAGGTCCAGCCGCTGCGCGGTTCCGATTCGATCATGTGGACGATCCGTTTCCGCAACGGTACGGTCAAGCGGTTCAAGTTCCCGATTCGCACGACCGCGGAAGGCTCGATCGATCCGTATGCGGGACGGCCGCAGGCCGATGCGGCGGAGATCGAGCGGCACGACCTGCTCTTTACGCGCAGCACGCACAGCTGCGACATGTCCCAGTTCATCGCTCAGTGAGGGATTGACCCATGGCGGAGTTCGGATTCGGCAACCCGGAGATCGTCGAGGAGGAGGTCGACATCCTCATCATCGGCGGCGGCATGGCCGCCTGTGGCGCGGCCTTCGAGATCAACCGCTGGATCGAGGGCACGGGCCTCAAGGTCAAGCTTGTCGACAAGGCGGCGCTGTCGCGCTCGGGCGCGGTGGCGATGGGCCTGTCGGCGATCAACACCTACATGGGCGAGAACGACCCGGCGGACTACGTGCGCTACGTGCGCAACGACCTGATGGGGATCGTGCGCGAGGACCTCGTCTACGACGTCGGACGTCATGTCGACGACTCGGTGCACTGCTTCGAGGACTGGGGCCTGCCGATCTGGAAACAAAAGGGCGACGAGGGCAAGAGGCTGCGCGACGGCGGCAAGCCCGTGCGCTCCGGCCGTTGGCAGATCATGATCAACGGCGAATCGTACAAGTGGATCGTCGCCGAGGCCGCGAAGAAGGCGCTCGGCATGGACCACATCGACGAGCGCGTCTTCATCGTCCGTCTGGTCACCGACAAGAACGACCCGAACAGGGTCGCCGCGGCGGCTGGTTTTTCGGTGCGCGAGCACAAGCTGTACATCTATCGCTTCAAGTGCTGCCTGCTCGTCTGCGGGGGGGCGGTCAACGTGTTCCGTCCGCGCTCGGTGGGCGAGGGCACGGGTCGTGCCTGGTACCCGGTGTGGAATGCCGGCTCGACCTACGCGATGGCGGCCGAGTGCGGCGCCGTGCTGACGATGATGGAGAACCGCTTCGTGCCGGCGCGGTTCAAGGACGGCTACGGGCCGGTGGGGGCGTGGTTCCTCCTGTTCAAGGCGCAGGTCATGAACGGCCTGGGCGAGGACTACAACAAGCTGCGCGGCGACGCCATCAAGGACACGAAGCGCTTCGGAAAATACGGCCAGGGCGTCCCCGGCACCTGCCTGCGCAACCACCTCATGCTCGCTGAGATGAAGGAGGGGCGCGGGCCGATCTTCATGGACACGCCGACCGCGATGGCCAAGCTCGCCGCCAACATGACGCCCAAGGAGGTCAAGCACCTCGAGGCCGAGGCGTGGGAGGACTTCCTCGACATGACCATCTCCCAGTGTGGCATCTGGGCGGGGGAGAACATCGAGCCGGAAAAGAAGCCGTCGGAGATCATGCCCACCGAGCCATACCTGCTGGGCTCGCATGCCGGCTGCGCGGGTCTGTGGGTGTCGGGGCCGAGCGATCTGCCCGGCACACCCAAGGAGTGGAACTGGGGCTACAACCGCATGACCACGGTCAAGGGCCTGTTCACCGCGGGTGACGGAGTCGGCGCCTCGGGCCACAAGTTCAGCTCCGGCTCGTTCACCGAGGGACGCATGGCGGCCAAGGCGATGGTCAAGTTCGCGCTCGACCACCGCGACTGGAAACCGGAACCCGCGCGCACCAGGGACGAGCTGGTCGAGGAGATCTACCGGCCGGTGCGCACTTTCCTCGAGCACAAGGACTACACCACCGCGATCGACATCAATCCGCACTACATCACGCCCAAGATGCTGCAGTTCAGGCTGCAGAAGATCATGGACGAATACTGCGGCGGCGTCTCCACGTGGTACCAGACCAACGCCAAGATGCTCGAGCTGTGCGAGCAGAAGCTTGAGATGCTCAAAGAAGACTCGCTCAAGATGCGCGCCAAGGACCTGCACGAGCTGCTGCGCGCCTGGGAAAACTATCACCGCATCATCGCGGCCGAGGCGCACATGAAGCACATCCAGTTCCGGCTCGAGACGCGCTACCCGGGTTACTACTACCGGACCGACTACAACTTCATCGACGACGAAAACTGGAAGTGCTTCGTCAACTCGAAGTACGACCGCGAAACGAAGAAGTGGACGCTCTGGAAAGAGCCGTACAAGCAGCTGATCAAGGATTGACGGCGACGCTTGCGCGCGCCTGCGCAACCGGGCGGGGAGCAAAAAGGGCCCGGCGAAGGGGCCACCGCGCCGGCGTATCGTTGCGAGGGCACTTCTAGCGCCCGGCGGCAAGCGCGGCGAGCGCCCCGCGCGCGCCGGCGTGATGCGGGTGCAGGCGCAACGCCTGGGCGAAGGCGAGTCGCGCGAGCTGCGGGTCGCCCGCGCCGCGGTAGATTTCGCCGAGCGCGCACAGCGCGCCGAAATGCCGCGGCTCGAGCGCGAGCGCGCGGTGCAGGGCGACGAGGCACGCGGCGTCGTTGCCGGTGAGGTAGTGAAGGGTCGCCTGCTTGTGCCAGGCCTCGGACCAGTCCGGGCGATGGCGCACGAGCGCAGCGAGCCGCGTCTCGGCGATTTCGTAGCGGCCAGCAGCAAGATCGCCCGCAGCGAGGTCGAGCGCGCGCTCGGCTTCCTCGCGCCCGTGATACATCCAGGCGCGCCAGATCTCCTCCTCGATGCGTTCGGCGGCCTGCGCCTCGCGGCAGGCGGCAAGCGCGTCAAAAAGCCCTCCCAGGCGCGACGGTAGGCCCGGCGCCGGGCGGCGGCTGGAAAGGCCACTGAGCAGACGCAGCGACTCGAGGCGCCACACGATGGGGTCTCGGCGTCCTTTATCGGCAAAGGGGGGCCGTTTTGGACGGCGCCGCCCGTATAATGGCCTCGCCTCCTGCAGGAAAGTTCCACCATGAGCGCGAGCGCGAGCGTCCTCACCCATCCCCAAGCCGCCTCCGAGACCCGGCACTTTATCGATGGCGCTTACGTGCCGTCCGCGCACGGCCGCACCTTCGAGAACCGTTCGCCTGTGGACGGGCGGCTGGTCGCGCTCGTGCACGAGGCGGGCGAAGCGGAAGTGGATGCGGCGGTGCGCGCAGCGCGCGCGGCGCTTGCCGGCCCTTGGGGGCGGCTCGACGTCGCTGAGCGCGCCAAGCTGTTGCACGCGGTGGCGGACGAAATAGAGCGGCGTTTCGACGATTTCCTCGCCGCCGAGGTGGCCGACACGGGCAAACCGGTGAGCCTTGCGCGGCACGTCGACATTCCGCGCGGGGCGGCCAATTTTCGCGTCTTCGCGGACCTGGTGAAGAACGTCTCGACCGAGGCCTTCACGATGGCCACTCCGGAGGGTCGCGGTGCGCTCAACTACGCGATCCGCGTCCCGAAGGGCGTGATCGCGGTCGTCTGTCCGTGGAACCTGCCGCTGCTGTTGATGACCTGGAAGGTCGCTCCGGCGCTCGCCTGCGGCAACACCGTCGTGGTCAAGCCTTCGGAGGAGACCCCCTCCACCGCCGCGCTGCTTGGCGAGGTGATGAACCGGGTCGGCGTGCCGCGCGGCGTCTACAACGTGGTGCATGGTTTCGGCCCGGGTTCCGCGGGCGAGCTGCTGGTGCGTCACCCCGGCGTGGACGCGATCACTTTCACCGGCGAGACGCGCACGGGCGAAGCCATCATGAAGATGGCCGCCGACGGCGTGCGCGCCGTCTCCTTCGAGCTCGGAGGCAAGAACGCAGGCATCGTTTTCGCCGATTGCGACTTCGATGCCGCGGTCGAGGGCATCGGCCGCGCCGCATTCGCCAACTGCGGGCAGGTGTGCCTCGGCACCGAGCGCGTGTACGTCGAGCGGCCGATCTTCGATCGCTTCGTCGCGGCGATGAAGACGAAGGCCGAGGGCCTGCGTCCCGGGCGTCCCGAGGACCCGGCCACCGGCATCGGGCCTCTCATCAGCCACGAGCACCGTCGCAAGGTGCTCTCGTATTACCGGCGGGCCGTCGAGGAGGGCGCGACGGTGGTCGCCGGCGGGGGGGTCCCGGACATGCCGGGTGAACTGGCGCGGGGCTGCTGGATCCACCCCACCGTGTGGACCGGTCTGGCGGAGAATTCCGCCGTCATGCGCGAGGAAATCTTCGGGCCCTGCGTGCACCTCGCGCCGTTCGACGCCGAGGAGGAGGCGGTGCGGCGGGCGAACGACACGTCCTACGGCCTGGCGACCACGATCTGGACGAGGGATCTTGCGCGCGCGCACCGGCTCGCGGCCGCGATCGATGTCGGGATCGTGTGGGTGAACAGCTGGTTCCTGCGCGACCTGCGCACGCCCTTCGGGGGCTCGAAGCGCTCGGGCATCGGCCGCGAAGGGGGCGTGCACTCTCTCGAGTTCTACACCGAGCTGCGCAACGTCTGCATCAAGCTTTGAGCTGCGGGGCTTGCCGATGAACGAAAGCGATCGCCGCCAAGCGGCCGACCTGCTGCTGCAGGCGCTGCGCGAACACCGCCAGATCGTACAGCTCTCGACCCAGTGGCCGGACATCACGATCGAAGACGCCTATGCGATCCAGCGTCTGGTGAACGAGGCGAGGATCGCCGCCGGTGCGCGGGTGCGCGGACACAAGGTCGGCCTGACCTCCAAGGCGATGCAGCGCTCTTCGCAGATCGACGAGCCGGACTACGGCGTGCTGATGGCCGACATGTTCTACGACGACGGCGCCGTGTTCCGCTTCGAGGATTTCTGCGTGCCGCGCGTCGAGATGGAACTCGGCTTCGTGCTCGCGAGGCGGCTCCAGGGACCGGGGGTGGGGCTTCTCGATGTGCTCGCCGCGACCGACTGGGTGGTGCCGTCGATCGAGGTGATCGACGCGCGGGTCCGGGACCCGCGCAAAATCTACGACACGGTGGCCGACAACGGCGCTGCGGCGGCGGTGGTGATCGGAGGGCGTCCGGTCCGGCCCGACGCGGTGGATCTGCGCTGGGTCGCCGGCCTGCTCTATCGCAACGGTGACATCGAGGAAACCGGCGTGGCTGCCGGCGTGCTCGGGCATCCGGCGCTCGGGGTCGCATGGCTCGCCAACAAGCTTGGCGCCTTCGGCGTCGCGCTCGAGCCGGGGCATTTCACGTTATCGGGCTCGTTCGTCAGGCCGGTGTGGGCGAAGAAGGGCGACACGCTGCGCGCCGACTTCGGCCCGCTCGGCTCAATCGGCATCCAGTTCTGTTGAACCGCGAACCGCTTCCCGCCTCCCCGATCCAGCCCGTCGCGCTCGGGCTGGCCGACCGCGTGCGTTTCCGCTGTCACCGGTCGATCGCCTGCTTCAACCGATGCTGCGAGAACACCGACATCGTGCTCGCCCCCTATGACATCCTGCGGCTCAAGCGGAGGCTCGGTCTGACCAGTCGGGAATTCATTGACCGCTACACGCGGGACTGCGCGCTCGACGCGCACGGCATGCCGGGGCTCAAGCTCGGCCACAAGCCGGGCGGCGCGCAGTGCGTGTTCCTCGCGCCAGAGGGCTGCACGGTGTACGAAGACCGGCCGAGCGCGTGTCGTTACTACCCGCTCGGCCAGATGTCGGTGCGACGCAAGGATTCGGCGGTCGACGAGGAAGTGTATTTCGTCGTGCGCGAACCGCATTGCCTCGGGCATGAGGAAGCGCACGCGCAGACGATCGCGCAGTACCGGCGCGAACAGGGGCTGGAGCGCTACGACGAGGCGAACCGCGACTGGCGGCGGCTCATCCTCAAGAAACGCAGTCTCGGGCCGGCGATCGGCCGCCCCTCTCAGCGCAGCTTCGAACTCTTTTTCCTCGCCTGCTACGACGTCGATGGCTTTCGCGCCTTCGTCGCGAGCGACGGTTTCCGCCGCGCTTTCGACATGCCCGAGGAGGAATGGGCGCGGTTGGAAAGCGACGACGAGGCGCTGCTCGCCTTCGGCCTGCGCCTGCTGCGCCAAGCGCTGTTCGGCGAGCGGACGGTTCCGGTCCGCGCGCAGGCCGAGCACGAGAGCGCCGAGCGCTGGAAGCGCAAGCAGGCCGAACGCGTGGCGCAGGCGCAAGCCGAGCGCGAGCGCCGGCAGGACGAGCTCTACGAGGCGCTCCTCGACGAGGACCGGCACGGCGGCGCGGGCGAGGCGTGAGCGCGATTCCCGAGTACTCGCAAGAGGAGCGGCGGCTGGTCGAGGCGCTTCTGGCCGCGCGCTATGGCGAAGCGGTCGAGACCGAGCTTGCCGAGGCGGAGCTCGTGCTCGCGCTCGGCGATGTCGCCCCGACCGCATGCCCCACGCTCTACTGGGAGCGGCGGGGGGCGGCTTTCGTCGTCGCGAAGACAGGGCCCGCCCGCTGGCGCACCCTGTTCTTCTATCCCGGCGACGGCGACGACGAGCAGTACGGCCCGGGGCGTACCGATTACGACGACCTGCGCGAATGCGTGCTCGACGTTTTGCGCGCGCAGGCGGACCACGAAAAAGAGCGACAAGGCGTGCACTCGGGAGCGACGGGCGCGATGCTGCGCGGCTATGCGCGCCGCGGCGGCGTGGAGGAGGAAGACGAACCATGACGCTCGCCAAGGCGCGCGAGCTGCTGCGCGTCCAGGCCGACTTCGGCGGCTACTACAACCGCAACGGCGCCCGGCTGATCCTCGCCGAGGTGCAGCGCGAGCACGGGCAGGTGGCTGTCGACGCCCTCATTCGCGAGCTCGAGTTGGATCGGATCTTCGGCTTTGCACCGGGCACCGTGTTCGACGGCCGTCTCGCCTGAGTGCGCCCGCAGGGGCGCTCCTCGGGCGTCGCTTCTTTATAATCGCGCACGATGAGCGACGCGCTCGACTACCTCGTCAAGGTCCGCCCCGACGCGATGGGGCACTACCTGAAGTTTCTCAAACAGGCCGGCTCCCGCCTGGATCCCAAGACGCGCGCCCTCATTTCCGTCATCACCAAGGTGCACGCGCAGACCGAGCGCGGATTCCGCCAGTACCTCATGCGCGCGCTGGGCGCGGGCGCGAAGCCCGAGGAGGTGCTCGACGCATTGCTCGCGGCTTTTCCGGCTCTCGGCCTTGCCAAGATCGTCTGGGCGGTGGACCGGATCCTCGAACTCGACATCCCGGAATTCCGCCCCGAAGCGATGGGGGCGGAACCGAAGTGGCACGATCTGGCGCCCGCGTCGCAGATCGGCACCGAGCTGCAACGGCTCGCCTGCGAGGGGCGCGAGGTTTTCGTCTGCCGCGTCGATGGCGAGATTCGCGCTTTCGACAGCCATTGCCCCCACCAGGCGACCAACATCCCGCTCGAAGCGGTGTCGGGCGGCCGGCTCGTCTGTCCCAAGCACGGCTGGGTGTTCGACACCGTAACGGGCGAGTGCCTGGAGAAAGGCTCGCGGCCGCTACGGCGTTACGAGACGCGCATCGACCGGGGCATCGTACAGGCGCGCTGGTGACAGGCTGCGGTTACGCGCACGCCCGCTCGTAGTAGCGCGCGCGATAGAGCAGGCGCGGTGCCGCAGGCTCGTCGCGGAAGGCCGTGCGCGCGTGCAGCACGTTGTTTGCGATGACCCCCATGCCCGGCTCGAGGCGCAGCCGGTACGCCTCGGCCGGGACCGACTCCAGCCACTCGGCGAGCGCGCGCAGCGCCGCCCGGAGCGCCGCGCACTCGGCCCAGCGGACATGGGTGGGACGCGCGGTGTAGCGCATCTCGAGCGCACCGTCGGCTGCGAAGAAGAAAACCGGTCCGGTCTGCGCCGGCCGCATCGTCCCGTTCTCGTCGACGCGGGCGGGGATGGTCATCGCGTCGGCGCGCATGAGCGCGGCCACGCCGGCGGGATCGGTCTGTGCAAGGCGTGCATAGGCCAGGGCGTGGTCGAGGAGCAAGGTCTCCCCGCCCTCGGCCGCTGGCCGCACGCAGTGCAAGATGAAAGCGCGCACGCGCCGATGGGGCGGGTTGTAGTAGCCGTCGGTGTGCCAGCGTAGCGCCCGCGTCGTGTAGGGGATGAATTCGCCGCGGCGCCCCTGCTCGCGCGCGGTGATGCTGGAAAGTCCGTCCTCCTCGCCGAGCCAGTTCCGGTCCAGGCGGCGCAGGCCCAAGGCGGCGCCGATCGCAAGCGGCACCTCTCGGTCGGCGGCGCGCCGAGGAGCGGTGCAGTAAATGGCGATGTTCGCGCGCGCAAGGCGCTCGGCCAGCGCGATCCGTTCGGCGCGGCTAGGGGCTCGGGGATCACGCAACTCGACGATCAGCTCGGAGACCTCGCGCGGCCGTCGCGCGCGCCTTTCCTCGCACCAGGCGGGGCTGCCGACGGGGACGCCGCCTCGCTCAGGCCACGCTGCCGAAGCCACGGTCGACCGCGCCCGCCGGCGCCGGAACCCCCGCGAGGCGGCTGCCCTGCACGACCGGCCCCCCGGGGAAAAGGGTGTACAGGTATTTCAGCCCGCCCCGGTGGTGGAACTTCTCCTCCAGCGCATCCTGCAGATCGCGCAACCGGACCGGACGTCCCGCGTTGCGGGCGTGGAACTCCTGGAGCGCCGCGATCAGCTCCCAGTGCTCCTCGCCGAGGGTGACCCCTTCGGCGCGCGCCGCGGCCTCGGCCTGCGCGGGCGACCATCCCATCGGTGCGTAACGGAACTTCTCGCTCATCGGCTGTTTTTCCGTCAAGTCAATCGCCGGCGACGTGCACACCCTGGCGCGACGGACCGGAGGGTTGCTCGAGCAGCCCGTCGATCTGCTTTTTCAGCGCCCCGAGCGCTTCCGGAGCCTGCACTTCCATCACCTGGGCGCCGACCCAGGGGCGGTCCTCGTCGGTCATCAGCTCCTCGGCCGCGTGGCCGAGGTAGCGCAGCATCGGGAAGCTCGGCCGCTCGCCGCTTGCCTCGAAAGTCGCGTAGTCGGCGCTGCGCCGGTTCAGAAAATCGATGAAATTGGCCTTGTAGTCGAAGCCGTCGTCGCCAACGATCTCGCGCACGTTGTCCTGAACGATCTCGGCGAGCCGCCGACCGGTGTGCTGCACCAGTTGCGCACGCTCTTGCTCGCTCACGCGTCCGTAGAGCATGCGGTCGGCCATGTGCAGCAGGAACGCGCACAGTTCGCCGATCAGGCGCAGGCCGCGTTCCGGCGTAAAGATCCCGTAGTTGGCGCGCGAGAGGTCGGTGACCGCGTTGTCCGCGAGCCGCCAGAGGGTGGAAGCGAGCACCGACGAGATGTCGGCTGCCGAGCGACCGCCTGCGTTTCGGAACCAGACCGTTTTGATGCGAATCGCCATATCGCGGATCCGGCGTGGGGCGCGTGCGCGGAGCCGAAGCGCTGCCGCCGCGGCCTATCGCTTGCGCAAGTAGAACTCGTGCACGTTCCGTGCCGTGTCGCGCGTGGCGAGGAGCTCGATGCCGGTCGCGCGTGTCCAGGCGCGCACGTCGTCCACCGATCCTGGGCAGCTGGAGATGAGGTGGAGCACCTCGCCCGGCTTCATGCCCTCGAGGAGCTTGCGCGCCTCGAGGATCGGCCCTGGGCAGGCGACGCCCCGGATGTCGAGCACCGCGTTCGGCCGCGGAAGCAGCGTGTGGCCCTTGCGCAGATAGTAGCGCGTGCGGCGGCCCTCGGCGCGCTCGGTGCGCAGGAGCTCGTGGTCGGTGTGCGCGACCCAGGCCGAGACGTCGTCGTAGGTGCCGGGGCAGTCCGACACGAGCAGCAGCACCTGGCCCGGCTCCAGGTCGTCGAGCACGCGCTTTGCGCCAAGAAGCGGCGCCGGGCACGCGAGCCCGCAAAGGTCGAGCGTGACCTCGGCCTTGATCGCCGTTTCGCTTTCCATCAGTAGCCCCCCTTGCCGAAAGGCTTCGGCAGACCGGCGACGCGTACGCCCTGCTTGGCCGGGCCTCCCGGGAACAGGGCGTACAGGTACTTGCTGTCGGTCCCCGGCCGCACTTCCTCGCTGAACTCCATCAGCATCATGCGGAAGTTCGGCGTCTGGCCGCGCTCCTGATACTTTGCGCGCAGGAAGCGGATCACCTCCCAGTGCGCCTCGGTCAGCTCGATTCCCTCTGCGCGCGCGATCACGACTGGCGCCTCGTCGCCGAAGTCGGGTTCGAGCAGGTAGCCCTCCTCGTCCACCTCCCGCTCGACACCGCCGATCAGGTACCCCACCGTCGCCTCCTATTCTCCTCTCACTTGTGCCCCAAGAAAACACCGCATCCGAGGTGCCTGCCTGCTCCCAGTCCCTCGGCCTGCAGCCGCAGCGACTCGCGCGCACCGAGCTCCGGAAGCATCAGGCTGAAGCCAGTGAGCCGCCCCCCTGCCTCTCGCACGCTGCTTCGGCTGCCGACGATGAACTCCCGTCGTACGTCGAGCGCGGCGAGCCGCTCCGAGACCCAAAGCGCAAACCGGCCCTCGTCCTCGGTGTCGGCGATCACCCGGCGCGCGTACAACGTTGCATAAGGCGCGAGCGCCCGGGTCTTCGCGTTGCCGATCTTGAGCGGAGCCCCCGCTACTTCGAGGCAGACGCCGCACAGTCCGAGGATTGCTTCAACGGCGGATTCGGGCACCCGCATCCAGAGCCTACTGTGCCGGCCAAGGAGCACCTGTGCCCTGCATTGCGAAGTGCCCCGGATCGGCAGGACCGCAACGCCCCTGAGTTCGGAAAGCCCTTGCTGCGCCACAACAAGGGCTTTCCACAATTCGAGCGAGTGGTCTTCCGGTAGCGGCCCGCCCTCGACGGCGAGGGCAAGATCCACCCAGCTTTCGCCCGGTGACTGGACGGCTTGGCTCATTCCCGTGCGCCTGTCGCCCAGCCCCTCATCGCCTCGGCCCAGCGCCTCGCGGTGTCGCGATCGACGTCGAACACCGTAAACCGCCTTCCCTCGCGGATGCGGATGCGCAGCATCGGCATTCCGCCTTCGACGTGCACGATCTCCTGAAGCGCGATTTCCTGCCCACCCAGGGGTACGATGAAACGGTCCAGGCTTCTCGTCTGTGCCACCGGGTCAGCTATTGCATCAATATGCGCTGCACGCCGTAATTCCCCGCCCGAGAGCGGGGCCATACAACTTTCGGGGGATAACCTCCACCACTGGGGGGATTCCTCCTATACGGGCGGTGTGGCTAGAGTTCACCAATTCTCTGTCATGCCGGAGGAGGACTGCCATGGCCAAAAAGTTGCCGGAAACTCCGCTTCTTGACCAACTCGAGTCGGGCCCTTGGCCCAGCTTCGTGAGCGGCCTCAAGCGCCTTGCCGAGAAAAACGACATGATGACCGACCTGCTCGGCCACTTGGAGACCTCGTACCGCACGAAGAAAGGCTATTGGAAGGGGGGCACCGTCAGCGTCTACGGTTACGGGGGCGGCGTGATTCCGCGCTTTACCGAACTCAAGGACGAGGAAGGCAAGCCGCTCTACCCCGACGCGGCCGAGTTTCACACGCTGCGTGTGCAGCCGCCCGCCGGCATGCACTACGACACGAAGACGCTGCGCGACCTGTGCGACATCTGGGAGGAGCACGGTTCGGGGCTGATCGCGTTTCACGGCCAGTCCGGCGACATCATGTTCCAGGGGGTGCGCACCGACAAAGTTCAGGACGCCTTCGATGCGCTCAACGAGCGCGGCTTTGACCTTGGCGGCGCGGGACCGGCGCTCCGCACCTCGATGTCCTGCGTCGGCGCGGCGCGCTGTGAGCTTTCCTGCTACGACGAAGCGCGCGCGCTGCGCGAGGTGATCAACTCCAACCTCGACGACATGCACCGGCCGGCGCTGCCGTACAAGTTCAAGTTCAAGTTTTCCGGCTGCCCGAACGACTGCGTGAACTCGATCCAGCGTTCGGACTTCGCCACGATCGGCACCTGGCGCGACAACATGCAGGTCAACCACCGCTACGCGCGCGAGTATTTCGCCGCGCACGGCATGGGCACCCTCGTCAACGACGTGGTCGCCCGCTGTCCGACCAAGGCGATCCGCGTCATGAAGAAGGGCGAGGTGAAGGAGGCGCCGCACCTCTCGGTCGCGGAGCTGGACGATGAGTGGCGGTTGGTCGTCGACAACAAGGACTGCGTGCGCTGTACGCACTGCTTGAACGTGATCCGCGGTGGGCTGCTGCCCGGCAAAGACCGCGGCGTCACGATCCTCGTGGGCGGCAAGGGGGTGCTCAAGATCGGGGCGACGATGGGCACCGTGATCGTGCCGTTCATGCCGCTACGGACCGACGAGGATTTCGAGCGTCTGAAGGAGCTGGCGCGCAAAGTGCTCGACTTCTTTGCCGAGAACGCGCTCGAGCATGAGCGCATCGGCGAGACGGTGGACCGGATCGGGCTCGCCAATTTCCTCGAAGCGCTCGACCTGCCGGTCGATCCGAACATGATCGTCGAGCCGCGCGCGAACCCGTACGTGCGTACCGACGACTGGGACGAGCAGGCCGCCACGTGGATCGAGCGCCGTGCTCAGATGAAGCAGGCGGCCTGAGGCGGGAGGGGACATGGACATTGCGAGCACGAGCCCGCAGGCGGCGAAGCAGCCTGCCAAGACCCCGCGCACGCCGATCGAGAGCGGCGCGCCCGATCCCGTGCCGCTCATGCACCCGGTGATGCGGCGCAACTACGGCCAATGGGTTTACCACGACCATCCGCGGCCGGGCGTACTCATGCACCGTGCCGAGAACGGCGAGGAAATCTGGACGGTCAAGGCGGGTACGCAGCGGCAGATGGACGTGGGCACGATTCGCAAACTGTGCGACATCGCGGACACGTACGCGGACGGCTACGTGCGCTTCACCGCGCGCTCGAACATCGAGTTCATGGTCGCCGACCCGGCCAAAGTCGAGCCGCTTATGCGCGCACTGACCGAGGCGGGCTTCCCCGTCGGCGGTACGGCGAACTCGGTGTCGATGATCGCGCACACGCAGGGTTGGCTGCACTGCGATATCCCCGGCACCGACGCCTCCGGCGTGGTCAAGGCGCTGATGGACGAGCTCTACGAGGAGTTCATCAAATGCGAGATGCCCAATCGGGTAAAGATCTCCACCTCGTGCTGCGAGATCAATTGCGGCGGCCAGGCCGACATCGCGATCATCGTCCAGCACACCAAGCCGCCCAAGATCAACCACGACCTGGTCGCGAACGTGTGCGAGCGGCCGGCGGTGGTCGCGCGCTGTCCGGTGGCCGCGATCCGGCCGGCGCTGGTGAACGGCAAGCCCTCGCTCGAGGTGGACGAGAAAAAGTGCGTCTGCTGCGGTGCCTGCTATCCGCCCTGTCCACCGATGCAGATCAACGATCCCGAGCATTCGAAGCTCGCGATCTGGGTCGGCGGCAAGAACTCGAATGCGCGCGGGCGGCCGACCTTCCACAAGCTGATCGCCTCGGGGCTGCCGAACAACCCACCGCGCTGGCCGGAAGTCGCGGCGGTGGTGAAGACGATCCTGTCCGTTTACAAGGCCGACGCGCAGCCTTGGGAGCGCATGGTGGACTGGATCGAACGGATTGGCTGGCCGCGCTTTTTCGAGAAGACGGGCCTGCCGTTCACGAAGTACCATATCGACGACTGGCGCGGCGCGCGGCGCACGCTGAACGCGTCGGCGCACATCCGCTTCTGAGGCGACGAACGCAAGAGCCCGGCCTCGGCGCCGGACCGTCTGCGAGCGCATGAAGATCGGCCTGCTAGTCAACGAGGGTCCGTACAACCACCAGGCCTCCGACAGCGCGTATCAGTTTGCGCGCGCGGCGATCGCGCGCGGTCACCAGATCCCGCGCGTCTTCTTCTACAACGACGGTGTGCACAACGCGACCAAGTTGACCGAACCGCCCCAGGACGACCGGCACATCGTCAACCGCTGGGCGAAACTGGCCGCGGAGGCGGGCATCGACTTGGTCGTGTGCGTCGCCGCCGGGCTGCGCCGGGGCCTGGTCGAGGACAACCTGGCACCCGGCTTCCGCATCTCGGGGCTCGGGCAACTGGTCGAGGCGGGCATCGAATGCGACCGTCTGGTCGTTTTTGGCGACTGAGGGTGCGCAGGTGAGCGAGGGCGCTGCGCACGAGGCGGTGGATGCGAGGGTTGTGCGCAAGCGCTTCCTCTTCGTCAACCGCAAGGCGCCGTACGGAACGATCTACGCGCTCGAAGGGTTGGAAGTGGTGCTGATCAGCGCGGCGTTCGACCAGGACGTGAGCCTCGCTTTCCTCGACGACGGCGTCTATCAGCTGCTCAAAGGACAGCAGACCAAAGGCATCGACTGCAAGAATTTCTCGCCCACGTTCCGAGCCCTCGAGGACTACGACATCGAAAAACTGTACGTCGAGCGCGAGTCGCTCGAGGCGCGGGGCCTTGCGCCCGAGGACCTGATCGTTCCGGTGCGCATCGTCAGCGCGGTCGAGATGGCCGAACTGATGGAACAGCAAGACGTCGTCATTTCCTTCTGATGCTGCACATCGTCAACAAGTCGCCCTACGAGCGCTCGGCGCTGGCCAGTTGCCTGGCCCACGCGCGCGACGGATCGGCGGTGCTGCTGATCGAGGACGCGGTCTATGCCGCTACGCGCGGCAACGGGGTCGAGGGGATGCTGCGCGAGGCGATGAAACGGCTGCGCGTCTACGTCCTCGGACCGGACCTCGAGGCACGAGCGGTCGCTGCGCGCGTGCTCGAGGGCGTGCAGGTGGTCGATTACGGCGGGTTCGTCGACCTCGTCACTGAGCATCGCACGAACCAGTCTTGGCTCTGAACGAGCGAACCCTAGGAGAAGGAGCAGACATGGCAATCACGGTAGGCGACAGAACGCTGGAAACGGACGAGGAAGGCTATCTCGTCAACCTCTCGGACTGGAGCGAGGAGGTGGCACAGGCGATCGCCCAGGCCGAGAACATCGAGATGACCGACGCGCACTGGGAGGTCGTCAACTTCCTGCGCGACTACTACAACGAGTACCAAATCGCGCCGGCGGTGCGGGTGCTCACCAAGGCGATCGGAAAGAAGCTCGGTCCGGACAAGGGAAACAGCAAGTACCTGTACGAGCTGTTCCCGTACGGCCCGGCCAAGCAGGCGTGCAAGATCGCGGGCCTTCCGAAGCCGACGGGCTGCGTGTGACGGGCGCGAGGCCGGGCGGGATCGCCCCCGGCACTTGATCGGCGAGTCGCCATGGCGCTCGGAGTGCTGTACGCGGCGCTGTTCTATGCGGCGGCGGGCGTGTTCGTCGCCGGACTGGCTGTGAAGATCCTCCAGTACGCGCGTACGCCCGCGCGGCTGCGCATCGCGACGATGCCCGCGCCGCGCACGCGCACGGGCGTCGCGCTGCGACTGGTGCGGGAGGTGCTCCTGTTCGAAAGCCTGTTCCGGGCGAACAAGTGGATCTGGCTCTTCGGCTGGACCTTCCACGCCGCCCTTGCGCTCGTGCTGGCGCGGCACGTGCGGTACTTCCAGGAGCCGGTTTGGCGCGCCGTCGAGCTCGTGCAGCCCTTCGGCGTGTACGCAGGGATCGTGATGACCGCGGCGCTCGCCGGGCTGTGGCTGCGCCGCTGCGCGGTCGAACGCATCCGCTACATCTCGACCGCGTCCGACCACCTGATGCTCGCGCTCCTGGTCGCGATCGCGCTCACGGGCCTCGGCATGAAGTACCTCGCGCCGACCGACGTGATCGCGGTCAAGGCGTTCATGCTCGGGCTGTTTCGCTTCGAGGTGCAGCCGCTGCCGGCCGATTTTCTACTGCTCGTGCACCTTGCGCTGGTGGCGCTGCTCCTCGCCGTGTTCCCGGCCTCGAAGCTGCTTCACGCGCCGGGGGTATTCTTCACCCCGACGCGCAACCAGCCTGACGACTCGCGCGAGCGGCACCGCGTGGTCGGCGCCGCGGCGCGCGGTTGAAAGAGGGTACGGGCGTGGCAAGCGCGCAGGTCCAGGCCCCGCCACTCAAGCCGTACCCGGTGATCCCGATCCTTGCGCGCGACGCGATGGCCGCCTCGCGCCCGCACGTTGCGAGCGACAAGATCAACGAGGCGATCGGCTTTCCGGGCAGGTTGGTCGACGGGTGGAAGGAAAAGGCCATCGCGCGCCTGGGCGAACTGCTCGCGGAGCGCCGCGCGCTGCGCGTATTCCTCGACGCCTGCGTGCACTGCGGCGCCTGCACCGACAAGTGCCACTATTTCCTCGGCACCGGCGACCCGAAGAACATGCCGGTCGCGCGCCAGGAGCTCCTGCGCAAGGTCTACCGGCGCCATTTTACGCTCGCGGGCCGCTTTTTCCCGAAACTGGTCGGCGCCGAGGATCTCTCCGAGCAGGTGCTCGAAGACTGGTACCGCTACTTCAACCAGTGCTCGGAGTGTCGCCGCTGCTCGGTCTACTGCCCCTACGGCATCGACACGGCCGAAATCACGATGGCGGCCAAGGAAGTGATGGACTCGATCGGCCTCGGGCAGAAATACACGAACGAGATCATCGGCAAGGTGCACCGCGTCGGCAACAACCTCGGCTTACCGCCGGCGGCGCTTGCCGACACGCTGGCGACGCTCGAGGAGGAGGTCAAAGAAGACACCGGCGTCGATGTGCGTTTTCCGCTCGATGTAAAGGGTGCCGAGGTGCTGGTCGTCACACCCTCGGCGGACTTCTTTGCCGAGCCGCACGTCTACAGCCTCGTCGGCTACGCCAAGGTGTTCCACGCCGCCGGCATTGCGTGGACGCTGTCCTCGCACGCCTCCGAGGCGGGCAACTTCGGCCTCTTCGTCGGTAGCGACGCGCACATGAAGAGAATCGCCATGCGCGTGCGCGAGGCGGCGCTCGAGCTCGGCGTGCGCCGCGTCGTGGTGGGCGAATGCGGCCACGCCTGGCGCGTCGCTTACAGCTTCTGGCCGGATTTGATCGGTCCGTTCGACTTTCTCGACCCCCGCTACCCTGTGCCGCAGCACATCTGCGAGGTGACGTGGGACCTGCTGCGGCGGGGGGCGATCCGCTTCGACCGCGAAAAAAACGACCACCGCGTCGTCACTTTCCACGACTCGTGCAACGTCGCGCGCGCGGCGGGCATGGGCGGGATCGCGCGCGGCCAGTTCATCATCCCGCGCGACATCATCCGCGCGTGCTGCAACCATTTCGTCGACATGGCGCCGGAGACGATCCACGAGCACACGTTCTGTTGCGGCGGCGGAGGCGGATTGCTCACCGACGAGCTGCTCGAGCTGCGCGTCAAGGGGGCGCTGCCGCGCATGGAGGCGCTTGCGCGCGTGGTCGAGGAGCACGGCGTCAACTTCATGGCCACGATCTGCGCCATCTGCAAGGCGCAGTTCACCAAAGTGCTCCCGTTTTACAAATTCGACATGAGCATGGTCGGCGGCGTGCACCAGCTCGTCGCCGACGCGATCCGGCTGGGCCGCAACGACTGACTGCGAGGGAGGATTGGCGATGGCGCGCACCGCGACCCCAGAGAAAAACGAAGCCCTCACCTTCCGGCGCTTCAAGGACGGCGAGCGCGAGTGGCGTGACTGGCACGCGTACATCTTCAACGCGAGCTACTCGCACAAGTGCCCGACGTACCAGAAGTCGACGCCCCCGTGCCAGGCGAGCTGCCCTTCGGGCGAGGACATCCGGGGGTATCTGTCGATCGTGCGTGGAATCGAGAAACCTCCCGCGGGGATGCCGTGGCAGGAGTACGCCTGGCGGCGCTTGACCGAGGCCAATCCGTTCCCCGCGGTGATGGGCCGCGTCTGTCCTGCGCCCTGCGAGGCAGGGTGCAACCGCAACGAGGTCGAGGACTTCGTCGGCATCAACGCGGTCGAGCATTTCCTCGGCGAGTACGCGATCGCGAAAGGACTCCAGTTCCGCGCGCCCGAGACGCGCAGCGGCAAAAAAGTGGCCGTGATCGGCGGCGGCCCGGCGGGCCTGTCTTGCGCATACCAGCTCGCCCTCAAGGGCCACGCGGTCACGATCTACGAGGAGCGCGACGAGCTGGGTGGCATGATGCGCTACGGCATTCCCGGCTTTCGCACCCCGCGCGCGGCGCTCGACGCCGAGATCGGGCGCATTCTCGCGCTGGGCGTGGAGGTGCGCGCGCGCACGCGCGTCGGGCGCGACATCGCCTGGGACGAGGTGCGCGCGGCGTACGACGCCGTCTTCGTTGCCCTTGGCGCGCAGAGCGGGCGCGCGCTGCCGGTGCCCGGAGCCGAAGCGCCGAACTGCGTCACGGCGACCGCCTTCCTGCGTGCATTCAACGACGGCCGGTTGCAGCATGTGGGCAAGCGCGTGCTCGTCGTGGGCGGCGGCGACACCTCGATCGACGTGGCCACGGTCGCGCGCCGGCTCGGCGCGATCGAGCATCCGAAGCTCGCCGACCGGCCGGAGCTCGCGATCATCGACCCGTCGGCCGCCGACGTCGCCGAGATTTCGGTGCGCCAAGGAGCCGAGGTGACGCTCACCTCGGTCTTCGAGATTGCCCGCATGCAGGCCAACCGGCAGGAAATCGAGCACGCGCTCGCCGAAGGCATCCGCATCCTGGACGGCTGGGCGCCGGTCGAGGTCGTGCGCGGGCGCGACGGCCGCGCCACCGGCCTCAAGGTCTCGCGCTGTCAGGCGAAGTTCGTCGGACCGAAGCTCGAAATCAAGCTGCAAGAGGGCACCGAGCAGGTGCTCGAGGCCGACCTGATCGTCTCGGCGATCGGACAGGCGGTGGACTTCACGGGGCTCGAGAGGCTCGACGGCGGGCGCGGATTCGTCGCGGCCGATGCGAACTACAAGGTGCAAGGCATGGAGGGAGTATTCGCCGGCGGCGATGTCATCCGGCCGCACCTTCTCACCACTGCCATCGGCCACGGCTGGATTGCCGCCGAAGGCATCGACCGTTACCTGCGCGGCGAACCGCTCGACAAGCGGCCGAAGGTGCACGTGCACGCCTTCGACCTGCTGCGCAAAATGGTCGAGAAGGGGATCCCACCGAGCGAGGCGCCGCACGAACCCGTGCGCGGGACCGCGCAGGCGAATTTCGCGCTGCACAACTACGAAGACCGGTCCGCCCGGCACGTCATCTCGCACAAGGAGCTGTTTCTCGGCCATTTCACCTATACCCCGCGCCACAAGCGCCGCATCGTGCACCTGACGGCCGAACAAGCGCTCGGCAACTTCGAGGAGCGCCTCGAGCCGTACGACGAAAGGACGGCGGTCGCCGAGGCCAAGCGGTGCATGAGCTGCGGGCTGTGCTTCGAGTGCGACAACTGCGTCGTGTACTGCCCGCAGACGGCCGTCTACCGCGTCAAGAAGGCGAACGCGACCACCGGCCGCTACGTCGACACGGACTACACGAAGTGCATCGGCTGCCACATCTGCCACGACGTGTGCCCGACCGGCTATATCCAGATGGGGATGGGGGAGTGAAAATCGCCGCCGTTGCGCTTGCGCTCCTCGTGGCAGGCGGGGTGCAGGCCGAGGCGCGTGTTCCGCGACCGGTGGTGGTGATCGAGCGCGGCGGCTCCTGCGTCGAGCCGACCGAGTTCATGCGGCGTCACCACGGTGCGCTCCTCATGCACCAGCGCGACCGCACGGTCTTTCAGGGCGTGCGGACCAAAGCGCACAGCCTTGTCGGCTGCATCGAGTGCCACGCGAGCACGAAGACGGGCAGCGTGCTGGGCGCCGACGGCTTCTGCCAGTCGTGCCACGCCTACGCGGCGGTGCGGCTCGACTGTTTCGAGTGCCACGCGCACCGAAGCGCGACGGCAAGGGCCCCCCGCCGATGAGCGACGAAGGCCGGCGGCACTTCCTCGGCATGGCGGCGGCGCTGGCGGGCATCGCCGTCGCCCCGGGCGTGCGCCTGATCGAACTCGCCACGGCCCGCGCGCCCGAGGAGCCAGCCAGTGGGAAAGTGCGTTGGGGCATGCTCATCGACACCGACCGTTGTGCGCGCGGGTGCGACGCGTGTGTGCGCGCCTGCGCCGAAGAAAACGGCCTTGCCGGTTTCGGTCGCCCGCGCACCGACGCCCAGTGGATCCGCATCGTCAAGCTCCGGGATCGGGCGACCGGCAGAACGCACGCGGCGCCCGTTTTGTGCCAGCACTGCGCGCACCCGCCGTGCGTGGACGTCTGCCCGACGGGAGCGTCGTTCCGGCGCGCCGACGGCATCGTTCTCGTCGACCGGCACACCTGCATCGGCTGCCGCTACTGCGTGATGGCTTGCCCGTACAAGGCGCGCTCTTTCGTGCACGAGAACCTCACCGACCAGAAACCGGAGGTGCCACGCGGCAAGGGTTGCGTCGAGGGCTGCACCTTCTGCGTGCACCGGCTCGACCGCGGCGAGACGGAAACGGCCTGCGCCGAGGCCTGCCGGCGCGAAGGCGAAGGCGGCATGCTTTTTGGCGACCTGAGCGACCCCGAAAGCGCCATCTCCCGCCGCCTGAAGGAGCTGCAGTGGCGTCGCCTGCGCGAGGACCTGCGGCTCGATCCCGGCGTGCGCTACGTGGGTGTCTGAGGAGCTGCGTCTCGTGGCGACGGTCCTTCACCGCGAACTCGCCGCGCAGGGCTGGCGCTACTACGGCCCGCTGCTCGCGATCGGCGCGCTGGTGGCTGCGGGCTTCGTGGCGTTCGTGTGCATGGAGACCGAGGGGCACGTCATCACGGGGATGGACAACCAGATCGTCTGGGGCATGCCGCACGTCTTCGCCGTGTTCCTCATCGTCGCCGCCTCCGGCGCGCTCAACGTCGCCTCGGTCGCGTCGGTGTTCGGGCACAGCGAGTACAAGCCGCTTGCGCCGTTTTCGGGGCTCGTCGCGGTCGCGCTGCTCGCGGGCGGTCTGGCCGTCCTCGTCGCCGACCTCGGCCGGCCCGAGCGTCTCGTGGTGGCATTGACGCACTTCAATTTCGCCTCGATTTTCGCGCTCAACATATTTCTGTACACGGGCTTTTTCGCGCTCGTGGCCGTGTACCTGTGGTTCCTCATGGAGCGGCGCATGAACCGCTACGCGGGTGTCGCGGGCCTTGCCGCGTTCCTCTGGCGCATCGTGCTCACGACGGGCACCGGTCTCATCTTCGGCTTCCTGGTGGCGCGCGAGGCCTTCGATTCGGCGCTGCTCGGGCCGACCTTCGTCGTTTATTCGTTCGCCTACGGCACGGCGGCGTACCTGCTGCTTCTCGCCGGCGCGCTGGCGTGGGAGGGCCGTGCGCTCGAGCCGGCGCTCGCCGCCCGGCTGGGCCGGCTGCTCGCGGCGATGGTCGCCGCGAGCCTTTACATGACCGTGGTCTTCCACTTGACGAAGATCTACATGGCGCGCACGCGCGAGCTCTCGGCCTTCCTGCTCCTCGACGGCGGGGCATACCCCCTCCTGTTCTGGGTCGGTCAGGTGGGGCTCGGCGGAATCGCCGCGCTCGTGCTGCTCTACGCGCGCCGCGAGCCGGGGTCGGGGGGCGTGCTCGCCGCCTCCGCCCTCGTTGTGCTGGGCGGACTTGCCCAGATGTACGTCACGATTATCGGTGGGCAGGCGTGGCCGCAGCCGATCTTCCCCGGCTGGCAGGAGTCCTCGTCTTTCTTCGACGGCGAGGCCCATCCCTACACGCCGAGCGCGGTCGAAGTCACGCTCGGCTTCGGCGGGGTCGCGCTCGCGGCGGCGATCGTCGCGGTGGGGGCGAAAGTGCTGCCGTTCCTTCCCGATCCATGCACGCTTTCCTCGTCTCCGCCGCCCACAAGTCCTCGGGCAAGACTACGCTGACGATCGGCCTCGCGGCCGAGCTGCGGCGCCGGGGCCTGGCGGTGCAGCCCTTCAAGAAGGGCCCTGACTACATCGACCCCCTGTGGCTCTCGGCCGCCGCCGGCCGCGCATGCCGCAACCTCGACTTCTACACCTCGGGACGCGAGGAGATCGCCTCCGCCTTCGTCCGCCACGCCGGGGACGCCCAGGTTGCGATCGTCGAAGGAAACAAAGGGCTCTACGACGGACTCGACCTGGACGGCTCGAACTCGAACGCGGCACTGGCCCGGCTGCTCGAGCTGCCCGTGGTGCTCGTCATCGATGCGCGCGGCATGACGCGGGGCATTGCACCGCTGCTTCTCGGCTACCGCGATTTTGATCGCGCGCTGCGCTTTGCCGGCGTGGTGCTGAACCGTTTGGGCGGCGATCGGCACGAAGCGAAGTTGCGCGCGGTCATCGAGCACTACACGGACCTGCGCGTGCTCGGCGCCGTGCACGAGAATCCGGCAATGGCGATCCCCGAGCGCCACCTCGGCCTCGTGCCGGAAAACGAAGCACAAGGCGCAGCGGCCACGATCGAGGCGATCCGCGCCGCCGTCGCACGCGAGGTCGACATCGACGCGCTCCTTGCGGTGACGTTGCGGCCTCCGCTCGTGCCGGCCGCCGCGCGCGCCGATGCGACCGGGCCTGCGCCGGCGGCGCGCCCGGCCTCGGTCACGGTCGCCGTCGCGCGCGACCGCGCTTTCGGCTTCTACTACGCCGAGGACTTCGAGGCGTTCGAGCGCGCGGGGGCGCGCCTCGCCTTCTTCGACACGCTGCGCGACGCGCGCCTTCCGGCCTGCGACGCGGTTTTCATCGGCGGCGGTTTCCCGGAGTGTTTTCTCGAGGCGCTCGCGGCGAACGCGCCGCTGCGCGCCGAGCTTCGCGCGCGCCTCGCCGGCGGGCTTCCCGCTTACGCGGAATGCGGCGGGCTCATGTACCTCGCCCGCTCGATCGACTGGCACGGGCGCCGCGCGCCGATGGTGGGCGCGATTCCCGCGGACGTGGTGATGCGCGAGCGCCCGACCGGCCGCGGCTACGTGCGCCTGCGCGTCGTCGCGGGTCATCCCTGGGGGCTGGCCGCCGGTCGCGAGATCCGCGCGCACGAATTCCATTACTCGACGCTGGTCGAAGGGGAGCCGGCGCGCGCGTACTGCTACGAGGTGCTGCGCGGTCACGGAATCGATGGCGCGCACGACGGCTTGCGCATCGGCAACCTGCTCGCCTCGTACACGCACCTGCGCGCGACCGCCGACTTCGACTGGCCGGCGCACTTTGTCGCTTTCGTGCACGCGACTCGTTCCCCTGCAGCGGCAGCAGGCTGAGAAAAGCACGGCTCGGCGCCAGCGCGGCAGGGCGTCGCTTTGCCGCCGCGCCCTTAGCCCCGCCTTGCGTCGGCGCGGGGCTGCACGTACATGGGCAGATAACGCCACGCCCAGATCGCGGCGAGCGCCGCGAGCACAAGGGCAGTGAGGGCGAGGAGCGCCGCGCGCCAAGGCGCAGCCAGCCCCGGAAAGTCTGCGGCGGCGCGCGCCAGGGCGATTGCGAGCGCGGCGACGAACACGCGCCAGGTGAGGGAATCGGCCTCGAGCGCACGGCCGGAGTGTCCGAGCGAGACGCGCGACACCATCGCGAGCAGGGCCGAAAGCAGGTAGCCGAGCGCGACGAGGTGCTGCGGCGCGTGCCCTGCGACGGCAAGTCCGGCTGCCGCCGCGAGGCTGTGCGCCGCCGAGGCGGCCAGACCGACGGCGAGTGCGGCGAGCGACACGTGCAGCATCGCAAGAAGCTTCGCCCGGAAGCTCTGCGCGAGGCCCCAGCGCAGCGCCAGGTAAGTGATCCAGAGCGAAAAGGGCAGGTCCGCGACCCACAGCCACGCGGCAGCCCCTGCCGTCTCGAGCGCGGCGTGCAGCGCGCAAGCGGCCAGTACCGCCGGGATCGACCAGCGGGGTCGGAACAGCGTGTAGCGCTCGATGACCCGGCTGGAAAAGAAAGGGATCAGCCGGTGCTGCACGACGAGGAACACCGGTAGCAGGAACAGCCACAGGCCGCCGACGCGGACCGTCCAGGCGCCGGCCGCCGCCCACGCTGGAGAAAGGGGCGACAGCGTAACAGCGAGCGCGCCCGCCCAGCCGACGGCCATGAGCGCGGCGAGTCCCGCGGCGTAACGGTCGCGCCCGCGGTTCGCGGCGACGATGCGAAAAAGCTCGGCGATCGCGAGCGCCCAGCCGGCCGCGTACAGCGCGCCGGACAGCACGAACGCCGCCTTGCCGACGGCGAGTCCCGCGTCGAGGCCGAGCACACCGACCGCCATCGCGAGGCCCGCAGCCTTGTACGTCGTCGCGTGCACCGCGACGCCGGTCCAACTCGGCACGGCGGTGAGCAGGAAGCCGAACATGAAAAACGGGAAGACGGTGAACTGGAAGAGGAAGGGGTGTGCGAGTGGCGCAGGCACGGCCCAGGCGGGCGGCGCAAAAAGTCCGGCGTGACGCGCCGCGACGTCGGCGCACCACCATGCGCTCGCGAGTGCAAACTGCAGCATTCCGCCTGCGAAAAAGAGGCGGTGCGGCGCGGCGACCAGGAGGCGCAACGACGCGCGGCGCCTCGGCGCGGGCCGGATCACGATCGTCCTCATCGCCGTCCCTGCGGGGAGGCGCGAACTTATGCTCGCGGCCTCGCGCGCGGCCTTGATGCGCATCAACCCCGCGCGCCGCGTTGACGCAGCGCTCCGCTCCGCCGGCTCAGCGGCGGCGCACGATCGTCCAGAGCAGCGTGGCGACGAAAAGTGCGATCGCTCCGGTGCTGAGCAGCCCGCCCGCGTTGCGCACAGACGCAATGTCGGCCAGCGCACCGGCGAGCCTCGCCGCAACCGAGAGGTGGAGCAGCGCAAGTGGGACGTAGAAGCCGCCATGGAAGCGCAACTCGGCGCGCGCGATGGCCGGGACGACGAGCGGCGCGTGACCAAACACCATGGAGAAGACAAAGCCGAGAAAAATGGCATGGAGGCCCGCATCCCACGCCAGGCTCGCGTACGCCGCGCCCGGGGCTGCGAGTACGACCGCTCCGACGCCGAGCCACACGTAGCCCGAGAGCAGGCAGCGGCCGACGTAGCCGCTCAGCCCGCGCCCGCGCGCCGTGCGCAGTGCGATGTCCTGCGCGAGCAGCCAGAACGCGCGACCTCGTGCAGCGCCGCCTGTGCGCGCCCCACGCACGCGACGCTGCGGGGTCGCCTCGTGGACGCAGGCCTTGGGTAACGCGCCGGACCTCTGTCTCCGAGGGCTTGCCTGCCTCTTTCTAGCCGCTCGCAGATGCGGCGCCGCCGGGGCGCAGGCCCGCTGCAGGCCCTGTTGCGCGCACCGCCCCTCTTTGCGTCAAACTCCACCGCGCGGCGGGCGCGGCGGGGCGATACCTTTTTCGACCGCGTAGACGGCGGCCTCGACGCGCGAGGAAAACTTCAGTTTGGCGAGGATGCGGTGCACGTGCAGCTTGACCGTTTCGTGGCTGATGTTCGCTGCGCGCGCGATGGCCTTGTTCGAGAGCCCCTGCGCCAGGTAACCGAGGATCTCGCGCTCGCGCGCGGTCAACTGCGCGAGCAGCCCCTGGCGGGTCTCGGCCGCGCGCCGGGGATTGAGCAGGTTGACGAGCTTGAGGGTCATCGCCGGGGCGACCACGGTCTCGCCGCGCAGCGCGCGGCGGATGGCGTCGACCACCTCCTCCGGTTCCATGTCCTTGAGCAGGTAGCCCCGCGCGCCCGCGGCCAGCGCATCGGCCATGTCGTCCTCGGAGTCGCTCACGGTGAGGACGAGGCTCGCTCCTTTCCAGCTCGCCTCGCGCAGCCGCTGCAGTAGTGCGATGCCGCCGTGCGGCGGCATGTTCAGGTCTACGATGGCCACGTCCGGCTGCTCTGCCGCAGCGAGCGCGAGCGCTTCCTCTGCGCTTCCGGTCGCCCCGACGACGCGGATCTCGTCGCGTCCGTCGAGCAGCTCGGTGAGCCCCCTGCGAAAGAGCGTGTGGTCGTCGACGAGGAGGACCCGAATCTGGCCGCTCACGATGCCGCCTCTGCTGCGCGCCGCGCCGGGTCGGCGGGCATGACCAGGCGCACGCGGGCGCCCCCGCCAGGCAGGTTGGCGATCTCGATTCGGCCGCCGAGACGCCGCGCGCGCTCGCGCATGATGTTAACGCCCAGATGGTGACGCAGGCCGCGACCTTCGTCGCGACCGGGCCGCCCGCCAAGGGTGAAAAAGCCAAGACCATCGTCCTCGAGCGTGAAGCGATACTCGCCCGCCTCCTCCTCGAGCACGAGCCGGGCGTTGCGCGCCCCGGAATGGCGTGCGACGTTGGCGAGCGCTTCCTGCAAGATGTGGAAGGCGTGCGCCTCCTCGTCCACCGACAGGTTCGGTTCCG
>OGCL01000753.1_pt1 | contig 32062 bp, 33 predicted proteins | sample 1570041 | NCBI WGS metagenome assembly OGCL01 (sample SAMN06266162, study PRJEB24511) | hot springs metagenome | isolation source: Hot spring water | place: South Africa: Limpopo | collected 2015-06-22 | reverse complement strand
TGTATTAAGGATTGTAGGTAAACTGACCCATCACTGGAAAGTGATCAGACAAATCCCACACACCGAACACTGGATCAGCCGCAGAACGTACCACCCGCACATCGTTACGCGCTTGGATCGGCTGGCGATGGTTGTTCGATGACACCACATAATCCAGATACTCTACGGTTGTGCCACCTGAACCGGCTGCACCGGCCAACGCGTTAATCCGAGGATCGAAGGTCGATGCGGTATAACCCGTACTGACCGGATCTGTGCCATTCAGATTGACCAACATCTGCGCATAGTCTTGTGGCCACAAGAACTTATTCACATTGAAGTCACCACCCATCATCACCGCTTCAAACGCAGGGATATTTTGCTGATTAACCAAGGCGCGAATCTGTTGAAAATGCTCTTGACGCAACGCACGGGCAGCATCGGTATCAAATGATGCGGTATGGGTCGAAGTGACATGATAGGCTTTACCGCCTTTAATCACCTCAGCATAAATCACACCTTTATCGGCAAAGCAGTCTGTGCCAGTACAGTTTGGATAGATAAAATCTGCTGTATTGACAATCGGATAGCGACTCGCCACCAACACACCACTGTCAAACACGTTATAGCCAGAGCCATATGGGATGTGGGTTTGGTACGGGTATTCTTGTGCCAACTGGGTCAGCATGGCATTACGACTCGAAGAAAACGCCTCTTGGAACAAGATCACGTCATAGCCTTTGAGGTTTTGTGGCAACTGACTCAGACGCTCGTCGATTTTCTTCGCCACGAGCGGTAAGGCATAGATATTATAACTCAGCACTTTGAGTTCGTTGGCGTTGGCCGAAATCGGCTCGGCCACAGTTTTCTGATGAATGGTGTAATGAAAGTCATCATAGCCACCAGTGAACTCGGCCTTAAACACGGCTTCGGAGGCTTTGCCCAGATAACTGGTGTTGTAACGATAAATATTACGGTCGGTAAACCACGGCGAGCTAAAGCCACTGCCTGATGCGCCATGCTTGATGTTGCTGCCGCTCCATGTGCCGGTCATCGACTGCTTAAAGGTCACGCTTGAGCTACCACTGGTAACAACCGTATTAAAGTCATAAGTTTGGCCGGATTTTACCCCAGAAAAACGGTTGTAACGCAGCACCCGCTTGGTTTCATATGGGCCGATACTGGTGGCTTCTTGCGCCCATTGGCTGCCTTGCGTCAGGGTGCGTGTGCCGCTGTGATTGACTTGCACCGCGACGGTTTGATCGGTGGTATTGGTAATAAACACATACGTATCGGCTTGTGCCTGCTGGCTGACCAGTACGGTCGATAACAAGCTTGTTGCTGCGATTGTGCCTAGTTTAAATGCTGCGCTCACGGCTCACCTCCTGTGCTTTGGCGTGGGTTGATCGCCAAAAAATTGCTTAAAGAATGACTACGCGTACATTGTGTAATATGACCCATACAAAAATAATGACATTTTACGACACCAATGTTCGTTTCCGACGAATGGATGTTCGAAAAAGCACAAAAGCATGTTCGCCTAAAATAAAACCGCCCTCACTGGGGCGGCAGCTTGGTCGAATAGATCAGATTAAGCATGTTTTAATTCTTGGCGGATGGTCTCACGCACCACGTCCTGTAGGGTTTGACCTGCCAGATACTGCTTTAAGGCTTCATTCATCATGGCTTGATAGCTGCCGCCATTTTCTGCGGCTTTGGATTTGAATTGTGCCAGTGTTGCACGGTCTACCCGCATGGTAATACGCGCCTTATTGTCGCCGGTATGTGTGGCTTGCGAGGCGGCTAAAGCTGGGGTTTGTGATACGGGTTTTGCATCTGCAAAATCCATATCATCGTATTGCTCTTTGATCGGATCAGAATTGGCGGAATTGGCGGTCATAGGATTTCCTCTGCGGTTGGGTGGCTTTCCACGATGAAATCAGGCGGCTGGCAATCAATCCCCATAATGGAATCGACACGCCACAATCACCAGTTCGCTATCGGTAACACGGTAGACAAGCCGGTGTGAATCGCTAATCCGCCGACTCCAGTAGCCGCTGAGATTGCCCTTGAGTGGCTCAGGTTTGCCCAAGCCTTGAAACGGATCACGGCTGGCCGCTTCGATCAGGATATTGATACGCTTTAAAGTCTTTTTGTCCTGCCCCTGCCAGTATAGGTATTGTTCCCATGCTTCGGGGACAAACACATAGTTGCGGCTCATGCATCCGCGTCCAGCAATTGCCGCTGCACGCCTTGCACGGCTTTATCCTGTGCAATCGCACGGGCTAAGGCTTGCGCATTGGCCGGTGTGGATAACAAATGCAGGGTTTCCATGAGGCTGTTGTAATGGTCTTGCCCCATCAATACCGCGTCTTCACCGTCACGCCGGTGGATAATCGTGATGTCTGCGTCATCAATGGTTTGATCAATCACGCTTTTGAAGTTTTCCCGCACCTCTGAATAGCTCAGTACCCGCATGGCCAGCCCTCTCACCTGTACGATTGGTCGTACAAGTATACACGAAATCGCATGGTATATTGTGAAAAAATATGGGGAATAAAAACAATGGTCAGAAAAAAGCCCTGAATGATCAGGGCTTTATCTTACAATTTTGGTGGAGATGGCGGGAGTCGAACCCGCGTCCGCCAGCACTACGCCCACGAATCTACATGCTTAGTTATCGTCTATTGCTTTAACCGCTCACAGCCCAACGAACAGGACGTGAGAAGCGATTCCTTAGAGTTGACACCATGCCGCAGGACAAGACAAGGTGCGGTTCTGTGTGCGTGCGCAGCGTCCGGCTCAATCGTCCACAGACAAACAATTGGGCGGGAAAGCAGCCCTTAGGCTGCTAGTGCGTAGGTTTCGTCGTTTGCGACTATTAAAATGCAAATTTGATTAACGAGAGAAAATGCGCTCTCGGCATGCATCATTGAGTTTCATCACCAGCGTCGAAGCCAGAACATCCCCAATAGCCAGAGCATAATAGCATATTTGTCCAAGCAGATCAGTCAGTTTTGTTATCGTTTTGTCGAGTCGAGTGCGTTATGGTCAAGCCTGCGCCACACACCCTGAGATGATGGAGTCGATCCAATGGCAAAAAACGACAGCTCAACTATCAGTTTTACCGCGTATTATACCGGCGAGGTCTGGCGACAACACGGGCTTGCATCGCGTGCGTTTGCCACACCACAAGGTAAGCTACTGTACACGCTTGGCCAACCGCTGGAACATACGGCACGTTTTTTGGCCGGTGCGTCGATTCAGACCACACTGTTACAACGCCATCAGATTATTGATCATGTGGTTAGGCAAGCCATCGAACAGCATGGCGTGACTCAAATCATCGAAATCGCTTGCGGTCTATCGCCGCGTGGTACGCAGTTTTGTCAGCACTACCCTGACCTGCACTATATCGAAGCCGATCTGCCGGACATGCTGCAACACAAGCAAGATTTACTCAGCAAACATGGCTTGCTGAGTGCGCGGCATCGGGTGGTGGCGATTGATATTTTGGCCGAAAGCGGTGCGCTGAGTGTCGCGGAGGTTTTGGGCGGACTGGATAAACGCCGCAACACCTTGGTGATCACCGAAGGCTTGGTCAATTATTTTGCGCTAGCCGTGATCAGTGGTTTTTGGACACGTTTGGCCGATGCGCTACAGGTATTTCCCAAAGGCGGCTACGTCACCGATTTATACCCCAATTTTACATGGCATCCGATGGTCAAGCTGGTGAATACCTTTGTGCATGGCTTGGCGTTTGCGACCAGAAGCAGCGTGACCCTGCATTTTGAGCATCAACAGGCGATTATTGCGGGCTTTATGGGCTGTGGTTTTAAACAGACTCACGTGCATATCCCTGAAGCGTATTATCAGCAGTTACCAATCCCGACCCAGCGCATCGCCAGTCTGGTGCGGGTGGTCGAAAATTGGGTTTAGAGGCACACAATAAAGCGTGCTCTGGTCGGCTAAACCAGCGCACACCTGATCAAAAACATCTCAACATGACATCTAAAGCATCAATCCGCCTGTACCGAGATCATGCAGGCGTATACTCATATTTCACGCTATAGCTGATCGTAAATCCAGCCTGATTAATGGTTGCTGCGATTGTCCCTGTATTGCCACTGAACGAGCAGCTATTCAGCGTATAGCCATTGGGCAACTGACCGAGTATATCTTGACCCGTACAGAACTCCTGCTGATTGGAGGGCTTGGGTACCTTCGGAAAGTTCAAGGTGGTTGCTACACCGGCGACCGTCGTGGTGACTTTGAGATTAAAATCACCAGTCGGGATACCACCACCGGTATTATTAAAGTCAATCGTGATACCGTTCACATTGATATTATAATTCCAGCTAAAGGCTTGATCATTCACGGTATAGCTGACGCTACAGGCTTGCACACTACACGCATAGGAAATCTGCACATCATCTAAGAAATTATCAAACTTATTGGTTGGATTGGCAGCAAACTGATAATTAAACACATTAAGCTTACTGATTTCGGTCTCTGTAATGCCATTTTCCAGCATGGTGTCTTTTAAGTTGGCAACCACTTCTTTGGCCGCTTGGATGACTTTCTCTTCAGTCACTTCACTGATTTTTTCTGCCCATGCCGTGTATAGATCAGCAAGATTATTTTGTGCATTGGCATCATATAAGGCAGCAGTAGTCAGCTGGGTAACATTGGCATAACCGGCTGCAACAGCATACGAATATAAAGTCTCTGCTGGATTATCATTAAACGCCCGAATCAGGTACGGTGCACCTTTGGGCACATCGACACTAAATGTCCCGTCCGCATTAATGGTCACTGCACTGGATTTTTTGCCTTGTGCATTCACGACTTCAACTTTGCCAACAAACGGCTTGCCGGTCGCAGCAACGCCTTCAATTTTGGCCGTTTCTGCCGCAGGCGTGGTGGGTGTGGTATTACTGGTTTTGGGATCATCATCATTACAAGCCGCGAGCAGCATGGATGCGCCGACCAAAATTGCACAGCACAGTGTTTTTTTCTGAATGCTCATCACAAATCTCCTTGAGTGATATTCGCCAAGCCATCTGGCAGCGACCTATTATTGCAGGTCATTTTTAGTAAAGTTTAATCTCAGCTAAACCTCAAGGATTTAGCCGAAAAATCACCCAAACAGGGGATATTTTTGCGCTGATTTATTATTTTTTATAAAACATTAATTCGGTAGCGTTAGCTGTTCTAAATTAACCAAATAAATCATCGCCTGTTGCTGGGTCTGTCCACACATTTCAAGCGCAGGCTGTAATGTGCCACAAAACAGCGGACGCTGCGGCAAGCCAAACAACAGGCATAAATTCTGCGCGTCCAACTGCACGCAGCGCACACCAGCGGGCTTACCGTCTGGCATATCTGGAATCGGACTGGTAATGCTGGGATAAATACAACATGCCCCACAGCCTAATCGACACTCACACGGCTCAATAGGCATATACGGCCGTCGCAATCGCGATGGCTTTGCCCTCGTTGTTGTGGAGATCCATGCGCATGGTGCAGCCTTTGCGCCCAAGTCGCATCACCTCAGCAGTGGCGATAAAATACTCACCGCGACCGGGTGACAGATAATCTACCCGCATATCGGTAGTGGCTAGCCGTGCGACTTTTTTGCGTTGCTCCTCAATCAGCCCTTCGCGGCGGCGATAAATCTCAGCCATCGCGGCAATCCCACCAATACTGTCCAGCACAGCAGCGGTCGCCCCGCCATGTAAGATCCGAAAGTGCGTATTGCCGATCAGATCCGGTGTCATGTCGATCAGACCCTGAATCTCGCCATTCACCACATTAAACTGCATGCCCAAATGCTGCATAAACGGCGACGCGCTAAAGGTGTCACACAAGGTCTGCAACACCTGATCAAAGTCATCAAATAACGCTTCACTGATGTCCCCTGTCCACGAACTGAGGGTTTGCGGTTTCAGCGGTTTTTTTACGCTACTCACATCGCCATCTTGTGACTCGGGATCAAGATTCAACTGTTGATACATGCGTTTTAACCAGATTACCGCTTAGAATGGCGGCTATCATAACGGTGCTTGAGGTTTTTTTCATGACTTTATCGTTGAATCGGGCAGCCTATCCAGCCACGCGGCTACGGCGTTTGCGCTTACACGACAACGTGCGGGCGATGGTCAGCGAAACCATACTGCTACCACAGCACTTGATCGCACCGGTGTTTGTGCTGGAAGGTCAGAATCAACGGCAACCGATTAGCAGCATGCCAAACGTTGAACGCTTATCGGTTGATCTACTGCTACACAAGGCTGAAACCCTGCTCGCACTCGGCGTCAGTAAAATGGCCTTATTTCCAGTCACCCCGCAATCAGACAAAAGCCCCGATGCTGCCGCTGCATGGCGCGAAGATGGTTTGGCACAGACTGCGATTCGCCAGCTTAAAGCACGTTTTCCAGAGTTGGTATTGATCAGCGATGTCGCGCTTGATCCCTACACCAGTCACGGCCAAGACGGGCTGACCGATGACAACGGCTATGTGGTCAACGATACCACCGTCGATGCCTTGGTCAAGCAAGCACTCAGTCATGCCGCCGCCGGTGTGGATATTGTCGCACCAAGCGACATGATGGATGGTCGGATTGGGGCGATTCGGCAGGCGCTCGAACAACATGGCTATGTGAATACCGCGATCATGTCTTACGCGGCCAAGTATGCCTCAGCCTACTATGGTCCGTTCCGTGATGCGGTTGGTAGCGCGGGCAACCTAAAAGGTGGCCACAAAAAAAACTACCAAATGGATCCGGCCAATCGTTTAGAGGCACTTCACGAAGTCGCGCTCGACCTGCAAGAAGGTGCGGATATGGTGATGGTCAAACCCGGCCAGCCGTACTTGGATATTGTGCGTGAGGTCAAGAACCAATTCGGTGTGCCGACCTTTGTCTACCAAGTCAGCGGTGAGTACGCGATGCATATGGCGGCGATTGAGCGCGGTTGGTTATCTGAGGCGGTCATTTTAGAGTCGCTGATTGGGCTACGGCGAGGCGGTGCCGATGGGATTTTGACCTATTTTGCCGAACGTGCTGCGCAGTTGTTGCGTGCGTAAACGCGGTAAATCTATAGCAAACTGCTAAAAAGTCAGCAGTTGAACGCTTGCTCAATCGCTTTTATTCAGTTTGGCTTTACAGATCGCGACAGATCTGGCACAACACAGGCACGTTTTGGCAACCGAGATCTGTACGCATGAATACGCTGATTGTCGGGGGTGGCGTGATTGGATTACTGTCCGCGCTAGAGCTTGCTCAAGCTGGACACCACGTCACTGTGTTGGATAGACAACAGCACGCACAAGCCGCCTCGTGGGCAGGTGGTGGCATTTTGTCACCCCTGTACCCGTGGCGTTACCTGCCCGCAGTGAATCAACTGGCCAGTCAATCCGTGCTGCTGTATCAAAGCCTTGCGATTGAGTTAATGCAGTCCACTGGCATCGACATCGAAGTGTCGCGTTGTGGCATGCTGATCCTTGATCACGAAGACCGACGCGATGCGCTGTCGTGGTATCAACAGCAACCGCACGCCACTCCCGAATGGCTGGTCGGTGACGCGCTACAACAGATTAACCCAAGACTGAATCCTGAGTTTCAGCAAGGACTCTGGTGCAAAGACATCGGCCACATCCGCAATCCCCGCCTTCTCAAAGCCCTGATCAAACATCTGGAAAAAATCGGGGTAAAGCTGATCAAGCATGCCGAAGTGGTTCAATTCGAACAGCATGACCGCCAAATTACCGCACTGATCGATCGACAGCAGCGGCGCTGGACGGCTGATCAATATGTGATTTGCTCAGGGGCGTGGTCAGGGCAACTGGCGGATTTAGTCGGTTTGGAGCTGCCCGTGCAACCGATCAAAGGCCAGATGATCATCTATAAAGCCGCAGCGCGTTGGCTACCCACGATTTTAATGCATCAAAATATGTATGTGATTCCACGTTTAGACGGTCATATTTTATGTGGCTCGACCCTAGAAAACACAGGTTTTGATGACCAAACCAACACCCAAGCCTTGCAGATCCTGATGCAAAAAGCAGCGCATCTGGTACCAGAATTACTGCATGCGCCGGTCAAACAACATTGGGCTGGACTGCGACCTGCTGCGCCAAATGGTATTCCATTTATTGGTGCTGCGCCTAAGCATGATAATTTATGGGTGAATGCCGGACACTTTCGCAACGGCATCGTACTGGCACCCTCCTCTGCCCGCCTGCTCAAAGAGCAGATGCTCGGCCAGCGCAGCAGCATTGCCACTGCCCCGTATCAGTTTGCCGAACAGCTTTACGGGGTCGCCAACTGATCTAACTGGCGTTGCAGTGTTGGCCGATCAGTTTCGCCAACCAGCCGCGCCTGCAACACGCCATCTTGATAAAACAACAAGGCTGGAGGGCCAAACAACTGTAACTGCTCCAGCACTTGTTTCGCATCTGTACTCGGCTCAGTCACATCCAGCTTGACCCGCGTCCACGTCGCAAGCTGCGCTGGCGCATCGCCCGTAAATAGCTCACGCTCCATGATCTTACAACTGATACACCAGTCCGCCGTCACATCAACCAATAAACGCGGCGTACTCGCTTGAAGTTGCTGCAACTCCGCCACGCGATAAATCGTCTGCACCGCTGTGGCTGGTGCGGATAACCCAACGGGAGCAGCGGTTCGCGCTAAAGGCTGCCACGGGTCATGCTGACCCTGCGCCACCCCCATCAACTGCAAGCCACTCCACACCCCCAGCAATAACGCAAAGGTACGACTGAGTAACTGACCACGGCCTTGCCAGCTCCAAATCCAGACTGCCAGCAGCATAAATAACGCCGACCACGCCGCCAAAATCAGTGACGTGCTAAACACCCGATTCAGCAGGTATAACGCCACACCCAGCAACAGTAAACCAAAGCCTTGCCGTACCCAATTCAGCCACTCACCCGCTCTCGGCAACAAGCGACCTTCAGTTGCACCCAGCACCATCAACGGCACACCCAGACCACAGCCCAGCGCAAATAACGCCACAGCACCCAGCAGCGGATCGCCTACAGTGGAGACCGACAGCAACACCCCCGCCAATGGCGCAGACACACACGGCGATACCACCAACGCCGAAAAAAAGCCCACCACGGCACTGCCAAATAAACTGCCTGCCCAACGTTCATGCTGACCAATCTGACCCAACCGCTCAATTCTGACCCGTACAGCGTGTGGTAAGCGAACCGGCAGCAAGTCAAAGGTATGCAGTGCCAACAGCACAAAAACCAATGCAAAACCGATCAAAATCGCCGGTTGTTGCAGCCACGCCACCAGATTGATCTGATGACCAAACATGGCGATTAATGCACCCAGCATCGCATAGCTAGAAGCAACACCCAACACATACGCCGCAGACAAGGCCAGCCCATGCTTGGCGGAGCGGCGATGTTGTCGCGCCACCAAGTTGGCGACAATCGGAATCATCGGCAACACGCACGGGGTAAACGCCAAGCCTAAACCAGCCAGAAACAACAATGCGATCGCCAGCCACGGCCGCTGCCCCAAGCCAAACGGATCAGTATCCAGCAGTAGTGCGGTGTCGCCTGATGTCGGCGGTGTCACCACAGCGTTTTGCACACCTTGCCATGTCATCGACAGCGGCAAATCACCTTGTTCAGACTGCACCGATAAATCACTGATGGTCACCCTCGGTATCGGCATCGTCAGCGGACGCAGCTCCCCCTGCTCACGCACACGACGTTGTGCAGACTGACTGAGCAAGCTGCCCGTGGATTCTGACGGCGTGTTGCTGACTTGATCTGTATGAATTGGCTGCGAACGATCACTGGCTTGTTGTTGGATGACTGCGGCTTGCGTAGACAGCTGCCTCACAGGGGTGCTGGTGCTGCTTGGCTCGGTGACAGGTTGAGTGACTGATGTAACACTTACTGGTGTGCCGCTCGCTTGAACCTGAATCGTTTCGACTTGTGGTGGATAGCACAAACCCGCTTTAGCACAGCCCTGCCAACGGAATTTTACTTCGCCCACACCAGACCCTACATAAGAAACCGGCACACGCAATTGCACATCTTGGTCAAACACCGCAACCCGACCAAACTCGGGATCATCCTCAAAGGTCGGCTCACGCGAAAAAGTAGGTTTGCCGATTGTCAGACCGTCAACCGGTGTAAAACGAAATTGGTTTTGGTAGACGTAGTGTTCTGGCGTGACCCGAATCTCAATCAGCAACTGATCGGCTTGCTGCTGAGTACTGATCGTAAACGCACGCTCGACCGGCAAGAATTTTTGGCTGGGGCTGTTGCGAAAATTACCCAACAAGCTGCTGACCGTGTTACTGATACTTGCGCTTTCGCTCGCCTGTATGCGGCTTGGCGACACCGATAACACCAGCAAGCACAACCAGCTCAACGCCAGCCACAGCAGCACCACACGCTTAGATCGCACAGCCGACATGCACGCCTCACCTTAAAATTTAAACAGCATCAGATTAGGTCGGCAGCCTAACATAGCCCATGCGTAGATTCATCGCGCAAAGCGTTACCGTCGTGCGCCAAACAGTGCCGTACCGACTCGTACAATCGTCGCCCCTGCGGCAATCGCCTCAGCCAGATCAGCCGACATGCCCATACTCAGGGTGTCCCAGTCATTTGGTTGCGCATGGTGGGCGCGTACCTGCTCAAATAGTTGTGCCACTTGTACAAACGCATCGGTATTTTGTTTGGCGGGGATCACCATCACGCCACGCAAACGCAGATGCGGCAACCGACTGATCGCCGCCACCAACTCGGGTAACTCGGCAGGCGTACAACCGGCCTTACTGTCCTCATCATCGATATTGACTTGAATACAAATGTTCAATGCGGGCTGCTCGGGCGCTCTTTGGCTCGACAAGCGTTCAGCCAGCACCAGTCGATCTACGCCATGCACCCACGCAAAGTGCGCCGCCAGATCACGGGTTTTATTGCGTTGAATTTGTCCGATAAAGTGCCACTCGATCGCCAAATCCGCCAATTCGGCTTGCTTGGCCAGTGCTTCTTGTAGGTAATTTTCACCAAACGCAAGCTGACCAGCACGGAATAACTGTCGAATGGCGTCGGCCGGTTGGGTCTTAGACACGGCCAACAGTTGCACCACATCCGGTGCACGGCCAACATGCACACAGACACCCGCAATCTGGGTGAGAATCTGTTGGCGTTGCTGAATAAAATCAGTCATGATTTAGCCTATTCACGATTGAACCAGCCGGATCGCTGGCGACACTTTCCAAGAAGCACCGCGTATCTGGCAGACCATGCGCCAGATCAGGGGTCACACCGCAATTGTAAGGGGTTTTGCATGGATATTACTGAACTACTCGCTTTCTCGGCCAAAAACGGCGCGTCTGACTTACATTTGTCCTCCGGTCTACCGCCGATGATTCGGGTCGATGGCGAAGTACGCCGCATCAATCTGCCCGCGATGGAACATAAAGAAGTGCATCGGCTGATTTATGACATCATGAACGACAAGCAGCGTCGTGACTTTGAAGAGTTTTTAGAGACTGACTTTTCGTTTGAAGTGCCAGGCCTAGCGCGTTTTCGGGTCAACGCCTTTAACCAAAACCGAGGCGCAGGTGCAGTATTTCGGACGATTCCCTCGAAAATCCTGTCGATGGAAGATCTGGGGTTGGGGCAAATTTTTAAAGACATCTGCGACACCCCACGCGGGATTGTACTGGTGACTGGACCGACGGGTTCGGGCAAGTCCACCACCCTCGCCGCGATGATCGACTATATCAACAGCAATCGCTTCGACCATATTCTGACCATCGAAGATCCGATTGAATTCGTGCACCAATCGAAAAAATGCCTGATCAATCAGCGTGAAGTACACCGTGACACGCATGGCTTTAATGAAGCCTTGCGCTCTGCCCTGCGGGAAGATCCGGATATTATTCTGGTCGGTGAGATGCGTGACCTTGAAACCATCCGATTGGCACTCTCGGCTGCGGAAACAGGTCACTTGGTGTTCGGCACACTGCACACCACCTCTGCCGCCAAGACGATGGACCGGATTATTGACGTATTCCCTGCTGACGAAAAAGATATGGTACGCGCCATGTTGTCTGAGTCACTGCAAGCGGTGATTTCACAAACACTGCTGAAAAAAACCGGCGGTGGTCGAGTCGCTGCACACGAAATCATGATCGGGATTCCGGCGATTCGTAACTTGATTCGTGAAAACAAAGTGGCGCAAATGTACTCCGCGATTCAAACCGGTGCAGGCTATGGCATGACCACCTTGGATCAGAGCCTAAAGAACTTGGTACAAAAAGGCATCATCACCAATGCAGTTGCCAAGAGTGCCGCCAAAGTACCAGACTCATTTTTATAACTCATGGGGACAAGCGATTGACAGGAGTCACACATGGAATTTGATGATTTATTACGCTTAATGGTCGAAAAAGGCGGCTCGGACTTGTTCATTACTGCGGGGGTTGCCCCGTCGATGAAGATCAACGGCAAAATCGTCCCCGTCACCAAAAGCCCTCTGAGCAGCGACGTGGTCGGGCAACTGATCGAAGGCATTATGTCGGAAAACCAAAAACAAGAGTTTTTCAGCAGCCACGAATGTAATTTTGCCATCACCGACAAGAACGAATCGGCACGCTTTCGGGTCAGCGCGTTTATGCAGCGTGACCAGCCCGGCATGGTGTTACGCCGGATTGAGACCATCATTCCGACTGTCGATGAGCTTAAGCTGCCCCCCGTGATCAAAGAACTGGCGATGACCAAGCGCGGGATTATCGTGTTTGTTGGGGCAACCGGTACGGGTAAATCGACCTCGCTAGCCGCGATGATCGGTCACCGCAACCACAACTCACGCGGTCACATCATCACCATCGAAGATCCGATTGAATTTGTGCATCAGCATGGCGGTTGTATCATTACCCAGCGCGAAGTAGGTATTGATACCGCGTCATTTGAAGTCGCTTTGAAGAACACGCTGCGCCAAGCACCCGATGTGATTCTGATCGGGGAGATTCGCACCCGTGAAGTCATGGATTATGCGATTGCGTTTGCTGAAACAGGTCACTTGGTACTGGCGACGCTACACGCCAACAATGCCAACCAAGCACTGGATCGGATCATTCACTTCTTTGAATCAGACCGACACAACCAACTCTATATGGATCTGTCACTGAACCTCAAAGGCATCGTGGCGCAGATGCTGATTCCGACACCCGACGGTAAAGGGCGACGCGCCTGTATTGAGGTATTGATTAATACGCCACTGGTCGCCGACTACATCCGTAAAGGTGAAGTGCACGAGATCAAAGGCGTGATGCGCCGATCGGGCGAACTCGGCATGCAGACCTTCGACCAAGCGTTATACACCCTGTATTTGGCGGGTGAAATCAGCTATGAAGACTCGATCAAGCACGCCGACTCACCCAACGACCTGCGCTTGATGATCAAGCTTGGCGCCAACGCCGACACCCGCTATCTCGACCAAGCAACACGCGGTCTATCCCTTGAGGATGGCGACTAAACCTAAATCAGGCCTGATTGGCGGCAGCGCGATGCATCTGACTGCCGCCACATCCTACCAAGCGGACTATTTACGCCGGCCAGACTCTTTACACTCTGGCTTATTGCAATAACCATACAGATTTAACGAGTGTCCTGTGAGCTCAAAACCCAGTTCTGTGGCCACTCGGTGCTGCTCTGCTTCGATCACTGGATTGGTAAACTCCATGACCCGACCACAGCTTTGACACACGATATGATCATGGTGATCTTCTTGCATGATCTCAAATACAGAATGATTATTCTCGAAGTGATGCCGCTCAATAATGCCAGCAGCCTCAAACTGCGTCAGCACACGATAGACCGTTGCCAAACCGACATCTTCACCTTGCTCAAGCAAAGTCTTATAAATATCCTCTGCGCTCAGATGGTGATCAGTCGCGTTCTCAAGCAGCTCAAGGATCTTGATACGCGGCAAAGTCACTTTCAGACCTGCCTTGCGCAGATCCTGATTGGTGATGGGCATGGAAAACTCTCTGGCTGGATCGGTTAAAGAAAAAACAATGACAACACATATCATGGGCAAGTGTCGACAAGATGAAGTATGATCATCTCCCGAGGCACATGCACCGACATTCGGGGAGATAGTGTAGCAAAATGCAAAAAATCATGCTGACCGTTGTTGCGACAGCCCTGCTGTCTGGCTGCTCTTTGTTGGGCGTGTACAAAATCGACGTGCCACAAGGAACGCCGCTGACCCAAGCGCAAGTCAGCCAGATTAAACTCGGCATGACCCAGCAGCAGGTGCGCTTTTATCTGGGCAGTCCAACGCTCACAGACACGCTATCACCAAATCGCTGGGATTACCTGTACCACTATACGCCAGGGACTGATGCGCGCAAAGCCAAGATCGCACCTGTGACCGAGCAAAAACTGAGCTTACAGTTTAATGCAGCCGGACAACTCGAAAGCATACAAGGTCAAGCCAGCATCCCTGCGCAGCAAATCGGACTGCCCGCCAGCAAAGATCCACTGGTCAACCAACCTTAAATTAAAGTGGCCGACAGAACCATGGGAGACGCCAATGAAATTCATTGACCTATTTGCAGGGATTGGCGGCGTGCGCATTGCGTTTGACGAGCTGGGTTATCAACATGTTTTTTCATCAGAAATTGACCCAGCAGCGTGTGTAACCTATCGTGAAAATTTTGGTGACATGCCTCACGGCGACATCACCCAAATTCACGAAAAGGAAATTCCAGCGCATGACTTACTGCTTGCTGGCTTTCCTTGCCAAGCCTTTTCCATCATGGGTAAAAAGCTAGGATTTGCAGACACGCGCGGCACACTTTTTTTTGAGGTTGAGCGCATCCTCAAGCATCATAAACCACAGGCCGTACTGCTAGAAAACGTGAAACAACTGGCCACACATGACCACGGACATACCCTTCAAACCATACTACAGTCACTCAAACAACTCGGGTATATCGTGCAGTGGAAAGTATTGAATGCGCTAGATTTTGGCTTACCTCAAAAAAGGGAGCGCATTATTATCGTAGGGCTGTTGAACCCGCAAGCAGCGCAAGCATTTGATTTTAATTTTGAAAAAAACAAGTATAGCCTCGCCGATATTTTAGAGCCTGATGAATGCGTTGACCCTAAACTATTTGCATCGGCACACATTCAGCAAAAACGACAAGATCGTATTGCTGGCAAGACTGTATTTTATCCATCAATTTGGCACGAAAATAAATCGGGTAACATATCAATCCTCAATCATGCTTGTGCGCTGCGCACCGGTGCGTCCTACAACTACCTGCTGGTCAATGGGAAACGCCGCCCAAGCTCCCGAGAACTCCTGCGACTGCAAGGATTTCCAGACTCATTTAAAATTGTGGTGTCACACGCAGAGATTCGTCGACAAACCGGTAACAGCGTCCCTGTCAACATGATTCGTGCCGTCGCTCGCAAAATCGACGATGCACTGCAACAATCGCAGCTAAAACAGGCCATCTAGGCTAAAGTGAGATTGGGAGACACCATATGACAACAACGCCAAGGCTTAGAGATGCCAAACACCGAACGTCTAAAGAGCCGTTTCAATTAAATGAAATTCCAGATGATGTCATTCATAAGATTGCAGGACATTTGATCTACTTGATTTCGACAGGGCGTAACGATATCTCTGGCGATGACTGGGGAGATGCTTTGGCAGCAGCAGTAGATGGTCAGCACCTAACAGCACCACTAGGTATTGTAGATGTGGTATATAACGGCATGGCTTGGTCAACAAAAACAGTAAAGCATATTGGGAAAACAGGATTATTTAACGCCAATAAAATTAACCTAATTTCTGGACGTTGCTCACCTGACTACTCATACGGCATCACTGACCCACATCTTGACATTCAAAAAACAGGAAATGCTGTACTCAATATCTGGAATGAGCGGGTAAGTATTGCACAAGATCAATACTCACCCATCAGAACATCAGTCCTAGTAAGAAGCCCAGACCTACTGTCCTATTTGATATTTGAAGAGGAAAATCATCGCTTTATTACCAGTCACTACGAATGGCGTGTCAACAAAAACGGAAACCTTCAAGGCTTTGTCAAGGGCAGCGATCTGCACATGTTTACTTGGCAGCCTCACGGTTCTCAATTTACGATTCACACCCAGATTCCTGCATCAGCAAGAAAATTTCAGATCAAGCAGCCCACTATTATCTCAAAAGCTGCCATGCTCTCTTCTATTGGGTTTGATCACAGCTGGGTGAACATTCTCAAGTAAACCCCACTCCTAACGCCGCCGCCGACCGACGGGATGACGCGCGGCGCGCTGACGGCGCACATCTTTAGGATCGCGGGTTAGTGGCCGGTACAATTCAATTCGATCACCCGCTTGCACCTGATAAGTGTCCGGCACATCAACCCGCTGACCAAACACACCGACCGGCAGCGGCCAACTGAGCTGATGCTGTCCCAAAACCCCACTGCCCAATACGACTTCAGCAAGCGTACTACCCTTAGCCACCTGTAGCCGCAGCAACGTTTGCGCTTGCGGTGTCAAATACACCAGACTGACCTCAAGCATCTGGTTCTCAAACATCTCTGCCTCAATCATCTGGTCCTCAAACATCTCTGCCTCAAGCACTTCGTCCTGATCAACCGGCATGGTTAAAAAACCACAAATGCACCACCTGCCCAACCAAACCCACCAAAGCAGCCAACACGGCGAATGGAATCACCAAACGCATCGCCACCCGCCACAGGTTATAGGTCATCTCGTGGCTAAAATTCAATGCCTTACGCAAATGGCTGATTTTCATCTGCCAACCACTAAACACCGCATACACCAAACAGACCAGCAAGCCCAAGCCACTGGCAACTTTTGCCCACAGCACCGACCAAGGCAGCAACCAAATCAATAAACTTGCCAGCAATAATGCCCACTGGATCGGCACAGCCAAACCACGCGCTGATAGTTGCAAACGAACCATCGAGACCAGATAGCCCGCACCACACAATAAGGCTAACGCATAAAATGCCGTCGCCAACGTGCCGTGAATCCCTTGTGCCAACGCAAACAACACCCCACCGACCACTTGTGCTGCCCAAATCGGCAACGCCTGCAAGCTGGCACGGTCACTGGTCGGCTGCAACACCGCCGACTGCCAATACAAGCCCATGCCCAGACCACTGGCCACCAAGGCCAAAATCACCGCAGATGACCATTCGGCCAGTGAAAAAGAAGTCCACGCCCACTGGCCAATGCCTTGGGCAAAAGTACTTAACTCAATTGACAAAATCGCCAAAATCACGCCAGCCCAAATCAGCACGCGTGGAAACCACGACAAGCCGACTGCCACCAACACACTCAACACTGCCCATACCAATAATGGGACAGACCAGTCTTGTGTATTATCAAGCAATTTAAAATAGTTGGCCGCTTGATAGGCCATGCCACCTGCCATGATCGCCATCACTGCAACCGCCAGCCAGCCAACCATCCGCCATGCGGGACGCACGTCTGCTTCACGCGTCAACTGCACAATCGCCTGTAGCGGTGCCGTTTGACTACGGCGTGCCAAAGCCGTTTCTAACAAGGTCAGTGGCAAGGCTAACAGCAGCATACACAGCAGCCATACCAACCAAAAATCAATCTGCTGCACTCGGATGCTGTCACCTTCTGGTGCAAACCAGCTCGATAACAACAACACCATCAGTAATGCGACCAGTGCCGCCGGAATACGCGCTAAAACCGCAGGATTCATTGTCTTATCCTGAAAAAACCAAGCCTAAAATATACCCGCTCATGCTAACCCTAAGTGGGGGTGCTGTCATGTATGTTTTGCAACCCAACCTGCTGCAAGGCCAAACGACTGATCACATTCAATCGAATCACAAAAACAACAAAGCCCCGATGATCGGGGCTTTGTGCGACACCAATATCGCTTAGTGCAAACCAGAAATAAAGTTAGACAACAATTCGATGTCTTCATCAGACAAGCGGCTGGCAACTTGCTGCATAATCACATGTTCACGCTTGGTGCCGGCTGCATCTGCACGCCCTGCCGAGCGATACGCCTCTAGCTGTGCTTTGACATAGCTGGCATGCTGACCACCTAGACGCGGAAAAGCAGCCAAAGCGTTACCACGCCCGTCTGGACTGTGACAGCCTGAACACGGTACGACACCACGCGCAGCATCACCGCCACGGTACAACTTGGCGCCTGCATCTGCAATCACGGGATCAGCTAGACTGACACCACTTTGTCTGGACGCAAAATAAGCAGCCAAATCCGCCATTTGTTTTGACGTGAGATTAGCCGCCTGCGCATTCATTAACGCATTTTTGCGTGCGCCTGACTTGTAATTCATCAGTTGCATGTAAATATATTTGGCATTCTGACCTGCAAGGCGTGGAAACTCTGCCGAGGCACTATTGCCGTCTACACCATGACACGCTGCACAGACCGCAGAGGCAGCTTTACCCGCCGCCACATCGCCCATGGGCATATTCACGGCTGCTTGTGCCGCAGCAAAGCTAGTCAGCGCAAAGGCAGCAGCAATCAGTTTTTTCATAACACAGCATCCCAATCGATTTTTACAAAAATCCGGCGCACCAGACCCAACGCAACAGGTTTCACGTCGAGCGACCCTATTACTTTGCCATTAATTGGATCAGCGCGGCATAGTCAGCATCTGTACAACTGTCACACAAGCCACGAGCAGGCATATTTTTATAGCCATTCCGCGTACTTTGTACCAGCGCAGGCATACCTTTGGGCATCAGCTTCGCCCACGCAGCACGATCACCGGCCTTCGGCGCACCCAATACACCAGCAGCGTGGCAAGTGGCGCACGACTGTTTGTACAGCTCATTCACGTCAGCTTGCGCACTACCCAGCGTTCCACCGAGCAGCACACCAGCCATCACCAGTTTGCAGAGCAGCATTTTCATGTGTCTCGCTCCATATCGCGGGCAAACCGCCCTCAGGGCAGCCCTATTATGCCAGATATTTGGCTAAACTGCGCCACCTACCCACCAATCTGACCGCACGACGCATTATATCGTTAAGTGCATCAAACTTGAATGGCTTTATACTAGGCAGGAATCCTTTGTTAAGCACCGACTATGACTCACCCGATTGATGATCTCACGCCAGCAGCCGACCTGACCAGCCCGCTGCCACAGGCCAGCCCAATTGAGCTGCCCAAGCAGCCGCTGTTGTCAGGTAAAGCCCTGCTCAGTTGGCTGAGTACAGCCAACTTTTTGACCAGTGCGCCAAAGCTCAGTTTATGCCCGACGGACAGTGGCTTTGAAATTGCGTTTGCTGGCCGCTCAAATGCTGGGAAATCAAGTGCAATCAATGCACTATGCGCACAAAAACAACTGGCTCGTGCCTCCAAAACACCCGGCCGCACCCAGATGATTAACTTTTTTTGTATGGGCGATGAACAGCGTCGCTTGGTTGATTTACCCGGCTATGGCTATGCAGCCGTACCCGAAGCGATGAAACTGGTCTGGCAAAAAGAACTGGAGCGTTATTTGATCGAACGTAATAGTTTAACCGGACTGATTTTGCTGATGGATATTCGCCATCCGTTGAAAGATTTTGACCAAATGATGTTGCAGTGGGCAAAGTCACGCGGCTTGTTTGTGCATATTTTGCTCACCAAGTCCGACAAACTGAACCGAGGCCCCGCCAACAACACCCTATTCGCCGTCCAAAAACAGCTGCAATCGGAGGGTCTCACCTTCTCGATTCAGCTATTTTCCGCATTACGACAACAGGGATTAAGCGAGTTGGCGCGGGTGATTGCAGATCGACTACAACATGGTAGTGACCTGCCACCCAGCGATGCACAAACAAGCCAAGACGATGCTTAACGCTCCTCAGTTTCTCGCAGGCGCATTAAGCCTTCTTGCACGGTACTGACCACCAGTTCGCCGTTTTGCCACATGCGGCCAAAGTTCAGGCCGCGGGCGTTACTGGTGACGGTGGCATCCATGTCGTACAACAGCCAATCATCGGCACGAGCAGGCCGGTGAAAATAAATACTGTGATCGAGGCTGGCCGCCTGTAGATTTGGCGTCATAAAGCTAATGCCATGTGGCATCAAACCCGTACCCATCAGTGCATAATCCGATGAAAACGCGATTAATGCCTGATGTAAGGCAGGATCATCCGGCAAACGATCATGGGTTTTCATCCAATGCGCACGCTGCGGTGCTTCGGGCTGCGGGGTAAATGGGTTGGTTGGATTGATATAGCGCATTTCAATCTGCCGCTCGCGCATGAAATTTTTGCGCACGGTTTCTGGCAAAAATGGCGCAATCATGGTTTTAAGCTCTTGTTCGGTCTTCAGCTCCTCTGGCTGAGGTACTTCCGGCATATCTGTTTGATAGTTTAAGCCGTCTTCGAGTGGCGCAAACGAGATCATGGCGGTAAAAACCACCTTGCCATGTTGAATGGCTCGCACCTGCCGACTGGCAAAACTACGCCCATCGCGTAACCGGTCAACCTGATAGATGATCGGCGCGGCAATATCACCGCCATATAAGAAATAAGCATGCAAGGAGTGCGCAGGACGATCTGTGGTATAGGCTGCCGCCCGCAACGCCTGTGCCAGCACTTGCCCACCAAAGACCCGCTTACCGACTAAATTGAAACTTTGGCCACGAAACAAGTCTTCCTCGAGTTTTTCCAGATCCAGCACCGCCAAAAGCTGTTGCGTCAATTCGTTCATATTTCCCCCTTGATTTTGCTATTGTCCGCACACGAATCATCAGTGGCAGGCATCAGATGGACTCATCCTAACAAATACCGTTTGAATCCACAGTAGTTTTTACGATGATGCTGGGCTGTATCAGCAAACAGGGAATTTTTTGGAACAAAAGCCACGCAATTGACACATTCTGCCGCAGCAGGTTGTTTAGGCTTTGTGGCATGATAAGCCCAATTTAAATGCGGGGACGCAGAGGCAAACCATGTCCAAGAAAAACAGCTTTAGTGCTGCTTATCGTCGTATTTCCAGTGCGCTACTTGACCTTGCGGTCAGCCCACATGTACTGGGTGAGATTCCAGTACCACTGCGTCAGAGCTTGCCGCACCAGCCAGAACCCGTTGCCTTGCTGGCAGCACCGACTGATATCCAGAGTGATGCGGTCACCACCGACACACGGATGCCCATGCAGGATGCGACGCTGCTACTGCCGCAACTTGTCGAGGGGAATGAGCGACCGGTTTGCTATATTTTACAGCAATACTCTCGCACCAATGCGCTCTTGGTCGATGGTGAGGCACGCCGCCAAAACCTGCACTCACCGCTGGAGCCAATGGAAAGCTATTTGCTGAGCGAAAGAAGCTCGGTGATTTTTTTACAACGTAAACCCTCCGAAAACACTGAGGCCGCTCGCCCACACTATCTCTATCCACCGCGTTTGATTCGCTTGATTGACGCACTAGCACAAAACCCGAGTTTGGATATTGATCTGGTTCCCGTCACGGTGCTATGGGGACGTTCGCCAGACAAAGAGGACTCTTGGTTTAAGCTGTTGATGGCCGATTCTTGGGGGACACCCAGCGCGTTTCGGCAACTGTTAAATGTTGGTATCCATGGTCGGCAGACCTATGTGCAGTTTCATGACCCCATTTCTTTGCGCGATTTGTGCGAACAAGGCCAACAACAACAACCCGGCCTGCTGTCCGCGTCATATGTCGTGCGTCAACTCTCAGACTATTTGGCGGCACAGCGCGAAGTGGTGCTCGGCCCTGATCTGTCCGATCGCCGCAATCTGGTCGATGATCTGTTGCAGTCTGCTGGGATTCAGCAAGCCATTCAAGCGGAAGTTATTCGCAGCAATATGCTGCCAGAGTATGTCACCACACAGGCGCGTGGCTATCTAGATGAACTGATGTCCGACTACGCGCATCCGGCGATTCGGTTCTTGTATCGACTGCTCGACTGGCTGTGGAACCAACTGTACGACGGCGTAGAGATCCATAACTTTCAAACCGTGCGCGACCTCGCCAAAGACTATGAATTGGTCTACGCACCGTGCCATCGCAGTCACATCGACTACTTACTGCTGTCGTTTGTGATCTACAAGCAGGGGCTGATGGTGCCGTATATCGCGGCGGGTGATAACCTGAATATCCCGATGGTCGGGCCATTGTTACGGCGTGGTGGTGCATTCTTTATTCGGCGTTCATTCAAAGGTAATCCGCTGTATAGCGCGGTGGTGAAAGAATACCTGCACAGCATTCTGACCCGTAATACACCGATTGAGTTTTTTATGGAAGGTGGTCGCTCACGCACTGGACGGCTGCTGCCGCCCAAAGCAGGCATGCTGGCGATGACGGTGCATAGCCAAATGCGTGGCGCAGGCGGCAAACCGATTGCACTGATTCCGACCTACATCGGTTATGAGCGTTTGATGGAAGGTGCGACCTATGTCGGTGAAATGCAAGGCAAGCCGAAAGAAGCGGAGTCGGTATTTGGCCTGCTGAATGCCACCCGCAAGATTGAGCGGATTTTTGGCAAGGTGCATGTGAATTTTGGTGAGCCTGTGCTGATTAACCAAGCCTTGAAACGGCACGGGCTTGAGCAGTATCGCATCCAGCGTAATGATGAGCCGCTGCCACCTGCTGGCACGCAAGTCGTGGCAGAACTGGCCGAACAGGTGATGAAAAACATCAATCGTGCAGCGGTGATCAATCCGGTGTCACTGTTGTCGTTAGTGCTACTCTCCACCCCAAAACATGCCCTCGATGAAGATGTCTGTATCAAGCAAATCGACACCTATCGTGCCTTGGCACAAGCTGCACCATACGATGAGCGCGTGCAAGTGACCGGCTTGTCAGGGCGTGAAGTGATTGCTTACGGGTTAAAGCTCAAGCTGATTAAACGGGTCAATCACCTGCTGGGCGACATGATCGCGATTGAAAGCGATCAGGGTATATTACTGACCTATTTCCGTAATAATATCCTACACTTGTTTATTGTGTCCTCATTGATTGCCTCACTGATTTTGCATAACGGCAAAATCCAACGCGATGAAATCGCTGGGGTGATTGACGCGATTTATCCATTCTTGCAGGCAGAGCTGTTTCTCAAATGGGAGCAGCAGCAGCTCAACGAGGTACTCAACCGTGAGCTAGACGCACTGATCAAGGCAGAGCTGGTGCTCGATGATGGCGCGGGGACACTCTACAGCCCCGCACCCAATAGTGCAGCGTTTAGTCAACTCACGGTATTGGCTGCGCCGGTTCAGCAAAGCTTAGAGCGTTATTTTATGACGTTGACCTTGATTACACAGCAAGGGACTGGCCGCATGACCGCCAAGCAAATCGAAGACTTAAGTCACTTGCTCGGTCAGCGGCTGTCTATTTTGTATGAGTTTAATGCGCCTGAGTTTTTTGATCGCACGCTATTTAAGAGCTTTGTCGAAGCATTGGCCAAGTTTGACTACTTACAACTCGATGAAGAACAGGTCATTCACTTTGATCATCGACTAGAACGCATGGCGGAAGACTCACGCTTAATCTTGAATGCCGATACTTTAAACACCTTGCAACACATGACCTCAGTCACCGATGAGGAAGTGGATGCAGCAATGCAGGCGATTGCCAAGAAAAAGGAACGGCGGATTAAAAAATAACCTAAAAGGACTGTGACGATGCCTCATCCTTGAGGCATCTTGCGCTACCTACTTGCTCGCAACACGTGCTTGCGCATCACAGTTATAATGTGTCGCGTCAAGCGCACACTGCGTGCGTTGTACAATTGCCAACATACGCGCGTTATACGTCCCATCGGCAATAAAGCGGCGACGCATTTCGCGCATCAACTTGCCGTAGGCAGCCTGCTCTTCAACCGTAATGTCCTGCCAAATTTTCTCGGGGATTTGCTGTTCGACTTTATTAATATTGCCCATTAATCTTGGCAACTGCCCAACAAACCAGTTGCGGCTACGCTGACCGAAGCCAGCCGGAAATGCTTTTGGGTCAATCACCAGATTCAGGCTTAAATACAACACCGGATAGCGTACTGCTGCACCGGTCGTACCGATACCCCGATACAACTCAAAAGGCTGATATAATGCTGCTGGTGCTGCAATAATATCAGCACCGCCACCGTTAAATACTGCACCGTATTTGGCGAGACTAACAATAACAGGTTTCGCCCCAAACGCCTCGATCATGCGAAAATAAACCGGATCATTTTCTAGTGCCATAAAACGCTTGCCAATCGCATCACTCAGCTTGGTCATTTGTCGGTTATTATTCATTACAAACACTGAGCCTACTGGAATAATGCCCGCAACCTCGTGCTGTTTTTCGATCATTAAATGTGCTGCTTTCGGCGACGATAGCGCACGAATCATCGCAGCGGCCAGTTGATTACTTTGGATCGAACCCACCGCACTAAATGACCCCATCAAGTGATTATAGTCACGCACGGCAAAATCAGGCAGCACCATCGCTTGACACTCTTTATTGTTATACGCACGTTGCACGTCTTTTTCATCGGTATACACACGGGTGACAAAATCCACATCCCATGCTTTGGCGACCAGACTAAAGTCACGCACGAGACTTACGGTATCTCCGGCCGCAGCCATCACATCAAACACACAAATCGTGGCATTTTTACCCGCCCAAACGGGATGACTCAAACAAACAGCAGCAAGCAACATCATGGCGCGAATCATGGCAACTCCATTATCGGTCAGAGGGTGTACAAAAAACAAACTCGCGCCATCTTAAGATAATCTTTATGAGCATCAAGTAAAAATTAGTACCACTGATGAAAGGCAGTTTTTTTCAGACCAAAAAACCAAATCCGAACATATATTAATAAATATATTTAGCTGAAATTTAGAGTATTACAACAAATGCAAAATATCAGCATAACCCGACTGCCAATCTGGATAGCGTAGCGGGTAGCCCGAAGCCAACAGACATTGATTCGAAAGTCGTTTGCCGGAAACCTGACGTTGCTCGCACTTAACCATCGGCAGATTCAACCACGCAGCTAAACCGGCTAAGATTTCGTCTTGCTGGATTGGTTGACTATCAGTCACAATGTAACAAGTTTTCACACTGTTTTGGTTGGCCAAATACGCCAAAAATCCTACCAAATCCTCACTATGAATCCGATTGCTCCATGCTTGTGTCGGTACTGGTCGGCCAGCGCGTAGCCAAGTAATCAACCGTAACCTTGTTGCATCATAAATTCCACTCGGTCGAATCACCACCAGTTGCTCAGGGTAGGCTGCTCGCCACAACTGCTCAGCCTCCAATAAAACTTGGCCATTATAACCGTTGGGCTGGGTCGGTGACTGTTCATCAACCCACTCCCCTTGATCTTGGCCATACACACTGGTCGACGAAATAAAGTATAGTCGCTGCACAGGGTGTATCGACAGGGCTTGTCGCAACGGTTCAATCGTTTCGACAAAAGCCTGACGATAACCTGCCGCATCGTAACGATCTGGGGTTAAAATCACATACACCTGTTGGATCGGCGCGACGTCAGTCAAGTCAGCCTGTTGTACAGCCTGTGCCAACATCTGCACTCCTGCCAACTGGATCGGCGTACGGCGCAATCCAGTGACTTGATGGCCTTGTTGTATTAATACACGCGCCAACTGCTGGCCAAGCTCCCCCATCCCGACGATTAAACTGTGCATCTCGTTCCTATGACCAAGCAGACTAATAAGCCATGAGTATACCCATTCGACAGCTGCATGGGGTCGGTGAAGCTGTTGCACAACAGTTGACCAAGCTGGGCATTCATCACAGTGCTGATTTGCTGTTTCATTTACCGCGTGACTATGAAGACCGCAGTCGCATCATTCCGATGGCAGAACTACACGTCGGACGCAGTGTATTAATCGAGGGCACGGTACAATCCGTCGATGCACAAAATGGCCGCCGACCATCACTGGCGATTAAGCTATCGGATGGCTTGGGGCAGGTCACCTTGCGGTTTTACTTTATCCAAACATGGCTCAAAGAAAAATTTGTGGTGGGTCGTCATTTTCGTGCATTTGGTGAGATTCGGGTCGGCGCACGCGGCCTTGAAATGTACCATCCAGAAGTTAATCAGGTCAGTGTCGGCAGCCCACTGCCGCCCGCGCAACTGAGTGCGATTTACCCAACCACCGAAGGTTTAAACCAAACCAAACTGCGCAGCCTCGTCAGTCAAGCCCTGCTGTATGCCGAGCAACATCCTGACCAACTGACCGAACTATTGCCTACACCGCTACTCGCACAATTGCATCAGCCATATGCCCTGCTAGCGGCGTTACGCTATGTGCATCAACCACCACTCGACACCAACCTTGAACAACTGTCACAAGGTCGTCACCCCGCGCAACAACGGCTGATTATTGAAGAACTGATCGCCCATCAAATCAGCCTACTCAGCCGCCGTCAGTTTGTACAGATGGCGCATGCACCTGCCTGCCCGCTTGCCAAACGCAACCGACTCGATAAAAAACTACTGGCCGCGCTGCCGTTTAAGCCCACAGGCGCACAACAACGCGTCGTCGCCGACATTGCCACTGATCTGGCGCAGCCACATCCGATGCTGCGCTTGGTGCAAGGCGATGTCGGTTCTGGCAAAACCTTAGTGGCTGCCCTTGCCGCCTGCCAAGTGCTACAGGCGGGCTATCAAGTGGCACTGATGGCACCAACTGAACTGCTGGCCGAACAGCATCGCATCAACTTTGCGGGTTGGCTTAGTCCGTTTGGTATACAAGTCGGCTGGCTTTCTGGCACACAAAAAGGCAAAGCCCGCAAGGCCGCCGAACAAGCCGTAGCAGACGGTAGCACCCAGATGGTGATCGGCACGCATGCGCTGTTTCAAGACGCGGTGCAGTTTGGCCGACTCGGACTCGTCATCATTGATGAGCAGCACCGCTTCGGCGTGGATCAACGACTGGCACTGCGTGAAAAAGGCATCTCCGGCATGACCCCACACCAATTGGTGATGACTGCTACCCCGATTCCGCGCACCTTGGCCATGAGCGTGTATGGCGACCTCGACACCTCGATTATTGATGAACTGCCGAAAGGCCGTAGCCCGATCAGCACGGTTGCTGTGCCATTTGAACGGCGTGACGACGTGATTGAACGGGTCGCCGCCAACTGTGCCAATGGTCGGCAAGCCTATTGGGTCTGTACTTTGGTTGAGCAGTCAGAGACCTTAGATGCCCAAGCCGCCGAACAAACCTACGCCGAACTGTGCGCAAACTTGCCGGATCTTAAAATCGGCTTGGTGCATGGCCGAATGAAGGCCGACGACAAACAACAGGTCATGCAAGCCTTTAAAGCCAACCAACTGCAACTGCTGATTGCCACCACCGTGATCGAAGTCGGGGTCGATGTGCCGAATGCTTCGCTGATGATCATCGAAAATGCTGAGCGGCTTGGCCTCTCACAGTTGCATCAATTGCGTGGGCGGGTCGGGCGCGGTTCTACCGCCAGTTATTGTGTATTGCTGTATAAATCCCCACTGTCCGCCAACGGCACGGAGCGACTACGCACCCTGCGCGAAAGTACCGATGGTTTTGTGATCGCTGAAAAAGACCTCGAGCTACGTGGCCCAGGCGAACTACTCGGCACACGGCAGACCGGCGTTTTGGGCTTTCGGGTAGCGCAGCTTGAACGGGATCAGCACTTACTCAGTACGGCACACCATGCCGCAAATTGGGTCATGCGTGAGTGTCCGCAACAGATTGAACCGTTGCTACAACGCTGGCTACCGGACGCGCCACGCTATGCACGGGTGTAAACATGATGTTTAACCCGCGCTGGCCGCTGACTAAACACTGTGCGCTGTGTCAGTTCGAACCCGTCATGCCAAACCCAAATGCCGCCATCTGTCACGGTTGCCATCATGATCTGCCGTGGCGACTCACCTCCATTTGCCTTGACGAGACCAACATCCACGTGATCTTTGACTATCAATGGCCACTCGATCGGCTGTTACATCTGTTTAAATATCAACAACGGCTCGACTTGCTGCCGTTTTTTAGGCACGCCCTGCAACAACAGCCTCGCGTGGACGTGGACGCAATTGTGGCCATGCCGTGTAGTGCCGCAAGGCTACGACAGCGTGGCTACAATCAAGCGCACCTGTTAGCGCAGCAACTGAGTCAGCTTTGGCAGATTCCAATTTGGCCGCATTTGCACCGCATAAAACAACACACCGCACAACAACAGCTTGACCGTGCCGAGCGGCTGAGCAACTTACAAAGCGCCTTTGCAGTCCCTGCGCAGCATCGGCCACCAGCCAAAATCCTGTTGCTCGATGATGTGCTGACCACAGGTGCTAGCTTTTCGAGTGCAGCTGACTGCCTGCGCCAAGCGGGGGCAAGCCAGATCGAAGGGTTGATCATGGCCAGCCATCACAACGCCGACGAAAATTAAGCTGGTTTGCTGATCAATGCCTCGTTAGAATGCCTTGCGCATCTGCCAGACTGCGAACCATAAACACCTTGATCACGGAATGATGACCACATCGTTTTGGCCGAGATTCTTATGCACGATACTCCAGACCAACAGACTGATGATATCCAAAAGCTCTTGCGTAAAATCCAAGAGCTACTGGCTCGCCATCGCTTGGTCGAAAATCTCGTGCATCGGCAGCATATGCCGAGACAAGAGCTGGTCGATCATCTGGTGCATAAACAAAACCTGTCGGAATTACAACAACTGCTTGACCGCCTGCACGCCGCAGATATTGCATTTATTCTCGAAGGTCTACCGATAGAGGATCGGCTGCTGGTTTGGGAAATGGTGCAGTCGCGCCACGACGGTGAAATCTTGCTTGAAGTGTCTGATGCAGTGCGAGAATCACTGATTGAGGTGATGGAAAGCAGTGAAATCAAGGCTGCCGCTGAGACACTCGATGCTGATGAACTGGCCGATCTTGCACCCGATCTACCACCTGAAGTCATGCAGGATGTTTTTTCTTCACTTGAGCCAGAAGAGCGTGCCCAAGTGCATGCCGCGATGTCCTATGCAGAAGACACCGTTGGTGCATTGATGGATTTTGACATGGTCACTGTGCGTGAGGATGTCACCATTAAAGTGGTATTACGCTATTTAAGACGTTTTGATGCGCTACCGGAGCATACCGATAAGATTTTTGTGGTCGATCGTGACCAACACTTACAAGGCATTCTCACCTTAGAGACGCTCCTGACTAGCCAACCAAAAACGCCGGTCAGTGAGGTGATGAAAAGCAAAAATATCATCAGCTTTGAACCCAACGACGATGCAGGCGATGCTGCACAAGCGTTTGAACGTTACGACCTGATTTCTGCGCCCGTAGTGGACAGTGATCGCCGAGTGATTGGCCGTCTGACTGTGGTCGATATCGTCGATTACGTTCGTGAAGAATCTGATTACGAAATTCTGAGCAATGCCGGTCTACGCGAAGGCGAGGATATTTTTGCTTCGGTCTGGGACTCGGTTAAAAACCGCTGGGGCTGGCTCGCTATTAACATGGGTACGGCGATTTTTGCCTCAAGGGTGATTGGGGCATTTGAAGACTCGATTGCACAGTTGGTCGCACTGGCTGCCTTGATGCCGATTGTTGCAGGCATGGGGGGCAACTCTGGCAATCAGACCATTACCATGATCGTCAGGGCGATTGCCATGGGACAAATTGCCCCTTCCGCACTGACCCGACTACTGCGCAAAGAGGTCGGCGTGGCCTTGGTCAACGGCGTGATTTGGGGCAGTATTCTCGGTGTGATGGCATGGCTATTATACGATCACTTTGCACTTGGGGTGGTCATGACCGCCGCGATGATCCTCAATCTCTTATTGGCAGCCGTCGCTGGGGTCTTGATCCCGCTGATTCGCGCCAAACTTGGTCGAGATCCTGCACTCGGTGGCTCCGTGATGATTACTGGCCTGACCGACTCGGGTGGCTTTTTTATCTTTTTGGGGTTAGCGACAATCTTCTTGTTATAAGCCCATAAAAAAAGGCCAAATCGGCCTTTTTATGCACAACAAAGCATTCAAGACGGCAATAACCGCTCTAGGTTAGACGCTCGCATAATCGCCTGTAGCTTCTCTGGTACATGTGCCAATTGCAGCGATTGCGTTGGCTTGAGCTGACGCAACCACTGCACCAGCACGGCCAGCGCGATGGTATTGCTCTGACTGAGCTGGCTTAAATCCAACACCGTCGGTGGCTGATCGACCTTGAGTAGCGGCAAGCCCTGCTGATACAGTTGTTTGGCATTACTAAAGGTCACTGCGCCACTGAGGATTAAGTGCTGGTCTTGGCGGATCACGCTGGCCGTCATACTAGCGTCCTGCGGTGGGTTCAGCAGTTGGCACAAAGCTACGGATTGCTGCGTCTAAATCCCCACGATTGCTGCTGACCGTGCTGGCAAACTGATTGCGGAAGGTCAAACCAATATCAATCCCGTTCAGCTGCACGTTACGCACCTTCCAGCTATTACCGCTTTGAATCAACTGATAATTGATCGGAATCACCATACCTTTATCCGTCTTAAAATCCATTGCTACCATGGCACGACTACTGTCGTTGCTTGGTACAAACGGGCGCAGCGTATAGCTTTCATTGTTAAACGCAGCCAAACCACGCGCATACGTCCGGATCAAACTATCACGAAAGGTTTGCTCAAATGCTGTGCGCTGCGCAGGCGTGGCCTGACGATAATAACGCCCCATCACCCCACGCGCAAAACCATCAAAATCCACATGCGGCTCAATGTTCTCTTGCACAATCGCCGTCAGGACTGCGGGATTTTTTTGGTAGGCGGCGCGCTCTTTGATCAAGCGGTCGATCAACGTATCCGAGATTCGTTTAACAAACACTGGCGCAGGCTCGACCGCAGCCAGCACACTGCTGGCCGAAAACAAACTGGCAAAGCCCGTCGCCAGCAATACACTGGTCTTGATTGTGGTTAAACGCATGGTCGATGGCATAATCTTTATCCTCAACAATTCTTTAGGGATGCAGTGACCGGCTGGACTTACTGACTTGGCAAAATCAGAACCCACCTTCAGCTTCAGGTGCGGTCGCAGCCGGTGCTGGCTCAGGCCATCACCACGAGTGCCAAGGGCCTGAGGGCCGGTGAGGTGAAGATTCCGGTGGCCGATGGCCACATCCCGGCTTACCGCGCCGTGCCGGCCAAGCCCGCGCAGCAGGCCGCGCCGGCCGAGACCGTGGACGTGGTGGCCCCCCAGGGGATCGAGTTCGCCGAGCCTCCGCTCCGGGCGAAGAAAAAAGGCGGCGGGGGCGCCGGGGTGGTGATGGGCCTGGCGGCGGCGGTGCTGGTCTTGATCGGAGGCGTGGCTCTGGGGTTTACCCGCTACGGCTTTTTCGGCTCTCGACTGTTCTCGGCTTCCTCGCGCGGCGGCAGCCAGGAATAGCCCATGTAGATGGAGAGGTGGTGCGGGCGCAGTGCCGGGATGTCCGGCAGCAGCCGGAGGGCCACCGTCTCGGCATCGCCGATGGGGGCGTTCTCCAGCAGCCAGTCCACGCTGGGCTCGCCGGGGAAGGGAACGCTGTCGAAGAAGATGCCCTGGCCGGTGCCCTTGCTCTGCACGAACTGCGCGGCGATCGACATGAACGCGAAGTAGCTCTGCGCGTTGCGCTTCTTGAACATGCAGGAGCCGTAGTCCGGCTGCCCGTCGCCGTTCATGTCCTTGCCGTTCGCCGCCTTGGCGACCTCGAGGTACTCCTCCCAGGTCCTGGGCGGCTTGAGGCCGAGCTGATCCAGGACGTCGGTGCGGTAGTACAGCATCTGGAAGTCGCCATCGATGGTGATCAGGTAGGTCTTGCCATCGATCTTCTGGTTGAACTCGCGAAAGTAGGGCGCGATGTCGTCCATCTTGATCTTCGTGTCCTTGGCCACGAAGTCGGAGAGATCGGCGAGCAGCCCGGCGGCTTGCATCTCGATCGCCCAGCCCGACGCGAAGACACCGACGTCGATCGAGTTCGTCCCGGTCGACCAGTCGGTCAGCAGCTTCTGGAAGATGTCGGCGAAGGGGACGGT
>OGCL01000750.1_pt1 | contig 32132 bp, 43 predicted proteins | sample 1570041 | NCBI WGS metagenome assembly OGCL01 (sample SAMN06266162, study PRJEB24511) | hot springs metagenome | isolation source: Hot spring water | place: South Africa: Limpopo | collected 2015-06-22 | reverse complement strand
GCCTACGTATGCGAGAAAGCCGTAGGCCCGGAACGCAACTGCGATTTCCGTTCGGGAATGGTCATATTGCAGCAGCCCGTCGAGCGCGAGCAGATGCAAAAGCTCCTCGCCACGGGCCGCACGGACTTGCTCAACCGGTTCATCTCGAAGAAAGGTCGACCCTTCAAGGCCTTTCTGGTGAAGACCCCCGGAGGCCGGATCGGCTTCGAGTTCCAGGCGCGCGCGCCCAAGCCGGGCGCCAAGACCCCGAGCAAGGCGCCGGCGGCCGAAATCCAACCGCTGAAGAAGCCCGAGGCCAAGGCCGCCCCGAGCAGGGCCGCTAGACGTCCAAGTTCCGCACGCCGAGCGCGTTCGACTCGATGAAGGCACGGCGAGGCTCGACCTCGTCGAGCGCCACGCCTCCTCCCGTGACCTCGGCTTTCTTGTAGCCCTCGTCGCCGGTCCAAGGGAGCGGGTAGTCCGCGAGCAGCGCGGCCAGGCGCCCCGGCCGGAGCCGCGCCCGCCCTTGTTGCGCCCTGCGCGCCCGCGCAAGGCGCGGCCCCTGGGTTGATCGTCGTGACGGTTGCCGTTGCTGGGCATGGGATTACCTTCTTTCCGGGAAGAGCGTTCAAAAAATCATGCCGCGAATGCCAGCCTGCCCATTGACAGGCAAGCCTCCGTTCGCCAAAGGGGCCGCCACTCGGCCGGACAGTCTCGCTTGAGACTTTGAAAATCGGCTCTTTCCTTCGGGAAGACCGGCACCGGCAGCACTGGTGTGGACAGGTGGCCGAGTGGTTAAAGGCAGCAGACTGTAAATCTGCCCGCTTATGCGTACGCTGGTTCGAATCCAGCCTCCTCCACCAAGGCAAACAGCATGCGATCTTGTTCGTAGCGGCAGGGTCCAGGCCATGCTCCCGGGCGGGAGTAGTTCAATGGTAGAACCTTAGCCTTCCAAGCTAATGACGCGGGTTCGATTCCCGTCTCCCGCTCCAGAGGTCAAGGTCCTGACACATTCCGTGTGGTAGAGTCGCGGTCTTCGCATCAGGGTGCGCAGCACCTGGTCGACACCGGTTTGAGCGTCTCGCGAGCATCTTGCAAGACGTCGGCGTTCAAACCCGTGTCGATGCCCATGTGGCTCAGTGGTAGAGCACTCCCTTGGTAAGGGAGAGGTCGGCAGTTCGATCCTGCCCATGGGCACCAGTTAGCGGTGGTTTGTTTTGTGTTCCTGAATAGCGTTAAAGGGTGAACGACGATGGCCAAGGAAAAATTTGAGCGTACGAAGCCGCACGTAAACGTAGGGACGATTGGTCACGTGGACCATGGCAAGACGACCTTGACGGCGGCGATCACGACGATTCTGTCGAAGAAGTATGGTGGCGCGGCGAAGGGCTACGCCGACATCGACTCGGCGCCGGAAGAGAAGGCGCGCGGCATCACCATCAACACGGCGCACGTCGAATACGAGACGGCCAACCGGCACTACGCGCACGTGGACTGCCCGGGACACGCCGACTACGTGAAGAACATGATCACCGGCGCGGCGCAGATGGACGGCGCGATCCTGGTGGTCAGTGCCGCCGACGGCCCGATGCCGCAGACGCGCGAGCACATCCTGCTCGCCCGCCAGGTGGGTGTGCCGTACATCATCGTCTACATGAACAAGGCCGACATGGTGGACGACGCCGAGCTCTTGGAGCTTGTCGAGATGGAGGTGCGCGAGCTGCTGTCCAAGTACGACTTTCCGGGCGACGACACCCCGATCGTGATTGGCTCTGCGCTCAAGGCGCTGGAGGGTGACGCGAGCGAGATTGGCGAAGGCAGCATCATGAAGCTGGCCGAGGCGCTGGACAGCTACATTCCCGAGCCCGAGCGGGCCATTGACAAGCCCTTCCTGATGCCTGTGGAAGACGTGTTTTCGATCTCCGGGCGTGGCACGGTGGTGACTGGACGGGTCGAGCGGGGCGTCATCAAGGTGGGTGAAGAAGTCGAGATCGTGGGGATCAAGCCCACCGCCAAGACCACCTGCACCGGTGTGGAGATGTTCAGGAAGCTGCTGGACCAGGGGCAGGCGGGCGACAACGTTGGGGTGCTGCTGCGCGGCACCAAGCGAGAGGAAGTTGAGCGCGGCCAGGTGCTGGCCAAGCCGGGCAGCATCACCCCGCACACCAAGTTCAACGCCGAGGTGTATGTGCTGTCGAAGGAAGAAGGGGGTCGGCACACCCCGTTTTTCAACGGCTACCGGCCGCAGTTTTATTTCCGCACCACCGACGTCACGGGCACGATTGACCTGCCGGCGGGGACGGAGATGGTGATGCCGGGCGACAACGTGGCTATCACGGTGAGCCTGATTGCGCCGATTGCCATGGAAGAGGGGCTGCGCTTCGCCATCCGCGAAGGGGGGCGCACCGTCGGCGCCGGCGTGGTTTCGAAAATCATCGAATAATACCTGAGGAGTGAGGGGAGAGGAGTGGGGCGGTTCCGACACTCCTCCCGCGCCTCACTCCTGGCTCCTCACAGGAACATGAACATGCAAAGCCAAAGAATCCGTATTCGCCTCAAGGGCTACGACTACAAGCTGATCGACCAGTCGGCCTCCGAAATCGTCGATACCGCCAAGCGCACCGGCGCCGTGGTCAAGGGCCCGGTGCCCCTGCCGACCGCGATCGAGCGGTTCGACATCCTGCGCTCGCCGCACGTCAACAAGACCTCGCGCGACCAGCTGGAGATCCGTACCCACAAGCGCCTGATGGACATCGTCGACCCCACCGATAAGACCGTGGATGCACTGATGAAGCTGGATCTGCCCGCCGGTGTGGATGTGGAAATCAAGCTGCAGTAATCGAACAGGCTGTTGAAAAACGTGGCGAGGGCCCGATGCAAGGCGCATGGAGCGCCGCAGCGACCGAGACCCGCGCCCGCGCAGGACGCCACACCTTGGCGGTCCCGAGCGAAGCGATGGATGCCGCGCAGCGGCACACATCTCCAATCGATCGGCGAGGGGGCCCAAACGAAGTTTTAGCTTGCGCTGAAACTTCGTTTGGGCGAAGGCTCACATCGGCGCAGCCGATGAAGCTACGCGGTCGGAGCCCACACCGCGCAACACAGCCGATGGTCCGCCGCAGTCGTTTTTCAACAGCTTGCTAAAGCACTTGCATTGCCCGGCGCGGGAGGTATAATCCCGCGCTTTGCATTTTTAACCCGCCGGCCAATTGCAGTCGGCGTTGCGTAAAGGAAAAAAAATGAGCCTAGGCCTTGTCGGTCGGAAGATCGGCATGACCCGCATTTTCACTGAGGACGGGGTATCCGTGCCGGTGACGGTGCTGGACATGTCGAACAACCGCGTCAGTCAAGTCAAGTCGGCAGAAAGCGACGGTTACGTCGCGCTGCAGATCGCGTTCGGCAGTCGCAAGCCGAGTCGTGTCAACAAGGCGGAGGCGGGGCATCTCGCCAAGGCCGGCGTGGAAGCCGCGCAAGGCCTCGCCGAATTCCGTGTCGATGCAGGGGTGGCCGGGCAATATGCCCTTGGCACCGCATTGAGCGTGGAGTTGTTCGCTGCAGGGCAAAAAGTCGATGTATCCGGGGTGACCCAGGGTAAAGGCTTTGCCGGCACCATCAAGCGCCACAATTTCGGCTCCCAGCGCGCTAGCCATGGCAACTCGCGTTCGCACAACGTGCCGGGCTCGATCGGTCAGGCCCAGGATCCGGGTCGCATCTTTCCGGGCAAGCGCATGTCTGGACAGATGGGTAACGTCAAACGTACCACGCAAAATCTTGAGGTCGTCCGCGTCGATGCCGCGCGTCAGCTTCTGCTCGTGAAAGGTGCGGTTCCGGGCCCGAAGGGCGGTGAAGTGGTTGTCCGGCCGGCCGTGAAGGGGGGCGCATAATGGATCTCAAGCTGATCAATGAGCAAGGCGTGGCCGCTGGTTCGGTGTTGGCGGCGGACAGCCTGTTCGCGCGGGAGTACAACGAGGCCCTGGTGCATCAACTGGTCACTGCATATCAGTCGAATGCCCGCAGCGGCAACCGCAAGCAACTCAGCCGGGCCGAAGTGCGACACAGTACCAAGAAACCCTTTCGGCAGAAGGGTACGGGCAATGCGCGGGCCGGCATGACCTCGACCAACATCCGTCGCGGTGGCGGCCGGGCCTTTCCGAACAGCCCGGATGAGAACTTCAGCAAGAAGGTCAACCGTAAGATGTTCCGCGCCGGCATGGCGGCCATTCTGTCGCAGCTGGTGCGCGATGATCGCCTGCATGTGATCGAAGCCATCGGCGTCGAGGCGCCCAAGACCAAGCTGCTCGCTGGCAAGATCAAGGGCATGGGGATCGACAACCGGGTGTTGATCATCACGCCGGAGCTCGATGATGCGCTCTGGCTGTCTTCGCGGAATCTGGCCAATGTGCTGGTGCTCGAGCCGCATCAGGCCGACCCGGTCAGCCTGATCCGCTATGACCGCGTGTTGCTCACGCGTGACGCGGTGAAGTCTTTCGAGGAGTTGTACGCATGAACGCGGTCAAGATGAGCGAAGAGCGTCTGATGCAGGTCATCCTCGCGCCGGTGATCTCCGAGAAGTCCACCATGCTGGCCGACAAAAACCGCCAGGTGGCCTTTCGCGTCGCGCGCGACGCCAGCAAGCCGGAGATCAAGGCGGCGGTCGAGCTGCTGTTCAAGGTCGAGGTGGGTGACGTCAAGGTCGCCAATGTGAAGGGCAAGATGAAGCGTTTCGGCCGTCATTTCGGCCGCCGCGACACCTGGAAGAAGGCCTATGTCTGCCTGAAGCCCGGTCAGGAACTCAACTTCGTGGCAGGGGAATAAGTCATGGCACTGATCAAGGTCAAGCCGACGTCCGCGGGCCGACGCGCGGTCACCAAGGTTGTCACTCCGGGTTTGCACAAGGGCGAACCGCATGCAGCCCTGCTTGAAAAGCAGGTGCGCAAGTCGGGTCGCAACAACAATGGTCACATCACCACCCGGCATAAGGGCGGGGGGCACAAGCACCATTACCGGATCATCGATTTTCGTCGCAACAAGGACGGTATCCCGGCCCGGGTCGAGCGCATCGAGTACGATCCGAACCGCACCGCCAATATTGCGCTGCTTTGCTATGCCGATGGCGAGCGCCGCTACATCATTGCGCCGCGTGGGGTTGAGGCAGGTGCGACACTGATGAGTGGCTCCGAGGCCCCCATCAAGCCGGGCAATTGCTTGCCTTTGCGCAACATCCCGGTCGGCTCCACCGTGCACTGCATCGAGATGTTGCCGGGCAAGGGCGCGCAGCTTGCGCGTTCGGCCGGCACCAGCGTTCAGCTTCTGGCGCGCGAGGGCGCCTATGCCCAGCTGCGCCTGCGTTCGGGCGAGATCCGTCGCGTCCATGTCGATTGCCGCGCCACCATCGGCGAGGTCGGCAACGAGGAGCACAGTCTGCGTTCCTATGGCAAGGCCGGCGCCATGCGCTGGCGCGGAATCCGTCCGACGGTGCGCGGGGTGGCCATGAACCCGATCGATCACCCGCATGGTGGCGGTGAAGGTCGCACCGGCGAGGGGCGTGTGCCCGTATCGCCGTGGGGGCAGCCCACCAAGGGCTACCGTACCCGCAGCAACAAGCGCACCGACACGATGATCGTGCGCCGTCGGCACAAAGCGTAAGGGGTAACCGATATGGCACGTTCTGTCAAAAAAGGTCCGTTCGTCGACGGCCATCTCATGAAGAAGATTGAAGCGGCCCAGGCGGCGTCGGACAAGCGTCCGATCAAGACCTGGTCGCGCCGCTCGACCATTCTGCCCGACTTCATCGGCCTGACCATCGCCGTGCACAACGGCAAGCAACACATCCCGGTGTACGTTACCGAGAACATGGTGGGCCACAAGCTGGGTGAATTTGCCTTGACCCGCACCTTCAAGGGGCATGCGGCCGACAAGAAAGCGAAGAGGTGAGAGCCATGCAAGTGAATGCCGTATTGCGCGGAACCCGCCTGTCTGCCCAGAAGGCTCGACTGGTTGCCGATCTGGTGCGCGGCAAGCCAGTGGACAAGGCCCTGAACATCCTGACCTTCACCCCCAAGAAGGCGGCCGTGGTGATCAAGAAGGTGCTCGAGTCGGCCATCGCCAACGCCGAACACAACGAGGGCGCCGACATCGACACCCTCAAGGTATCCCGCATCCTGGTCGACGAGGGCCCGGTGCTCAAGCGCTTTACCGCCCGCGCCAAGGGCCGAGGCAACCGAATTTCCAAACCTACCTGTCACATCACTGTGACGGTCGGCGATTGAGGTAACGTATGGGACAGAAGATACATCCGACCGGTTTTCGCCTGAGCGTCAATCGCAACTGGTCCTCGAAGTGGTTTGCCAACAGCAAGAACTATGCGACGACGCTGGGCGAGGATCTCAAGGTGCGCGACTACCTGAAGAAAAAACTCGCGCACGCCTCGATCAGCCGCATCGTCATCGAGCGCCCGGCCAAGAACGCCCGCATCACCCTGTTCTCGGCCCGGCCGGGGGTGGTGATCGGCAAGAAGGGGGAGGACATCGAGAACCTGCGCAAGCAGTTGTCCGGTCTGATGTCGGTGCCCGTCACGCTCAACATCGAGGAGGTGCGCAAGCCCGAGCAGGATGCGCAGATCATCGCCGACTCGATCGCCACCCAGCTCGAGAAGCGCATCATGTTCCGCCGCGCCATGAAACGTGCGATGCAGAACGCCATGCGTTTCGGGGCCCAGGGCATCAAGATCATGAGCTCCGGCCGGCTCAATGGGGCGGAAATCGCGCGCACGGAATGGTATCGGGAAGGGCGCGTGCCCCTGCACACCCTGCGCGCCGACATCGATTACGGGTTTGCCGAAGCGAATACCACCTATGGCGTGATCGGCATCAAGGTGTGGGTATACAAAGGTGACAACGTCGGACGGGGCGACAAGCCGGTCTCGGCGGCCGAACCCGAACGCAAGGGCCGTCGACCCTCAGCGCGGGCAGGAAAGGAAGGATAAGTCATGCTGCAACCAAACCGACGCAAATACCGCAAGGAGCATAAAGGTCGCAACACCGGCCTGGCCACCCGCGGCGCCAATGTGAGCTTCGGCGAATACGGTCTCAAAGCCACCGCCCGTGGCCGCATCACCGCGCGCCAGATCGAGGCCGCGCGCCGCGCCATGACCCGTCACATCAAGCGGGGTGGACGGATCTGGATCCGAATCTTCCCGGACAAGCCGATCTCCCAGAAACCCGCTGAAGTACGGATGGGTAACGGCAAGGGCAATCCGGAGTACTGGGTCGCCGAGATCCAGCCCGGCAAGGTGCTGTACGAAATGGACGGGGTGTCCGAGGAGCTTGCGCGTGAGGCCTTCCGCCTGGCGGCGGCCAAGTTGCCGATCGCGACGACCTTCGTCACCCGTCACTTTGGGGTCTGATCATGAAAGCCAGCGAACTTCGCACCAAGACTCAGGATGAGTTGAACAAAGAACTGCTCGAACTGCTGCGCGCGCAATTCAGTCTGCGCATGCAGCTGTCCACCCAGCAGACCAACAAATCCCACGAACTGCGCAAGACCCGTCGTGACATTGCGCGTGTGCGCACGGTCATGCACGAGCTCAAGCTCAAGTCCGGCAATTGACGAGGTTGGAGATGACCGAACAGCAAACCACCAAGGTGGCCCGCACGCTGACCGGGAAGGTCGTCAGCGACAAGATGGACAAGACCGTCACGGTCCTGGTCGAGCGTCGGGTCAAGCACCCCATGTATGGCAAGGTGATCCGCCTGTCCAAGAAATATCATGCCCACGATCCCTCCAATGACTGCAAGGAAGGCGATACGGTCGAGATCGCCGAATGTCGTCCGATCTCCAGGACCAAGGCCTGGGCCGTGGCGCGTGTGGTCGAGCGGGCCAGGATCGTCTGAAAATAGCTTGCATGAATTCAGTCCGCCGGTATAATGGCGGGCTTTTCGCATCCCGCTGCTAACGGCGGGCACGCCCCGAACGGGATCCAAAACTGCCGGGCGCCAGTCTGGCAAGTTGGAATAGAGGAAATCATGATTCAAATGCAGTCCACACTCGACGTGGCTGACAACACTGGTGCGCGCACGGTGATGTGCATCAAGGTGCTTGGCGGCTCAAAGCGTCGTTATGCCGGAATTGGCGATGTCATCAAGGTCAGCATCAAGGATGCGGCGCCGCGGGGACGGGTCAAGAAGGGAGATGTGTACAACGCCGTGGTGGTGCGTACCGCCAAGGGTGTGCGTCGTCCGGATGGCTCGCTGGTCAAGTTCGACGGCAATGCGGCCGTGTTGCTCAACAACAAGCTGGAGCCCATCGGCACACGCATCTTCGGGCCGGTCACACGTGAGCTGCGTGGCGAGAAGTTCATGAAGATCGTGTCCCTGGCTCCGGAAGTGTTGTGAGGGGGTGGGCATGAACAAGATTCGCAAGGGTGACGAGGTGATTGTCATCGCCGGCAAGGACAAAGGCAAGCGCGGGACCGTGCTGCGAGTCCTCGAAGGGGGTGAGCGTGTCGTGGTCGAGGGTGTCAACCGGGTCAAGCGGGCGGTCAAACCCAACCCCATGCGTGGGGTGCCCGGTGGTTTTGTCGACAAGGACATGCCGATCGACCGCTCCAATGTGGCGCTGTTCAATGCGGCCACCGGAAAGGCTGACCGGGTTGGGATCAGGGTGCTGGAGGACGGTCGCTCGGTGCGGTATTTCAAGTCCAACGGCGAAGTGCTGGACGCGTGAGGTGATCATGTCTCGCATGTATGACTACTACAAGGAAACCGTGGTCCCCGAGCTGACCAAGCAGTTCGGCTATGCCTCGGTGATGCAGGTGCCGCGCATCGTGAAGATCACCCTTAACATGGGTGTGGGCGAGGCTGTGGGTGACAAGAAGGTCATGGAATTCGCGGTTGGCGACCTGACCAAGATCGCCGGACAAAAGCCCGTGGTGACCAAGGCGCGCAAGTCCATCGCCGGCTTCAAGATCCGCGATGGCTATCCGGTGGGCTGCATGGTGACCCTGCGTCGCGCTCGCATGTACGAGTTTCTCGATCGGCTGGTTTCGGTTGCCATTCCGCGTATCCGCGACTTCCGCGGTGTGGGTGGCAAGGGATTCGATGGTCGCGGCAACTACAACATGGGTGTGCGCGAACAGATCATCTTTCCGGAAATCGAGTACGACAAGATCGATGCATTGCGTGGCATGAATATCACCATCACCACGACCGCCAAGACCGATGCCGAGGCCAAGGCCCTGCTCGCGGCGTTCAAGTTTCCGTTCAAGAATTGAGGCAGACATGGCCAAGACCGCATTGATCAATCGTGAAGAGAAACGCCGCCGTCTGGTGAAGAAATATTCCGCCAAGCGCGCCGAACTCATGGCCATCATCGATGACGGCAAGCGCAGCGAGGAGGAGCGGATGCAGGCGCGTCTGAAGCTCCAGGCCTTGCCGCGCAATGCCAGTCCTGTACGCATGCATAACCGTTGCTCGCTTACCGGTCGTCCGCGGGGTGTTTTCCGCAAATTCGGCCTGTGCCGCAACAAGATCCGGGAAATGGCCATGAAGGGCGAGATCCCGGGCGTAATCAAGGCCAGCTGGTAAGGAGTCAGACGATGAGTATGAGTGATCCCATCGCCGACATGTTGACCCGCATCCGCAACGCGCAGATGTCGGAAAAGATTTCGGTGCGCATGCCCTCCTCGAAGCTGAAGAGCGCCATCGCCCAAGTGCTGAAAGACGAGGGGTATATCGAGGACTACGCGGTGCGGAGTGAGGGCGGGCTTCCGGAAATGGAAATCGCCCTCAAGTATTACGCCGGCCGTCCGGTGATCGAGAGGATCGAGCGTGTCAGCCGCCCGGGGCTGCGGATCTACAAGGGGCGGGAGGCGCTGCCCCGTGTAATGAACGGGCTCGGTGTGGCCATCGTATCCACTTCGCGCGGCGTGATGACCGACCGCAAGGCCCGCTCTCTGGGGGTGGGGGGCGAAGTGCTGTGCATCGTGTCGTGAGGTAAGTCATGTCCCGTGTAGCCAAGAATCCAATCATCGTGCCCGCCGGCGTCGAGGTCAGTCTCGATGCGACCGAGATCCGTGTCAAGGGTCCGATCGGCACCCTGGTTCAGCCGCTTACCCGCGATGTGACGGTCAGTCACGCCGAGGGCAAGCTCCAGGTCGCGGCCGCCAATGACAGCCGTGCTGCGCATGCCATGTCGGGCACCACCCGCGCTCTGCTCGCCAACATGGTGCAGGGTGTGTCCAAAGGCTTCGAGAAGAAGCTGACTCTCGTTGGCGTGGGATACCGTGCCCAGGCCCAGGGTGACAAGCTGAGCCTCAGCCTCGGTTTTTCGCATCCGGTGGAGCATGTCATGCCGGCCGGGGTGAAAGTGGAGACCCCTTCGCAAACCGAGATCGTGATCAAGGGCGCCGACAAGCAACTCATCGGCCAGGTGGCTGCCGACGTGCGTGCCTATCGTCCGCCCGAACCCTACAAGGGCAAGGGTGTGCGCTATGCCGATGAAGTGGTCTCCCTGAAAGAGACCAAGAAGAAATAATCTGGAGTCAGGAACACCATGGACAAGAATATCCGGCGTCTGCGCAGGGCGCGCAAAACCCGCGTCAAGATTGCGGAACTGGGTGTGGTCCGTCTGTGCGTGCATCGCACGAACAGCCACATTTATGCACAAATCATCGATTCGACGGCGGGTCGCGTTCTGACCAGCGCTTCAACGGCCGAAAGGGAATTGCGCGCCCAGCTCAAGCATGGCGGCAATGTCGAGGCGGCTCGCCTGGTCGGTCAACGCATCGCCGAGAAAGCCAGGCAGGCAGGTGTCGAGACCGTCGCCTTCGATCGTTCCGGGTTTGCCTACCATGGCCGCGTCAAGGCCCTGGCCGATGCCGCCCGTGAGCATGGTCTGCGCTTCTAAACGAGGTTAATGATGGCTAAATACGAACAGCAGCAACAGGACGACAAGGGCGACGGCCTGCGCGAGAAGATGATCTCGGTCAACCGCGTCACCAAGGTGGTGAAGGGTGGGCGGATCCTCGGCTTTGCCGCGTTGACCGTGGTCGGCGACGGCGACGGGGGCATCGGCATGGGGAAGGGCAAGTCGCGTGAAGTGCCGGTTGCGGTGCAGAAGGCCATGGAAGAGGCGCGACGCCGCATGGTCAAGATTTCCCTCAAGAACGGCACCTTCCATCACCCCGTGGTCGGTCGGCATGGCGCCTCGGTGGTGCTCATTCAGCCTGCCTCCGAGGGTACCGGCATCATCGCCGGGGGGGCCATGCGTGCGGTATTCGAGGTCATGGGTGTGACCAACGTGCTGGCCAAGTGCCTCGGTTCCACCAATCCATACAACGTCGTGCGCGCCACCCTCGACGGGCTGATGCGCATGAACACCCCGAGCGAGGTTGCCGCCAAGCGTGGCAAGTCGGTCGCCGAGATCCTGGAGTAAGCCATGAGCCAGAGCAAAGGCAAGATCAAGGTCACCCTGGTCAAGAGCCCCATCGGCACTCAGCGCAACCACCGCGCGAGCGTTCGCGGTCTTGGGCTCAAGCGCGTGCATCAGAGCGTGGTCCTGGAAGACACCCCTTCGGTGCGCGGCATGATCAACACGGTATCCTTCCTGGTGAAGAGCGAGGCGGTATAAATGCAGCTGAATACACTCAAGCCGGGCGCGGGCAGCACCCACGCCAAGAAGCGGGTCGGTCGCGGCATCGGCTCCGGTCTGGGCAAAACCTGTGGTCGTGGCCACAAGGGTCAGAAATCGCGAGCCGGTGGATTCCACAAGGTTGGTTTCGAGGGCGGCCAGATGCCTCTGCAACGCCGCCTGCCCAAGCGGGGCTTTGTCTCCCTGACGCGTGCCTACAAGGCCGAGGTGCGCCTGGGTGATCTTGCCCGCCTGCCGGTGGACAACATTGACCTGCTGGTGCTCAAGCAGGCCGGTCTGGTGCCGCAGCGGGCCATCGGCGCCCGCATCATCCTTGCCGGACGGATCGACAAACCCGTCAAGGTCATGGGTCTGGGTGTGACCAAGGGTGCCCGTGCCGCCATCGAGGCGGCGGGTGGCGGCGTAGTCGAGTCGGCCTGAGCGAGGGAGACGGGTCTTGGCTACTGCTGCCGGCCTGATGGGGGCATCCGGGAAGATGAGCGACCTGAAGGCGCGCCTGTGGTTCCTCATTGGCGCGCTGATCGTATATCGCATCGGCGCGCACATCCCTGTGCCCGGCATCGATCCGCAGGTCCTCGCGGATCTGTTCCGGAGCCAGCAGGGTGGCATCCTGGGCATGTTCAACATGTTCTCCGGTGGAGCCTTGGAGCGCTTCACCGTGCTCGCATTGGGGATCATGCCCTACATCTCGGCCTCCATCATCATGCAGTTGATGACGGTGGTCTCGCCCACCCTCGAGGCGCTCAAGAAGGAAGGCGAAGCCGGACGGCGCAAGATCACCCAGTACACCCGCTACGGGACCGTCGTGCTGGCCACCTTCCAGGCCATCGGTATTTCGATCGCACTGGAGAGCCAGCCCGGACTGGTGCTCGACCCCGGTCTGATGTTCCGACTCACCACGGTCATCACCCTGGTCGCGGGGACCATGTTCCTGATGTGGCTCGGGGAGCAGATCACCGAGCGTGGTATTGGCAACGGCATTTCCATCATCATCTTCGCCGGCATTGTCGCGGGCCTGCCTTCCGCCATCGGCGGTACGCTCGAGCTCACCCGGACCGGTGCGTTCTCCATCCCGCTCGTGCTGATGCTGTTCGTCGGCGCGCTGCTGGTGACCGCCCTGGTGGTGTTCGTCGAGCGCGGCCAGCGCAAGATCCTGGTCAATTACGCCAAGCGCCAGGTCGGAAACAAGGTCTACGGCGGGCAGTCCTCGCATCTGCCCTTGAAGCTGAACATGGCCGGTGTGATTCCACCGATCTTCGCGTCTTCGATCATCCTGTTTCCGGCCACCCTGGCGGGCTGGTTTGGATCGCATGAAAACTTGATCTGGTTACGGGACATCGGTGCTGCCCTGTCACCGGGGCAACCCCTGTATGTCATGCTATACGCGCTGGCCATCGTTTTTTTCTGTTTCTTCTATACGGCCTTGGTGTTCAACCCCAAGGAGACCGCGGAGAACCTCAAGAAGAGTGGCGCATTCGTGCCCGGCATCCGCCCTGGAGAGCAGACCGCGCGCTACATCGACAAGATCATGACCCGTCTGACCTTCGTCGGCGCGATCTACATCACCCTGGTGTGTCTGCTGCCCGAATTCCTCATCGTCAAGTGGAACGTGCCGTTCTACTTCGGCGGCACCTCGCTGTTGATCATCGTGGTGGTGACCATGGATTTCATGGCGCAGGTGCAGGCCTACATCATGACCCACCAATACGAAAGTCTGCTCAAGAAGGCCAACTTCAAGGGTGGGAATTTCCTGGCCAGGTAAGCAAGTTGGCGAAAGAAGACGTCATTCAGATGCAGGGCGAAGTGCTCGAGACCCTGCCGAACGCAACCTTCCGGGTCAAACTGGAGAATGGTCATGTGGTGCTGTCGCACATTTCCGGCAAGATGCGCATGCATTACATCCGCATCTTGCCGGGCGACAAGGTCACGGTCGAGCTGACCCCCTATGATTTGAGCCGCGCGCGTATCACCTACCGCGCCAAATGATTTACGAAAGGAGCGAACATGCGTGTTCAGGCCTCAGTGAAGAAGATCTGCCGCAAGTGCAAGATCATCAAGCGTAACGGTGTGGTGCGTGTCATCTGCAGTGAGGCGCGCCACAAGCAGCGCCAGGGTTGATTTAATGCTTGCCAGAAAAGCGGCATAGTCAATATAATTTATAGTTTTCGTCTGCACGGAGTAATTCATGGCCCGGATTGCGGGGGTAAACATCCCCAATCACAAGCATGCCGAGATCGCCTTGACCGCGATCTATGGCATCGGACGCGCGCGCGCCAAGCTCATTTGCGAGCAGGCTGGCGTGAATCCGAGCACCAAGATCAAGGACCTGAGCGAAGAGTTGATCGACAAGCTTCGCGATGGCGTCGCCAAGTTCGTGGTCGAAGGTGACCTGCGCCGGGAAGTGACCATGAACATCAAGCGTCTGATGGATCTGGGCTGCTACCGCGGCGTGCGTCATCGTCGTGGTCTGCCGGTCCGCGGTCAGCGTACCCGCACCAATGCCCGCACCCGTAAGGGGCCGCGTAAACAGATGCAAGTCAAAAAGTAAGAGCTAGGTAGAGAATATGGCCAAGGCAACCACCGCGCGCGTGCGGAAAAAAGCGAAGAAGAGTGTGGCCGACGCGGTCGCGCACATTCATGCGTCGTTCAACAACACCATCGTGACGATCACCGACCGTCAGGGCAATGCATTGTCCTGGTTTACCGCAGGCGCGGCTGGCTTCAAAGGCTCGCGCAAGAGCACCCCGTTCGCTGCCCAGGTGGCCGCTGAGAACGCCGGCAAGCAGGCCCTCGAATACGGTGTCAAGAACATCGAGGTGCGCATCAAGGGCCCCGGTCCCGGACGCGAGTCCACCGTGCGCGCCCTCAATGCACTGGGGTTCAAGATCACCAGCATCTCCGACGTGACGCCCATGCCGCACAACGGCTGCCGTCCGCCGAAGAAGCGTCGCGTTTGATCCGGGGAGTCCAGAATGGCCCGCAATACCGATCCGAAATGCCGTCAGTGCCGCCGCGAAGGGGAGAAGCTGTTCCTCAAGGGCGAAAAGTGCTTTACCGACAAGTGCTCCATCGAGCGCCGTAACCAGGTCCCGGGCCAGCACGGCGCGCGTCAGGCCCGCCTCTCCGACTATGGCGTGCATTTGCGCGAGAAGCAAAAGATCCGCAAGATCTACGGCGTGCTCGAAAAGCAGTTCCGTCTGACCTACAAGGCCGCCAGCCAGAAGAAGGGCGTGACCGGCGAAAACCTGTTGCAGATGCTGGAAAGCCGCCTCGACAGCGTCGCCTACCGCATGGGCTTCGGGGCTTCCCGCACCGAGGCGCGTCAGGTGGTCCGTCACAACGGCATCCTGGTCAACGGCAAGCGCGTCAACATCCCGTCCTACCAGGTCAAGCCGGGCGACGTGGTCGAAGTGGCCGCTCATGCCAAAAACCATCTGCGGATCAAGGGCGCCGCCGAGGCGGCCGAGAACCGCGGTTTCCCGGAGTGGGTCGCGGTCGACGTGAAGAACTTGCAAGGCACCTACAAGGCCCGCCCGCAGCGCTCCGAGTTGCCGTCGACGATCAACGAGTCCCTCGTGATCGAGTTGTACTCCAAGTAATCCGGCCTGTCTGAAGGATACGCACCATGTCTAATTCCGGTGATCTGCTGAAGCCGCGCATCGTCGAGGTGAACAGCATTTCCCCGCGCCAGGCGCGCATCGTGCTTGAACCTTTCGAGCGCGGTTATGGCCATACCCTGGGCAACGCATTGCGCCGCATCCTGCTTTCCTCGATGCAGGGCTATGCCCCGACCGAGGTCAGGATTGCCGGTGTGGTGCATGAATATTCCGCCATCGACGGGGTGCAAGAAGACGTCGTCGACATCCTGCTCAACCTGAAGGGGCTGTCGATCAAGCTCAACAACCGTTCCGACGCTTTGTTGCAGGTCAGCAAGGCCGGCGCGGGCGTGGTCACTGCGGCCGACATCCAGGCCGGGCACGATGTCGAGATCCTCAATCCGGACCACGTCATCGCCCACCTGACCGAAGGGGGCAAGCTTGACATGGAGATCAAGGTCGAGGGCGGGCGCGGCTATGTGCCCGCTAGTGTTCGACGTAAGGACGAGGACACCCGCAGCGTCGGCTCCATCCTCATGGATGCGTTGTTCAGCCCGGTGACCAAGGTCAGCTTCAGCGTCGACAGCGCCCGTGTCGAGCAGCGCACCGATCTGGACAAACTGGTCCTCGAGATCGAAACCAATGGTGTGATCGAGCCGGAGGAGGCCGTTCGCTCTGCGGCCCGCCTGCTGATCGAGCAACTGGCGCCGTTCGCCGATCTGAAGAGCGTCACCTTGCCGAGCGAGTCGTCCAAGACAATCGGGCCGCAGATCGATCCGATCCTCATGCGCCCGGTTGACGAGCTCGAACTCACCGTGCGCTCGGCGAACTGTCTCAAGGCCGAAAACATCTACTACATCGGTGACCTCATCCAGCGCACCGAGACCGAACTGCTCAAGACCCCCAACCTCGGCCGCAAATCGCTGGGCGAGATCAAGGAAGTGCTGGCCGCGCGCGGCCTCACCCTGGGCATGAAGCTGGACAACTGGCCGCCGGCCGGTCTGGAAAAGCTCTGAACGAATCGAGGTATGTGAAAAATGCGTCACCGTAATGCCAACCGCAAACTCAATCGCACCAGCAGTCATCGTCAGGCCCTGCTGCGCAACTTGTCCAATGCCCTGCTTGAGCATGAGGTGATCACCACCACCTTGCCGAAGGCCAAGGAATTGCGCCGTGTCGTCGAGCCCCTGATCACCCTAGGCAAGAAGCCGAGCCTGTCCAACCGCCGCCTGGCGTTCGACCGGACCCGTGATCGCGCGATTGTCGGCAAGCTGTTCGACGATCTCGGCCCCCGCTTCATGAACCGGCCGGGGGGGTATGTGCGCATCCTGAAATACGGTTTTCGCGTGGGTGACAACGCGCCCATGGCCTTGGTCGAGCTGGTCGATCGTCCGGCCACCGAGAGTGCCGCTCAGGCAGACTGATCGAGTTCATGCTGCATGCGAAGGGCCGGCTTGCCGGCCCTTCGTGTTTTGTACGGGTCATGCAGAACCCCACCTGAAATCAATGGACTTGAATTGACTGGGTGCCTAGAATTCAAAGCTTTTGGGCGGATCGAAGGAATGCTCGTTACCCACGGCTGGCCTGCAGCGAAGCGGCCCAACGCAGTGACCATCGGTAATTTCGATGGCTTGCATCAAGGCCATCAGGCCATGCTTGGACGTCTTACCGCGCGCGCAGCCTCCGTGGCGGCACTGCCGACCGTGTTGACCTTCGAGCCCCACCCACGCGAAATATTCACCCCCGAGGACGCGCCCAGCCGGCTTACCAGCCTGCGTGAAAAGCTCGAGATCCTGCGCAGCTTGGGGGTGGCGCATGTGCATGTGTGCCGCTTCAACCGCGAGTTTGCATCCCTTACGGCGGAGGCATTCGTGCAGCGCATCCTGGTCGATGGCCTCGCTGCGCGGTATGTACTGGTGGGCGATGACTTTCGCTTCGGTGCCCGCCGCGCCGGCGACCTGGAGTTGCTGCAGGCTCAGGGCCAACGCCACGGCTTCGTGGCCGAGGCCTTGAGCACCGTCGAGGCGCAGGGGCTGCGGGTGTCCTCGACTGCGGTGCGCGAAGCCCTAGCACAGGGCGACCTCGCACTGGCAGCACAGCTGCTGGGGCGCCCATACTCGATCTCCGGGCGGGTGGTCGGGGGGGATCGTTTGGGCCGCAAGATCGGCTACCCCACCGCCAACATCCAGCTCAAGCATAACCGGCCGCCGCTCAAGGGGATTTTCGCAGTGCGGGTGCAGGGCTTGGAGCAGGCTGACTGGCCCGGTGTCGCCAGCCTGGGCACGCGGCCAACGGTGCATGCCGATGGTCGCCCCACCCTGGAGGTGCATCTGTTTGAGTTCGACCGTACGATCTACCGCCAACATCTGCGTGTCGAATTCCTGCACAAACTGCGGGATGAAGCGAAGTTCGACAGCCTGGAGGCCCTGGTAGCGCAGATCGACCGGGATGCGCGGCTGGCGAGGGAGTTGTTGAATGTGTGTGATTGAGCCAGGGGCCGATGCCTGCGGCGGCGCCACTGGGAAATGGCCGTTGGCCGGGGGCGCCCGGCAACGCCCTACTTTCTTTGCTTGTGCAAAGAAAGTAGGCAAAGAAAGCACACCTCGCTGCCGTCGAACCCCCAAGGATTTTGGCCTTGCCCGGGCGGCTGCCATTCAATCCACGCAGCACGACACTTGACTCGCCATTTCAAGCCAACAGCGCACCATGCCCGACTACAAAGACACCCTGAACCTCCCCGACACCCCCTTCCCCATGCGCGGCGATTTGCCCCGCCGGGAACCTGGCTGGATCAAGCAATGGCAGGAGCGCCGTCTCTACGACAAGATCCGCGCCAAGGCCCAGGGACGGCCGAAGTTCGTGCTGCATGACGGCCCACCCTATGCCAATGGCGACATTCACATCGGCCATGCGGTGAACAAGATCCTCAAGGACATCATCGTCAAGTCCAAGACCCTGGACGGATTCGATGCGCCCTATGTGCCGGGCTGGGATTGTCATGGCCTGCCGATCGAACTGGTGGTGGAAAAGGCGCATGGCAAGGACATTCCTCCAGCACGGTTCCGGGAATTGTGCCGGCAATACGCTGCAAGCCAGGTGGTGCGGCAGAAGGCAGACTTCATCCGTCTGGGGGGGATCGCCGACTGGGACCGGCCCTACCTCACCATGGACTACCGCTTCGAGGCGGACATCATTCGTGAACTGGGCAGGATCCAGCAAAATGGCCACCTGTATCTGGGGGCCAAGCCGGTGCACTGGTGCGTGGATTGCGGTTCCGCTCTGGCCGAGGCCGAAGTCGAGTACGAGGACAAGACGTCGCCCGCCATCGATGTCGCCTTTCCCGTAACCGATTGTGCCGATCTAGCGAGTCGACTCGGCCTGACGGACCACGCGGACTGCCCCGCCTATGCGCTGATCTGGACCACCACGCCCTGGACACTGCCGGCAAACCAGGCGGTCGCGGTGCATGCTGAATTCGTATACGACCTGATCCGCACCCCGAAGGGGGTGCTCATCCTGGCGCGTGATCTCGCCGAGGCGGCCATTCGGCGTTATGGCTTCGAGACGGTGGAGACCGTCGCCCAAGTCAAGGGCGCCGCACTCGAAGGACTCAAGCTTACGCATCCGTTTTACGCGCGCTCGGTGCCGGTGATCCTGGCCGACTTCGTCAGCCTCGATGCCGGGGTGGGGCTGGTGCACATCGCACCCGGGCACGGTCACGACGACTATGTCGTCGGCCTGCAATACGGCCTGGAGGTGTACAACCCCGTCGGAGACGATGGCAAGTTTTATCCCGATACGCCCATCGTCGGCGGCCAGTCGATCTGGGCGGCGAACCAGACCGTGCTGGAGACCCTGCGGCAAAACGGCCACCTGCTCGCCGAGCACAAGATCCAGCATAGCTATCCCCATTGCTGGCGGCACAAGACGCCGATCATCTTCCGCGCCACCCGGCAATGGTTCATCGGCATGGAGCGGCAGGGTTTGCGCGCCAAGGCGATGGCCGCGGTGGAGGAGACCGCGTTTTACCCTCCCTGGGGCCGTGCCCGCCTCGAAGCGATGATGAAAAACCGGCCGGACTGGTGCGTGTCGCGACAGCGCAACTGGGGGGTGCCGATTCCGTACTTCGTGCATCGGGAGACGGGTGAGCTGCATCCGCGCTCGCAGGAGTTTCTCGAAGAAGTGGCGCGGCGGGTGGAAAAGAGCGGCATCGAGGCGTGGTTCAGCCTGGATCCGAGAGAGTTTCTGGGGAATGAAGCCGAGCAATACGAAAAATCCGGCGACACCCTCGATGTATGGTTCGATTCCGGCGTGACGCACGCCTGTCTGCTCAAGGAGCGTGAAGGCCTCAAGCATCCCGCCGACCTTTATCTCGAGGGCTCCGACCAGCATCGCGGCTGGTTCCAGTCCTCGCTGCTGACCGGTTGTGCTACCGATGGCCATGCCCCCTACCGCGCCCTGCTGACGCATGGTTTCGTGGTCGATGGCGCGGGGCTGAAGATGTCCAAGTCCAAGGGCAACGTGGTCGCGCCGCAAAAGGTGTCCGACACGCTCGGCGCAGAGATCCTGCGGCTGTGGGTGGCGAGCACGGACTACTCGGGCGAGCTTTCGATCTCGGACGAGATCCTCAAACGGGTGGTCGAGGCCTACCGCCGCATCCGCAACACCCTGCGCTTCATGCTCGCCAATACCGCCGATTTCGACCCGGCCGGGCAAGCCGTGGCGACGCCGGATATGCTTGAGATCGACCGCTACGCCCTGGCGCTCACCGCCGTTCTGCAGGCCGATGTGCTGGCCGATTATCGCGCCTATGCATTCCACGCCGCGGTACAACGCCTGCACAACTTCTGTTCGGAAGACCTGGGTGCGTTCTACCTCGATATCCTCAAGGACCGTCTGTACACCACGGGGGCCGATTCACGCGCCCGCCGTTCGGCCCAGACCGCGCTACATCACATCGTGCAGGCCCTGACCCGGCTGATGGCGCCGGTCCTGTCGTTTACCGCCGAGGAGGTCTGGGCGCTGGTAGGCGACACCGAGAGTGTGTTCCTGTCGCAATGGCACGCATTGCCGCCGGTCGGCGACGCCGAGGTCCTGCTCGCCCGCTGGCAGCGCCTGCGCGAGCTGCGCGGCCTGGCCACCAAACGGCTGGAAGCCCTGCGGGCCGAGGGGCGGGTGGGCGCCTCGCTGCAAGGCGAGATCACATTCCACGCCGACGGCGCCGATTACGACCTGCTCAGCAGCCTCGGCGATGACCTTCGCTTCGTGCTCATCACCTCCCAGGCACGGGTCGAGCGGACCCCGGGGGAGCCGCGCGTCGAGGCGGTGCCCAGTCCGCATGAAAAGTGCGAGCGCTGCTGGCACTATCGCGCTGATGTCGGGGCCGCCCCGGAGCATCCGGGCCTGTGCGGGCGTTGTGTGAGCAATCTGTTCGGCCCCGGGGAGGCGCGTGAACATGCCTGAAGTCCATGCCGGGAAGCCACCGCAGCACGGCCTGCGCTGGCTTTGGCTGGCCCTGGCCGTGCTGCTTGCCGATCAAGCCACGAAATGGTTGGTGGTGAGCCGGTTCGAGCTGCACGACTTCATCGAAGTGACCGGATTCTTCAATCTGGTACGGGTGCACAATACCGGCGCGGCGTTTTCCATGCTCGCCGATGCAGCGGGCTGGCAAAGACTGTTCTTCATCGCCGTGGCGGTCGTCGCCAGCGCGGTCATCCTACGCCTTTTGCGCAAACCCTGCCCCGAACGCCGCTTCTGCATGGCCTTGGCGCTCATTCTCGGCGGCGCGATCGGCAATCTGATCGACCGCGTGCTGCATGGCTATGTCATCGATTTTCTCGATTTTCATTTCGCCGGTTGGCACTGGCCGGCATTCAACCTCGCCGATTCGGCCATCACCCTGGGGGCCATGCTGCTGATCGTCGACAGCCTGTTTCCAGCGCGGCGGCCGGTGGAGAACCCTGGCGCATGAGCGCGGACACGGTGCTTCTCGGCGACCGCGTGTTCTGCCGCTACCGGTTGAGCAGCGTCGGCAAGGCCTTGGTGGACAGTCTCGATCAGGCCCCGGAACAGGTTCGGGTGGCGCCCGGCGAGCTGGCGCCGGCCCTGGTGCAATGCATGCTGGGACTCGCCGTCGGCCAGCGGGCGCGCTTCGAGCTCGCCGCCGGGGAGGCCTTTGGGCCGCGCCAGGAAGCGCTCATCCAATGTCTGCCACGGGCGGAATTCGCGCCTAGCCAAGAGCTCGCCGTCGGGCATTCGGCCGAGTTCGTTCTGCCCAATGGCGAGACATTGATCGGCACCTTGCTGGCCATCGATGCCGACGCGGTGACCGTGGACTTCAATCATCCATTCGCCGAGCTGCCCATCGTATTCGAGGTCGAGATCGTCGCCATCGAACGGGACGGGAGTTGAACCATGCCGGATGAAATCCTTATTGCCAATCCGCGCGGCTTTTGCGCCGGGGTGGACCGCGCCATCGCCATCGTCGAGCTGGCCCTGCAACGTTTCGGCGCGCCCATCTACGTGCGCCACGAGGTGGTGCACAACCGCCATGTGGTGGAGAACCTGAAGCGCAAGGGGGCGGTCTTCATCGAGGGCCTGGAGCAGGTGCCCGACGGTGCCACCCTGATCTTCAGCGCCCATGGTGTGCCGCGCGCAGTGTGGGATGCGGCAAAGGCGCGGGGCCTCAATGTATTCGACGCCACCTGCCCGCTGGTGACCAAGGTGCATCGAGAGGTGTCGCGTCTATGCCAGGACGGCTACGAGATCGTCATGATCGGGCATCGCGGCCATCCCGAGGTGGAAGGCACCATGGGCCAGGTCGATGCCGGCATGTACCTGGTTGAGACCGTGGACGACGTCGAGCGCCTGCATGTGGCGCGACCAGAACGGCTGGCCTATGTCACCCAGACCACCCTATCGATGGATGACGCGGCACGGGTGGTCGCGGCCCTGCGGCGGCGTTTTCCGACCATCGTCGGGCCGAGGAAGGACGACATCTGCTATGCCACCCAGAATCGTCAGGATGCGGTCAAGGCCCTGGCACAAGAGACCGATCTGATTCTCGTCGTGGGCTCGCCCAACAGCTCGAACTCCAATCGCCTGCGCGAGGTCGCCAAGCAGGCCGGGGTGGAGGCGTATATGGTCGATGACGCCCGTCAGCTGCGACCGGAGTGGTTGTCCGGCAAGACCCGGGTGGGGGTCACCGCCGGGGCTTCGGCGCCGGAGGTACTGGTGCAAGGGGTGCTGGACCGACTGCGTCAGCTCGGCGTGTCGACCGTGCGCGAACTGGCCGGCATTGAGGAAAAGGTGATCTTCGCGCTGCCCAAAGGGCTCGCCGCGGAGGAATGCGCCTGACCCTCGGCTTCGCGCCATCCGGCGCCCTACAGGCTGTTGAAAAACGGCTGCGTTGCGCGGTGTGGGCTTCGGCCGCGCCGCACGATCGGCTGCGCCGATGTGATCCTTCGCCAAACGAAGTTTCAGCGCAAGCTAAAACTTCGTCTTGGCTCCCTCGCCGATCTCGATTGGATATGGGGCTTCGGCATGACCTGAAGGTTGGCCTTCGCTGAAACGCGCGGCGCTCGTTTTCTCGGTCGCAGCACTCCGTGCGCCTTGCATCGGGCCAGTCTCGCGACGTTTTTTCGAGGTGCCCTGCGGTTTTTAGGTTCAACAGCCTGTTAAGGCCTGTGTCGGGCGTGCAAGGGGCGCGGAACGCACCGGAATGCGTCAGCTCGGGCACTTCGCGCACCCAAATGCATCACGCCAGAGGCATCGTCTCCGGCATATCCTCACCCCGTCCGATCAGGTACATTTAGGCGCTTTGCGGCACCCGTCCGCGCCGACAGAAAGACTGCTCCAATGACCGACCCATCCTCCAGCCCCGTCACCGCCAAGGCCAGGTCCGGCCGCTTCGACGAACCGGTTTCCGAACTGGTCAAGCGTTTCACCGCCTCGGTGACCTTCGACCGCCGCCTCGCCCGGCACGACATCCGCGGTTCGCTCGCGCATGCCCGCATGCTGGCCCGCCAAGGCATCCTGTCGGCAGAGGATCTCGCCGCGATCGAGCAAGGTCTCGCCGACGTGCTGGGCGAAATCGAGCGCGGCGAGTTCGCCTGGAGCCTGGACGACGAGGATGTCCACCTCAACATTGAGAAACGCCTCACCGCGCGGGTTGGCGACGCCGGCAAGCGCTTGCATACCGGCCGCTCGCGCAACGACCAGGTCGCCACCGACATCCGCCTCTGGCTGCGCGACGAGATCGACCGCATCGTTGGCCTGATCGGCGATTTCCAGCGCGCACTGCTCGATCTCGCGGAGCGCCACGCCGACACCGCCATGCCCGGTTTCACCCATCTCCAGGTGGCTCAGCCGGTCACCTTCGGCCACCACTTGCTGGCCTATGTCGAGATGATGAACCGCGACCGCGAGCGCCTGATTGACTGCCGCCGCCGCGTTAACCGCATGCCCCTGGGCGCCGCGGCCCTGGCCGGCACCAGCTACCCCATCGATCGCGCCGCGGTGGCGCGCGAACTCGGCTTCGAGGCGATCTGCGCCAACTCGCTCGACGCGGTCTCGGATCGTGACTTCGCCATCGAATTCACCGCCGCATGCGCGCTGTTGATGACCCACCTGTCGCGCTTGTCGGAGGAATTGATCCTGTGGATGAGCCCGCGTTTCGGCTTCATCGACCTGCCTGACCGGTTCTGCACCGGCTCCTCGATCATGCCGCAGAAAAAGAATCCGGACGTGCCCGAACTGGTGCGCGGCAAGACCGGCCGGGTGAACGGCCACCTCGTCGCCCTGCTCACCCTGATGAAGGCCCAGCCGCTGGCCTACAACAAGGACAACCAGGAAGACAAGGAACCGCTGTTCGACACCGTCGACACCGTGGTCGACAGCCTGCGCGTGTATGCCGACATGCTTGCCGGCCTGGCGGTGCGTGAACACGGCGTGCGCGCCGAGAACATGCGCGCCGCGCTCGGCGAGGGCTTCGCCACCGCCACCGATCTGGCCGACTATTTGGTCAAAAAGGGGTTGCCCTTTCGTGACGCGCACGAGGCCGTGGCGCGCGCGGTGCGCGCCGCCGAGCGCCGGGGTTGCGATCTCGCCGACCTGCCCCTCGAGGACCTGCGCGCATTCTCCGGACTGATCGAGCCGGACGTGTACGGCGTGCTCACCCTCGAAGGCTCGCTCGCCAGCCGCGCCCACCCCGGCGGCACCGCGCCGGCCCAGGTGCGCGCCGCCATCGCCGCCGCCCGCACGGCCCTGGAGGCTATGCCCGCACCGCGCGGATGAAGAACTCGCGGTTGCCGTCGCCGCCGGGGATCGGGCTTTCGAAATAGTCCACCACGACGAGCCCCGCCGCCTCGGCCGCAGCGCGGATACGCCGTTCGACGGCCGGATACAGGGTCGCATCGCGCACGATTCCGCCCTTGCCCAGATGCCGCGGCCCCACCTCGAACTGCGGTTTCACGAGCGCCAGCACCTCACCGCTTGCCGCTAGCAGGGGCGGAAACACCGGCATGACCAGGCCGAGCGAGATGAACGACAGGTCGGCGACGATGAGCTCGAAACCGGCGGCCGGCCAGTGCCCCCCCAGGGCGGCCGGACACAGATGCCGGGCATGCAGCCCTTCCAGGCCGACGAGGCGCGCGTCCTCACGCAAGGAGGCATGCAGCTGGCCATGCCCCACATCCACCCCTACCACCCGCGCCGCGCCGGCCTGGAGCAGGCAATCACTGAAGCCACCGGTGCTCTGGCCGATGTCGAGACAGGTCTTGCCCGCAACTTCGATGCCGGCACGCTCGATCGCTCCGGCGAGCTTCAGCCCGCCGCGCGATACATAGCGATCCGCCGCGTCCGGCCGCAGCGCCAGCGCCGCGTTTTCGGCCAGATCCTGGGCCGGAGCACGCACTTGCAACCACGCCCCGGCGCGCGCCACACTCACTCGCCCCGCCTCGATGGCGCGCCGGGCTGCGGTACGCGACGGCATCAGGCCGCGCGCGACGAGGAGCTGGTCGGCACGCATGGCGGTCTAGCAGGCTTTTGAAAAACGACTGCGGCGGGCCATCGGCTGTGTTGCGCGGTGTTGGTTCCGGCCGCTTCGCCTCACATCGGCTGCGCCGATGTCCGCCTTGCACTCGGTCCGCTCGTGACGTTTTCCAACAGCCTGTTATCGGTGAGCAACTTCGTGATCCGGATCGAGATCATGCTCGGACTCGTCGCCAAGGTCGTGCTGGCATTCATCATGGTGGGCATTTTCGGGGTGGCCTTGCGGATCTGAGCGCCCCTAGGGCCGGGCTACGCCCAGCCCGTCCCCCGAGGGGGACAAGAAAACTCGGGGCGGCCCTTCGTTTTCTTGAGAGGCGGAAACCCGATCGCTCGGCGGTTACCCAAACGTCAACGCCGGCGGAGCCGGAACGTCGGGTCGCATGTCCACGAGCCGGGTAAACCGTCGTGACCCGCGAGGCTCCGGGTGACGAAAACCCAATGACTTGACCAGACGCAGACTGAACGGATAGCGATACATCTGTCCTTTCGATGCGGTAACCGTGGCGAGGATGACGAGCGCCAGCCCAGCAATGGCGACCAGAACCGACAGGTGGGCGAACATGCCCCAGTTGCTTTCTTCACTGTTGGCTGCGGAGAGAGGTTCGGCGAAGTTGGGGTTCTCGTTTTCCATTCGGATGTCTCCCGGAAGATTGAATGAGGGGGCGAGCACGACAGGCACGCGATGGCGGAGTCTATTCAACCCAGATTTTCCAATAGACCGGCTTGTGTGTGGGATGAATTTTGTAGAGCGGTCGACGGCATCGGATTGCACGCGATCTTTATCGCCTACGCGGGCCTCGCTCGCCGCTCGTCGGCCCCTCTCGCGCTCGACGTTTCGGCGAGGCGTTCGACCTTGTCTGCGACCGTCACGCGCAATCTGCCTCGATCATGCGCTTCGCGCTTTCCCGCGTCCGAATGGACAATCCGGGTTTGAGCAAAACGGGCCGCGCCTGGATACCCTTCCCGGCCCGTCGCTCCGGCACTTGCTTGAGCCGATCCGTCTCGCCCGGCTATAATCGAGCCATTCCGAGCGGGGCGGGTGCGAACTCGTCCCGCTTGTCATGTCAGCGCCAGGAGATCCATTGTCCACGTTCATGCCCGCGATACTCGTGCTTGCCGATGGTTCGGTGTTCCGTGGTCAGGCCATCGGTGCCGAAGGCGTCGGCGTGGGCGAGGTGGTGTTCAACACCTCGATGACCGGCTATCAGGAGATCCTCACCGATCCATCCTACCGTCGCCAGATCGTCACCCTCACCTACCCGCACATCGGCAACGTCGGCGCCAACCCGGAGGACGAAGAGTCCGGCCAGGTGCATGCCGCCGGCCTGGTCATTCGTGACCTGCCCCGCCTGGCCAGCAATTTCCGCATGCGGCAGACCCTGCCCGACTACCTCGCCGAACGCGGCGTGGTCGCCATTTCCGGCATCGACACCCGCCGGCTGACCCGCCTGCTGCGTGAAAAAGGGGCGCAAAACGGCTGCATTCTGGCCGGCCGCATCGACGAATCCGAAGCACTGGCGCAGGCGCGCGCATTTGCCGGCCTCGCCGGCATGGACCTTGCCAAAGAGGTGAGCCGCACCGGGACCGGGACTTGGACCGAGGGCGAATGGCGCCTGGGTTCCGGTTTCGCCCAGCCGGAGGCCCAGCCGTTCCATGTGGTGGCCTACGATTTCGGCGTCAAGCGCAACATTCTGCGCATGCTCGCCGGGCGCGGCTGCCGCGTCACTGTGGTGCCGGCCCAGACCCCGGCCGCCGATGTCCTAGCCTTGCAGCCGGATGGCGTGTTCCTGTCCAACGGCCCTGGCGACCCGGAACCCTGCGACTATGCCATCGCCTCCATCCGCGCGATCCTGGAACGGAAGCTGCCCACCTTTGGCATCTGTCTCGGTCACCAGCTGCTGGCCCTGGCCTCGGGGGCGCGCACCCTGAAGATGAAGTTCGGCCATCACGGCGGCAACCACCCGGTCCAGGATCTTGACAGCGGACGGGTGCTGATCACCAGCCAGAACCACGGCTTCGCGGTCGACGAATCCACGCTTCCGGCCAGCCTGCGGGTCACCCACCGCTCCCTGTTCGACGGCAGCAACCAAGGCATCGCCCGCACCGACTGCCCCGCATTCAGTTTCCAAGGTCACCCCGAGGCCAGCCCCGGTCCGCACGACGTCGCCTATCTGTTCGACCGCTTCGTGACCCTGATGCAGGAACGCCAGCATGCCTAAGCGCACAGACATCGACAGCATCCTCATCATCGGCGCCGGCCCGATCATCATCGGCCAGGCTTGTGAGTTTGACTATTCCGGGGCACAGGCCTGCAAGGCGCTGCGCGAGGAGGGCTACCGGGTCATCCTGGTGAACTCCAACCCAGCCACCATCATGACCGACCCGGACACGGCCGATGCCACCTACATCGAGCCGATCAACTGGCAGACGCTGGAAAAGATCATCGAGAAGGAGCGGCCGCGCGCCATCCTGCCCACCATGGGCGGCCAGACCGCGCTCAACTGCGCGCTCGACCTGGCGAAGAACGGCGTGCTCGACAAATACGGGGTCGAACTGATTGGCGCCTCGCGCGAGGCGATCGACAAGGCCGAGGACCGCGAGAAATTCAAGCAGGCCATGACCCGCATCGGCTTGGGCTCGGCCCGCTCCGGCATCGCCCACTCCATGGAGGAGGCCTTCCAGGTGCAGGCCGGCATCGGTTTCCCGGTCATCATTCGCCCGTCGTTCACCCTGGGCGGCACCGGCGGCGGCATCGCCTACAACATGGAGGAATTCGTCGCCATCTGCGAGGGCGGCCTAGAGGCCAGCCCCACCCACGAGCTCCTGATCGAGGAATCGCTGATCGGCTGGAAGGAGTTCGAGATGGAAGTCGTGCGCGACCGCGCCGACAACTGCATCATCGTATGCTCGATCGAGAACCTCGACCCGATGGGGGTGCACACCGGCGATTCCATCACCGTCGCCCCGGCCCAGACCCTGACCGACCGCGAGTACCAGATTCTGCGCGATGCATCGATCACCGTGCTGCGCGAGATCGGTGTCGATACCGGCGGTTCCAACGTCCAGTTCGCCATCAACCCGGTCGACGGCCGGGTGATCGTGATTGAGATGAATCCGCGCGTGTCGCGCTCCTCCGCCCTGGCCTCGAAGGCCACCGGTTTTCCCATCGCCAAGGTGGCGGCCAAGCTGGCGGTGGGCTACACCCTCGACGAACTGAAGAACGAGATCACCGGCGGCGCCACCCCGGCCTCGTTCGAACCATCGATCGATTACGTGGTGACCAAGATCCCGCGTTTCGCGTTCGAGAAATTCCCCCAGGCCAATGACCGACTCACCACCCAGATGAAATCGGTGGGCGAGGTCATGGCCATCGGCCGCACCTTCCAGGAATCGCTGCAGAAGGCCCTGCGCGGTCTGGAGACCGGGGTGGACGGGCTGGACGAGAAGAGCACCGACCGCGACGGGATCGTCGCCGAGATGGGCACCCCCGGCGCCGAACGGCTGCTCTACGTCGCCGATGCATTCCGGATCGGCATGCGCCTCGACGAGGTGCATGCCATCTCCCGCATCGACCCCTGGTTCCTCGCCCAGATCGAGGACCTGGTGGCCCAGGAGCGGTCCATGCGCGGCCGCTCGCTCGCCGATCTGAGCCGCGCCGAGCTGTACGCGCTCAAGCGCAACGGCTTTTCCGACCGGCGCCTGGCCCGCCTGCTCGGCGCCGACCAGCACGCGGTGCGCGCTCGGCGCGGCGAACTGGACATCCACCCGGTATACAAGCGAGTGGACACCTGCGCCGCCGAGTTCGCCACCGCCACCGCTTACATGTATTCCACCTACGAGGAGGAATGCGAGGCGCAGCCCACGGACCGCAAAAAGATCATGGTGCTGGGCGGCGGGCCGAACCGCATCGGCCAGGGCATCGAGTTCGACTATTGCTGCGTGCATGCCTCGCTCGCCCTGCGCGAGGACGGCTATGAAACCATCATGGTCAACTGCAACCCGGAGACCGTGTCCACCGACTACGACACCTCCGACCGGCTCTATTTCGAGCCGCTCACCCTCGAGGACGTGCTGGAGATCGTCCGCATCGAAAAACCCGAGGGCGTCATCGTCCAGTACGGCGGCCAGACGCCCTTGAAGCTCGCCCGCGACCTGGAGCGGAACGGCGTGCCGATCATCGGCACCAGCCCGGACATGATCGACGCCGCCGAGGACCGCGAGCGCTTCCAGAAAATGCTCAACGGGCTCGGTCTCTTGCAGCCACCCAACCGCACCGCCCGCACCGAGGACGAGGCCATGCGGCTGGCCGCCGAGATCGGCTATCCCTTGGTGGTGCGGCCATCCTACGTGCTGGGTGGGCGCGCCATGGAGATCGTGCACGAGGAGAGCGACTTGCAACGCTACATGCGCGAGGCGGTGAAGGTCTCCAATGACTCCCCGGTGCTGCTCGACCGCTTTCTGAATGACGCCATCGAGGTCGATGTCGACGCGCTCTCCGACGGCGAGCAGGTGCTGATTGGCGGCATCATGGAACACATCGAGCAGGCCGGGGTGCACTCCGGCGACTCCGCCTGCTCGCTGCCACCCTACAGTCTGTCCGCGCGGCTGATGGACGAGTTGCGCCGCCAGACCGTGGCCATGGCCCGCGCGCTCAACGTGATCGGCCTGATGAACGTGCAGTTCGCCATCAAGGACAAGTCGGTGTACGTGCTGGAGGTCAACCCCCGCGCATCGCGCACCGTGCCCTTCGTGTCCAAGGCTACCGGCCGGCCGCTGGCCAAGATCGCCGCGCGCTGCATGACCGGCCGCACGCTCAGGGAACAGGGGGCCGAGCACGAGGTGATCCCGCCCTATTTCTCGGTCAAGGAGGCCGTGTTCCCGTTCCGCAAGTTCAACGGTGTGGATCCCATCCTCGGCCCGGAGATGAAATCCACCGGCGAGGTCATGGGCGTGGGCGCCACCTTCGGCGAGGCCTTTCTGAAATCGCAGTTCGCCGCCAGCGTCAAGCTGCCCAAGCGCGGCAACGTGTTCCTGTCGGTGCGTAACCACGAGCACCCCGACGTGATCAGCATCGCCCGTCACCTGAACGACCTCGGCTTCAGGCTCTATGCCACCAAGGGCACCGCCGCCAGCATCAAGGGCGCCGGCATCCCGGTCACCCGGGTCAACAAAGTGGCGGAAGGACGGCCGCACATCGTCGACATGATCAAGAACCAGGAAGTGCAGCTGATCATCAATGTGGTCGAGGACAAGCGCACCATCCGCGACTCGGCCTCGATCCGCACCGCCGCGCTGGCCCAGAACATTCCCTACTACACCACTCTGGCGGGCGGCGAGGCGGCCTGCTTCGGCATGAAGGATCGCGGCGAGATCACCGTGTACGATCTGCAGGGCCTGCACCGCCGCTTGGGCGAACAGCTTGCTAAAACATCGGCCGCCACGGCGGCCAGGACATCCATCGAGGTACCATGAACAAGATCCCGCTCACCGTCACCGGTGCAGAACTGCTCAAGAACGAGCTGGCGCGTCTAAAATCCGTCGAACGCCCCAATGTCATCGCCGCCATCGCCGAGGCCCGTTCGCATGGCGACCTCTCCGAAAACGCTGAATATGACGCCGCCAAGGAGCGGCAGGGGTTCATCGAGGGCCGCATCAAGGAACTGGAAGCGAAGCTCGCCAACGCCCAGATCATCGACCCCCGCCACCTCGACGCCGAAGGCCGGGTGGTGTTCGGTGCCACGGTGGAACTGATCGACGCCGAAAGCGGCGACGAGGTGCGCTACCAGATCGTCGGCGACGACGAGGCCGACATCAAGCAGGGCAAGGTCTCGGTCAGCTCGCCCATCGCCCGTGCGCTGATCGGCAAATACGCCGGCGATGTCGCCGACGTGCATGCCCCGGGCGGCATCCGCCATTACGAGATCGTCGACGTTCACTACATCTGAGCGCAACCGAAAGCGAGAACGGCATGCGTTTTCCCGATCTGCTCGCGGCCTGGGCCGTCGTATTCTGGGTCGGGGGCCTGTGGGCCATCGGCGGGCTGGCCGCGCCGGTACTGTTCCACGCCCTGCCCGAGGACCGCATGCTGGCCGGCCGCCTGGCGGGCGAGATGTTCAACTGGATGGCCTACGTCGGCATGGCCTGCGCTGCCTGGCTCGTCATCCACCGGCTCGGCCGACATGGCCCCGCAGCCATGAAACAGGCGTTCTTCTGGATCGTCGTGACCATGCTGATCCTGACCCTAGCCAGCCATTTCGGCATCCAGCCCATCCTGCAACAACTCAAGGCCGACGCCCTCCCCCAGGACGTGATGCACAGCCTGTTCCGCGACCGCTTCCAGGCCTGGCACGGCGTATCCAGCGCCGTATACCTGTTGCAGGCCCTGCTCGGCCTGTGGCTGGTGCGCAAGCAGTATTCGAAGTAAGGACGGAGTGACCGTGTCGAGGATGCGCGGATGACGGTGATGTTCAACCGTCGCGCGTCAGCATGAACCCGGATTGTCCATTTGACCAACAAGCCGCGCCCCTTCCCCCGCAGGGGGATGGCAGGGTGGGGGTGCGCCCGGCAGTGCGCCCTTTCGCGGCGACCGCGTTATGGAGTACAGCGCATCCCGTTATACACAACTCACCTGACATAGACCGCTGATCCGATGCTGCGCCCTGCAATAGCTGACTGTCTTTGTCTGGTATACCCATTGCTTGTCGATTCCCATTTTGATGGGGAGACGGAAATGGGGAACTGGGCAGATGACGAATTGGGCAGGGCAAACTTGGGCGACGCGCGACTGAACCGACGGCTGGTCAAGCTCGCCACCCGCTTTGCCGAGCAACCGACGGCGAGCATACCGGGGGCTTGCGG
>OGCL01000749.1_pt1 | contig 32154 bp, 37 predicted proteins | sample 1570041 | NCBI WGS metagenome assembly OGCL01 (sample SAMN06266162, study PRJEB24511) | hot springs metagenome | isolation source: Hot spring water | place: South Africa: Limpopo | collected 2015-06-22 | reverse complement strand
CTATGGAGTCTTTGAGAAATACTATACGTCTTCATTTTGACTCTGTGTTGCTCTATGAAAACGGATCCTACCCAAGTGCTCTTCAGCTTTCAGTCTTAGCTTTGGAAGAATTCTCAAAAGCCAACTGGGTAGATCACTACATATGGTCATCGGAAACAAACGAGGGTTATCTTGATGCTGAGTCTGAGCAAGAATGGCTAAAGTTATTGTACTTGCATCCAAAAAAGCAGTGGAACTTTGTAGCAAGAGAAACAGACGATTATTCGCCAAATTTTATTTCTTTGATCCAAAGCCGAAAGCTTGAAGAGAAAAAGCAAAATGCAATCTATGTAGGCTTGTCTCGCTCAAAAGGTAAGATAGATACAGATAGTCGGGTCTCAACCCCATGGAAAATTAAACAAAAAGATGCAAAGCAGTTTATTTCAATTATCAACGATGAGCTGCTCAGAATATGCGCAAGAATCGAAGAGGACGAGTTCTACTTCGAGGGTGGTAAGGACATGGATGAGGTGTTCGATTATGAGATCTATAAAAAGCTCTTAAAATGGCCTCACAAAAGTGGAATTAAGAATAACTGTTGGAGAAAGAAGAATCGCCAACGAAACTAACAAGCGCATCTTGTTGGACTGGTTTTCCGCTGCGCTTCAAACCAGCCGCAAATGCGGGCGTTATGTATGTTTTCGAGGGTAATTATGCTTTCAATAGTCACAACCCTATTAATTGGTCTTAATACATTTAATGCTCAGGCTTGCGAAATTGAAAATCAGCATTATGTGAAACGACACTTTGTTGAAGATAAATTAATAGTTGATACTGAAGTTAAACAAGAAGACTTTGTTGCTGAGCTAAAGAATGCTGTTGTTTGTGAAATAAAAAATGAAATCATGCTAGATGGTTTATCTTTTTTGCTGTATCAACACGATGAAAGTAATTCTGCTTATATTCGGGTTAACAACGGATTAGATGGTACATCAAAGCTGTATGGCCCATTTGCGCATTAAAACACACATAACAAACAAATTTTATCGCCAGCAAAAAGCGCTGGCTGCGACGTCAACCCGCTGCGCGGCTTTCCGCGCTAAATTTGGGCGTTATGCATCAATAGGATTGGCACATGGAACCTGACAGAATTTACTTCAAGGACAATCCTTGGCCAGAAGGGCATCCAATCAAGGCGTTCTCATGGTCGGCGAAAGTGGTGGGTGAAGATGTGTGGTTCGATCTGCATCTTGAGTCAGCTGATTACTATGCGGAGCGCGACATAGAAGACGATGAGGATGTCGACTATCCATCTGACTGGGCGGCGCCGATTGTCTGGGGTAATTATCACTCATGCACACTGTCTTCCAATTATTGGCACAAGGGCGGATTTAGGGTGTGCACCGTCGCCGAATACACACCGGATTTTCTGGACGGTCTTGAGGTAGTAGTCGATCCGACCCCCGAAACCCTAAAGGACTGGGATGATCTCGCATTTCATATTTACCTGCTTGGCCATGATGCGGTCGGCAAGCACCGGATCAGGTTTGAGCGGATCGGCAACTCCATGCAATTCAAGATTACGTGGTTGGGTGCGATTGCTCAGGCATATGTGGGAGACTATGAGTTCAAGCGCGAGTTTACTGCCTTGGTGGCCGCAGCAGAGTTTCCAGGGTTGTCCAGCAGAAATGCATAACAAATTGCTGCACTCGGAAAAATTACTCGCTGCGCTCCTAATTTTCCGGTGAGCAAGGCGTTAAGTTTTGGCGGATATGGAATCATTTTTCGGAATTTTAATTTTTATATTCTTGATTGGTCTTGGAATATGGAGCCATAAAAGGGATATTGCGAAATACGGGCCGATAACAAAACGTGACCGGCGAAATACATTGTTATCTCTTTTTTCTGCATTTGTTTTCTGTGTTGTATTATTCAAGTTATCGGTTTCAAGCTTTCTAATAGCTTCGCTAATGCTTTACGTTCTTTTTCATTTTGCAAGTTTTGGTGAAGGTAAGCGTGGTTTGTTCCGTCAAATAAGAGATGGGGTATTTGTCGGTTGGGTTGCGTCATTACCTGTATGCATAGTTATTTGGCGGTTTGGTGATAAAACTTAACAATCGCCTAAAACAACGCGGCCTGCGGCCGCTGGACTCGCAACAGTTTGCTCGCCGTTTAGGCGTGCGTTAGGCAATTTAGGAAAATCATGAATTCCATAGGTATGTCGAGAATAAGTTGCGAATGGTTTATACGCAACGTTGCAAGCAAGCCGGTAGCACTGACACTTTTGTTCGTCCCAATTCCTTTGATTGGTTTGGTATCCGAAGTCTGTGGTGTTGATAATGCATTTAACAAATCAGGCGCACTTTTAGTTTGTGTAGCTATCTTTTGTGTATACCTTAACCATTTTCTCTCTAAAGAGATTGAAAGACAAAAATCTGAAATTAAAGCAATTAAAGAAATTGGTTTATCAAGAGAGGCCAAGATCAACACCTTAAAAGTCGCAGTACCTGAGGAAATGGTTGCAACTATCGCTGATCATATGGAGGCTGTATTCAATAACTTTTCCAATGACATTCCAGAGCTTGAGCTTACTCAAAGAAAACTGGTAATAACAGAATTTTCAGCTGGTATTGTAGGAACTTTGGTATGGGGGTTTGGAGACCTTATTCAATTAATATCTTGGGTATAAGATGCCTAACAATCGCCATCAAAAACGCGCCCGTTGGGCGCTCGACTCGCAACAAGTTGCTCGCGTTTGTGGCGCGCGTTAAGCAGCGCGCATACAAGGAAGTGAAGTTTGGAAATCGTTTTATTCTTTATTTTGGATGTCGTGGTCAGCGGTTTCTTTTTATGGATTGCGGGTAAAGTCACGACTGTTCAAATCGGTTTTAAAGAGGGCTTGATTTGTATAGGAGCTTCATCAATTCTTGCTTTAATCCCTAGTGTAGGTTGGATTTTATCGCTCATTGCCTTTTTCTATCTGCTTAAAGACTTTACAGGTGCAAATGTATGGCCTGATTTAATTTTACTGGTGCTAGTGACAAAGCTTTTTAGCTTTATTGCATTCGTTGCTTTGGGTGGGATGTGAGGCTGCTTAACAAACGCCATCAAAACGCCACTTCGTGGCTCGACTCGCAACAAGTTGCTCGCGTTTGTGGCGGGCGTTAGGCCAGTTACAGAGGAGGCAACTGTGCAAAATGAAAAGCAGTATTTCGACGACTGGGAGATATCAGAAGGTTATATTTGGGCAATAGATCACGTAAGTGGAACCAAGTGTCCATTAGAAATTCACTGTATAAGTTTCTCCACTCCAAGTGCTGAACCAAGCGAAATTGTAATTCAGCAACTAAAAGGTGGTTGGTGGTACTCTCGAAAGAAATATCAAACTGAGACTGAGATCAACAAATTTATTAATGAAATCCACAGCGCCATGAATAGGCTCAATTGGTATGGTGACGATATGAATGTTCAAATAGTAAATGCTTTCGACTCTGCAATGCAAAAACTGGGATTTCCGCCAAAAGGTGTGAAGGTCGGAGTGGAACTTTACAAGGAGCTGGTCTCGTTGGGGCGAGTAAAGCAAAAGCCCGCTTTGTTGGCAGGCGTTATTGATATCGGATTAGAATTGCCCTTTCTTGATGAGAAAATTCATATTTATGCAGACCCGTTCATCGACGATTGGAGTTTTGAAATGCCGACGAGGGCCTAACAATGCCATTAAATTCGCTCCCTACGGTCGCCGGACGCTCACAAGCTCGCGCCGTTTATGGCGGCGTTATGCATAAAGGATTCATGATGAAAAAAATAATAATTCTAATAGCTCTGCTAGGCCTCTCTTCTAAATTATTTGCATATTGTGATGGTGGATACCCGAATGTTACTGTTGTCGAAGAAATAAAAAAGGCAAATTTCGTAGCCATTGGAAAAGTTACATCTAGAAAAATTGTAGTTGATCCCATAGAAGACCCAGAAGGATATGAAGCTGAGTTATTTCATGTCGAAATTGAGAATGTATTATATGGAAGTCCACCGGGATATGTGGTTAAAGGCTATCTAGCTCTTTATAACGAAAATACTTCAAGCCGTTTCAATATGGATGTCGGTGAAAGTTATTTAATGTTTATATCCGAATCTTTTGACGGCTTTTATATTGATAGTTGCGGCAATTCAGGAACAGTCACTAAAAGCGAAGAAATTATCAAATCCATCCAAAAAATTGTTGGTGAGAAACATGCATAACAAGGCCCGGCAGCACGCAGCCTTCGGCTGCTGGACTCCCTACGCTCGCCACTGCGGGCAGCGTTAAATTTCAAGGAAACATCGTGCAAGAGTCGAGGAAGCTAGAAGACTATCTGGTACAGAGGCCGAAGCCGAAGGGTATAGACGTGCTCTGTGGTCTGAAGCATTTCGCTATCATAACCTACGCTGTTCCAGCGGATAGGTTCAAAGGGATATTCCCAGACCGATTTCGACTCGATGTTGTAGAAATAGACGGCCAAGATATGGGGTTAATATCAGTAGTGCCTTTTATTGATGTTGATTTCACTTCAGCCGTGTTCCCCTTCCCGAAATTCACAATGGGGCAAACAAACTATCGTATTTATATAATCGATACTGAAACTGGTGAGCGTTGCGTATGGTTCCTTGGCACAACGCTTGATTCGTGGACTTTGATGGTTCCTAGATACCTATGGAATTTGCCATGGCATGCAGGAAGGATAAGCTTTGATTGCTCCCTGAACGAATCAACCGGATTGTATGAAAAGTACCGGATGGAAACATCATCCAGTTGGGCTGAGGCTTCAGTTGAATTGGTACAATCAGAATCTGACGAACTAGATTTTCCTGGATTCCCTGATGTTGAGTCAGCATTAGTTTATCTTACACACCCTCTTGCTGGCTTTTATTATCGAAGAGACAACAAGCTAGGTACATATCGGGTGTGGCACAAAGAGCTGGAGGTTAAGCCAGCCAAACTAAAGTCGGCTAATTTCAGGCTTTTGTCTGATTTGGGTATAGTTAAAGAACTAGAGCAAAGCGCCCCTTATAGCGTGTTAATAGAGCCAATAAATGAATTTACCATCTATTTGCCACCTACCGTTATAGGGTGAAAATTTAACAAGGCCAGGCACGGCGACGTCTTTTTCGTTGCGGCCTCGCCTTCACTACAAAGCCGCGCGTGCTGGCGGCGTTAGCAGCTTTCGGGGTGTTTAAGGCTGTAAAGGTTTTCTGTTCCGGCATTGCTCGCGTCTGGTTTTTTATAGCGGCAAAGCCAAAACGTAAAGTCCGCCAGTTTGTGGGTTAGTCGCTGGCGGCGAGGGCGGTAGCGTTGTTCCTTTTGGCTTATTGGCTCCGCTGGCTTTAAAGTTTTTATATTCCAGCTATTTCGCTGTATCGCACTTGGCTGGTTACGTTTTTTAATTTTGCACATGAGTGCTGTTATTTGGCATCGCTTGGCGGCAGTGCCGCGAGGGTAGTGTGGTTGTCGCCGCTAACAAGGCGCATCATTCGCTCCCTTCGGTCGCTGGGATGCCAACCGCGATGCGGTCGTCACCCATGTGCTTTGCGTTATGTTTTTCTATAGTCGACTAGTAATGATTAAATATGCTTTTTAAATTCGGTTTGAATAAGTATCTTCCTGTATGGGGTCTATTTTTCTCTTCGATATTGTTGTTATTCGTTGATTCGGTTTTCTATACAGAAAAGTACGATGTTGAAATTGTTAGTGCAAAAATGATTAGGCACTCAAAAGGGGAAACATGCCACCTAACGATCAATTTCCAAGGGAACTCGCAAACCCGGCAAACATCAGAAAGCGTATGTTGGAAAATTAAAGCTCCAGGCTCAGCTTCATTGACTAAGTCAAAATTCCTTGGGAGATGGCTAAGGTTAGATTCACCAAAAATACAAGGTATTGATCAACCTTTTGACTCCTATCATATTCTTGATTGGCTATGTTTCTTAATCTTAATTATTTGGCCGTTTTTATCCCGCTTTGAATTAAAAAATGATTTAAAGTACGCTTACTATATAGGAATTGTTTTTTTGTTTTATTATTCATTGAGTTCATGGCTTCTAGTAATAAAAACATAACAAGTCAATACAGAAATGGGACCGCTAACAGCTTGCTCGGTTCCGCTTCGCTGCACATTTTAGCAAGCTATTATCGCCCCCTGATTGGGGCGTTAGCGTCTTCAGGAGAAAATTCAGATGTCATCTGTACCTGAAAAAGATTGGAAAAGACTTAGCGGTCTTAAAGAAGATTTGCTCAATTCCGCATGCGAGACAATATTTCGGCGCATCGAGCAAATATTATCTACCCGCAAAGATCGGGAGCATGGGACTTACTTAGAGCTATGGAAATTAATTAACCAAGAAGATGAAGCCATTGCTGAGATGTTTAATGATCTCAAACGCAGTAATGCGGTGTGTAAAATAGCGGCATTAAAGCATTATGGTGTTTTAACCGATGAGCAGTTGGCTCAATTTTCACAAGAAACACAAGAACAGGTTGCGCGTCTTTGCGAGTACAGACGCTAACAAACAAATATTATCGCCAGCAAAAAGCGCTGGCTGCGACGTCAACCCGCTGCGCGGCTTTCCGAGCTAAATTTTGGCGTTAAAGTTTAAAGGTAAGGTGTGATGATAAGATTGTTTTTTATACTGATATTTCTTTTAAATATTGTTGGTTGTGCGTCTACGGATAGTTACTCGTCTAGTTCAGTTGACGATAACTCTGTGACGATACATGTTTATAGAACAAAAGTTGCATTTCATAGCCTTAATCCTGAAAAGCCATATATTTATCTTAACGACAAAGTGATTGCAAAATTAGGTACTGGGCAATCTGAAACAATCAGAATACCACCCGGTTTATATCGATTATCCGTAAGGCAGCCAGTGCTTTTTATGCCAGGAAGGGAAAGTGATAATTTTGAACATGAATTTGTTGCAGGTGAGACTTATTATTTGAGATACCATTTTGGGGTTCGAGATGCATCATATGTCTCGGGCACACCAGTTTTTACAGGAACAAGTAGCTTTCATTTGACTTCTGAGAAGAACTTTAAGAATAGAAAATAAGTATAACAAACGCCAGCACACCGCGCCTGGGGCCTCGACTCGCATCAAGTTGCTCGCGTTTGTTACGGGCGTATTATTTCACGGAGGATTTGTGCGTACACTGCTCGTTGGGCTTTTACTGCTTGTTATCGCATTTCATAGTACTGCTCAGTCCGATGTTAAGGAAATTACCCTATCTGAATTAAGAGGCTTTGGTGTACTTGTTACTCAGATGGGTGTTAAAGAAAATCGAGAGCAATCGGTCAATCTACGTTTTGGCGTGCCTAAACTTGATATCAATAACTGTAGTGTTTCTGATATCCAACTAACTATTGAAAAGGATGGTCAGCTCATTGCTCATAATTTCCTTTCCAATATGTCGGACTCGATAGAGCATTACTCAAGTCATATTATCGCCGCAAAAGCTAAAGGTTTGGCTTTAAGCATTGGCGCTAGATACAGTTGCAAAGACCAAATTGCAGGCTCTATTTTTTATAAGTTTGGCGATTTGGTTAAAATTGAAGAGTATTTTACAAACAATGGCTTATTAAGTGAAATATAATTAATTGCTCAATTTCGTTCCGGCCAAAAACAGCGTGGCCTACGCTGCGCTGCGGCAGCTAATTAAAGAGGGAAGATATGCGTAAAATATGGTTTATCAGCTTTATTTTATTAACGGGTTGCTCCATAACATATTCGCCAGTCACCCCGCTGGGTGACAATAAGCATAGAATCACGACATATGGTAATGCCTTTAGTACTGCTGAAGATCTCCAAGTGGCTTTGAACAAAAAGGCTTCAGAGGTTTGCGGTAACAACCAATATGAATTTATAGAAAATGAATTAAAAGTTATCTCAGGTGATGTTTACACAGGCGGAGTATCACCTACCTATATGAAGTCGGGTACTGTTTATGCGATAGTTCAATGCCTGTAATCATAGCTAACAATGCGCATCACTCGCACCCTACGGTCGCTGGGATGTCAACCCCTGCGTGGCTTTCCGCGCTAAATTTGGGCGTTATGTGCTTCAGTCTCAAATTTAGACTATCTGACATTTAAGAGGTTAAAAATGCCAACACCATCTGAATGGCAAAAAGTTCGTCCAGAGCGCTTCACCGCCGAGGAATGGGAAAAGCTCAGAGAAATGGGGTTTAAGGAATCTTATATTATTCTTTTCAAGAACATCTGGGCTCTAATGATGCTCTTTGCTACTTTTGTTTTAGGGGCACTATTGTCACCTCAGGTCAATTCTGTTGCTGACTGGATTAGAAATTTTTTAAGTTAGATTCATTAGCAAATGTAGAAGACGCACATAACAAGGCTTAAGTCGGTTGCTCCGCTCCCTGGGTCAATAACGCAACGCGCCTTTGGCATTTTCGCATTGCGTTATTGCCCCTTAGCTTATCGTTATGCACCATTTTCTAACATCGGAGTGTTGTATTATGAAGTTCGTTTTCTCTCTTTGCCTATTGGTAACGTCACAGGTTTTAGCTACTACATGGGCTGAATCCACGGTTCCGGATCCTATTGCACCTGATAGCACTTGCTCCGTTATGGAACCTGCTAGTTACGGTAGTTATATATATCATTGGCCTTCTAAATATGATCAGGTGTTCTGGCCTCTCACTGACTCAAACGGGATTTGGTTCTGTAAAGAATCGGGCTTCATAGCATTCATCGGAGACTTCGAGGGGTTAAGTGAAGAAGAAGTGGCGAGAATTAGCTCTTACCTCAAAACAGCAAAGCCTAATACTTCAGATCAATTATCTAGGTTGGAACATCTTGAAAAGATCTACTCGCTTCGAGATAAAGACGAAATCTTCAAAAACAAATTAAAACGAGTTCTTGCCTACCTTTATGAAGTTGAAGGAAAACTTGATTTAGCAAACCGCTATCGTTCAGAGATTTTGCAACAAATAAACAAGCTTCTTGAGTCGCCAAACCTACCTGAGTATCAGACTCTGGAATACTTATATCTATCAGTCAACTATGAACTTCAGCTAGGCAATGAAGAAAGAAGTTCTAGCCGACTCATTCAACTGAAGAGTGCTATCGAAAATATTAATGATGCAGAATTAAAAGGTTATGGTGATTATTTGTCTGCGCTAATCAATGAACTTCCCGGTATGAGGCCTGGCGGGAAACTGATGCCGGAATAGGTTCATTCGGCATGTGCTGGCAGCGTTAAGTTTTAGGAGGTTATATGAAGTATTTCGTATTAATCTTTGCTTCCATTTTCAGTTGCCTGGTTTACGCTGGTAATTGTACGGGTGAAATTGAAAAAGCAACGTCAGAAATGACTTTTGAAGAACTCATTGAGCTTGTTGAGAAAGAAGGCGGAAGTTACAACACCGTTACACAGGCACTGAAGTCTATTGGAAGCATAGTCGATTTTAGGAAAGATAATCAGTTCTATCTCACAAACATCCAGTTCAACCGAATAACCGCATATTTCCATGGTGGTGTTTTAGAGGGTGAATATATCGGCACATACTTTAGTGGCACATCAGGACTGGGTTCACCTTTTGGTTTGTTTATCGGTTTCGACAACAAAAGTTGTAAGCTAAGGTCGGTATCCTATGACGTGCCATTGTAATATACCGCAGATTGCGACTCCGGTACGGCAAGCATACCGGAGTCGAAGTCAGACTTGACCTGCAATTACTATATATTTGATTTCTTGTTTGCCGCTGTTCGATCTTTAGCAAGCTCAATGACCGCATGTCCCAGTTGTACCAGGGTGCCAAAGTTTGGCGTGGTTTCAGGCTTTAAAGAACGGTAAGCGCTGGTGCGACTTTTTATGCCGGCCTTAGCAATAACCTGTCCATGACCAAACTGCTCTACATAAGCGCGAATAGCGGCTTGCAGGATATCGGGACGCCCCTCCATCATTGACTCCCAGGAAGCTTGCTTGATTACAGTTTCCATCTCCTGAACGTCAAAACTTAACTCTGTCGGCTTATAAGAGCCCTGCGTAATATCACGCAATGTCGCAGCTGACAGTTCATTACCACTCCAATTTAAAGCGCCGTCACTGGTCAATGAAAAGCGTTTAAAGTCTTTAACTTCGGAGAATGGCAACTTTTTAAAGTATACCGACAAGTCGGCATGCCCCTGGTAACCGTCATTGAAGGTCAGCTCTAATGTGTGGTCTGAGACAAAATCAACATCTATGACTTTCAACATACATCACCTAACTTCCCAGGATTTTCACCGTTCACCGCTTTATTCCACATCACCAGCAACTGTTCACGATGTTCGTAAATGTGGTTCTCAGCTCGTTTTCGTTGTTTATTGGGTAGGTTTATAGTGCTGTATAAAGAGTAGCACTGTATCCGCAAAGAGACAAGCGCCATCAATATCTAAACGCATGGCATACCGCAAGACAGGAACCACATCAACTAAAGGTGCATATTCCACCATCCCAGATCGCGACTCCGGTACGATAAGCATACCGGAGTCGGAGTCAGGTGTAATCTTCGGTGGTGAGTTTAGGGCTCAAAGCCGTCTTTCTATGCAAAATAACAGCCGCCACATCAACTAAAAGTGCCTACCCCACTATCACAGATCGCGACTCCGGTACGGCAAGCATACCGGAGTCGAAGTCAGGCTTCAGATGGCAACTACGGTATGCATGCGCTTCTCAGTCGGATCTCGGTTGTGGTTAACTTGGGAGATGTTCTGCCTCTAAGACTGGCTACTGCTTAATTACCAGCTTTTGCGCCGCTATCAACTGCCGAAACCGCTCAGAGGTGGTGGCCCAGTCCACCACATCGACTTTCCAAGGCAGGTCTGACTCACTAAAAGCTTCCGCCAGTTCGGCGAGTTGTGTCAGTGGCAGTGGCTGCTCATTGATAATAACCAGATCTAAATCGGAATAGGGCTTGGGATTACCCTGAACCCGCGAGCCAAAAGCCCAAACCTCATAGTTTGGGAGTAAGAGTTGTAAAATCGTGCTGACTTGCCGCCATTCTTGCTCACTGATCAGCAAACTTTCAGGCTTAAGCATTGGCTAACCGCTTAGTTAATTCAACAGCCAAAAACTGTACTTCACTGAGAAAGGCAGGGATACCGGCAACCACTTGCAGGGCAATTTCTTCGTCGTAGGTATGGCTGGTTTTACTGCGCATATCACGATAACTGCGCCAGGCTGGCCAGTCACCCTGTAATAACCCCTGCTCATTAGCACTGCGGATCAAATCAGCAAAAGGCATTTGATCGAACACTTCAGGTGAGGGCGAACTATGCTCAAGATAGCGCTTCAGCATTTTATGACTGATTTCATAGGTAAACTCGAAGCGCTGCACCAGGCCATCACGGATCTGAATATCGCTGATATCCAGTTGATAGCGCTGCCAACCCTCTTGCAAACGAGCAATAGCTTTTAGTAAAGGGCTAATATCTAAAGACATAAGTAAACCCAAACCCATAAAAAATTACGCCTAGCATAGCCCAGGGACCCGCTCAGTGCCAGCGAGTCAGCAACGCTAAGCCAAGGCACTTACTTCACAGCAATACTGCCATGTTTGCTTTGGGAATAGAGGGTATAGGGTAAGGCCACGGTATCGGCGACTAGCGAGAAACTGCCATCGATAATAAAGAACGGCACATTATTGAAAGTATTGCCCAGGTTTTCATGCCGGCTTGGCTCGCCGTTTAATTTGCACAGGTTGTAGGCAAAACCACTGTAAATGCGCGGAATTTCCTTGCAATAGCTTTTCTTGCCATGATGCTCAATGCTGACCTGAGTGGTACTGGGCGGTAAGGTTTTTACCGTTGCACAAGCGCTGAGGCTTAGTAGTATCAGCAATAAAAGCGGGTTTTTCATCATTTCATCCTTGTATGTAACTCATTGCTATTAGTCGGCAGCAAAAAACCAGACCTGACTAATCAGGCCTGCCTGGACCTCATAGACCACTGCCACTTCGTAAGGTTCGTCCCGTAGCCCGGCCACCCGTTCATGATCGATGACTTTATTGCCAACGACCTGCCGGCTTAGTACTGCCGCCTGTAATTTTGGCAGGGTAAAACGCTCGGTAGCATAGAAGTGAGCCAGCGCCTCGCGCCCCTGCAAACTGGGTGCACTGGCCGGCATGCGGTAAATACGCACATCCGGCGCATAACAGGCTATAAACTCGGCCAGATTATGCTGATTGTAAGCGGCGAGTTGCCGCGCCACCGGCTCAACGACTGACATAGAGCACCAATATCGCCAGCGCGCTAAGTAACAACACGCTAAAGGTCAGCGCCATGCCGATAACCCGGAATTTAAGCGGCTCAGGTTCCTGACTCACACCATAAGCATGGCTTAAGCGACCGAGCAGTAATAATGCGCCCAGCAGATGCAACCAAAGCCCGGCCAAACCGCTATATTCGGCCAGAAATAACAGCAACAGCGCAAAGGGCGTGTACTCGGCAAAATTGGCCTGTACCCGCATCGCCCGTTGCAGTGCGCTATGGCCTCCCGAGCCTAATGCCACCTGTAAGCGACGGCGCTGCCGGATCACCGCCACACTTAATACCACAAACAGCACCGCCAGTAAGGCGGCATAGACTGCTGTAATCATAATTTCGCGACTCCTGAAAGGCAGAGGATTTCAGTTTAGAATTCCGCTGCGAGTTATTGTTTAAATTTAACGGGTTGTTACCGACGCTACTCTTTAGCGAGATTTTTGCCCTTGATGCGCTTCTTGCGCCTTAAGGATCTGCTGCAAATTGATTTCAATCCAGTCTGTCATAGCTTCGACCTGACGGCTGATCCCCTCTCCCAGCACCGTAAGTGAATACTCTACATGCGGCGGTATTACCGGATAAGCAATTCGACTGACAAAGCCATCTTGCTCCAACTGTTGTAGGGTTTGCGTCAACATTTTCTCACTAACCCCACCAATCTTGCGCCGCAGCTCGCTAAATCGCTGAGTACCATCCAGTAATGCCAGTAACACTAACACACCCCATTGACTGGTGACATGCTTCAGAATCTGGCGCGAAGGGCACTCAGCCGCTAATACTTCACCGCGCAGCATTTCGACAAGTTTACCTTTGGGCGCTTCGGTCATCAAACTTACCTTTTTGTACGTACTTACTAAAAGTAAGCTTAACTGATAGGCTGCTCTTACTCAAGCAAACCACTACAGGAAATTACTATGATTGTTATTACTGGCGCCAGCGGTCAATTAGGTCGTCTTGTCATCGCATCCTTGTTAACAAAGGTGTCTGCATCAGAGCTTGTTGCTGTGGTGCGTAACCCGGAAAAGGCCAGCGATATTGCAGCCTTGGGGGTGCAGGTACGACAAGCTGATTATAACCAGGCCGACGACTGGCACCGCGCCTTGCAGGGTGCGTCTAAGGTGTTACTGATTTCATCAAATGAACTTGGTCAGCGGACTGAACAACATCGGAATGTTATTAATGCCGCCAAAAACGCGGGTGTGGCTTTACTGGCCTATACCAGCATACTGCACGCTGACACCTCGGTATTAGAACTTGCGGCGGAACATCGCGCCACGGAAGCGGATATTCGCACTTCAGGTGTGCCTTTTGTTATGTTGCGCAACGGCTGGTATACCGAAAATTACACTCTGGGGATCGCCACCGCACTGGTGCTGGGAGCAGTTTACGGTTGTGCCGGTGATGGCCTTATTGCCTCAGCTGCCCGAGCCGACTACGCCGAGGCCGCGGCAGTAGTGCTAACCAGCGATAATCAGGCTGGTAAAACTTATGAATTGGCCGGTGATACAGCATACACACTCAGCGAGTTTGCTGCGGAAATCAGCCTGCAAAGTGGCAAAGCCATTGGCTATATCAATCTTGCGGAGTCTGATTACAAACAGGCATTACTCAATGCCGGCTTGCCCGAGCCGCTGGCACAGCTACTTGCTGATTCCGATAGCGGTGCCGCTAAGGGCGCATTGTTTGACACCAGCAGGCAACTTAGCCGCCTTATCGGCAGACCGACCGCTTCATTAGCAACAGCGGTTAAGGTGCAGTTACCCAACGCTAAGTAGCATCAGGGGCAGATCGCAATCTGCCCTGCATTTAGCGAATCAGTCAGATTACGCACTTAGCTCCATTAACACGGCAGCGCAGAGTGCGGTAATCATCATTTCGCGACTCCCGCAAAGTAGAGGTTATTCAGCATAGAACTCTGCTGCCAGTTGTTGTTTAAATTCGGCGCTTTGTTGCTGACAATAGGCAAAGGTTTGCTCCAGAATGGCGGTTTCCAGCTGGCCTTGCTGTTTTGAATTAAAGGCATGTACGATGATTTGCTCAATCGCCGGCTTATGCTCATCCCCTATAATCGCAATCTTAAGGTTATTCAGCGTGAAAGGTTGGCCATCCAAGTTAGCAAAGCTTTGCACCACTGTAGTTGTCATATCACCACAGGCGGTAAGTTGTGTTGGAGTATTGCCTTCCTCTTCGAAAAACGAATACTCGCGATTCAGCTCTGCTGCACTAAAGCTGGCACAGCGCTGACTTACCTGCGCCATAACGGCAGTTTCGCTGACACCTTGTTGCCATAAGCCAAAAGCCTGCTCCGCCATTTGATACAGGGTGCTGCCCGGCAATAAGCCCAGATTATTGGCCGTCAGGTTAAACGGATAACCCATTTGATACCACACAGAAGTACCGTGCACTGCCGCCGGCACCTGTAATTGACATTGTAACTCTGCCGAAACAGCCTGCACCTTACTCACTGAAAAAAATAGCCCGGCACTTAACAAGGCCAGTACCACAGCTTTACTCATAGCGCGCCCCTGAATGTTGATAAGCTGTTAACCACTATACAACAGCTAATAAGCATTGCAAGATACTAGCGCTCATCCAAACTGACGCTGGCGAGTACCGTCGCCGGCTGGGTTAGCGGTAAGGCTAAAATGGCACCGGCTGCCGATTGTGGGAAAATACCGGTCAGCGCAGTAAAGTTGACCTGATGGCTGACCAGTACCAGCGGCATCTCGCTGGCCTTGGCAAAGTAGTCCAGCAGGGCCTGAGTTTGCTGTTGGCCATCACCGCGCCCGGCAAAAAATGAATTCAGCGCCGGCAGCGGTTGCACCGGCGCTATCGCCATCAACTGCGCCGTTTCCAGGCAGCGGCACCACTGGCTGCTATAAAGCCGGATATCACCACTGTACTGCTGGCGTAATTTTTGCCCCCAGGCTTTAGCCTGCTGCCGCCCCTGTTGATTCAGATTGCGCTGTGTCTGACAGTCCTGTAACTGAAAACCGGCCGGATCACCGGTACCCGGCGCCAGGGCATGCCGTAGCATCAGTACCGCCTTGCCCTCACGCCAGGCCTGCCAGGCCGCATCATCGGCCATAGCAGCGGTCGAGAGCAGCAATAACCAGCAACAGAATAATGATCGCATCGCAAAATCCCGCTATAAATTATTTAGCTGGTACGACAAAGTTCGGGGGAGAGATTGCTGACATGCGACGAAAAGTATGGCTAAGTTTGCTGGGCGCTATCCTGGTGCTCGCTTATTACTTCTGGCCCAGCAGCCGCTATCCGGCACACTTTATCGAGCCGCACCCGGTACTGGCGGCGCCGCCGCACTCGTCGGGCGAGCTACTGCAGGTCAGCGATTTTATTGCCACTACCCCACGTCCGGCCGATCCCTATCCTTATCCGATCGCGCTCGGTGCCGTTGGCCCGGTAACGCCACTGTATTCCGGCAGCCTGCAGTATCCGTTTTATTGCGGCTTTTCGCAGCAGGGGCTGGAGCCACCACAAGTTGATAATCAGCAGGGCTATGGTATTGCCGTGGTGCAGGATAAGCAGCAGCTGGGTTACAGCCAGGATTGCCTGCACCCCAGCCGTTTGCTCTGGTATCGGCTTACGGCTGATAATCAGGTGCTGCCTTATCAGGGCGAACCTTTAGGCGACGATGAGCAGCTGATCCGGGTCGAGTTAGGTACCCTGCTGCGCTTTTTTTACTTTGTGGTGATGCCGGTTAATGCCGCTGAATACGGGGGGCGCGACAGTGCAGAGCGTTGGAATCAGCAGCTGATTTATCAGTTTCATGGCGGTGTAGGTATCGGTTTTCGGCAAGGTAGCATTAATCTGGAGCGGATGATTGCCAATCGCGCCGCCCAACTGCGGCAGGGTTATGCGGTACTAAGCAGCAGCGCCAACCGTACCAGCCACACCTATCATTTTTTGCGCGCCGAAGAGGTGGCGGTCAGGCTGAAACGCCATTTTGAAAGTTTGTATGGCAAACCGCGGTTTACCATTGGCATCGGTGGCTCTGGTGGCGGCATTGCACAATATTTACTGGCACAGAACGCGCCCGGCTTGCTCGACGCCGCTATTGCGCAATACAGCTATCCGGATATGCTGAGCCAGGTCGTCTATGCCCTCGACTGCGACCTGCTGCATAACTATTACTACTTTACCGCCAGTGATAAGGCAAGCTGGCAAAGTATGGCGCAGCGCCAGCTGGTAGAAGGGCTTAGTACCAGTGAACAGCAAAGCGTAAGGTTTCGCTGGCAAATCAGCGCTGCACAGCTACTGGCCGGACAATGGCCCACCCCGGCACGAGGCGCCAGCCAATGTATTAACGCCTGGTTTGGTTTATCTTCGATGGTGCATAACCCGCATCAGGGCCGCTTAAAACCCTTTACCAGCCCCGAGTTGCGGCAACAAACCCATTGGAGTTACTGGCAGGATCTGGTCGAAATTTATGGCCGGGATCAGCACGGTTTCGCGCACAGCCTGTGGGATAATAGCGGCGTGCAGTATGGTTTGCTGCCGCTGCGTAACGGCCAACTGAGTGCCCGGCAATTTCTGGAGCTTAATGCCCGTATCGGTAGCTGGCTGCCTGCCACGTATAAACAACCTGAGGCAGTACGCTTTATCCGCCAGCTGGATCTGCCGCTTTGGCTTAGCAGCTTTGGCCGGCATAATATTAGCTCGCCTGAATCTAACGCGACAGATTTTAAGGTAGCGCCCCGCTATCGTGCCGATACCGCCGCCATTAACCGCGCTTATCGCTATGGCCAGCTGTTTCTCGGTAAGGCACAGCTCCCAATTATCGATTTACGTCACTATCTGGATCCGGTACTGGATATGCATCATCTGGAACCGTCCTTTATGGCCAGACAACGCCTGGCGATGCAGGGGAATGACGATTGGCAGCGGATCTGGGTCAGCCACCCGGACTATACGCCGGTGGCCGCAGCTTTTGCCGCCTTAGAGCAGTGGCTGCAACAAGGTATTGCGCCGGACAGTGCCAGTGACCGCTGCTTTGCTGCCGATGGCAGCCTGATTGCCGCAGGTGCGGCGGTATGGCAGCCCAATGGCAGCTGTTCCAGGCACTATCCGCCGCTCAGTAATAGTCGACGCCAGGCCGGGGCACCGACACATGGCTTACTACTGCAATGCCGGTTAATACCGGTTGCCGACTTTATTGCCGCCGGGCACTATCACCCGGTTGATATGACGCCATATTTATCGGAATTACAGCAAATTTTTCCAGATGGCGTATGTGATTACCAGCAAGGCGACAACGGCTGGCCGGCGGATTGGCCGACACTGGCAGAATAAATTTTCAACATTAATTGGCAGTTCAGGTCAGATGTACCACACTGATAACTAAGCTTTATTGCACAAGGACGTTCAATGCAAAGACGCACCGCTGCTGTTACAACTGTCTCACTGTTCTTACTGCTGTTACTCGGCCTGTATCAACTGGCGTCATCACGGCAGTATCAGCTGTTTGGCGAGCTGATCGCCCGGGTAGAAACAGAACAACCGTTAATTGCCCTCACCTTTGACGATGGCCCCTCACAGCGTTATACCGCTGAGGTGGTTGAACTGCTGGCACGCTATCAGGTGCCGGCCACGTTTTTTGTCACCGGCCATGAACTCGCGCGCCATCCGGAGCAAGGCCGCTTGCTGGTGCAGGCCGGGCATCAGTTAGGCAATCATAGCTACACCCATAAGCGTATGTTACTGGTATCACCGGCTACCGTGGCGTCAGAAGTGGAGCGCACCGATCAGCAAATCCGGCAGGCTGGTTTTACCGGCGAGATCCTGTTTCGGCCACCTTACGGCAAAAAACTGTTTACCCTGCCCTGGTATCTTAGCCAGCAACAACGCAAAACCATAATGTGGGATTTAGAGCCAGAGTCCGAGCCAAAGCTGGCAGCGGATCCCCAAGCGCTGGCGGCGGCGGTGATTGCCGAAGCCCGCCCCGGTAGTATTATCCTTTTGCATGTAATGTATCAAAGCCGGCAAAGTTCGCGCGAGGCATTGCCACTCATTATCGAGGGGCTGCAGGCGAAAGGTTATCGCTTTGTTACTGTCAGTGAGCTATTGCAAAGCCGCAATCTGCAATAACCGCCACGGTTAACCCATAAGTTATAGTGACTAGGCAAAGCCATAAAGTCGCGTTAAACTCGATTTACTAATGTTTTCGTAGGGATGCGGCTATGCCGTCAGTTGGACGCATCAGTTCTCAGCTCGGTTTACAACTGGCGCTGATGCTAGCTTGGGTACTGCTTTATCAGAGTGCGGAGTTGCTGGAGTACAGCCCCCATGCCAGCTTATGGTATCCGCCGGCTGCGTTGAGTTTTGCCGCCTTAACCCTATTTGGTTTAAGAGCCTTCCCGGCTTTGTTACTGGTTTGCTTCCTGATGAGCGTCTGGCATTTTCAGCGCTATCATCCTGCCGAGCAGATCCCTTACGCTGCAGCTATCTTGCCAGCGATGGCGCATGGCATGAGCTACCTGCTGGGCGCCCTATTGTTGCGCATCCTGATCCAAAGTGGCCGGGTTAATTACTCCGGCACCCTGGTTGCTTATTTGATCCTGGCGGCGATTGCCGCCTTGCTTGCCGCTTACAGTGGTGCCTGGTCTTTACAGCTGGCCGGTGTCATTGAACAGAGTGAGCGCCTGGCGATCTGGCTGGGTTGGTGGATTGGCGATCTGGTGGCTATTTTGTCACTGAGCCCGTTTCTCGTACTGCTACTTGATCGCTTTACCGGTAAAACTATTGCTGCACAGGCGCCTTGGTTGCTGCAACATGGTCATGGCCCCCGACACAGCTTCCTGCTAAAACTCGTCCTGTGTCTGTTGCTACTCACCTTTAGCATGTTGCTGGCCCATCAGGTTCGGGCGCAGGAAATTACCTTTCTGATCCTGTTCTTAAGTTTACCGGCGATGTGGCTGGTTTATACCGAATCAATTTGGCGCAGCTTTAGCGGCCTGGCGGTGATCAGTCTGGCGATTGTGTTACTGACAGCCTTACTGGAGCTGGACAGTTATGCCGCCATTTATCAATTTACCATTGCGATGATCGCGGTTGCCATGTTGTATGGCACTGCAGTACCCTTGTTGCAGAATACCAATCAACAGTTACAACGCAGCCTGCATACCGATCCGCTAACCGGCGTACTAAGTCGGCAAGGTTTTATCGAGCAGGCCAATTTACTGTTAGGCCGGGCCGGGCGTCGCAAAGATAAAGTTTGTTTAGCGGTGCTGGATCTGGACCATTTTAAACAGGTGAATGATTTACTGGGGCACCAGATCGGTGATGAAGTGCTACAGCAGGTATGCCAAACCTTACAGCGCCAGTTGCGACAGCAGGATCTGCTGGGGCGTTTCGGCGGGGATGAGCTAATGCTATTGTTACCCGATACCGATACCCGCGAAGCCAGCAAAATCTGTGAACGTTTGCGCCTTAGTATCGAACAGTTGCATATCGCAGCCGCCGGACAACAGGTTACTGCCAGCTTCGGTATCTGTGAACAGCAAAGCGATGAAAGCTTTAACCAATTGTTCGCCCGGGCTGACAAAACCTTAATGCAGGCAAAGCAACGTGGCCGCAACCGCATTGAAACCATTTTGGCGGATCAGTCCGCTACTGATTAAAGGAAATCCCGCTATGTCCTATGCAAAAACCTACCCACTCTGGCTTGCTGCCCTGGTGTTAAGCGGCTGTAGTAGTCTGGATCAGGCCGGCTGCATCAATGCGGACTGGCGCACCCTGGGTTTTGAAGATGGCATTAAAGGCCGCAACGAAAGTCAGATCCGGCAATACCGGCAAGACTGTGCCAAACATGGCATCACGCCGGATCTGGATGCCTACCGCGCCGGACATTTTGAGGGTTCAGCACAGTTTTGTACCGCCAAAAATGGCTTTGCCCAGGGCAGTGGCAATCACAGTTATCAGAACAGTTGTCCGGCCGAATTTGCCAGTGCCTTTATGGCCGGTTATCGCGATGGTCAGACCCTCTATCAGGCCAGAAGCCAGTTAGATGGCGCGCGCAGCGAATTACGCAAAGTGCAGCAGGAACTGCAACAACTGGAAAAAACCATTAGCCAGTTAAATGAGCAGTTGGTTGCCGATGGCCTGAGCCGTGAGCAACGGATTAAGATCCGCGATGAGTTAGCCAAACTAAATGAAAGCCTGGGACAGGCCAATCTGGTGAGAGATGAGCTGGCGGCGGCTATCATCGTCTATCAGAACGAATTTAGCCGCCTGCAGCAACACTTTAGCTACTAGGACCTTTTGAAAATCTAGTACTCACGCACCACCCGGGCAGCCAGACTGGCATTTTCCAGCTTTAGCTGTACCGGCTGACGCAGGATAATTTTCCCTTCCACACGCGAGTCGGCACTGATGGTCAGAGTCGGCTGGTTGCTGTCATCTTTACCAAACCAACCGCTTTGACGTTTGCGCTCAGCATAGATCAGGTCGCCCTTTACCACTGTCCCTGCCAGCAAACTGATATTACCGTTTACGGTTTGCAGCTTGCCACCGACTTCGCTGCCACTGAGGCGGATACTGCCATTGACCGTACTGATATCGGCTTTAATGGTCGAGCCAGCCGCCGTTTCAATACTGCCGTTCACTGTGCTTAAACCGCGTTGTACCGTTAAATTTTGCGCCGCTTTAATACTGCCATTCACCGTTTCAGCACTGTCAATCTGTACCTGCTCCGCCAGACGGATGCTACCATTAACGGTGGAGACTTTGCCCGCCCGGCTTTGTTCATTCAGGCTGATACTGCCATTTACCCGCGAAATATCACCTTGCTGCGCCGTGCCCTGATAACTACTGTTGGTTTTTTCCGCGGCGTCGACCACGACAATGCAGCCACTTAACAGACCACTTAACACTAATACCGGCACTAACCATAGTTTTTTATTTTTTACGTTATGCATTTTATTATTCGCCTCTGTTTTAAGCTTGTTGATTGCTATCAACCGGTTAATGCAAATTTATGGCCAAAATTTATTGCAAATAAAAACAGATACTTATACTGCACTAATTCAGCAGGCTGCCAGGTCAAAACCACTATTTAGTAAAAATCACCAAGTTTTAGCCAGCTTATAACCACTCCAGCCGCCGCTCTGGCCAATACATCACGGCACTGCGGCTTTGCAGCAGCGGCAATAATGCCGGTTCCTGTTCGGCAATCACGGTTCTAGCGAACTGACAAAAAAACGCAGCCTTTAACTCAGCGCGGCGCCGGTCAATACCGGCCTGTTGATAAGGTACCGAGGCCAGCAGTAAGACGCCGTCTGCCGGGATACGCTGCTGCTTGATATTATTGAGGATGATCGCGGCGGCCTTTTTCACCGGCTGCGACAGGTCCGGGCTAAAGGGGCCGATAATGAGGGCAATATTAGGCACATGCAAAAAATCAAAGCCACGCCCCAGACAGAGCATCCACTCCCGATGTTCAATATCCAGCTGCCGCCGTTGTTGCCGCTGCAAGGCGCTGTGCCGCAAATTACCGAGCAGCAGAGGCAGCAAATCGCGCTGCATCGCCGCTGGCAATAACGGGCAGAGTTGTTGCAACAAAGCCGGTAACTGCGGACTCAGATCCGGACTGTACTGGCTTAAATCCAGCATCCGGCCAGTACTGCCATGCAATACCAGCGCGTCGCTGTCGGTTTCAAAACCAACCACCAGCGCATAACACTGCTCACTGGCGGCAAAAATGCTCTGTAGCTGGTCGCGGATCTGCAGCGCCTGCGCCAGTGCGGCATCACGATCATGTTGAAAGCCGGCACAGCCGCGCTCTCTGGCACCGGCTGAGAAATGATAGCTAATCAGTACCAGCACCGGTCGGCCTTGCGCCAGCGCCTGATTGATATCATCGCACAACAAATCGCCCAGATACGGCCAGCCGAGGTTAAAAATGCCACCCAAATTGCGGTAGGGCTGAATAATCCCCAGCGGCGTTTGGGTAGCATGCGGCAGATGGATCCGGCCATCCATGCATTTTAGCGCAATAATTTTGGTTGGATGCTGCGCCAGATAAGCCTCGCGGGCAGCGGTGCCGGCAATAAAGGCCGCACTATGCCGGCTGGCTAACTGCTCCAGCCAGCTTAGCCGGTCTGTAAAGGGTTGTTGATGCAGCTCTGGGGTAGCGTCTGACATAGGGCATCCGTTAAGTTAAGCTGCATTAACCATAACAGAAAAATTGCAGGGCTTGTTGGCGCTTGCTGCTGCAACTTTAGTCGAGGTACTGCGTTTGTCACTACCCGTTTTGGCTAACTGGGCAATAGTAAAATTTTATGGCAGGCTAAGGCATATTGATGTTTGCGGATTCAGCTTAAAAAAGGAACGGTGTAATGCGCTGTGGTTTGTTGTTAGGAGCAGTATTGGGTTTAGCGGCCTGCGGTAAGCCCGCCCCCGAGCCGGAGCTAGCGGCACGTTTCACACCGGAACAGCAGCAATTGCTGCAGCAGGGCAGCCTGCGTGCCCGCAGTTGCGCCGCGTGCCATGGCGCTAATGGTATCTCGCGCCAGGCGTTATACCCCAGTCTGGCTGGCTTACCAGAGGCACAGCTGGCTGAGGCATTGCAGCAATATCGCGATGGCAGTCGCAAACATGCATTAATGAGCCCACAGGCGCGCGGCCTGACCGATGACGATATTGCGCTGATCGCCGCCTATTATGCGCTGCTGCCCGGCCCTAGTCAGCCATAAACAGCGCCAGCAGATCCTCGGCATTCCCCTGCCACAGCTGGCCCTTGCCACTGCTCAGCAGTTGATCGGCCAGTCCCTGCTTGTATTGCTGCAGTTGTTGGACTTTTTCTTCTACCGTATTGCGGGCAATCAGTTTGTACACAAAGACCGCTTTATCCTGGCCGATGCGGTGGGCGCGGTCGGTGGCCTGATTTTCTGCCGCCGGGTTCCACCAGGGATCATAATGGATCACCGTGTCAGCAGCCGTCAGGTTCAGGCCGGTACCACCGGCTTTTAAACTGATTAAAAAGACTTCTGTTTCACCCTGTTGAAAGGCATCAATTTGTTGCTGCCGGTTTTTGGTCTGGCCGGTTAACTTACTGTAACTGATGCCGAGAAATTGCAGCTCTTGCTCAATCAGGTGCAGCATGCTGGCAAACTGGCTGAATAACAGTACCCGCCGGCCTTCTTCAATCATTTCCGGCAGGTTCTCCCGCAACCAACTGAGCTTGGCGTTATGCCGCACCAGCTGCGCCTGCTCGATCGGTACCAGACGGGCATCACAGCAGGCCTGACGCAGTTTCAGCAAGGCATCCAGAAATTCGATCTGGCTGGCGGCAACGCCTTTACGCAGAAACAGCTCCCGTACCTTGGTTTCCATAATCAAGCGGATACTTTCATACAGGTTGCGCTGATCGGCTTCCAGCTCCAGCAGCTGGACAATTTCGGTCTTCTCGGGCAACTCCGCGGCTACCTGACGTTTGGTGCGGCGCAGCATAAAAGGAGCCACTTTTTGTTTTAATGCCTGTGCCCGCTCGGTATCGGCATGTTTCTCAATCGGTTTGCGATATACCTGGGTAAAGTGGGCTTCGGTGCCAAGTAGCCCCGGCAATACAAAGTCAAACAGTGACTTTAATTCTCCCAGATGATTTTCCAGCGGCGTGCCCGACAAGGCCAGGCTAAAGTCGCGTTTTAACGCCCGCACGCTCTGCGCGGCCTGACTGCCGGCATTTTTAATATGCTGGGCTTCATCCAGCACCACCACACTAAAAGCGTGCTGCCGGTACAGCGGCAGATCCCGCACCAGTAGCGGATAGCTGGTCACCAGCACATCGAACTCTGCCAGTTGCTCAAACAAAGGCCGGCGTTTGGCACCGTAAATTTGCAGTACCCGCAGCGCTGGGGTAAAACGCGCAGCTTCATTCTGCCAGTTGCCAAGTAATGAGGTCGGGCAAACAATCAGCGCCGGCTGGGTTAAACGCCCCTGCTGCTTTTCGTGCAACAAGAAACTTAAGGTTTGCAGGGTTTTACCCAGGCCCATATCATCGGCCAGAATGCCGCCCAGGCCAAAGTGGCGTAAAAACACCAGCCAGTTTAAACCCTGCTGCTGATAGCTGCGCAGTGTCGCCTGCAAACCTGTTGGCAGCGGCACTTCACTGATACCCTGAAAATTGTGTAACTGCTCGTTCAGACGCTGCAGGCGGTTGGCATTCAGATACTGAATTTCCGCCGCGCCGGGTGGCGGCAGGATCGCGGCTTTATAGTCTGGTAACTCCAGCGTTAGCGGCGATTTCTGTAGGTTCAGCAGCTCAACGATGGTATCAATCAGCGGCTGAATTAACGCCATCGGGATCGCCAGTTTGCCCTGCGGCAGACTCAGCCAGATGGTTTCACCGGCGGTGGGCAGGCCATAATGCCGCAGATACTGACTAATTAACGGTAATAACGGCACCTGCTGACCACTGACATCGACCTGGATCGCCAGCTCAAAACCGCTTTGTTTACCGTCACTGACCTGTAAATAGGGCTTGGCATCCAGAATTTGCAGATTAAAGTCACTGTCCTGCTCAATGCGCCAGCCTTGCTGCCGCAGTTCGGGCAAGGCTTCCAGCAGCGGTTGCCATAGCTCTGGATTATCCGGCCCTTCCCCTATTGAGAAGGCGCTTAGCGTATTCGCCGGTGCCGGCAGTTCACAATTGACCAGCCCCAGTGCCAGCAATTGCTCTAAAGCGGCCACTTCCACGCCACGCTGGCGTAGCACAAAGATACTCTGCGCCGCCGTTACGATCTCGGTTTGCCGCTGCTGTAAATTCAGCGGCAGCCGGTGGGCACCATAATCAAAGGCCAGAATAGCGACGGGTCTGGCCGGCATTTTCGGTTGTTGCCCCCGCATTTGCAGTGCCAACACCGGTACCGGTGCCACATCCAGCTGACTGGCGGCTGCGCCCTCCGGCAGCGGTAAGGTGACTGCCGGGAATAGTTTTTGCAGCTGGCCCAGCCGCTGGGTTAGCTGTGCCGGCGGGATCAGTGGCATCTTACTCAGTAGCTTTAACTCGCGCCCCGTTAATGCCGTATCCAGCGGGCCCAGTTCATAATGATCGGTATTGATAAAACAGGGGGGTTCAGTAAAGATTGGCTGGTTCGCCTCGTCTTCTGCGATCTGACACTGCAGCCGTTGTCCACCACTGCTGGCCTGCCAGCTCAGTTGCAGCGGTCGCGCCTCCTGCCAGCTTAAGGGTTGCCGGGCCTCGCCAAAATAGCAGCGGCCGGTTGCCAGAAACGCCTGTAACAACTCATAACCCCAGCGGCCCTCAAGCAAATGCTGATCCTGTTGATTGTGGGAGCGGAATAATGTCAGTAAGCGGTAGTCTTCTTCGGCCAGCCAGCTTGGCGGCTGTGGCGCGACCAGATCGTACTTACCCAAAGGCTGGCCTTTACTGTAGCCGCCTTTTTTCAGCACCTTGACCCGTCGCGGATAGAGCTGCAAACCACTTTGGCTATAACTCAGTAAATACAGGATACTCTCTTCGCTGCTGGCAGCATCAGGTTCACGTACTCTGGCCACTTCAGCAAACCAGTTATCCAGCTGCAACAACGGCATTTGTTTGATCCGCAGTTGCTGCTGCGCATAATCGCGCTTTAAGCGCAGCAGCACGGCCAGCACATGCTTACAGCGGCCGCCGACCGGGCAACTGCAGCTATCTTCTAACTGCCAATGCCCTTGTTGTTCACGCAGACTGATTTTTTGCCGGTAAGGGGCAAAACCGGCGCCCCACACCTGGGCGCTGATTTGACTCAGATCGTCGTTGTATTCCAGTTTCAGCACTTTACCGGCCTGCAGATAAGCGCGGGCACGATGGACCGTCGCCGGATCAAACCACTGCAGCAGTTTGGCATCCGACAATGGAAAATTGGTATCAACAGGATCTTGCTCAGACACGTTTTTCTCGGCGTAACACAACAGGCAAAAGACCTATGCTACCGTAAAGGCAGCACAGACCAAAGCCTAAATAACCAGAAATCAGAAAAAGTAGGTCAGTTGCAGCGCAAGATAATCATCACGACGCAACCAGAACAGCGCATCTTGCGGGTTATTACTCTGAAATAGCCAACCGTTCAGGCTTAACCGCAGGCTGTCAGTCAGGCGCAGGGCGCCCTCCAGCTTGATGCTGCGGCTTTGTCGCTGATCCAGATCCTGCAGCACACCAAATAAAAACTCGGTGCCGGCAATATCATTCAGCGCCAGCCGCCAACCGAAGAACAGATCATTCTGCCCCGGCAGGGTCGCGGCCTTGCCGCGGCTATCGTACTGATATTCGGCAATCCAGCCCAGATCCCAGCTTTGCCCAAAGACGCCGACCCGGGTGTATTCAAAACCACCGGTGGCGGCAACATAGTCAAAAGGCCCACTACGGCGGTAAATCGACTCAAGCTTCCAGAGCCAGTCGCCCTGCACCCATGACAAATCCAGTCCGTACTGCTCCATCTGGTAATAAAGTGGTCGTAACTCGGCATTTGCGGTAGGTACTAAAACCGGCTCGCGGTTATTACCACTAAAAAAACTCAGCCCCAGATCCAAACCGGCAAAGCGCTGGCTATAGCGCAGGGCAAAGTCCAGATTGTGTTTACCGGAGCTGGATTCATACCAGGCCAGGTCATGGTTTACCGGCAGCGGCGGACTAAGCCGGCCCTGTGGCGAGGGAAATAAGCGTTCGCGAAAATACGGCAGTACAAACAGATCCAGGGTGCCGGCATTACCACTGCGCCGCAATTGCAGCATCGGCTGCCCCAATTTAGCCTCCAGCTCAACGCCGGCAACTAAATCGCTTTGATTCAGTACATCCACCAGATGTTGTGATTCGGTTACCCCCCAGAACAGCGTATCGATACCGGCCTTAAATTCCCAGCCATCACCGATATAGCGCCAGTAAGCCTGCTGCAGATCGACCAGATTGCTGTCACTGTCAGCTCTGTGCCAGCGCAAATACGGCTCCAGATTAAGCTGATGCTTGCGACTGGCATCCTCATACGACCACAGCGCGCGATAACTTAATAGCTGCTGCGAGCGCTCGGCTGCTGCCAGGCCCCGGCTGGCAAAAAAACGTTGTTCAAAACCCAACTCCTGCTGCAAACGGCTGGTGCTACTGGCAACTTGTGGTGCCTGTGCGGGTGTTACTGCAGGAGACGGCGCAGGACGGGGCGTTGTTGCCACAGGTTTAGCCGGTTGTGCCGGAGGGCGGATTGGCTGCGGTACTGCCACGACTGCCTCAGACTCCGGCGCAGTGGCAACGGATTCAGACTTAGCCGGTTGGGCAGCCGCTAAGCGGGTCGGTAATTGTTGCTTCGCCAGTTCGCCGTAATACCATTGATGCGCCTGTTCCGCCGGTGTGGCCAGCATTTGCTCGCGGCTTGGCACCTTTAACTGGGCGCCTTTTAACAAATAATGCAAATTCTGGTCGCGAAAAGCGGCCGGGTTGTGCTGCCACAGCGCATAGATCACCTGTGGCATCGTTACCTGCTCATCGGGGCGCGCCGCCAGCGCCAGCCGCCAGAGTGTCGTATTGGCATCGACCGGCCCCAAGGTGGCAGCCTGGGCCGGCTGTTGTAATGCCCACGCCAGCAAAACAATACAGCTAGTGCGACCTAACATCATCACTCCCTAGCGTGCCCGCTCTAAGGCAGCAACATCAAAATCTGCTGCACTGCGGCCAGTATTAAAGCGGATGCTTTCCAGCAACAAGTCGGTACTTTTGCCGGTTTGCTGGTTTTGCATACTCAGCTTGTGCGCCCGCCAGAACTTATCCAGATACTGCCGGTAATCACTCAACTCCAGAATTTTCAGCAGGCTTTGTTTCTTGTCGTAATACTCTGCGCGCATCACGCGGTAATGTTGCTGATCTACCCAGACCAGAATCTTGCTATAGCCAGAAAAACTATCGGTTGGCGTTTGTTCAACCACATAGCAGGTCAGCTCAGCGCAGGGCTCATCCCGCAAATAGTTAAAACTGAATTTCTCCAGCTCAAAGGACGTCATATCTTCATAGGCAAACTCACTGGCCATAAAGGGCCCGGATTTATTGCGGCTGGCAATCCGCCGTGTCCGTTTTACACTGGGTAAATATAACCATTGGTCATCTTCAGCAGTGGGATGGGAATGGGTTAGAAAAGCCGAACCGCGCACATCCAGCGGCTCATCAAAAATGGTCAGGCTTTTATCACCATCGCCCTGCACTTCCAACGCCAGGGTGCGCATGCGGCGCACACTTTCCCGGCCCTGAGCAGTGCGCAGCACCATCTGCAGTTCGCTTTCACTGTCACCCCAACCGCGGTCACGCGCCTTTTGCTCGGTGGCGATCGCCAGGCCTTTTTCAGCATCTGCCTGCGCCAGTGGGATACACAACAGACAAGCGGACAGCAGCCAGCCTGTGGCGCTGGCAAAACGGCCTGATTGTCGGCAGGCGTCAGATTGATTTTGTTGTTGCCGGACTAACATCGGCAGTTCTCCCTGATTTGTCGAGCTTGAGTAAACAAGCGGGTAAAAAGAATAGATCAACCAGCAGGGCAATCAAAATAATCCCTGAGGTCAGCAGGCCCATATCGGAGTTAAGCCGGAAACCGGAAAACATCAGCACTGAAAAACCGGCTACCAGTACCAGCGTGGTAATACAGAGCGCCCGGCCAACACTGTGAAAAGCATAGCGCACTGCCTGCTCGCTGTCCCGCCCCTCTTCCCGCGCATGGCGGTACTTACTGAGAAAATGTACGGTATCATCGACAATGATCCCCAGACTCATACTGGCCACGACCGACAATGCCAGGTTAATTTCCCCCACCAACAGCCCCCATAAACCAAAACCGATAACTGCCGGCACCAGATTCGGAATAATGCTGATCAGGCCAAGACGCCAGGAACGCAAGCTAACCAGTAATAGCGCTGAAATCAGCAGTAAGGCTAACGGCAAGGTGGTTAACATTGACGCCATATTACGCTCGCCGATATAGGCAAACATCAGGGCGGCACTGGCAGCGGACAGCTGATAGTCCGGCCAGTTAGCGGCAAAATAAGCCAGTGCCCGCTGCTCCAGCGCAATTAATTCTTTGCTGCCAAGGTTATACAGTGTTGCGGTTAAACGGGTCGCGCTTTTATCGATATTCAACTGATTGTTCAGATCCAGGCCAAACGGCAAGGACATTTCATATAACAGTAAGTACTGCGCCGCCTCTGCTGCTGTTTCCGGCAGGCGGTAAAAGGCCGGGTCATCCTGATGCATATTTTTATTCAGCCGCTTCAGCACATCACTGAGCGTATTGACATGCATCACTTCCGGCTGCTCTGCTAACCAGTTGCTGAAGCTTTCCAGTGCCTGCAATAATTCCGGCTGATTAACCGCGCCGGCAACGCCACCATTAAGCGCAAAATCAATACTGGTAAAGCCACTGAGGTTTTGTTCCATAAAGTCATTCGCCTGGCGGAAACTGGTGCTGCTGGCAAAGTACTTATTCGGTTCGTCATTAATTTTGTTCAGGCTAAGCAGCGCAGAGCAAAGCAGCGTCAGCAGCACAAAGCCCCATAATACCGGGCGCTGACGCCGGATCACCAACTCTGCCAGGCGGTCCAGCATGGCCGAGCCTTGCCGTACCTTAGCGGCTTTAAGCGGCAATACACTCATCATAATCGGCAATAGGGTCAGGCTGAATACGCATGCCAGCATCACGCCAAGTGCGGTCAAATTGCCCAGATCGCGCAAAATAGGCACTTCGGAGAAATTCAGTGTTAAGAAGCCAATGGCGGTGGTGACACTGGTAATCACTACCGGTTGCCAGTTACGCTGCAGACTGTAGTGGATCGCCTGGGTTTTCGTTTTGCCCTCACCGAGCGCAAACTGCATCGATGCTAACAGGTGTACCGAATCAGCAACCGCCAGCGTCATCAGGATGGTTGGCACATTGACAGTCGCAGTGCTCATAAAGATCCCAAGCCAGCCGGCAATGCCCAGCGTGCTGGTTACCGTGACCAGAATAATCAGCAAGGTCGCCAGTGCCGCCGCAACTGAGCGTAATAACAAGGCCAGTAACAGCACTATTGCCAGTAACATAATCGGTACCAGGCTGCGGACATCCTGCTCAGCCTCAGAGGCAAAGGCATAGTTCAGCGCCACGATACCGGTATGATAAAACTCAACCTGCGGGTAGCGCTCTGCGAACTGGGCAGATAACTCAGTGACAAAACTCCAGATCTCGGTAACCTGTTGCTGCTGCGTCGGCTCAGGTAATTGCATTGTGATATTGATTGCCGTCACGGCACCGTTGGGCGCAATCAGCCGCTTGACCAGGGTCGGTTCAGTAATGGCGACCTGACGGATCGCCGCCAGGTCGCTGGCAGAAAGTGGCTCGGCGGGCACCAGATCGGCCACGACCAGATCGTCGGCCTCGGCTGTGGTGTGCTGAAAATTACTCAGCGAGTCTACCCGGATCGAATAGGGCGTTTGCCAGGCAGCCTCGGTATATTCCTGTACTAACTGCAGTATCTCTGGTGTAAAGACGTCACCGCTGCGCGGGGCTATGCCGATCAGAATATTGTCGCTTTTGTTAAATTCCAGCTGCATCTGTTCAAAGGCTTGCAGCTGTGGATTATCTTTGGCAAAAAAGATCCGATAATCACCGCGGAAATACAACTGGCCCAGCCCGATGCTGCTTAATACGATAAAACAAAGCGATAGCGCCAGAATTAACCAGCGGCCGCGCAGGATCAGAGGCTGAACTGAAGCCATAGGGCGTACTCCATTACCGCTTACTCCATCTTTAAGAATGTGGTTAAAGTGTATATCGGAATTATCGGCCTGCCGCTGAAAAACTACAAAATTTCTGTTTGTTGAATGGCTTGCCACGGCTGGCCGGCGTCAACCGCCATTAAAAGCCCTAAAAACTTGCATTTATTTAACATTAAAATAAACTTTAACCAGGCGTAGCTTGCAGGGAGCAACGATGTCACTGGCGATTATCTACAGCCGGGCCCGCTATGGTCTGGCCGCCCCCTTGGTCACAGTAGAGGTGCACCTGAGTAATGGCTTACCGGCTTTTCAGCTGGTCGGCCTGCCGGAAACCTCGGTAAAAGAAGCCCGGGACCGGGTACGCAGCGCCTTGCTAAACAGTGGGTTTCAGTTTCCGGATAAACGTATTACCGTTAATCTGGCACCGGCCGACTTGCCGAAAGAAGGTGGCCGCTTTGACCTGGCGATTGCCCTGGGAATTATCGTCGCGTCTGGCCAACTCCCAGAAAAATGCACCGATCACTTCGAATTTTGTGGCGAACTGGCGCTATCCGGCGAAATAAGACCGATCCTTGGCGAGATCCCGCTGGCGATTGCCAGCCGCGACGCCGGCCGTGCCGCCATCCTGCCAATGAGCAATGCGCAGCAAGCACAGCTGATCCCGGATGCGGCGGTGCATGGCGCCACCCATCTGCTGCAGGTACATAGCTTTTTACTGGCGCAGCAAGCCCTGCCACCGATACCGCCATTACCGGTACGACAACATCATGCACTGCCGGATCTGGCCGATGTTAAAGGCCAGCAGCAGGCGAAACGGGTGCTGGAGCTTGCCGCTGCCGGTGAGCATAATTTACTGATGTTTGGCCCGCCCGGTACCGGTAAATCAATGCTGGCACAGCGCTTGGCCGGGATCTTACCGCCCTTAACCGAGCAGGAAGCCCTGGCCGCAGCTGCCGTATATTCCATCGCCGGTATTGCCCGCGATCAGCAGGATTGGCAACAAAGGCCTTTTCGGGCACCGCATCATACCGCCTCGGCTGTGGCTCTGGTTGGGGGTGGTTCAGTACCAAGGCCCGGCGAAATTTCGTTGGCGCAGCACGGCGTGCTGTTTCTCGACGAACTGACCGAATTTCCACG
>OGCL01000748.1_pt1 | contig 32170 bp, 31 predicted proteins | sample 1570041 | NCBI WGS metagenome assembly OGCL01 (sample SAMN06266162, study PRJEB24511) | hot springs metagenome | isolation source: Hot spring water | place: South Africa: Limpopo | collected 2015-06-22 | reverse complement strand
GAGGTCAGGCAGGTCGTCACCGAGTTCAAGGATCGCTACAATCGTCATTGGCGTCTCGAGAAACTGGGCTTCATGTCGCCCCTCGAAACTCGGCAGTCTCATGCCATCCAAAAGGCCGCATGAACTGCAAATCTGTGCCCAATCAATTGCGGGCGGTACATGTCAACGGCCTCAGTCCCGCCGGCGCAAGGCGGGCCAGTTTCCGGAAACACTGGAACAACGCCAGCCAAAGGAGGGGGAGTGGGCAGCGTTCTCGATACCGTGAAATCCTTGAAAGGATGGATCGGTCAATGAGCGAACATGAAGCAGGCATGAAGCAGGAATTCGCCCCCCTATAGCTCGGTTCTCGGTGACTCGGGTGCCCAACTGCGGTTTTCGGGTTCATGACGCCGCGCTTATGACGTGATTGCGGTTGGGTCCGGTTCAAGATAGAATCGAGAGCTTCCGTGGCTGCCTGTTTCAGTCATAGACCCCGGAAAATCCGCACATCCACCCTCGTTAAGGTGTCCGCGCTCTGAGTTTCACAAGCCCGGGCGTTTGGTGGATGGAGGCCCAACCTTAACCCTGGAGCACCCTTCATGTCCGTGACCATGCGTCAAATGCTGGAGGCCGGCGTTCATTTCGGCCACCAGACCCGTTACTGGAATCCCAAGATGGCCCCGTATATCTTCGGCCATCGCAACAAGATCCACATCATCAACCTGGAAAAGACCCTGCCCTTGTTCGAGGAGGCGACCCGATTCGTGCGTCGTCTGGCCAGCAACAAGGGCACCCTGCTTTTCGTCGGCACCAAGCGCCAGGCGCGCGAGATCATGGCCGAGGAAGCCGCGCGCTGCGGCATGCCTTATGTATCGCACCGCTGGCTGGGTGGCATGCTGACCAACTTCAAGACCGTCAAGCAGTCGGTCAAGCGTCTAAAGGACATGGAAGCCATGCTCGCCGAGGGCAATCGTGACAACCTGTCCAAGAAGGAGCTCCTGGGTCTTCAGCGCGAATACGACAACCTGCTGCGCAGCCTGGGCGGCATCAAGGACATGGCCGCCCTGCCCGACGCGCTGTTCATCGTCGACGTCGGTTACCAGAAGATCGCCATCACCGAGGCGCAGAAGCTGGGCATCCCGGTCATCGGCGTGGTCGATACCAACAACTCGGTGCAGGGCGTCGATTACGTCATTCCCGGCAACGACGACTCCAGCCGCGCCATCCGCCTCTATGCCCGCGGCATGGCCGACGCGGTACTGGAAGGCAAGGCCCAGGTGATCGAGGAGATGGTCGCCAGTGGCGAAGACGAGTATGTCGAGGTGGATGAAGGCGCCGCCGTCGCCGAATGATCCACGCCAGGGGGCCGAAGCGCCCCCTTCGTTTTGCAGCGCCCCGGTCCGGGGCGTTTTGCTGGATAGCAATGAACAAGTCTGAATCCTGCAAGAATCCACACCCGATCATTACACCCCTCTTCCAACCTTTGATCATTACTCTGGAGTGAATGTCATGGCTGAAATCACAGCATCCATGGTGAAGGAATTGCGCGAACGCACCGACGCGCCCATGATGGACTGCAAGAAGGCCCTCAACGAAGCCGGCGGCGACATGGCCAAGGCCGAGGAGATCATCCGCGTCAAGTTCGGCAGCAAGGCCAGCAAAGCCGCCGGCCGCATCGCCGCCGAAGGCGTGGTCGGTATCTGGATCAGCCCGGATGCAAAGCTGGGCGCCATCGTCGAGGTGAACTGCGAGACCGACTTCGTCGCCAAGAACGATGATTTCCTCGCCTTTGCCCGCAACCTGGCCGAAACCGTGGCCAAAAACAACCCCGCGGACGTCGAGGTCCTGTCCGGCATGAACCTGGGCAGCGCCACCGTGGAAGAAACCCGCACCCAGCTGGTCGGCAAGATCGGCGAGAACATGTCCATCCGCCGCTTCGTCCGCTGCGAGGCCCAGGGCGCGCTGGCCAGTTATGTCCATGGCGGCTCCAAGATCGGCGTGCTAATCGACCTGGTGGGCGGCGACGAGGCCCTGGCCCGGGATCTCGCCATGCACATCGCCGCCGCCAAGCCCAAGGCCCTCGATGCATCCGGGGTATCCGCCGAGCTGATCGAGGCCGAGCGCCGCGTCGCGACGCAGAAGGCGGCCGAATCCGGCAAACCGGCCAATATCGTCGAGAAAATGGTGGAAGGCAGCGTGCAGAAGTTCCTCAAGGAAGTCACCCTGCTCAACCAGCCCTTCGTCAAGGACGACAAGCAGACCGTCGAGCAGGTCCTCAAGGGCAAAGCCGCGAGTGTCGCGAGCTTCACCCTGTACCTGGTCGGCGAGGGCATCGAGAAGAAGAAGGATGACTTCGTCGCCGAGGTGATGGCCCAGGCCGGCAAGGCCTGAGGAGACGCCCATGACCGGCCTGCCCGCCGTCCGCCGCATCCTGCTCAAGCTCTCCGGCGAGGCCCTGATGGGGCCGGACGCATTCGGCTATCACGCCGGAACCCTGCAGGACATCGTGCGCCAGATCGACGAGGTGGTCGGCCTCGATGTCCAGGTCGGCATCGTCATCGGCGGTGGCAACCTGTTCCGGGGCGCCACCGGGGCCTTGTCCGGCATGGACCGTGCCACCGCCGACGGCATGGGCATGCTGGCCACGGTGATGAACGCCCTGGCGCTCAAAGATGCGCTGATGCAGGCCGGCATCCCGGCGCAGGTGCAGACCGCGGTCACGATCGCCCATGTCGGCGAGGCCTTCGAGCGTGACGCCGCCGTGCGTCATCTCAAAGCCGGCCGGGTCGTGATCTTCGGCGGCGGCACCGGCAACCCGTTCTTCACCACCGACACCGCGGCCGCGCTGCGCGCCGCCGAGATCGGTGCAGACCTGATGCTCAAGGCCACCAAAGTCGATGGCGTGTACAGCGCCGACCCGAAGAAGGACACCTCCGCCACGCGCTACGATCGCCTCAGCTTCGACGAGGCCATCGCCCGCAACCTGGGGGTGCTCGACACCGCCGCGTTCGCACTCTGCCGCGAACAGAAGATCCCCTTGCAAGTATTCTCCATCTTCAAGGCCGGCGCATTGAAGCGGGTGGTGATGGGCGAGAACGAAGGCACACGGGTGGAACCCTGACCGTTCAAACGTGGAGGAAAGCATGATCAACGAGATCAAGAAGGCCGCCGAGGACAAGATGAAGAAGTCGGTCGAGGCGCTCAGGAACGAGTTCGCCAAGGTGCGCACCGGGCGCGCCCACGCCGGCATCCTCGATCACGTCAAGGTGGACTATTACGGCAGCCTGACCTCGATCAGCCAGGTCGCCAACATCAGCGTCCTGGACGCGCACACCCTGGGCGTCACACCTTGGGAAAAGCAGATGGCGAGCAAGATCGAGAAGGCCATCCGCGATTCCGACCTCGGTCTCAACCCCGCCGCCGTGGGTGACCTGGTGCGGGTGCCGATCCCGGCCATGACCGAGGAGCGCCGCAAAGAACTGGTCAAGGTGGTGCGCCATGAGGCCGAGCAGAGCAAGGTGGCCGTGCGCAACATCCGCCGCGACGCCATCGCCCACCTCAAGGACCTGCTCAAGAAGAGCGAGATCGGCGAGGACGACGAGCGCCGTGCCCAGGACGAGATCCAGAAGCTGACCGACAAGTACATCGCCGAGATGGACAAGGCCACCGCCGAGAAGGAAAAGGACCTGATGGCGGTTTGAGTGACGCCGCTCGGGCGTGGCCCGAGCGACCGCGGCCCCCAGCCCCACGATCCGGCCCTGCCTCCATGCTCCCCCGCCTGCGTCGCCCGAGCTCCACGACCGCCATCCCCGAGGTGTCGGACGTGCCCCGCCACATCGCCATCATCATGGATGGCAACGGCCGCTGGGCGAAAAAGCGTGCATTGCCCCGGGTGGCGGGGCACGGCGTCGGTGTGGAACGGGTACGCGACATCGTCGCCGCCTGCGCCGAACGTGGGGTGGAATACCTCACCCTGTTCGCGTTCAGTTCGGAAAACTGGCGCCGCCCGGAGGACGAGATCAAGCGCCTGATGGAGTTGTTCGTGCTGGCCCTGGAACGCGAAATCGGCAAGATGCACCAGAACGGCATCCGCCTGAAGGTAATCGGCGACCTCGCCCCCTTCGATGCCCGCTTGCGTCAGCTCATCGAAGAGGGGGAACGTCTCACCGCCGGCAACAACCGCCTCACCGTCACGGTCGCGGCCAACTACGGCGGCCGCTGGGACATCCTCAATGCCGTGAATGCCTGGCGCCGCGCCCATCCCGAGGCCGAAACGATCCACGAGGCGGACCTGGCCGAACACCTCGCCATGGCCTGGGCACCGGAGCCGGATCTGTTCATCCGCACCGGCGGCGAGCAGCGCATCAGCAACTTCCTGCTCTGGCAGCTCGCCTACACCGAGCTGTATTTCACCGACACACTCTGGCCGGATTTCGATGCCGCAGCGCTCGATGCCGCCATCGCATCCTATCGACGCCGCGAGCGGCGCTTCGGGCGCACCAGTGAACAACTGGTCGAATCTTGAACGGCGACTGCTGACGGCAGGCGGCTTCGGCCTAACCCTGCTGCTCGTCCTGTTCCTGGCCCCGGACGGCGCCTGGCTGGGACTCACAGCCGCACTGACCACTGCCGCCGCCTGGGAGTGGGCGCGTCTGTTCCGTCGCCCAGCTCGGCAGGCCGTGCTCTATGCCGGCGCCACCCTGGCCACGGCCCTGGGCGTGGCGCAGTTTGCCGACCACATCCTGCCCTACCTCATCGCCACCCTGTTCTGGCTGCTGCTGGCGCCACTCTGGCTATTCAGGCGCTGGCGCTTGCCGCCTCCCCTGCTGGCGGCGGTGGTCGGTTGGATACTGCTGCTGCCGACCTTTCTCGCCATGCTGCACCTGCGCGATCAGGGACCATTCGTCCTGATTGCCGCCCTGGCCATCGCCATCGTCGCCGACACCGCCGCCTATTTCATTGGACGTGCATTCGGCCGTCACAAACTCGCGCCCAGCATCAGCCCGGGCAAGACGGTGGAAGGCGCACTCGGTGCGTCCCTGACGATCGCGCTCTATGCATTCGCACTCGCCCTGTGGGCGCCCTTGCCCGCTGGCGTGGGTCTCTGGCATGCACTTGCCGCATTCATGCTGCTGTTTTTGCTGAGCCTGGTGGGCGACCTGTTCGAATCCTGGATCAAGCGCCAGGCCGGGGTGAAGGACAGCGGCGGCTGGCTGCCCGGGCACGGCGGCCTGCTCGACCGCATCGACAGCGTCATCGCCGTGCTGCCGGTCGCAGCACTCCTGTGGATGGGACTGCAATGAACCCGCAACGCATCACCATTCTCGGCGCCACCGGCACCATCGGCGTCAACACCCTCGATGTCATCGCCCGCCATCCGGACCGATTCAAGGTCGTCGCGCTGACCGGCCAGAACCAGATTGACCGCCTTGCTGAACAGTGCCGCCGGTTCCGCCCCCGCCATGCCGTGGTCATGGATGCCGGACGCGCCGATGAATTGCGCGCCCGGCTTGCCGGCTTCGACATCGAGGTATCCTGGGGCGTGGAGGCCTTGGAGACCGTGGCCAGCCTGCCGGAGATCGATTCGGTGATGGCCGCCATCGTCGGCGCCGCCGGTCTCAGACCGGCGCTCGCCGCCGCCCGGGCGGGCAAGCGCATCCTGCTGGCGAACAAGGAAACCCTAGTGATGGCCGGCACATTCTTCATGGCCGCGGTCAAGGCGGGCGGCGCCACCCTGCTGCCCATCGACAGCGAGCACAACGCCGTATTCCAGTCCATGCCCGAGGCTGCCGTTGCGCCCGATCGCCATACGCAGGCAATGAAATCCGGAAATGGCCGTTCGAGCGGTCAAAGAACCACAGAAGAAACCATTGCGGACGGCAAGCTCGCCGCGCATGGCGTGCGGCGCGTGCTGCTCACCGCCTCCGGCGGCCCCTTCCGCAGCCGCGCCATCGAGACCCTGGCCGCGGTCACCCCGGAAGAGGCCGTGGCCCACCCCAATTGGGTGATGGGCCGGAAGATCTCGGTCGACTCCGCCACCATGATGAACAAGGGCCTGGAAGTGATCGAGGCACACTGGCTGTTCAACGCCCAGCCCGACGAGATCGAAGTGGTGATCCACCCGCAGAGCATCATCCACTCCATGGTCGAATACCGCGACGGCTCGGTCATTGCCCAGCTCTCCCACCCCGACATGCGCACCCCCATCGCCCACGCCCTGGCCTGGCCGGAGCGCATCGAGGCCGGCGTGCCCTGGCTCGACCTCGCCCGCGTCGGCACCCTCAGCTTCGAGGCCCCGGACACCCGTCGCTTTCCCTGTCTCGGGCTCGCCTACCAGGCCCTGCGCGCCGGCGGCGGCGCGCCAACGGTGCTCAACGCCGCCAACGAGGTGGCGGTGGCGGCATTCCTCGACCGCCGCATTCCCTATCTCGCCATCGCCGACTGCATCGCCGCCAGCCTCGACCGGCTCGGCCATGCCCCCGCCGAATCGCTCGAGGCATTGAGCGCGCTCGACGACGAGACACGCCGGGTGGCTGAACACGTAGTGACGCGGCTCGCGACCGGAACCAGCCTGACACCCGAATGACCACCCTCATCGCCTTCCTCGTCGCCATCGCCATCCTCATCGTGGTGCATGAACTCGGCCATTACGCGGTCGCGCGCCTGGTCGGGGTCAAGGTATTGCGCTTCTCGGTCGGTTTCGGTCCGGTGATCGCCCGCCGGGTCGATCGGCACGGTACAGAATGGGCGGTCTCGGCCCTGCCTCTGGGGGGCTACGTGAAGATGGTGGACGAGCGCGAGGGCGACGTCGCCGCTGCTGAGCTGCCTTACGCATTCAACCGCCAGAGCGTGGGCCGGCGCGCCGCCATCGTCGCCGCCGGGCCGCTCGCCAATTTCATGCTGGCCATCGTCCTGTACTGGGCCTTGTTCGTGCATGGCCTGCCCGCCATGAAGCCCATCCTGGCGGAGCCGCCGGTCGGTACACCAGCGGCGCTGGCCGGATTCACCTCGGGCGAACGGGTCACGGCGGTCAACGGCGAAGCGGTGGAAGACTGGCAGGGCATGCACTGGCGGATTCTGCGCCACGGCGTCGGCGCCGACCGCCTGCGCCTGGACAGCGTCGATGCCGCCGGCCACCTGCATTTCCGTGAACTCGACCTCACCGGCATCGGCCTAGCCGATGCCGAGCGCGATCCGCTCGCGGCGATAGGCCTCCTGCGCCTTAGCCCCGAGTTCGATCCGGTCATCGGCGAAGTGGCGCCCGGTGGCGCCGCAGCGCGCGCCGGCCTGCGCCCCGGCGACCGCATCTTGGCGATCAACGCCACCCCGGTGCGGACCTGGAAGGATGCGGTGGAGCGAATCCGCAACCAGCCGGGCCGGCCCCTCGAGTTCGTGCTCGAAAACAATGGCACGGAACGCATCGCCCGCGTCATTCCCGAGCGCGTCCGGGTGGGCGACGCGGAAATCGGCCGGATCGGCGCGGCGCCCCGGATCGACGAATCGCTCTTCGAACCCTTCCGCACGCAGATCCGCTTCGGCGGCATCGAGGCGATCGAACGCGCCGTAGCCAAGACCTGGGAGCTGTCGATCTTCAGCCTGGACATGCTGGGCCGCATGCTTTTGGGCGAGGTGTCGCTGAAAAACCTGTCCGGACCAGTGACCATCGCCGACTATGCAGGCCGCTCAGCACAAGCCGGCTGGATCGCATTCGTCGGCTTCCTCGCGCTCATCAGCGTCAGCCTGGGGGTGCTCAATCTGCTCCCCATCCCGTTACTGGACGGTGGGCATTTGCTGTATTATCTCGCGGAGGCCCTGACCGGTCGGCCGGTTCCCGAATCGGCCCAGATCCTCGGCCAGAAGATCGGCGCCGTACTTCTCGCCGGTCTGATGTTCCTGGCCCTGTACAACGACCTGCAACGCCTGCTCGGCGGATGATCACCGCAACCGACCACTCGACCCCGATGCGCCCGATCCCCAGACTCAGCCTATTCGCCAGCGCCATCCTGCTCGCCTTCCAGGCCCAGGCATTCCAGCCTTTCGAAGTCCGCGACATCCGGGTCGAAGGCATCCAGCGCACCGAGGCCGGCACGGTATTCAGCTACCTGCCGGTCAAGGTCGGCGAGACCCTCACCGCGGAACGCGCCTCCGCCGCCATCCAGGCCCTCTATGCCACGGGCTTCTTCAAGGACGTGCGCCTGGAGGCGCGCGACAACGTGCTCATCGTCCAGGTCGACGAACGCCCGGCCATCGCCTCGGTGGAGTTCACCGGGATGAAGGAGTTCTCCAAGGACGACATCCGCGCCTCGCTCAAGCAGCTCGGCCTGGCCGATGGCCGCATCCTCGACCGCGCCCTGCTCGACCGCGCCGAACAGGAGTTGAAGCGGCAGTATTTCAACCGCGGCCGGTACGCGGTGGACATCCGCACCACCCTGTCGCCGCTGGAGCGCAACCGCACCGCCATCCATTTCGAGGTGAGCGAAGGCGAGGTGGCCAGGATCCGCGGCATCAACATCGTCGGTGCGCAGGCATTCAGCGAACGCGAACTGCTCAAGCTGTTCACCCTGCGCACGCCGGGCATGATGACCTGGTGGACCAAGAACGACCAGTATTCGCGCCAGAAACTGGCCGCCGACCTGGATAAACTGCGCTCCCACTACCAGAACCGGGGCTATCTCGAGTTCCAAATCGAATCCACCCAGGTCTCCATCACCCCGGATAAGAAGGACATTTACATCACCGTCAATCTCGTCGAAGGCGAGAAGTACACCCTGGAAAGCTTCAGCTTCGCCGGCGACCTGCCGGTGCCGGAGGATGAACTGCGCCGCCTGGTCACCCTCAAGCCGGGCGAGCCGTTCTCACGCGAACGCCTGAACGAATCGATCCGCCGTCTGGGCGACCGGCTTGGCAACGACGGTTATGCATTCGCCAATGTCAACGCCGCCCCGGAGATCGACAAGGAAAAGCGCAGCGTACGCTTCACCCTGCTCGTCGACCCGGGCCGCAAGGTGTATGTCCGGCGCATCAACGTCACCGGCAACACTCGCACCCGGGACGAAGTCATCCGGCGCGAGATGCGGCAGGTGGAAGGTGGCTGGTATGCCGCAGACAAGATCAACCGCTCGCGCGAGCGGATCGACCGCCTCGGCTTCTTCAAGGAGGTGAATGTCGAGACGCCGCCGGTGCCGGGGGTGCCCGACCAGGTCGATGTCAACGTCAACGTCACCGAGCAATCCACCGGCAACATCATGCTCGGCGCCGGTTTCTCCAGCTCCGAGGGCTTGGTGCTGTCCGGCTCGGTGACCCAGAACAACCTGTTCGGCACTGGCAACCGCTTGGCCGTGCAGATCAACAGCGGCCGCACCAACACCGTATACGCACTGTCCTACACCAACCCCTATTTCACCCAGGACGGCATCAGCCTGGGCTATGACCTGTACCGGCGCGACTTCAACTCGGCGCGGCTCGCCACTGCCGACTACAAGACATCCACCCTCGGCGCCGGCCTGCGTCTCGGGGTTCCGCTCACCGAATACGACACCGTGCATCTCGGCGCAACGTTCGAGCAGATCGACCTCGCCCCCGGAACCAGCCCGACCGCGCTCGGTTTCGTCAATGCCTATGGCAACCCCACCCGGTCCCTGCGCATGGACCTCGGCTGGTCGCGCGACAGCCGCGACAGCTTCCTCTACCCCACCAAGGGCAGCCTGCGGAGCGTGCGCGCCGAATGGGGAACACCCTTGGGCGACCTGCAATATTACAAGCTGTCCTACGAACACCAATGGCTGTGGCCCATGACCGACCTCATCAGCCTGTCGCTCAACGGCGAAATCGGCTATGGCGGCGGCCTGTCCGGCAAGCCCATGCCGTTCTTCCGCCACTTCTACGCCGGCGGCATCGGCTCGGTGCGTGGCTTCGACAGTGGCACACTGGGACCGCGCGACAGCCAGGGCAACGCCATCGGCGGCAGCAAGCGGATCATCGGCAACGCCGAGCTGCTGTTCCCCTTCCCGGGCGCGGCCAACGACCGTTCACTGCGCCTGTCTGCATTCGTCGATGCTGGCGCGGCCATGGATTCGATCAGTTTCGACGAATTGCGCTATTCCGCCGGGGCCGCCGTCACCTGGTATTCGCCCATGGGCCCGATCAAGCTCAGCCTGGCCAAGCCCTTGCGCAAAAAGCCGAGCGACAAGGAGCAGATGTTCCAGTTCCAGCTCGGCCACGTATTCTGATTCACGGAGAACCCATGTACGCCTCCCGTCGCACGCATTCCCGTGTAGTGCTCGCCGCCCTCGCCGGCTGCCTGTGCATGCTGGCTGCACCGGCCTTTGCCGAGCCCAAGATCGGCTTCGTGAACACCGAACGGGTGTTCCGCGATTCCCAACTTGCCTTGCGGGCGCAGAAAAAACTGGAACAGGAATTCGCCAAGCGCGAGGAAAACATCCAGCGTCTGATCAAGCAGGCGCGCGACCTGCAGGCCTCGCTGGAGCGGGACGGCCTGACCTTGTCGGAAACCGAACGCAACCGGCGCCAGCGCGACCTAGCCAACATCAACCGCGACCTGCAACGCGAACAGCGTGAATTCCGCGAGGATCTCAACCTGCGCAAGAACGAAGAATTCGCCGCCGTGCATGAACGCGCCCGCAAGGTGATCCTGGAAATCGCCGAGCGCGAACGTTTCGACCTCATCGTCGAAAACGTCATCTATGCCAGCCCCAAGATCGACATCACCGATCGCGTAATGCGGGCGCTCGACCGCTGAAATCGCGCTTCCGAACGAGTCTTCGATGCCGGCCTGCATTCGCCTGGACGAACTGCAACAGGCCCTGGGTGGCGAGTTCTGCGGCGATCCGGCATCGCGGGTCCGCGCTGTGGCCTCCCTGCGAAGGGCCGGGCCGGATGAACTGAGCTTCGTAGTCAGCGAACGTCACATCGATGCGGCGCTTGCATCCGCGGCCGGGGTCCTGATCGTCCCCCCCGACCTTGCCCACCGACTCGGCGATCGTCCCATGCTCAAGACCGCCAATCCACACGCCATATTTGCCCGCGCCGCCGCCCTGCTCCACCCCGAACCGGGCGTGCCGGTCGGCATCCACCCAGAGGCCCGCATCGGCTCGGGATGCACCATCGCCGCCGACGTGCACATCAGCGCAGGCGTGAGCATCGGTGAAGGCTGCGTCATCGGCGCAGGGAGCCGCATCGACCCCGGCTGCGTACTCGGTGCGGGGGTCCGCCTGGGCACAAACTGCAGGCTCCACCCCAACGTCACGGTCTATGCCGACTGCGTCGTCGGCGACCGGGTCATCCTGCACGCCGGCTGCGTCATCGGCGCCGACGGCTTCGGCCTCGCCTGGGAAGGCGAATCCTGGGTCAAGGTGCCGCAGATCGGTCGGGTGCTGATCGGCGACGATGTCGAGATCGGCGCCAACACCACCATTGATCGCGGCGCGCTGGACGACACCGTGATCGAGGACGGCGTGAAGATCGACAACCTGGTGCAGATCGCCCACAACTGCGTGATCGGCGCCCACACCGCCATCGCCGGCTGCGCCGGCATCGCCGGCAGCACACGCATCGGCCGCCACTGCCTGATCGGGGGAGCGGCGATGATCCTGGGCCATATCGAGATCGGCGATCGGGTCACCGTATCGGGCGCCTCATTCATCGGCAAGTCGATCCGCGAACCGGGCACCTACACCTCCACCCAACCCCAGATGCCGCATCCCGACTGGCTCAGGAACGCGGCCCAGCTCAGGCATCTGGCCGAGATGCGCGATCGCATCCGGGCCCTGGAAAAGAAACTGGACACACTGGAGCGAACGTCAAAATGACGCTTGAAATCACCGACATCATGCGGCACCTGCCGCACCGCTACCCCTTCCTGCTGGTCGACCGCGTGCTCGAATTGGTCCCCGGCGAGCGCGTGGTGGCGACCAAGAACGTCACCATGAACGAGCCGCATTTTCCAGGCCATTTTCCCCACCATCCGGTGATGCCCGGCGTGCTCATCATCGAGGCCCTGGCTCAGGCTGCCGGCCTGTTGGCCTTCCGCAGCAGCGGCAAGGCCTCCGGGCCGGATACCGTGATCTATTTCGTCGGCATCGACAACGCCCGCTTCAAGCGGCCGGTGGTGCCCGGCGACCAGCTCCGCCTGGAGGCCGAGATCACCCACAACAAGCGCGGCATCTGGAAGTTCACCGCCCGCGCCCGGGTCGAAGATCAGCTCGCCTGCGAGGCCGAGCTGATGTGCACCCTGCGCGATCTCGCCTGAAGCGGCGCGATGGCCATCCACCCCAGCGCCATCGTCGATCCGCACGCGCGCATCGGCGCCAATGTCGAGATCGGCCCCTACACCCTCGTCGGCGAGCACGTCGAGATCGGCGACGACTGCGTGATCGGCGCACATACGGTCATCACCGGCCACACACGCATCGGCCAACGCAACCGCATCTATCCTTTCGTCAGCCTGGGCGAGGCGCCGCAGGACAAGAAATACGCCGGCGAGCCGACCCGGCTGGACATCGGCGACGACAACACCATCCGCGAGTTCTGCACATTCAACACCGGCACCGTGCAGGATGCCGGCGTCACCCGCATCGGCGATCGCAACTGGATCATGGCCTATGTGCACATCGCCCATGATTGCCAGGTCGGCAACGACACCGTGTTCGCCAACAACGCCACCCTGGCCGGACATGTGCAGGTCGGCGACTTCGCCACCCTAGGCGGATTCGTCGGCGTGCACCAGTTCTGCCGCATCGGCGCTCATGCCATGCTCGGCATCGCCGCCGTCATCCGCCAGGACGTGCCGCCCTACCTCACCATCGCCGGAAACCCCGCCGCGCCGCACGGCGTCAACAGCGAGGGGCTCAAGCGGCGCGGCTTTTCTCCTGAATCCATCGCCGCCATCAAGCGCGCTTACAAAACGCTGTACCGCACCGGCCTTTCGCTGGCCGAGGCGCGCGCCGAAATCGAAACCCTGGCCGAAAGCCAGCCCGAGTTGCACGCCTTCGTCGATTTCATTGCGGCCTCGGAACGCGGCATCCTGCGCTGAAGTCCCGGGACGAACTGACCGCGTGCCAAGGTGACGCAGTGACCAGGGAAACGCCGCAAGGCACGAGCCCCAGCATTGGCATCGTCGCCGGCGAGCCCTCCGGCGACCTGCTCGGCAGCCTGCTCATCCGCGCCCTCCAGAATGCCGGCCATGCCGCAAAGTTCAGCGGCATCGCCGGACCCCGGATGCAGGCCGCCGGGGCGCGCTCCCTGTTCCCCATGGAAACCCTGGCGGTGCGGGGCTATGTCGAAGCCTTGACCAACCTGCCGGCCATCCTGCGCATCCGCCGCCAGCTCACCGCCCGGCTGCTGGCCGAACGGCCGCGTCTGTTCATCGGCATCGACGCTCCGGATTTCAACCTCGGCCTGGAGGCGCACCTGAAACGCAAGGGCATCCCCAGCGTGCACTTCGTCAGCCCCTCGATTTGGGCCTGGCGACGCAACCGTATCCGCAAAATCCGCCGAGCGGTCTCGCACATGCTGTGCATCTTCCCGTTCGAAGAAGCGATCTATCGCGAGGCCGGCATTCCCGCCAGCTATGTCGGCCACCCCCTGGCGTATGCCCTGCCGGAACGACCGGACCGCATGGGCGCGCGCGCGCGCCTGGGCCTCCATCCCGAGCGCCGCTACGTCGCCCTGCTGCCGGGCAGCCGACAAAGCGAAGTGGCGCATCTGGCCGAACGCTATGTAGCGACGGCACAAAAACTGCTCGCCGAGCGGCCCGAGCTGCTGTTCCTGGTGCCGGTGATCAGCCACGAGACCAAGCGCATCTTTCTCGAAGCACTGCACCGCCAGGAGGCCACCGAGCTGCCCTTGCGCATCCTGTTCGGCCACCCCCACGACGCCATGCAAGCCGCCGACGTCGCCCTGATCGCCTCGGGCACCGCCACCCTGGAGGCGCTGCTGCTCAACTGTCCACACGTCATCACCTACCACGTACCCTGGCTCACTTACCAGATCATGCGCCGCCAGGCCTACCTGCCCTGGGTGGGGCTGCCCAACATCCTGGCTGGGGTGGAGATCGTGCCGGAACGACTGCAGGACAAAGCCACGCCGGATGAACTGGCTCGCGCCCTGCTCGAACTGATCGACGACGCTGGACGGCGCAAAACCATGCTGGAATCCTTCGCCGACATCCGCACCCGCCTGCGTCGCGACACCCCGTCGCTCATCGCTAGCGCATTGCACCCCTTCCTGGAGTGCGAATGAAACCCGGACATGCACATCTGTGCGGGGTCGACGAGGCCGGGCGGGGTCCGCTCGCCGGCCCGGTCTATGCCGCCGCAGTCATCCTCGATCCGCGCCGGCCGATTCCCGGCCTGCGTGACTCCAAGAAACTGAGTCCGGCGCAACGCGCCCGCCTGGCCCAGGCCATCCGGGAAAACGCCCTGGCCTGGGCGGTGGCGCATGCCGATGTCGATGAAATCGCCCGTCTCAACATCCTCCACGCCAGCCTGCTCGCCATGCGGCGGGCGGTTCTGGAGCTGACGCTGAAGCCGGACCGGATCGTGGTCGACGGCAACCGCTGCCCCGACGACCTGCCCGCGCCGGCCACGGCCCTGGTGCGGGGCGACGCACTGGAACCGGCGATCTCGGCCGCATCCATCCTCGCCAAAACCGCGCGCGACGCCGAGATGCGCCGCCTCGCGAGCCTCTACCCCGGCTACGGCTTCGAGCAGCATGCCGGATACCCCACCGCCGAACATCTGGCGGCCTTGCAAAGCCTCGGCCCCTGTCCGGCGCATAGGGTAAACTTCGCACCCGTGCGTGAACGGATCGCGGCCCTGAACGCTGACCGCTCGCGCGATGAGATCAAGGAGAACGGATCATGATGGTGATTATCGGCTGGGTCGTGGCCCTGGCCTGTATCTTCGGCGCTTATGTGGCCATCGGCGGCCCCATCGCCGCGCTCATCCAACCCACCAAGTTCATCATGATCTTCGGCGGCGCATTCGGGGCCTTCCTCGCCGCCAACAACATGCATGCATTCAAGCATGCCATGGCCGGTCTGGCGGGCTGCTTCAAGGGATCGCGCTACACCAAGGCGTTCTACATGGAGCTTTTGGGCCTGCTCTACGAACTCCTCGCCAAGGTGCGCAAGGAAGGCCTGATGTCGCTCGAAAACGATGTCGAGGAGCCAGACAAAAGCCCCATCTTCACAAAATACCCCAACCTTCTGGCCGATCACCACCTGATCGAGTTCATCACCGACTACCTGCGTCTCATGGTGGGCGGCAACCTCAACACCATCGAGATCGAAAACCTGATGGACAACGAGATCGAGACCCACCATCACGAGGAAATGCACAGCTCGCACGCCCTCGCCAAGATGTCCGACGCCCTGCCCGCATTCGGTATCGTTGCCGCGGTGATGGGCGTGGTCATCACCATGGGCTCGCTGCACCTGCCGCCACCCGCCCTCGGCGCGCTCATCGCCAAGGCCTTGGTCGGCGCATTCCTCGGCATCCTGCTCTCCTACGGCTTCATGGCGCCGCTCGCCAGCGTGCTGGAGACCAAGGCCAACGAATCGACCAAGGCCCTGCAGACGGTGAAGGTGGTCCTGCTCGCATCCCTCAACGGCTTCGCACCCCAAGTGTGCGTCGAATTCGGGCGCAAGGTGTTGTACGCCAACGAGCGGCCGAGCTTCCGCGAGCTCGAGGAAGACATCAAGCAGCGCAAGGGCAAGTAAATCCGCGAGACGCGGGATAACCTCTCGCTAAGGAGCGACCATGTCCGACGATCAGCGCCCGATCATCATCAAGCGCATCAAAAAGTCCTCCGGCGGCGCCCACGGCGGCGCCTGGAAGATCGCCTACGCCGACTTCGTCACGGCGATGATGGCCTTTTTCCTGCTCATGTGGCTGCTCGGCTCCTCCACCAAGGCCCAATTGCAGGGCATCTCGGAATACTTCAACACCCCGCTCAAGGTCTCCCTGTCCGGCGGCGAGGGCAGCGGCGAGGCCACCAGCATCATCCGGGGCGGCGGCGAGGATCTCACCCGCCGCGCCGGCGAGATCCGCCGCGGCGAAGTCGAAACCATGACAATGCGGGCCAAGGAAGACGAATCCTTCCGCCTGATGAAAGACAAGCTTGAAAAGCTGCTTGAAAACCCGCAGCTCGCCCAGTTCAAGGACCAGCTCAAAATCGACATCACCCAGGAAGGCCTGCGCATCCAGATCGTCGACGACCAGAACCGGCCCATGTTCGACTCCGGTGGCGCGGTGATGAAACCCTATACCCGGGTCATCCTGCGCACCATTGGCCAGACCCTGAACGAGCTGCCCAACCGCATCAGCCTCTCCGGCCATACCGACGCGGTGCAGTACGCCGGAGGAGAACGCGGCTACAGCAACTGGGAGCTTTCCGCCGACCGCGCCAACGCCTCCCGGCGCGAACTGGTGGCCGGTGGCCTCGAGGACGGCAAGGTGCTGCGCGTGGTCGGCCTCGGCTCGGCGGTGCCGTTCAACAAGGACAATCCGAACGACCCGGTCAACCGCCGCATTTCGATCATCGTCATGAACCGTCAGGCGGAAGAGGCCATCGTCAAGGAAGGCCAGCAGATCGAGGCGCGCACCGCGCAACAGGTGGCGGACCAGCTCGATGTCAAGCCCACTCGCTAAACCCGGATTCCTGCGCGCCTGGCCGCCGGCCCCCATAGCCGCTCTCCTGCAACTGATCGGGCTGGCCGGCATGCTGGTCCTGCTGGCCGCATTCGGAGGCCTGGGGCTGAGCCTCGATCTGGCCGTGCTCGCCGCCGGCGGCATCGCCGGGCTGCTGTCGCGCCGCATCGGCCAGCCGGCCTGGTGGCAGCTCATCAACCTCGTCTTCCTGCCCGCATTGTGGTTCGCCAGCCAGGTCGAGATCGCGCCGCACTGGTATCTGGCTGCATTCATGCTGCTCGCGCTCACATCCTTCGGCGCGCTGGTCAGCCGGGTGCCCCTCTATCTGTCCAGCCGCCAGGCGATGGCGGCGATCGCCGCGGAAGTCCCGGCCGACCGACCGGCGCGGGTACTCGACCTAGGCTGTGGCCTGGGCGGCGTGCTCGCCCATCTCGCCCGCGTCCGGCCCCGCGCCGAGCTGTATGGCGTCGACGCCGCCCCCCTGCCCTGGCTCATCAGCCGCATCCGCCTCGGCAAGCGCGCCCGCATTCGTCTGGGCAGCCTGTGGGACGAAAACCTAGCCGACTATGACGTGGTCTATGCCTACCTCTCCCCCGCCCCCATGCCTAAGCTCTGGCAGAAAGTACGCGCAGAAATGCGCCCCGGCAGCTTGTTCATCAGCAATTCCTTCGCGGTGCCGTGCATCGAGCCGCAACGCGTGATCGCACTCGACGACTTCAATCGCGCCCGGTTGCTGCTATGGCGGACATGACCCTCAAGGACTGGTTCGAGCTGCTCAAGCCGGGCAAAACGCCGGTATTCCGCCATACCAAGAACGCCATCCTGGCCCTGGAACGCAACCGCGAAGACGTCACCGCGCGCGAGCTGGCGCAAATCGTCTTGGCCGACCCGCTCGCCACCCTGCGCGTGATCTACGACGCCTACCAGCGCACCGGACGCCGCTTCAACGGCCAGATCGCCACCGCCGAGGCTGCCATCCTCATGCAGGGAGTGGACAAATTCATGGACGAGGCGAGCTACTACCCCATCCTCGAACAGGTGGAAGTGGCCCGCAACGAAGTCGTGCTGCGCGCCGTATACCGGCTGCTGCGCCTAGCCCAGCACTCAGCCTGGCAGGCACGCGACTTTTCCGTGCTCAACACCGACATCCAGGCCGAGGAAGTCCAAGTCGCCGCCCTGCTCTATTACGCACCCGAGTTCCTGTTCTGGTTGCAGGCGCCCCACATCGCCCGCAATCTCGCCCGCCTGCGCCGGCGCATGCACTCCGTCGAGGCCGAACGGGAGGCGCTGGGCTTCGAGCTCGCCCCCTTGCGCCTGAAGATGCTGGAAGAATGGAGCATCGCCGAAGTCAGCCGCGACCTGCTCGATCCGCGCCTGGCCGAACTGCCGCGCCAAACCATCCTCAACGCCGCCCTGCACATCTCCCACCACAGCCGTTTCGGCTGGTGGGACGAAAGCCTAAGCGCCGACTACGAAACCCTGGCCGGCGTGATTCATCGCCCGGTTGACGAGGTGATCGCCATCGTCCACGCCAATGCCCACCGCGCCGCCCGCTTCGGCTACTGGATTCCCGCCGCGCCGGCCGCCGCCTGGCTGCCCATGCTGCCCGGCCCCTGGCCACCGGACCCCTACGACGAACTGGAGATTGCCGAAGAACCTGCTCCAGCAGCCAGCAAAGCCGCCCCTCCGTCCAGCCCCGCGCGCCCGAAGCCCGCCGCGCCGCACGCTCCCACGCCAGCACGAGCGCCTTCCCGCCCGGAGACCCCTGCCACGCCCCCCTCCTCAGCGTCGGCACCCATGCCGCCCGCCGGCGTGCATTGCACGGTTCCCGATGCCCAGGTGCTCAAGGACAGCCTGAAGATGATCGAAGGGCATCTGGACGGCAGCTACAACCTTACCCAGATGTCCGCCGTCATCCTCAAGGGACTGCACCAGGGCTTGGGCCTTTCCCGCATCCTGTTCGCCATGGTCACCCCGGACAAGAAGCGGGTGAAGAGCCGGTTCACCCTCGGCGTGCCAAGCGACGATCCATTGCGCCGCTTCGAATTCAGTCTCGATGGCCGCGACCTGTTCGCCCAACTGATGCGCAAACCCCAAGGTGTATGGCTGAACGAAGGCAACCGCACCAAACTGTGGCCCATGCTCGGCGCCGAAATGCAGGCGATCATCGGCGAGTGCGACTTCTTCGCCATGTCCCTCCATGCCAACGGCCAGCCCGCCACACTCATCTACGCCGACCGCGGCCACGGCGAATGTGGACTGGACGCCCACACCTACACCGACTTCAAGATGTTCTGCCTCACCGCCGGACGCGGACTGTCCAGGTTGAAAGCGTGACCGCCCCCATCCTGCGGGATAATCCTAAGAGCGCCTCGAAAAACCGTCGCGAGCGGCCCGAGTGCAAGGCGCACGGAGCGCAGCGACCGACAAAACGAGCGAAGCGCGTTTCAGCGAAGGCCAGCCTTCAGGTGATGCCGGAGCTACATATCCAATCGATCGGCGAGGGAGCGCAAACGAAGTTTTAGCTTACGCTGAAACATTCGTTTTAGCTTGCGCTGAAACTTCGTTTGGCGAAGGCGGACATCGGCGCAGCCGATTAAGCTGCGCGGCCGAAGCCAAAACCGCGCAATACAGCACATGGCCCACCGCAGTCGTTTTTCAACAGCCTGTTAAACCCGGATTTTCCATGAGGACACATGATGATGGCGAGGCGATTTCGGAGCGGATTTGAGGACGGGCGACGCGCCCATCGCCATGCCAGGGCGATGAGCACGGACTCGAAGCCGCCCGAAAGCGGCCACCAGCGCGCGTGTAGGCCGTCAGGCCGCCGAATGGAAAATCCGGGTTAAATTTTATGCCTTCGTCCCGGATCACCGTATGGCTTACCCCGCTACACGCCTACCGGGCGGCCGAAACGTGCGCCTGGCTTTGTGTGGTCCTTCGGCCCATCCCTCGCTGCGCTCGGGACCCGCGCTACGCGCTGTCCTGCGCCCTGCGGGCAGGGCGCGCCAACCCCCCGTTGGGTCCGCCCTTCGGAGGTGTTCAACTGCGGTTTCTAGGATAATCCACCTTCCCGTAGCCCGCATTCCGATCCACCCGAAACGCTCGATCATGGCCGGCAAGAACCGCCGCTTAACCCAAGCCAAGCCCAAACGCCCCCCTCTCACCCCCAAGGTCGCCAAGCTTCTGCGCGAGGCGTGGTGGTTGCTGCTGGTGGCGGTGGCCCTGTACCTGGCGCTCATCCTCGGCAGCTACTCGCCCGACGACGGCGGCTGGTCGAGCACCGGCAGCCGCGAGGTGCCGGGCAATGCCGGCGGACCGTTCGGCGCCTGGCTGGCCGATCTGCTGCTCTACCTGTTCGGCTTGTCCGCCTACTGGTGGGTAGGGCTGGCCCTGTACCTGGTGTGGTGGGGCTATCGCCGCATCGGCGATGCCGAGCTGGCCCACCCGCGCGGTCTGGGCCTGACCTTGGGCGGCTTCGCGCTCACCCTTGCATCCAGCAGCAGCATCGAGGCGCTGCGCCTGCATTCGATGCACGTGAGCCTGCCGCTGGAACCGGGCGGCGCGCTGGGGATGGCCCTGTCCGGTCTGGTTTACAAGGGACTCGGTTTCGATGGCGGCACGGTATTCCTGCTCCTGCTCTGGGGCGTGGGGCTCAGCCTGTTCACCGGCCTGTCCTGGATCGCTCTCGCGGAGCGGGTGGGGGCCGGCCTGGAATGGAGCATGGCGACCCTGGTGGCCCGCTATGACGTCTGGCGCGATCGCCGCGCCGGCGAGGAAGCGCGCCAAGAACGGGAGCAGGTGGTGGAACAGGAGCGCATCCGCATCGAGAGCGAGCCGCCCATCCGCATCGAGCCGCCCGCGGTCGAGATCGTGAAGTCCGAGCGAGCCGAACACGAGCGCCAGACCTTCCTGTTCAAGGACCTGCCCGATGCCCAGATCCCGCCCCTGCATCTGCTCGACGCGCCGGCTCAGGCCACCGCGGCGATCGACGAGACCACTCTGGAGGCCACCTCGCACCTGATCGAGCGCAAGCTGCGCGAATTCGGGGTCGAGGTCCGGGTGCTGGCGGCCTACCCCGGCCCGGTCATCACCCGCTACGAGGTGGAGCCAGCCTCCGGCGTGAAAGGAGCGCAGATCGTCAACCTGGCCAAGGACCTCGCCCGTTCCCTGTCGCTCACCAGCATCCGGGTGGTGGAGACCATCCCCGGCAAGACCTGCATGGGCCTGGAACTGCCCAACAGCCAGCGCCAGACCGTGCGCCTGTCGGAGATCCTCGGCGCCAAGGTCTATGCCGACATGCATTCGCCGCTCACCACCGCGCTGGGCAAGGACATCAGTGGCAACCCGGTGGTGACTGATCTGGCCAGGATGCCGCACCTGCTGGTGGCGGGCACCACCGGCTCGGGCAAGTCGGTGGGTATCAATGCCATGATCCTGTCGCTGCTGTACAAATCGACGCCACGCGATGTGCGCCTGATCATGGTCGACCCGAAGATGCTGGAGCTGTCCACCTACGAGGGCATTCCGCACCTCCTCGCGCCGGTGGTCACCGACATGAAGCTCGCCGCGGTGGCGATCAACTGGTGCGTGGCGGAGATGGAGCGGCGCTACAAGCTGATGTCGGCGCTGGGGGTGCGCAACATCGGCGGCCTCAACCAGAAGATCAAGGAGGCCGAAAAGGCCGGCACACCGCTGACCCACCCGTTCTCCATCACCCCGGAGGCCCCCGAGCGCCTTTCCCACATGCCCTATATCGTGGTCATCATCGACGAGCTCGCGGACCTGATGATGGTGGCCGGCAAAAAGGTCGAGGAACTCATCGCCCGCCTGGCGCAAAAGGCGCGCGCCGCCGGAATCCACCTCATCCTGGCGACCCAGCGACCATCGGTGGACGTCATCACCGGCCTGATCAAGGCCAACATCCCCACCCGCATCGCATTCCAGGTGTCCAGCCGCATCGATTCGCGCACCATCCTCGACCAGCAAGGCGCCGAGACCCTGCTCGGCCAGGGCGACATGCTCTATCTCCCCCCCGGCCATGGCATTCCCACCCGGGTGCATGGCGCATTCGTATCCGACGACGAGGTCCACCGCGTCACCGCCTGGCTGAAGGAACTGGGGCCGGCGCAGTACGACGCATCGGTGCTGGAGGACAGCTCGGACGAAGCCGAGGCCGGCGAGGATGGAACCGATGCCGAGGCCGATCCTCTATACGACGAGGCGGTCGCCGTGGTGCTCAAGACCCGGCGCGCCTCCATCTCCGCCGTGCAGCGGCACCTGCGCATCGGCTACAACCGCGCCGCCCGCCTCATCGAGGCCATGGAAAAGGCCGGTCTGGTTTCGCCGATGCAGTCCAATGGCAACCGAGAAGTGATCGCCCCGAAAAATGATTGATCCCGAATCCATTCCCACAGAGAAACAGCATTCACGGAAAACCCCGTGCACGTCGGATGTTTCCGCGACATCCCGCATGCGCCGCCTGTTCATCGGCGTGCTGTCCCTGGCTCTCCTCGCCCTGGCCAGCGCGGGCGCCCAGGCCGACCCTGGCCAGCGCCTGAAGGAGTTCGCCCGCCAGACACAAACCCTGTCCGGCCAGTTCAGCCAGGTCGTGCTCGACCGCAACGGCCGCCGCCTCCAAGAATCCGGCGGCGAATTCCATCTCTCCCGCCCGGGCCGGTTCCGCTGGCTGTACCGCAGCCCCTACGAACAGCTGATCGTGGGCGATGGCAGCCGGGTATGGATCTACGACAGCGACCTCGAACAGGTCACCGTGCGCCGGGTCGATCGCGCCATCGGCGAAAGCCCGGCCGCCCTGCTCGCCGGCAGCAACGAGATCGAGCGCCATTTCAACGTGCGCGAGGCTGGCCCGCGCGACGGACTGGACTGGCTGGAGGCCACGCCGAAAAGCCGCGAAGGAAGCTTCGAGCGGGTGCGACTTGGATTTCGCAACCAGACCCTGCAAGTCATGGAACTGTTCGACAGCTTCGGCCAGACCACCGTGCTGCGCTTTTCCGAGCTGCGCTTCAACCCCCGCCTAGGCGCCGACCTGTTCCGCTTCCGGCCGCCTGCCGGGGTGGATGTGATCGGCGACGAATGACCCCATCCACCCGACCCGATCTCCCCCGCTCATCCGCCCTGAGCGCAGCGGAGTCGAAGGGCAAGCACGCGTAGCCGGATGAATGCGGCACGTTGACGCCACGCACGTTCCCGGCGAAAAATCCGGCATGCATGCACTGTTCAACACCTCCCGAATTCTGGTCTGCGACGACTCGCCGACATTCACCGCGATGCTCGGCGCGATCCTGCGCGAGGAAGGCTGTGCCGAGGTGATCGGCGTCAACGATCCGCGCGAGGTCATGCCCTTGCTGACCGGGCGCGGATTCGACCTGCTGCTGCTCGACATGATGATGCCGCACCTCGATGGCGTCGCGGTCACCCGTCTGGTGCGCCAGCAGTTCGCCGGCGCCGAGCTGCCCATCCTGGTACTGACCGGCTCGCAGGACACCGCGCTGCGCAACCAAGCCCTGGCCGAAGGCGCCAACGACTACCTGCACAAGCCCATCGACCCGGTCGAGGTGGTCTTGCGTGCCCGCAACCTGCTTCTCATCCGGAAAAGCCACAAGGATCAGCTCGCCTACAGCGAACGCCTGGAAGACGAAGTCGCCGCGCGCACGGCGCGGCTGGACATGTTGATCGACAATGGCGTCCAGCTCAGCAGCGAGCGCCTGCATTCCCGCCTGCTCCAAGCCATCCTGGCCGGCGGCTGCCGGATCGGCCACTGCGAGGCCGCCACCCTGTTCCTGGTGACCGAGGACAAGCACCTGCGCTTCGCCATGCGTACCCTGAACGACCCCCTGCCGATCTCCGACATCCCGCTCTACGACGCCGCGACGGGCAAGCCCATCCTGCATTTCGTATCCACCTGGGTGGCGCACAACAACGCATCGGTGCACATCCCCGACGTATACCAGGACACCCGCTTCGACCTCTCCGGCACCCGGGCATTCGACGCCCAGACCCGTCGCCGCACCGTATCCATGCTCGCCGTACCGCTCTGCCCGCGCGATGGCGAAGTACTCGGCGTATTGCAGTTCATGAACGCACGCGCCCCGGACACCGATGCCATCGTGCCATTCTCGCCCCAGATCGCAAAATTCCTCGAAGCGCTGGCCATGCAGGCCGCCACCGCGCTCGACATCCACAACCTGCTGCAATCGCGCGACCGGCTCATCGACGGCATCATCCGCGTCCTGGCGAGCACCATCGACGCCCGCAGCCCGCACACCGGCTACCACTGCCAGCGCATGCCGGGGCTCGCCGGGATGCTGGCCGAAGCGGCAAGCGCCTGCCAGGAAGGCGTGCTTGCCGGATTCCGCTTCCAGAACGAGGATGAATGGCACGAATTCCGCGTCGCTGCCTGGCTGCACAACTGCGGCAAACTGACCACGCCCGACCACATCGTCGACAAGAGCACCAAGCTCGACCTGTTCCACAACCGCTTGCACGAAATCCGCATGCGCTTCGAAGTACTTTTGCGCGACGCAATGATCGAACGTCTCGAATGCATCGCCGCCGGCCAGCCGGTGACTGCGGCCGATACCCGTTTCGCGGCGCGCAAGGCCGAGCTGATCGACGACTTCAGATTCGTGGCGGAATGCAACCTCGGGCAGGAAGCCATGTCCACCGAGCACCGCGACCGCCTCGAACGCATTGGCGGTACCGTCTGGATGCGCCATTTCGACGACCGCATCGGCCTGTCCATGGCAGAAAGCCGACGCCGCGGCCCCCCCCGGAAGACAGCCCGCCCCTGCCCGCCCCGGAACGGCTGCTCGCCGACCAGCCCTGGCATGTCATTCCCCGCCCGGAAAGTGAACGGGCCCGTCTCGACCGCGAGTTCAGGCTCGCGGTGCCGGTCAACGAATACCATCACGGCGAGCTGTACAACCTGGGCATCGCGCGCGGCACACTGACCGAGGAAGAGCGCTACAAGATCAACGAGCACATCGTCCAGACCATCCACATGCTGGAACAACTCCCCTTCCCCGCCCATCTGGCGCGAGTCCCGGAATACGCCGGGAATCACCATGAAACCCTCGACGGCAGCGGCTACCCGCGCGGGCTCGACGCCAGCCAGCTGTCCATTCCAGCACGCATCCTCGCCATCGCCGACATCTTCGAGGCGCTCACCGCCACCGACCGCCCCTACAAGCATGGCAAGACACTTTCCGAATCGCTCGCCATCCTGTCCGGCCTGGTGCGACAAGGCCGGCTCGACGCCGATCTATACAACCTCATGCTCGACTCCGGCGTGGTGATGCGCTATGCCACGACCTACCTGAATCCGGAGCAGATCGACCTCACCGATCCAGGCGCATTCCGGATTGCCTGACGCCCCCAGCCACCGCCTGCCCATGTCGATGGACCAGGACGACCTGTTCGCCCGCCCCGAAGCGCCGGCCGCCCCGCCGCCCGGCCGGAACGCACCGCTCGCCGAACGGCTGCGACCGAGCCGCCTCGACGAAATCATCGGCCAGGACCACCTGCTCGGCCCCGGCCGGTCGCTGCGCCTCGCGTTCGAAGCCGGCCAGCCCCATTCCATGATCCTGTGGGGACCGCCCGGAGTCGGCAAGACCACCCTCGCCCGCCTTACCGCCCAGCATTTCGCCGCCGATTTCATCCAGATCTCGGCGGTGCTCGCCGGTGTCAAGGAAATCCGCGAAGCAGTGGAACGCGCCCGCATCAACCAGGCCCGCGGCCAGCGCACCCTGGTGTTCGTCGACGAAGTGCACCGCTTCAACAAGGCGCAACAGGATGCATTCCTCCCCCACGTCGAATCCGGCCTGTTCACATTCATCGGCGCCACCACCGAAAACCCCTCCTTCGAGGTGGTCGGCGCCCTGCTCTCACGCGCCCAGGTCTATGTGTTGCAGGCCCTGGGCGAAACCGCACTGGAGCAGCTGCTCGACCGGGCGCTGGCCGCCCTGGAAACCCCCATCGCGCTCACGCCCGAGGCGCGTGCGCAACTCATCGCCTGGGCCGACGGCGACGGCCGTCGGCTCATCAACCTGATCGAACAGCTGGCCCTGGCCGCGGCGCAGGCGCGGCGTGCCAAACTCGACGCCGGATTCGTCGCCACCGCGCTCTCGCCCACCTTGCGCCGCTTCGACAAGAGCGGCGACGCTTTCTACGATCAGATCTCCGCCCTGCACAAATCGGTGCGCGGCTCCAGCCCGGACGCCAGCCTGTACTGGCTTACGCGCATGCTCGACGGCGGCGCCGACCCACGCTACCTCGCCCGCCGCATCCTGCGCATGGCCTGGGAAGACATTGGCCTTGCCGACCCGCGCGCCGCCCGCATCGCACTCGACGCCGCCGAAACCTACGAGCGCCTGGGATCCCCCGAAGGCGAACTGGCCCTGGCGCAAGCAGTGCTCTACCTCGCCTGCGCGCCCAAATCCAACGCCGGCTACGTCGCCTGGAACGAAATGCGGGCATTCGTGCGCGAGCACGGCTCCGACCCGGTGCCCACACACCTGCGCAACGCCCCCACCCGGCTGATGCGCGAACTCGGCCACGGCCACGCCTACCGCTACGCCCACGACGAACCGGAAGCCTACGCCGCCGGAGAGAACTACTTTCCGCCCGGCCTGCGCCCGCCCCGTTTCTACCGCCCCAGCCCGCGCGGCCTGGAAGGACGCATCGGCGAGCATCTGGACCACCTCGCCGAACTCGACGCCGCGGCGCGACGCCAGCCTTAGCCCGCGATCACTCACGCGCCGAACGGCGCATGTTCGGACGCCGCTCGACAGCAACCCGCAACTCCAGCTCCCGGCCCTGGCGAATCAAACGCAGGCTGGCGCGCTCGCCCGGAGTCAGTGTGGCGATCAAGTTGAGCAATGCGGCGGAATCGTTGACCGGTTGCTCGTTGACGGCGGTAAGCACATCGCCGGGCCGCACCCCGGCCCGCTCCGCCGGCCCGCCGCGCAACACCCCGGCGATGAGTGCGCCGGCGCTGCCTTCCAAGCCGAACGATTCGGCGATCTCGGGCGTCACGTCCTGCACCTCGATGCCCAACCAGCCGCGCACCACGCTGCCGTTGGCGATGATCTGCTCCATCACCTGGCGGGCGATGGACACCGGAATGGCGAAGCCGATGCCGAGGTTGCCGCCGCTGCGCGAGAAGATGGCGGTGTTGATGCCAACCAGATGGCCGGAGGCATCGACCAGCGCACCGCCGGAGTTTCCGGGGTTGATGGCGGCATCGGTCTGGATGTAATTCTCGAAGGTGTTGATGCCGAGATGACTGCGTCCAAGCGCCGAGACGATGCCCATGGTCACGGTCTGGCCCACCCCGAATGGATTGCCGATGGCCAGCACCACGTCGCCCACGCGCAGGTCGTCGGGACGGGCAAAGGTGATCGCCGCCAGTTTCTGCGCGCGCCCCTGCGCCGAGACCTGCAACACCGCCAGATCGGTTTCCGGGTCGCTGCCGACGAGACGCGCCGCCAGGGTCTGGCCGTCGGCGAGCGCCACCTGGATCTCGTCGGCGGCCTCGATGACATGATGGTTGGTCAGGATATAGCCGGATTCGCTGACGATCACACCGGAGCCCAGATTGGATACCCGCTGCGGCCGGCTGTCCAGCTCGGCGCCGAAGAAGCGACGGAAAAACGGATCCTGCAGGAGCGGATTGACCGGCGCGCGCACCTGCTTGCTGGTAAAGATGTTGACCACGGCCGGCTGCGCCGCCCGCGCCGCCCCGGCGAACGAGGACAGCGGTGCGCCGGGGGCCCGCTCGGCGGCCTCACGAATGGTGACCGGCGCAGGCCCGGCGGGCAACAGACCGGGGAACAGGCGATCCAGCGCCAGCAGACTGGCGAGCGCAATCACCAATGCGGCAACGATCTGGGCAAACAGCAGCCAGTGTGAATACAGGCGGGGCGAGGGCATGACAGCCTTAAGACTGAATGGATCAGGCGAGGATTATACGCGCGGCCGAAAAAGACCGTCGCCGGGGAGTTAAGTTCGCCGACGATTCATGTACAATGCGGCGGTTTGTGACCGGGCGCCCGCGATCGCGATCGGAAATACCCGCTTGGCCGAGCCCGCGGGCCTCTGTATCGAGCCGCATTTCGCGACCCAACTGGTAGGAATGGAATAATGAGCGACAAGACCGTTGACAGTTCGAAACGCCGCTTCCTGGTGGCGATGAGCTCGGCGGTGGGTGGCGTGGCCGTCGTTGGCGCCGCGACCCCATTCGTGATGAGCATGATGCCCTCGGCCCGAGCCCTAGCCGCGGGCGCTCCGGTGGAAGTGGATGTATCCAAACTCGAACCAGGCGCCATGCTCACGGTCGAATGGCGTGGCAAGCCGGTCTGGATCGTGCACCGCACCCCGGAGATGCTCGACCTTCTGGGCAAGCACGAGGACAAGCTCAGCGACCCAGCCTCCGAGGTCGGCGCGCAGCAGCCCGACTATTGCAAGAACCCGCAACGCTCGATCAAGCCCGAATACCTGGTCGCGGTCGGCATCTGCACCCACCTCGGCTGCTCCCCCACCTATCGCAAGGAGATCGGCGCCGCTGACCTGGGCGCAGACTGGCCGGGCGGATTCTTCTGCCCCTGTCATGGATCGCGCTTCGACCTGGCCGCACGCGTATTCTCGGGCTCGCCGGCACCCACCAACCTGGTCGTTCCGCCGCACCGCTATATCGATGACACCACACTCCTGGTCGGCGAAGACCAGGCCGCCGCCTGACGCAAGGGGACATGGCCATGCAGAAGCTCCTCAACTGGATCGACGCGCGGTTTCCGTTCACCGCCAACTACAAGGCGCACCTCTCCGAGTATTACGCGCCCAAGAACTTCAACTTCTGGTACTACTTCGGCTCGCTGGCGCTCTTGGTGCTGGTGATCCAGATCGTGTCCGGGATCTTTCTCACCATGAACTACAAGCCCGACGCCGAACTCGCGTTCGCGTCGGTCGAGTACATCATGCGTGACGTGCCCTATGGCTGGTTGATGCGCTACATCCACTCCACCGGGGCCTCGGCGTTTTTCGTCGTGGTGTACCTGCACATGTTCCGCGGTCTGATCTACGGTTCATACCGGCAGCCGCGCGAGCTGATCTGGATCTTCGGCATGCTGATCTACCTCACCCTGATGGCCGAGGCCTTCATGGGCTACCTGCTGCCCTGGGGCCAGATGTCCTACTGGGGCGCGCAGGTGATCATCAACCTGTTCGCCGCCGTGCCATTCTTCGGCGAGGACCTGTCGACCCTGATCCGCGGTGACTTCGTGGTCGGCGACGCCACCCTCAACCGCTTCTTCGCCCTGCACGTGATCGCCCTGCCGCTGGTCCTGCTGGGTCTCGTGGTCGCCCACTTGGTGGCCCTTCACGAGGTCGGCTCGAACAACCCCGACGGCGTCGAAATCAAGAAGAACAAGGACGAGAATGGCAAGCCGCTCGACGGCATCCCCTTCCACCCCTACTACACGGTGAAGGACATCCTCGGCGTGGCTGTCTTCCTGATCGTGTTCACCGCCATCGTGTTCTTCGCGCCGGAGATGGGCGGCTACTTCCTGGAGTACAACAACTTTATCCCGGCCGACCCGCTCAAGACCCCGGAACACATCGCCCCGGTATGGTATTTCACGCCCTACTACGCCATCCTGCGTGCCGTGCCGCCCATCCTCGGCTCGCAGTTCCCCGGCGTTCTGCTGATGGGTGTGGCGGTGCTGATCTTCTTTGCCCTGCCCTGGCTGGACAAGTCGCCGGTCAAGTCGATCCGCTATCGTGGCCCGAAGTTCAAGATCGCGCTGACCCTGTTCGTCATCTCCTTCATTGGCCTGGGCATCCTCGGCATCCTGCCGGCGACCGAGCTGTACACCTGGATCTCGCGCGTGCTCTCGGTGGTCTATTTCGCGTTCTTCCTGCTCATGCCCTGGTACACCAGGAACGATACCTACAAGACCGAACCGGAAAGGGTGACCGACCAATGAAAACCACTGTTTCCAAGTACGTCCGCGCCCTCGCATTCGCGCTCTTCGCCGCGCCGCTCATCGCCTTGGCGGCGGGCGGGCCGGCTGTCAAACTCGACCGGGCGCCGGTCAACCTCAGCAACAAGGAATCCCTGCAGCGCGGGGCGGCCCTGTTCGTCAACTACTGTCTGAGCTGCCACACGGCGAGCTACATGCGCTACAACCGCATGACCGACATCGGTCTGACCGAAGCGCAGATCAAGGACAACCTGCTGTTCGCCACAGACAAGCCGGGCAACACCATGACCGTGGCGATGTCCGCTGCGGAGGCGAAGGAATGGTTTGGCGCTCCGCCGCCCGACCTCACCGTCATCACTCGCTCGCGTGGCTCCGACTGGCTCTACACCTATCTGCGCGGCTTCTACCGCGACGACAGCCGTCCCCTGGGCTGGAACAACACGGTGTTCGACAAGGTCGGCATGCCGCACGTGATGCACGACCTGCAAGGCCACAGGGTGCCGGTATACCGCACCGAACTGGATGCCGAAGGCAAGGCTCACCCCGTCATCGATCGCTTCGAACTGGCCCAGCCCGGCAAGCTTACCCTAGCCCAATATGACCAGGCAGTCGCCGATCTGGTCAACTTCATGACCTGGATGGGCGAACCCGCCAAGATGCAGCGCCAGACCATCGGCGTGATGGTGCTGTTGTTCCTGGGCCTGTTCTTCATCGTCGCCTTCTATCTGAAGAAGGAATTCTGGAAGGATATTCACTGACGCGGAACGGTCGGTCGGATATCGAGGTAACGCACGCCATGATGATTCTATATTCGGGGACATCCTGCCCATTCAGCCACCGCTGCCGGATCGTGCTGCACGAAAAGGGCATGGATTTCGAGATCAAGGATGTCGATCTGCAGGACAAGCCGGCGGAAATCGCCAGCATGAATCCGTACAATCAGGTTCCCGTCCTGGTCGAGCGCGAACTGACCCTGTACGAGTCCAACATCATCAACGAGTACATCGACGAGCGTTTTCCGCACCCGCAGCTCATGCCGCCGGACCCGGTCATGCGCGCCCGGGCGCGGTTGTTCCTGTTCAACATCGAACGCGACCTGTTCAGCCACATGGCCGACCTCAGAAGCGTAAATACCAAGGTGGCCGACAAGGCGCGCGCCTTGGTGCGCGACAACCTGAGCCAGATCGCGCCGGTGTTCAGCAAGCAGAAATTCATGCTCGGCGACGAATACTCCATGCTCGATGTGGCCATCGCCCCCTTGCTTTGGCGGCTGGAGCATTTCGGCATCCAGTTGCCGAAGCCGGCCGCTCCGCTGCTGAAATACGCTGAGCGCATATTCAGCCGGCCGGCCTTCATCGAGGCCCTGACGCCGATCGAAAAAGCCATGCGCAAGTGAGCTCGCTGCCGCAGCAACCCTATCTGTTGCGCGCCCTCTACGAGTGGTGCGTGGACAGCGGCCATACCCCGCACATCAGCGTCCAGGTCGATGCCCGGACCCAGGTCCCCCGGTCCTACGTTCGGGACGGCATGATCGTCCTCAACATCGGTCCGAGCGCGGTGCGCGACCTATCCATCGACAACGAATGGGTGTCCTTCTCCGCCCGCTTTGGCGGCGTCGCCCAAGAAGTGTTCGTCCCGGTCCAGAATGTGCTCGCCATCTATGCCCGCGAGACCGGCGAAGGTTTCGCCCTGCGCACGCCAGGCGAGACGGGCGCGCTGACCGAGGAGGCGCCGGAGCCGAGCAAACCAGCGACCGAAAAACCGGACCGGCCCGGCGGCGGCCGCCCGGCCCTACGCGTCGTCAAATAGTCCATTGCCGGAACGCCAAACCAATGCCGGACACAATCCGTATCGGCCTCGTTTCAATCAGTGACCGCGCCGCCGCCGGAATCTATGAGGATCGCGGTCTGCCCGCCCTGCGCGACTGGTTGACTGCCACACTGCTCAACCCGGTCCAGTTCGTCGAACGTCTGATTGCAGACGACCTGACCCTGATCGAGGCCACCCTGATCGAGCTCGCAGACCGCGAAACCTGCTGCATGATCCTCACCACCGGCGGCACCGGCCCGGCGCCACGCGATGTCACCCCGGAGGCCACCTTGGCGGTCGCCGACAAGGTATTGCCGGGCTTTGGCGAGCAGATGCGGGCGGTCTCCCTGCGCTATGTGCCGACAGCCATCCTCTCCCGTCAGGTCGGCGTAACGCGCGGCCGCTGCCTGATTCTCAACCTGCCCGGCCAGCCCAAGGCCATCGCCGAGACACTGGACGGCATATTCGCCGCCGTGCCTTATTGCATCGACCTGATCGGCGGCCCCTATCTCGAAACCCGACCCGAGAGGATCCGATCTTTCCGGCCGAAATCGGCGCAGCGGCCGGTCGCCGAGGGTGGCGCTCCAGGCCAGACCAGCGTGCCCCAATCGTTCTAACAGGCTGTTGAAAAACTACTGCGGTGGGCCATCGGCTGTGTTGCGCGGTGTGGGCTCCGGCCGCGTAGCTTCATCGGCTGCGCCGATGTGAGCC
>OGCL01000747.1_pt1 | contig 32246 bp, 29 predicted proteins | sample 1570041 | NCBI WGS metagenome assembly OGCL01 (sample SAMN06266162, study PRJEB24511) | hot springs metagenome | isolation source: Hot spring water | place: South Africa: Limpopo | collected 2015-06-22 | reverse complement strand
TGCGCCCTCCCCAACCCTCCCCGCTGGCGCGTTGTTTCCTGGGAGGGCTGCGCCCTCCCCAACCCTCCCCGCTGGCGCGTTGTTTCCTGGGAGGGCTGCGCCCTCCCCAACCCTCCCCGCTGGCGCGTTGTTTCCTGGGAGGGCTGCGCCCTCCCCAACCCTCCCCGCTGGCGCGTTGTTTCCTGGGAGGGCTGCGCCCTCCCCAACCCTCCCCGCTGGCGGGCTGCGCCGGCTAGCAGACGCGCGAGTGTCCGTGCACGCTGTCCACGACCTCCAGAATGCGCTCGGCGCGGCGACCGTAGGTGTGCCCGGCTGCAATGGCGCGTCGCCTGGCGGCGCCAGCCTCGTCAGGCGCGGCAGCCAGGGCCGCGGCCAGCGCCGCGGTGAGGCCATCGAGATCGCGGCGGGGAAAGGTGTGACACAGCGCCGGAGGCACGATTTCGTGCAGCGCAGGCAGCGCAGGCAGGACCAGGGGTTGGCCAAGGGCCAGATACTCGAAGAGCTTCAGCGGCGAGGCCGTTACGTCGGTCACCGTGTCGGGGATGACCAGCACATCGGCAGCGGCCAGATAGGTGACGACTTCGGCCTGCGGGCACGGCGCGACGAGGTGCAGGGCCGCGCCGATGCCGAGGCGGGCTGCCTCGGCACGCAAAGCCTCGCGCTCGGCAGGTCGCCCTCCGACCAGTACCAGGGCCAGGTCGGGATAGCGGGCGCGCAGGCGGGCCGCAGCAGCGAGCAGGCCGTCGAGCCAGCGATGGGCGAAGGTCATACCGGCGTAGGCAACGATGGGCCGATCGGAGGGCAGGCCCAGCGCGCCACGCGCGGCCAGACGCGGACGGGGCGCGAACAGGCGTTCATCATAGGCGTCGGGCACCACGAAGACCTCGGCGGGGTCGCGCCAGCCGATAGCGGCGAGCAAGCGCCGGAAGTCGGCGGTGAGTGATACGACCGCCGAACAGCGGGTCAATGCCACGCGGTCGACCAGGTGCAGCAGGCCCTCGGCCCATGGCTCGCGGGCGCGCGACGGGTTGCGGGTTTCGAGATCGTGGGCCTCGTAGATCACCGGGAGACCCAGCCGCGGCCCCAGCACGCCCGCCCACCAGGCCGCGGCGATCACCTGGCGCACGTAGACGGCCTCAACCGCCCGGCGTCGGGGAGCAAGCCAGGCCGCGGTCATGAAGGCAAAGGCGCTGTGCTCCAGGTAGTAGAGCAGCGTGCTCTTGTAGAGGCGTGAGAGTTTGCCGATGGCCGGCCGCGGCAAATGGGTGGCGCCTACCTCGCCAAAGCGGCTCGGTTCGTGGCCCCAGCGCGGGATCAGCGCCAGCGTATCGGGACGCCGGGCGCGCAACTCGCGCAGGGTCGTGTAGGTCTGGATTGCGTTGGCCGATTGGAGGGTGAGGCTGGTGGGGTAGGCGATGTAGACAAGCATGATGCGCCGGACGATATCACGCCTCGTTGCTGGCGTCGAGCACAGCCTGGGCGATCTGCTCGCCACGGCCCTGGGGCAGGTACACGTAGCGGCCACCGAGCCAGGCCGCCAGTTGCTGGGCCTCGCCGCGGGAGATAAAGCTCCGCTGGGTGTCAATCACCACGGCGCCAATGCCGGCGGCGCGGATGCGGGCGCTGAGGGTCTGCACTTCGGTGCGGGCCACTTCGAGGCGCTGCTGCTTATCGTGGCTCGGATCAGGACGCAGGGGCACATTGGGCCGCCCGTCGGTGATCAGCACCAGGGTGGTGCGGTGGATGCCGCGGGCGCGCGCCTGTTCGGCCACCTGATAGGCTGCCAGGAGCGCCGCGGCCAGCGGGGTGCCGCCGCCGGTGGGCAGCACATCGAGGGCGCGCTTGGCCAGTTCCACGCTCTGGGAGGGTGGAAGGAGCAACTCGGCCGACTCGCCGCGGAAGGCCAGGAGGGCCACCTGGTCGCGATGCACATACGCCTGCTGGAGCAGAGTGTTGACGGCGCCCTTGGCCTGGCGCATGCGGTGGAGGGCCATCGAGCCACTGGCATCAACCACAAAACAGAAGAGCGTCCCGGCCTTGCTCCGATACTTCTTGATGTGCAGATCATCGGCCTTGAGGCGAATGTGGCCGCGATGGTGGGGCGTCTCGCGGCGGCGCACCGGCTGCCAGGGGGCGGCGGCGCGCAGGGTCGCCACCACGTCCAGGCGGCCCTGGGAGGGCAGGCCGGGGATGGAGCGGATGTGGCGCCCGCGGGTGCCGGAGGTGCTGCCGCGCGAGCCGCTGCGCCCGCTGCGGCGCACGGTGAAGGGCGTCTCCAGCACATCGGGGGGCACCTCGGCATCAAGGGCGGAGAGGATGAGATCCTCGACCGTCAGATCCTCAGGGGGCGCCGGAGGTTGCTCGGTCTCGTCGTCTTCATCATTGCGCTGTTGCTCGTCGGGTGGCGGCTGCTCGGGCTGCGGCGGCGGGGGCTGCTCGGGCTGCGGCGGCTGCTCGGCCGCCTGAGGCAGGCGGGTAGCGCGGGGCAGGAGCACAAAGCGCACCGCCCGCTCCAGATCCTCATCGCCCACCTCATCGCGCCCGGCGAGGGCCGCCGAGGCCAGCGCGGCGCGCACGGCGAAAATGTCCGCCCGATGCCCCTCCACACCCAGGGCCAGCGCCGCCTGACTCACCTGCACCATCTGCGCCTCGCTGATGCGCACCTCCGGCAGGGCCTCGCGGGCGGCCATGATCAGCGCATGCAGCATGGCGTCCTCATCGGCCCATTCCTCAGTTGGACCTTCGCCATTCCCGGCCCCGTTCCCGGGCCTGGTCGCCGCAACCAGCCGCGCCCGGTCCATCAGCAGGTTCCGGCGCACCACCTCGGCGCGAGCGTGCCCGGGAGCCTGCGACACCGGCGCAACGATCAGGCCGATCCGGTCGAGCAGGTGGCGACGTGGCGGCCCCTCGGCGGGGTCATAGGTGGCGATCAGCGCGAAGCGGGCCGGTTCCACCAGGCTCAGGCCGTCGCGTTCCACCCGCACCACGCCACTGTCGAGGGCCGCCAGCAGATGGTTGACTGTGCTATCATCGAGCAGATTAACCCCGTCGGCGTAGAGCAGGCCGCCGTGGGCGCGGGCGAGTAACCCGCTACGGTGGACACGCTCGCCCCGCGCCAGGGTCGCCTCCAGGTCGAGGCCACCGAGGAGACGGTCCTCCGTAACACCGACTGGCAGCTCAACCAGGCCGCCCTGGCCCGGCGCCGACCCCGGAGCGCTGCCGGCAAGCAAGCGGGCAAAGGCGCGCACGAGCGTACTCTTCCCCGTACCCACACCAGCAGCGATCGCCACACCCCCAAGGCCCGGGTCAACCGCGAGCAGCAAGAGCGCCTGGCGACCGGCATCCAGCCCGACCAGGGCAGAGAACGGCAACACCGCCGGAGTCACGCCAGCACCTCTTCCACCGCCCGTTCAATGCGCGTCGCGTCGTCCTGGGTCTCCAGAGGGTCCTTGCGGAGGCGATGGCGCAGGGCAAGAATGGCAATGCGGCGCACATCATCAACACGCACTTCATTGCGACCCTCGAACGCAGCCAGGGCCGTAGCGGCGCGGCTGAGGGTCAACTCGCCGCGGTGCCCGTCCACCTCCAGCTTGACGCACAACTCGGCGATCTTGTAGAGCACGGGATCGGGGAGATGCACCTCGGGAAGGCGTTTCTGAGCCTGCTTGATCTTGCGCTGGAGGCGAGCGGTCTCCTTTTCCCAGGTGGCAGCGAAGGCGAAGGGATCGGCATCGTAGGCGCGGCGACGCTTCACAATCTCCACCCGCTCGTCCACATTGGTAATCGTGGTGATGCGGGCGTGCAGGCCGAAGCGATCGAGCAACTGGGGGCGCAGATCGCCCTCTTCGGGGTTACCGGAGCCAACGAGCACGAAGCGAGCAGGGTGGCGGATGGAGATCCCCTCACGCTCGACCACGTTCACGCCACTGGCAGCCACATCGAGGAGCACATCAACCAGGTGATCCTCGAGCAAGTTCACTTCATCAATGTAGAGGAAGCCACGATTGGCGCGCGCCAGGAGGCCGGGGGCAAACGCCTGCACACCCTGGGTCAGGGCCCGTTCGATATCGAGGGTGCCACAGACCCGGTCCTCGGTGGCGCCGAGGGGCAGATCCACCACGGGCACGGGGATGGTAATGGCCCGCGGCTTGCGCGGCTGGCCCTTACCATTGGGCGAGTCGTGCGAACGGGTATGCTCGCAGAAGCCATCGGCCTCGGGAGCGCAGGAGTAGGGGCAGCCGGCAACCGCCTTGATCGGCGGGAGCATGGCCGCCAGCGCGCGCACGGCGGTTGACTTGGCCGTGCCACGATGCCCCATCACCATTACGCCGCCGATGGTTGGATTGACCACACAGAGGATCAAACCCAGCTTCAACTCGGCCTGGCCAACAATCGCAACAAACGGGTAGGGCGGCACGGGACCCTGAGGGGCAGGGGTGGCACCATTCTCAGCGGGGCGAGGCGGAAGCGTCTCTGTCTCTGTTGCCATAGGGGCGCGACTTTCGGTATCAGAAAAAAGAAGGGAGGCCAACCAGGGGAGGGTGCATCCCTCCGGCGGGCCCTCCCAGCAAAGCTCGTCGCGCGGCGGCGGCGGGCCAGTATACGGGCAATCGGGCGCCAGGCAGAACACGCATCAGATGCTCGGCCAGCGGCTCAGCGAGTTGTGGACTTCTCAGGCATCGAACCAACGGTCGGCTTGCGTTGACCGTTCGGCAGGCGGCGCGCATAGGCGGTAATGTTGGTCCAGAGGAACGTCAGGCCCAGCGCGAGCACGGTAATGATCAGACAGGCCCAACATACCAGCGCCGGGGAAAGCGGCCCGATCATTTGAGTAGCCTGAGCATACGTCTCGGTCATGGCGCTACTCCTGTCTAGCTTCCCGATCTTTCGCGACGAAGGACGCCATATCACTTCGCGCACTTTTTTGAACCGACGTGAACTTTTCCTTTCGTATTGTACCACACATCGGCTGCTGATTAAACAGCCAGACGGTGATAGATCGCGGCCCCGGGGCTCGAAGCGGGGGCCGGGTCAGGGCCTGCCGCCCCCACGGGCAGGGGTGCGGTTCGACAGGCTCACCGCAGGTGGGGAAACCCGGTTTCCCCATAACCTTCCCGTCGGGGAGGGCCTGCCGCCCCCACGGGCAGGGGTGCGGTTCGACAGGCTCACCGCAGGTGGGGAAACCCGGTTTCCCCATATGTTCACGTCAGCGATGCCAGTAGGGGTTCACCTGTTCGGGCGTCTCGGCGCCGACCTCCTCGAAGCTCCGGCACCAGCACCAGAAGCGCGCCGCGAACCACCAGCGCAGGCGCAGGTGCCAGGGAGCCAGACGGTACTCGGTCAGGGCGGTGGTGGAAGGTGTGCGCAGCTTCATTGGCGTACCTCGCTCCATTCGGATGGATATGCGCCATCAGGGCGCGATTATGATGGGGCAGGGAAACCCCTGCCGGGCAACCCCACGCCATCACGCCCGTCGGCGCCCATAGGTTCTGTCCGCCCCTGAACCCTCCCGGGCAGGGGCTATGTTCACGTTCGATACAGGGCGCGACTCACCGATACACCGGGCTGGCGGGCCGTCGCAGGTCAACGTAGCGAAACGGCTCGCCGGACTTCTGCAGAGCGGCCAGAATGGCCACTTTGCTATCCAGCTCATCTTCATCACCGAAGCAGATTGTCGTATGGCCATCGACCGTAAGAGTCAGGCCCTTGCGGGGATCCTGGCTGGCCTCGGTGACATACATTCCCAGATCCTTCAGCAACCGTTTGACCACCCGGCGCGCTGCCGGATCCAGCTCGGGTTGATCACCCACGGCGCGGCTGATCAACTCCAGTTCGAGCACCGGCACAGTCGGCGCCACCTGGCCGCCGAACAACTCCTCGGCGCAGGCGCCCTCGGGGACGATATCGGGTTCCTCAGCGCCAAAGACGCTGAGGAACTCGCGGTACTCGAGGGGCCGCACGGCGGCCATCTCCACCGGCGGCGTGGTGCGGGTGACGATCTGGTGCGCCAGGCGCTCAAAGATCGCATCAAAGCGCGGCTCAGTGAGGGCCAGCTTGCAGGCGTCGGCCAGCTCGCGCACCGTGCGGTCGAGGGGGATACTCGCCAGGATGGGCAGATTGATGCGTTCAGCAAAGCGAGCGGCGACCCCGGAGCCATCGTCGCGATTCACCACCAGGCCGAGCAGGCGCGTGCGACCGCCCATAGCGGCGAAGTACCTGGCGGCGCTGGCGATATTATTGGCCGCGTAGAGACTCTGGCGGTCATTGCCGCAGAGGATAATCACCTCCTCGGCCAGCGAGCGCGAGAGGGGGGTCGCGAAGCCGCCGCAGACCACGTCGCCCAGAAAGTCCATCACCACATAGTCGAGGGCCCACTGGCTCAGGCCGAGCTTTTCGAGCAGATCGAAGCCAAAGGTAATCCCACGGCCGCCGCAGCCGCGCCCCACCTCCGGGCCGCCGATCTCGCAGCCATAGACCGTTGCCGCGCCGTCCATGATCCGGGTCTTGAAGATCACATGCTGGGCCTGGAGTTCCTCTTCGCGACCGGCCTCCTTAAACGCGCGCCACACATCGCCCAGGGTGGGCAGACTCACGCCGCCAAACAGCGCATTGCAGCTATCGTGTTTCGGGTCGCACCCCAGTTGCAACACGCGATTCCCGAGCAGCGCGAGCTTGCTCACCAGATTGGTCGTGAAGAACGACTTCCCCATGCCCCCTTTGCCATAGACCGCCAGCATGCGCGCGGCGCCAGGCGGGGCCGACTTGAGATTCGCGGGCATCGCAACCTCGCTTCCCACGTCCTTACGCTGAGACGACGCCATTGCCGTCGTGTGGCCACTCGATCACCAGCTTCAGGCAGGTGGGATCCTCCAGCGCGAGGCGATAGGCGGCCTGAATGCGGTCGAGGGGCACCCGGTGGGTCAACAGGCCACGCACATCGAGCGCGCCCGAGGCAATCAGATCGCGCACACGGGGCAGATCGCCATCGGGGCCAAAGGACCACTCGCGGGCCACCAGCACCTGGGCCTCGCGCATAAAGACCGGGGCATAGGGGATATCAATATGATCGTAGTAGCCCAGCAGCAACACCCGGCCGTGGTTGGCCAGCAGGGGCAGGGCCCCGGCGAGAGCCGGCATCGAACCGGTGGCCTCAATCAGCACATTGATATTCGCCTCGGGAATAGCCTCATCGAGCGACTGGCGGGTCACATCAATGATCTGATCGGCCTGCGAGGCCTGGAGGCGAACGGCCACGCGGTCGGCGACAGCCACAAACTTCGCCCCCTGGATCCGGGCAAGTCGAGCGGCGAGCTGGCCAACGATCCCCTGGCCGAGCACGAGGACGCGATCTGAGCGATGGATACCAGCGAGATTAACGCCGTGGAGGGCAGTTCCAGCCAGGGCCAGGATCACGCCGGTGGCCGGATCGATACCCTCAAGGGGCACCACGCGCTCGGCCTCGGCGCTGATGTACTCACTCTGGCCGCCCCAGGCTGGATTCACACCACGGAAGCAGCGAGCGCCACCGATGTAAACCCACTGGCCCAGCAGGGATTGGGGCGCCTTCGCCCCGACCTGCACCACCCGGCCCACCGTTTCGTACCCGGGCACCACAGGGAAGAGCAACGCCGGGTGTGGCATCCGTCCATCGAGCAACATCCGCTCCGTGCCGGCGCTGATCGAGGTGAAGGCGGTGCGGATCAACACATCGCCGGCACGTGGTTCAAGCACCTGCACGGTGCGCAATTCGACCGTGTTGCGGCGCGGGATGACCACGGCGCGAGACTTGATCGGCATACCGGTATCACTTTCTAGGTCGCGAGCGGGCGCCGGGGAGGCGCCAGGCTCGCCGAGAGGGGTCTGTCGGCAGCACCGGGCGCTCCGTCGCTGCGTGAGCGCGGTGCTGCCGAGGCAGGCATCAATCCTGTCCGGGCGTTGTGCCGAGGCTCATAGCCTTCGCTGCTGCCAGCGCGCGGCGTTGCTGGGCAGAGCGGATGCCCCGCGCCAGAAACTGCCCGGCGTTGAAGAGATAGGTAACGTAGGCAAAGACCATCACCCACATCACCGTCTGGGTACTGGCGCCCATCCACTGGGCGACGAAATACAGATTATGGGTGATAATCGCAATCAGGTTGCCGAGATCCTCCCAGAAGAACTCCCTGGCCATGAAGTAGTGGTCGAACATATCGTGTTCCCAGAGCATCCCGGTGATGGTCAATGCCCAGATGAGTGCGATTTTGATCCAGATACTGATCGTAGTGATCCAGTACCCTTCGCCGGTGACGAGGTAGCGAATCACCAGGGCGAAGCTGATGATAAAGACAACAAACTGGATCGGGGCGAGGATGATCTGCACGCGCGTCCAGCGTGAGGCCTCACGGCGTCGCAACTGTTCTGGTGTATACATCATCGTCATTGACTCCGGTGGGCGAGCGTGTAGCTCGCCCATGAGAACACCTTCGCGAACAATCCCGGCCCAACCGACTACGGTGATAACACAGGCGAAGCGGGGGTCCGGCGTGGGCGCTCCAACGCCACCGCCGCAACCGGAACGACGCGCTGCTAGCCGGCCGTATCCATCGCCAGCACCGTGCCAATCTCCCGGCGCGTAAGACCCTTAAACTCCTGCACGCTGATCCTGCGCAGAATAAGGATCGCCAGGCCCATCATAGCGGCCTCAAAGGAAAAGATCAGCCCGTAGGCAAACGTAGGGGTCATCCCCCCGATCTCGATAAAGAGGGTATGGAAGGCGCCACTGAGCACATTGGCAAAGCCATTACCAAAGCCCTGCGCCATGCCCCAGATCCCCATGTACAGACCGGCCTGGCCTTCGAGGGTCATATCCATCATCAGGGAGAGCGCGCCCACATCGAACAGACCGATGCCAAGGCCCATCACAATCAGGCTAGGCACTATCAACTCGGGGCGGTGGGCAAAAGCGGAGAAGGCGATGGTCAACAGGCTGCCGACGATGCCCAGGCCGCCGATAATCGTGATCAGCTTCTTGGGAATGGAGAAAATGCTACAGATAATACCGATGGCGAGCATCCCCAGCAGCGCCCCCGCGCCCCAGGCCTGCTGGAAGCGCGCTGTCTGGGCCTGGGTCATGCCGAAGACCTCGGCGCCAAACGGTTCCAGGATCGCGTCCTGGAGGAAGATGCCGAGGATGCCGAGGAGCACGAAGAAGAAGAAACCGCGCACATGGGGATTGGCAGCCATCAACTGCTTCGCCACACGGAAGGTGCCGAGGGGCGAAGCGCTCTCAGTTGGCTGCTCGGCCAGGATCGCCGCGTGCTGCTCCCTGGTGATCCGGCGCTCCATGCCGATCACGCCGAGCAGGACCGTGCTCATCACCACAATCGGCGTCAGGTTGTAGAGTTGCTGCATCGCCTCAGGCGAGTAGACCGGCATCAGCACCCGCGACACGCCAGCGGAGACGATCCCGCTGATGATCACCGTGGCCCAGATCACCGCGACCACAAAGCCCCGCTCCTTCTCGGTGGTCACCTCGGCCATCAGGGCGTTGGAGGAGCTGCCGTTCATTGCCATGGCCACGCCGAAGAGGCCGATGAAGAGAAAGGCTTCGATCGTGGCCAGCAGATCGCGCTGCCCCAGGCCGATGGCGATCGAGGGGAGGAAAAGGAAGATCAACGAGGCCACCAGCGAGCTGACCAGGATGTAGGGCGTGCGGCGATACCCAAAGATGGGGTAACGATCGGCAAGGCGCCCCCAGTAGACCTGGAAGAATGAGATGAAGTGGTGCATGCCGATCAACGAGGTCACGATCACCGCGATGGCGCCCAGGTCAGCGATGGTGATCCGGTTGAAGTTGAAGGTTAGCAGGGCGAACATCCACCCGGCGCCGATCCTCATAGTGGACAGCCGGATGGTCTTAATCAGAAGACGCAGGAGGGCCATACACACTTCCCCTTTCTGCAACAGGGCGCGGGGGCCAGAAGGTGTAGTACAGGCTATGAACTACAGCGATACGCTGATATATATTGGCAATCAGATCGAGGCCCGGGCCTCGTGGAATACTCACAAGCGCCAGCGCCCATTGCGCGACTGGAACATGGGGAAGGTGCAGGTTCAATCGTTCAGTAGCGGTAAGAACAGTACGATGGCCTGAGTATAGCATATGGTAAAAAGCGTGGCAACATTTGCAATATTTGTGCAAACCCTCGATCCATCGGCATGTTGTTTTTATGACAAGAACCAGACTCTCACTCCCGAACATTGCTGTACCGATTTGCGATCATGCGCGGTTTCAGAAGCAATCGTTCCTTTCAAGAAACAATTAATTCGTGATGCGAGGGGTCAGAAACGCTGCTTCTCAGCCAGAATAACTTGCGTCATATGTAACAATATTGCCCCTACCGGGTCGAATCGGGCCACAGGGTTGCTTTCATATATTCAACATAATTGCCTTTTGTGCTATACTGAAAGCTACTGCGAGCACGGAGTCGGGCCATGTACGTTCGCTGGGTTGTCCGACGCCATAAAAACCTGCTGAGCGCCGATACCATTTTCTACGATGCCTATCTGGTCGAAAGCTATCGCGACGAGAAGGGCGCGCCGCGCCAGCGCACCATCTGCTACCTGGGCAATATTCGTAAAATCGGCGATCAGTTCCCAACGATCGAGCGCGAACTGTTTCTTTTGCGCGCCGAACGGATTCTCGACTCGATCGCCGAACTGAGCGATAGCGACCGTAACGAGGCTATGGAGGCGCTCCGCCAGAAGGTTCCTCCCCTGACCCGTGAGGAGGTGCTGGCAGCTTTTACCGAAAACCTGCGCTGGTATCGGCGCTGGTGGGAACAGCACGGCGGTAGCCCGTCTGATGAAGAACTGCTGGCTCTGGTGCAACTCGCCCGCGGGCGAGTCGGGCCGCTCTAGTGCGGTTCCAGGCGGTTTGTTCGCGATCCCGTGCGCCATCGGCTACGTCCAGATGCGCCGCACCCTATCTGCGGTCGCGCCGGGCGTGCCGTGCCGCTGCGTTTCCTCCATGCTCTGAAGGGTACAGCCTTCGTGGGTTAGAAACGGTAAAAAGCTGTTCCGTGCCGGTTACAGACTCTTCACCGGCAGCGCCGGCCTCACCGGTTGCCCACCTCCCGGCACGGACGGCGTCCGCGCCGTAGGGAGGGGTGTGGTCTGGAGAGGGGGTGGACCCTTTCTTTCAGGTGTTCTGGCGGATGGCCTCCTGATGGGCTGCTGGTCCTCACCCCCCTGCCCCCTTCGGCTTCGCTCAGGGTAGGCCTCTCCCTGAGCGGAAGAGGGGGGTAGGTGGTTGGCGTTGCGATGGACCGGCTCCGCTGACATACCACAACGCCAGATTCTGACCCCCTCCCCTGGCAGGTTTAAGGGCGGACAGAACTCCGAGTCAACGTGGCTTGTACCGCATTGGAACGCCCCCCCGCACGGCTCTGGTCTCCCCGCTTCGACAGGCTCAGCGCAGGCTCTCCAGCTTTGCTGGAGAGGGGGAGGGGGTGAGGACCACCCAGCGCCTCCCAACGCCATCACGCCCGTCGGCGCCCATACGTGCTGTCCGCGCCTGAACCCGGGCGCGCGGGCATCCCGCCCGCGCTGGTCTGGATCTGAATGCAGGCAAACTGCCCGCGCTCCCGGGAGAAGGGTAACACGTACAGCCAGGTTGACGCTTGCCTGCCCTTCTGCTACTCTTGCATGCTGGGACCAATGCGGCGCCGCCGCAGCGGCGCCAGTCAAGCGAGGAGTAACGGACGTGCGGATCGCCATCACCGGCGCTCACGGGCAACTGGGGCGCGCCCTGTGCGTCGCCCTTGCCCCGGGCTACGAACTGGTTCCCCTTGGCCACGATCAACTTGAACTGAGTTCGCCAACCACCGTTGAACAGATTGTCGCGACCGGCGCCGATCTGGTGATCCACGCGGCCGCGTATACCAATGTGGACGGCTGCGCCCGCGACCCCGATCTGGCCTACCGTGTGAACGGGCTGGGCACTCGCTACGTTGCCCTGGCCTGTCGCCGGCTCAATGCGCCGCTTGTCTATATCAGCACCAATGAGGTGTTTCCCGGCGACGCCGGCCGCCCGTATACCGAGTATGATGCGCCTCGCCCGATCAATGCCTACGGGCGCTCCAAGTGGGCCGGCGAGCAGGCAGTGCGCGAACTGCTGGATAGTTTTTACATTGTGCGGGTGGCCTGGCTCTTCGGCGGGGAACGCAATTTCGTGCGCACCGTGCTCCGCCTGGCCGAGCATCCCCCTGCCGCCGGTCTGCGAATGGTAGACGATGAGGTGGGCAGTCCTACCTACGCTCCCGATGTAGCCGAGGCTGTGGCCACGCTCATCGCCACAGATTTTTTCGGCACGTACCATCTGGTCAACGCCGGGGCCTGTTCACGCTACGAGCTGGCGCGCACCGTGCTGCGCCTCGCCGGCCTGACAACCCCGGTGACGCCGATCAAGCTGGCCGATTTTCCCCGCGATAGCACGCCGCCACCTTACACGCCCCTCGCGAACCATGCCGGGGCAGCCATCGGGCTGAGCTTGCGCCCCTGGGAGGAGGCGGTCGCCGCCTACCTCACCACGCTGGCCACGGTATGATTGATGTAATTGTTCCGAACTACAATGGGGTGGAGCTGTTGCCCACCTGCCTCGATGCGCTGCGGGCCCAGACGCGACGCGATGCGCTTGTGACCGTGGTGGACGATGGCAGCGCTGATGGCTCGCGCGCTTTGCTTGCCGAGCGCTACCCTGAGGTGCAGGTGGTGGCCCTGCCGCGCAACCGCGGACTGGCCGCGGCGGTGAACGCGGGCCTCGCCGCCACCCGGCGGCCCTTCGTGGCACTCCTCAACAACGACACCGAGGCCCATCCGGCCTGGCTCGAACGGTTGATCGGCGCGCTGGAACGCTACCCGGCCTATGCCTTCGCCGCCAGCAAACTGCTGCTGTTCGACCGGCGCGATTATCTGCACTCGGCCGGGGATTTTTACCGGCCCGACGGCGAGCCGGGCAGCCGGGGGGTGTGGGAGCGCGACCGCGGCCAGTACGATGCGGTGAGCGAGGTGTTCGGCCCTTGCGCCGGCGCTGCCGCCTATCGCCGCTCGGCCCTGGAGGCCCTGGCGGAAGACGGCAGGGTGTTCGACGAGGATCTGGGCATGTACTGCGAAGATGTGGACCTGAACCTGCGGGCGCGGCGACGCGGAATGCGCACGATCTTCGTCCCGACGGCGGTGGTCTACCATCGCCTCAGCGCCACTGGCGGCGGAACCCTGGCCAGTTACTACTGCGGGCGCAATTTCGCCCTGGTATGGGCCAAGAATATGCCCACGCCGCTGGCCCGACGCTACTGGCCGGCCCTGCTGGCATCACAGGTTCGCTTTGCGCTCCACAGCCTGCGCCACATCCGCGAGCCTGCGGCCCGCGCCCGGCTGCGGGGCCAGGTAGCGGCGTTGCGCGCCCTACCGCTCTTCCTGCGTAAACGCCGACGCCTCCTACCCGACGAAACGCTCTCCCTGGCGCCGTAGCCGCATTCATTCACTGAAGCTCATGGCTGAACTTTCTGACCGGCCAATCTATCTTTCGATCGTTATTCCGGCCTACAATGAGGAGCGCCGGCTCCCCGCCACGCTCCAGCAGGTGCGCGCCTATCTGGCGCAACAGCCCTTCGCCAGCGAGGTGATTGTGGTTGACGATGGGAGCGACGACGCTACCGCCAGCGTGGCCGCCGCCTGCCCCGGGGTCGAGGTCCTGCGCTGCGAGCATCGTGGCAAAGGCTTTGCCGTGCGCGCGGGCGCCCTGGTCGCCAGCGGGGCCTATGTGCTGCTGTGCGATGCCGATCTCGCCGTGCCGATTGAGGAGTGGGTGAAGTTTGAGGGCTTCTTCGCCCGAGGCTACGATGTGGTGATCGGCTCGCGTGAAGGTATTGGCGCGACGCGCGAAGGCGAACCCTGGTACCGCCACGTGATGGGTCGGGTCTTCAACTGGATCATTCGCCTGGTGGCGCTGCGGGGCATCAACGATACCCAGTGCGGCTTCAAGGCGCTGCGCCGCGACGTGGCCCGCGATCTGTTCCAGCGCGTGCGGATCTACGGCGATGATGCGCCAGTGGTGCGCGGCGCCGCGGTGACCGCCTATGATGTCGAGGTGCTGTTCCTGGCGCGCAAATGCGGCTACCGCATCGCGGAGGTGCCCGTGCGCTGGCAGTACGGTACCGAGACCAAGGTGAACCCGATGCGCGATTCGCTCCGCAATCTGCGCGATGTGTTCACCGTGCGCCTGAACGATCTCCGCGGGCGCTACCGCGAGGCCCCCGCCCTGATCGCCGACCCGGATACGGTGCGCCATCCCTGATGCTCTGCTATGGGGAAACCCGGTTTCCCCATTTCCCAACCGCCGGTGGGGCGCCTGCGCCTCTACAGGCAGGGCCGTGGGGAAACCCGGTTTCCCCATTTCCCAACCACCGGTGGGGCGCCTGCGCCCCGGCAGGCAGGGGTGCGGTTCGACAGGCTCACCGCAGGTGGGGAAACCCGGTTTCCCCACCCCCCAACCGCCGGTGGGGGCGCCTGCGCCCCGGCAGGCAGGGGTGCGGTTCGACAGGCTCACCGCAGGTGGGGAAACCCGGTTTCCCCGTATGTTCACATCAGCGGAAACACAATGACGCAAAACATACTCAGCGGCAAATGGCTCTGGCGCGCGGTGCTGCTCGCGGGCGGCCTGTGGCTGGCAGGAACAGCCCTGCTGCCGGGGCGGGTGCGTAAGGTGCGGCTGATGGCGATCAGCGGCCCCGATCCGTTCTCCGCCACGATTGGCTGGTCGTATGGCCCGGGGGCGCGACCGATCAGTATTATCTTCGATCTCGAACTTGGGGACAGCTACGGGAGCGTTACTACCGATGGCGAGGCGCTGGAGGCCGAGATCCCATTGAGCGGCCCGCCCGGCGAACCCCGGCGCATCACTGCCAGCGCAACCTACCGGCTGCTCGGGGTTGCCTGGACGGACGTGCAACATTTCGAGGCGGACGCTTTGGCGCGCTCTGGCGCCGATGGGTATGCGGCCCGCGCGAAGCGAAGCGGCCCATCTTCAGGATAGGCGCTATCCGCGGGGCGCACAACGCCAGAATGAAAATATTCTTGTTCTTGGGAGGGCTTCGCCCTCCCAAACCCTCCCCGCTGGCGGGTTGGTTCCTGGGAGGGCTTCGCCCTCTCCAACCCTCCCCGCTGGCAGGTTGTTTCCTGGGAGGGCTTCGCCCTCCCGGACCCTCCCCGCTGGCGGGTTGGTTCCTGGGAGGGGGTAGGGGCGCGGCGGCGCCGCGCCCCTACGCCCAAACCCTCCCGCATGCGGGCTATGTTCACCTCAGCTTGACCAGCCTTGTGTCACGCCTCTCCCTCGATCTCGGCGATCTTTGCCCGTACCTGCGCCGCGAGACGCTGGAGTTCGCGGTTGACCACGTACTGCCATTCCTCCGCCTCGTGATCCTCCAGCGCGCCACCGCCGTACTTCAGTTCCATCGCCAGGTGCCACCCGCGTTTCTCGGCAAAGCGTTCCAGTTCACGCTGCCGGCTTGGCGGCCAGCGCCGTCGGATGAACTGCCGGAAGGCGTGTTCCATGCGCTGTGAGCCGTCAGGGTTGAGTGAAGGGAGGGCGAAGTAGGGTTCAGCGTCCCGTGGATCGGGTTCGGAAGCCCTGGTGAAGTAGAGGGTGCGGTGCGGAATGGAGTAGCGCCACTCTCCATCACCGGCGTAGTTGGCCGGGTTGTTGGCAATCGCTCCGGTGAGCATTCGATCGGTGATTGTCATCGTTTCTCTTCCACAGCTATCTGAGGTGAACATACGGGGAAACCGGGTTTCCCCATACCCCTGCCTATGGGGCGCCAGCTGCTCCCAACAGCGGTTGGGACATGGGGAAACCAGGTTTCCCCAACCCCCTCCCTGAGGGGAGGGTTGGGGACCCACACTCCTCCCGCAGTATCCATCGGGATGATCCTGGCAGCAGCATAGCATGGCGCTGTTACCCCTGCAACGATGGTTGCGACGATGGTTGCGACGATGCGCCGGGGTATGATAAAGTTGTGCTGACCACGATCCGCACCTCACACGTCCTGGTGCCTGCGCCGTACACGATGGCAATCACCAGAGGGTATTTCGGGAGAGCTCGACCCTCACCTCCAGCAACGGCGCAGGTCGCAAGACTCACCGCAGGCAGGGAAACCCGGTTTCCCTGCGGTTCAGGCAAAGGCCGGCTCGCCCGCAGAAAGAGAGCGCTCTGATGCCCGACTCAGAGGAACATGGCCGCGTCACACCCGCTATCGAGGATTACCTCAAAGCCATCTACACCCTGCAGCAGCAGCACGGCGTGGTCACTACCTCGTTGCTCGGCGAGCAGCGTGGCTCGAAGCCCGGTTCCGTCACCGGGATGATCAAGAAACTCGCCGAGATGAACCTGGTGCAGCACACTCCCTACCAGGGGGTGCTGCTCACCCCGGCTGGTGAACGCATTGCGCTGGAGGTGATCCGCCACCACCGTCTGCTCGAACTGTACCTGGTCGAGGCCCTCGGCTATAGCTGGGACGAGGTGCACGAGGAGGCCGAGCGGCTCGAGCACCATATCAGCGAGAAGTTGGAGGCGCGCATCGCCGAGCACCTGGGCAATCCTTCGTTTGACCCCCACGGCGACCCGATCCCTACCATTGAGGGGACGCTCCCGGCGTCTACCGGCACGCGCCTCGCCGACCTTGGGGTTGCCGAGCGCGCTCGCATCGTGCGCGTGCGCGATCAGAGCGGCGAGCGCCTGCGTTATCTGGCCGATCTGGGGTTGGTGCCCGGGGCCCAGGTTGAAGTGACGGGCAGCGCCCCATTCGATGGCCCGCTGACTATTCGCCTCGGCAGCGCCAGTTACCCCCTCGACCGGCGCATGGCTCGCACCATCGAGGTTGAACGCCTCGCCGATGCGGAAATGGATGCGGCTGAGGCGCAGTCTCTCAAGGAGGCCGGGATCTCCGGCAGGTGACCTTGAGGGCTGCGCCCTCCCAAACCCTCCCGGTGGGGAGGGCTTGCCGCCCCCACAGGCAGGGGGATGGGGAAACCCGGTTTCCCCTATTTTCACCTCAGTCGTCCATGCGGCTGCGCCGCACAACGCCAGAATGAAAATATTATTGTTCTTGGGAGGGCTGCGCCCTCCCAAACCCTCCCCGCGGGCGGGTTATTTCCTGGGAGGGCTGCGCCCTCCCAAACCCTCCCCGCAGACGGGTTATTTCCTGGGAGGGCTGCGCCCTCCCAAACCCTCCCGTACGCGGCCTATTTTCACCTCAGGCGAAACTGGTATTACCCGATCGTTATTCCGGATCCCCTGTCTGCCCTTCAGCTTCTTCAAGCCCCAGACGTCGGGTGGCGTAGGTTAACTCACGGGCGCCGAGGCCGGTGTCACGTCCGGTAGCGGCCAGGGCTTCGGCTTCACGCAGCGCTGCCAGGGCCAGCTCGTGCTCTCCTAGATCGCGCAGGCGCGCCGCGGCGATCTGCAGGAGTCCGGCGGCCCCGGCGGTATCTCCGGTGGCTACTGCGGCAGCGGCGCGACGCTGAAGTCGGGCAATGCTGGCACGCCCTGCGGCGGCGCGGATGGCCGCGGGCAGCGCCGCGGCGCCAGCGTAGTGTCCAAGAATATCGGCGTCGGCCCGGGCGGCTCCGGCGCGGGCGGCCAGCGTGGCCAGGCGCAGTCGCGCGCCCCCCGGTGGCGGGCGGGGCGGTTCGGGGGGCGCCAGGAACTCCAGGAGCAGCCGCACTGAGGCGCCGCGCTCCAGGTCGCCCAGGCGCATGCGGATCTGCCGCCCCTCAGGATCGCTCTCCCATTCCAGTGGCGTGAGGTCGGGCGCCAGACGAGTTGCGTAGCGCAGGGCCACGCCGCGCGCCAGGCGCATCTCCAGGGTCAGGGTCCGGGCAACCGCGCCACGGGCAGCGTCCAGTTCGGCGCTGACGGCAGCGGGGATCTGCTCGGCCCGGCGCACGAAGGTCGCCCGTCCACCACTCAGGTCGGCGAGGCGCATCAGCAGGTCGTACTGGAACTCGCCGCCGAGTCCCAGGGTGCTGACGCTGATCCCGCGGTCGGCGGCGACGCGCGCCAGGGCAACGCATGCCTCGGGGTCGCGGGTGAAGCCGTCGGTGAGCAGGATGATGCGCCCGCCCTGCGCCGCGCCCAGCTCCTCGAGCGCCAGGCGCATCCCCGCGGCCAGGTCGGTTTCCTCGCCGAGCTGTACCGTGCGCAGCGCAGCGATCCCGGCCACCAGTTCATTGCGCCGCGCGCCGCCGCCGGTCGCCAGGCGCCGGGCCTGCTCAGCACAGGCAATCAGACAGAGGCGGTCGTTGCCCTCCAGCCGTTCAACCACGTTGTGCAGGGCGCGAGCGGTATGCTCGAGGGCGCTGGGGGCCAGGGCGCGAATGGCCTCGGGCACGGGGCCGGCCAGTTGCCAGACCGGCATTCCGTCCACCAGCACTTCGTGCGCACCGCTGCCGCGCACCAGATCACGGAACTGTTCTTCGCTGACAATGGGGATGCGCATCGAGCGGCTGGCATCCGCCACCACGGCCCAGTTCAGCGGCGTGCTGTCCGCGCCCCCCCGGGCGCCGATGGTGACCAGCGCGTAGGCCACCTGAGCCTCCGGGCGTGGGGCCAGGCTTATCACGGGCGGGTAGGTGGTGAGGTTCAGGGTCATGGCGCGCGCGGGTAGGAGGATGTCAACGAAGGGGAACAAAGCAACCGGTCGGTCATGAACGTTGACGCATTCATCGGGCTTGCTGGCGGTATGCCAGGCTCGCCGACTGACGATTTTTAAGCATGACGCTGAGGTGAACATATGGGGAAACCGGGTTTCCCCACCTGCGGTGAGCCTGTCGAACCGCACCCCTGCCTGTGAGGGGGGCCAGCCGCTCCCACCAGCGGTTAGGAAATGGGGAAACCGGGTTTCCCCATACCCCTGCCTGTAGGGACAACACCCTCACCCGGCGGGCGCCAGGTCCACCAGATCGGCGCCACCGGCGACGCTGGCGCCCTGAGTGTAGGGTAAGCGGCGCACCACGCCGTCGTAGGGGGCAACGACGGTATGTTCCATTTTCATGGCTTCGAGCACCACCAGCGGCTGGCCCTCACGCACAGTTTCGCCTTCGCTGACCAGCACTTTGATCAAGGTGCCGGGCATGGGCGCCGTGAGGCTGGCATCGTGGCCTCCGCCAGCGCGGGCGGCGCTATCGGCGCTGAGGGGCGCGGGCCGCGCCAGGCGGTAGCTTTCTCCGCGCCAGGCCAGCAGCACGGCCCCCTCGTGATCGCGGGCCACACGCAGGCGCTCCAACCGACCATCCAGCTCCACCACCAGCTCACCAGGGCCGGTAGCCAGCACCCGCCCGTGGCAGCGCTCATCGGCCAGGGTGAATTGCCATCCCTCGCGCTGGCGCTGGGCGTTGAGCCGGTAGACAACGCCGCCGTGCTCGAAGCTGAGCGGCACGCCGCTACCCCCGGTGCGCCAGCGCTCAGCGAAAGGGTCACTGACATGAGCGTGCCGGGGCGCAGTCGAGAGTTCATAGAGGGCAGCGGCAACGAGCACTGCAGCGGGCGGCGCGGCAGGTGGCGCCACCTCCAGGCGGTACTCGCCGAGGAAACCGGTATGCGTGTCGCCGCTGGCATAGGCGGGATGGGCCGCCAGCGCCCGCAGCAAGGGCAGGTTCGTCGTCAGACCCAGCACCGCGAAATCATCGAGGGCCCGGCGGAGACGCTCGACCGCCGCGGGGCGGCTCTCAGCATACACAACCAGTTTGGCGATCATCGGGTCGTAGTGGACCGTCACCTCGTCGCCGGTGGTCAGGCCGGCATCCACGCGCACGCCCGGCCCCTGCGGGGGATCGAGCAGGGCCAGGCGACCCACCGCGGGCAGGTAGGTCACCGGATCCTCGGCGTAGAGCCGCGCCTCGATGGCGTGGCCGCGGAAGCTGATATCGCGCTGGCTGAAGGGCAACCGCGCCCCTGCGGCAATGGCGATCTGCCAGCGCACCAGATCGAGGCCGGTAACCTGCTCGGTGACCGGATGCTCGACTTGCAGGCGGGTATTCATCTCCAGGAAGTAAAACTGGCCGGTCGCATCGAGCATAAACTCGACCGTCCCCGCATTGACATAGCCTGCGGCGCGGGCAACCCGCACCGCGGCGTCGCCCATACGGGCGCGCAGGTCGGGGTTCAGGGCCGGGGAGGGCGACTCCTCGAGGATTTTCTGGTGGCGGCGTTGGATGGAACACTCGCGCTCGCCGAGGTGGACAACGTTTCCGTGGGCGTCGGCGAGCACCTGGATCTCGACATGGCGCGGGCGCTGGAGCAGACGTTCGAGGAAGACCGTATCATCGCCAAAGGCGGCGCGGGCTTCGCGGCGGGCGCCTTCGAGAGCCGCGGCGAAGCCGGCAGGGTCGTTAACCACCCGCATCCCCTTGCCGCCGCCCCCGGCGCTGGCCTTGATCAGCAACGGGAAGCCGATGCGCCCGGCTTCCGCCAGCAGACGCTCCTCACTCTGCTCAGCGCCGTCGTAGCCGGGCACCACAGGCACGCCGGCCTCCTGGGCAATCCGGCGGGCGCCGATCTTGCCGCCCATAGCCTCGATCGCCTGCGGGGGCGGGCCAATGAAAACCAGGCCGGCATCGGCGCAGGCGCGGGCAAAGGCGGCATTCTCCGACAGAAAGCCGTAGCCGGGGTGGATAGCCTCGGCCTCCAGCTCCCGGGCGGCGGCAAGAATCGCCTCAATGCGCAGATAGCTCTGCGTTGCAGGAGCAGGACCGATGAGGCAGGCTGCATCGGCCAGGCGCACGTGCAGCGCGCCGGCATCGGCGGCTGAGTACACGGCGACCGGGCTGATCCCCAGTTCACGGCAGGCGCGGATGATGCGGACGGCAATTTCGCCGCGGTTGGCGATCAAGATGCGTCGGAACATGGCGCAGGCTCCTGATGTGAACATACGGGGAAACCGGGTTTCCCCATTCCCCTGCCTGTGGGGGCGCCAGCCGCCCCCAACAGCGGTTGGGGGAAGGGAAACCCGGGTTTCCCCATTCCCCTGCCTCTGGGGAGGGTCTGGGAGGGCTGCGCCCTCCCGGGCGAATCGCTCATATCAACATCGGGGAAGCCGGGTTTCCCCGGATTGACACAAAACATTCAGGCGGACGTTCCCGCTGCCGCGCGCTCCCCTTTCAGCCTGGGCAGCACGTACTCCCCGAAGGCGCGAATCCAGGCTTCCTGATTACGGCCCACGTTATGGACGTAAATCGCGTCGAAGCCCAGGTCGAGGAAGCCCTGCAGGTGGGCGCGGTGCTCCTCCAGGTCGGGTGAGATCAGCACGCGGCCGCTGAAGTTCTCGGGGCGCACCAGCTTCGCCATAGCGGCGAAATCTTCGGGGGAGCGGATGTCCTGCTTGGGGAAGTTCATACCGCCGTTGGGCCACTCGACCAGCGCATTCTGCAACGCCTCCTCGTAGGTTTCGGCCCAGGAGATGTGGAGTTGCAGCAATTTGGGCATCGTTGCCGGGTCCTTGCCGGCCTCACGAGCGCCAGCGGCAAAGGTATCGAGGATACCCCGCAGCTTCTCGTGGGAGGCGCCGGGGGTAATCAGCCCATCGCAGGTCCTCCCGGCCCATTTGAGGGTCTGCGGACCGGTAGCGGCGATGTAGATCGGCACCGGCTGCTCCGGGAGGGTCCACAGACGAACCTTGTTCATCGTAAAGTAGCGTCCGCGGTAGCGGGTCTCCTTACCGCTGAGCAGGCGCTGAATGATCTCGGTAGCTTCCTGGAGCATCTCGAAGCGAACGAGAGGGTCGGGCCACTCGCCGGCGACGACGTTCTCGTTGAGCAACTCGCCACTGCCGAGGCCGAGCCAGAAACGCCCGGGATACATGGCGCCGAGGGTCGCAGCGGCTTGAGCGATGACGGCGGGATGGGTGCGGAAGGAGGGGCAGGTCACACCGGGGCCGAAGGTGTGACCGGTAACGGCGCCAAGGGCGCCCATCCAGCTATAGGCAAAGGCATTGTGGCCCTGGGCGGGCACCCAGGGCTGAAAATGGTCGGCGGCCATCACACCGCGGAAGCCGTAACATTCCGCCAGTTTGCAATGTTCGAGCAGTTCGTTGGGATGGAACTGTTCGAGAGCAGCCGAGAGGCCGATGGTTGCCACGGGGCAGGTCCTTTCAATCACAGGGCAGTTCCAGGTGTAGTATAACACTGTCTGCTGTGACTATGGGGCGCCCGGTTGCCCCGGGGTATGAGGTTATGTTTTTGCACGAAACTCGCGCGACCGTGACCCTGCCGGCAACGGTCGCGCGCCACCGGGGCGCGGCCCTTTCACGGGTAGGGGAAACCCGGTTTCCCAGACCCTTCCCTGGTGGGAGGGCTTGCCACGCCGTGGGCAGGGGCCTGGGGAAACCCGGTTTCCCCAGACCCTTCCCTGGTGGGAGGGCTTGCCGCCCCCACAGGCAGGGGTATGGGGAAACCCGGTTTCCCCGTATTTTCACATCAGGGGCCTGGGGAAACCCGGTTTCCCCATCCCCTTCCCTGGCAGGAAGGTATGGGACGAGAGGCGCAATGGTATAATGAACGGCACTGTGCGGACTGCGGTCATTCACGCGCGCAGTGGCACTGACATGCGTCAGATCAGGAGAACGCCGCCGTGCCGACACCGTTTCCAGGTATGGACCCGTACCTCGAGCGTCCCGGCCTGTGGGAAGAAGTGCACGCTGGATTGATTGTCGCTATTCAGCAATACCTCAATGCCCTTCTGCGCCCGCGCTATCGGGTGGCTATCGAGCGTCGCACCTACCTGACGCTTCTCGAGCAGGATACATTTGCCGGAAAACCAGACGTGCTGGTTATCGGCTCACCTCCATCGTCACCATCGCTCCCGTCCACAGCGTTACAGCAACCGGAGACTGTGACGGCGGAATTGCCGATGCCGGAAGAGGTCGTCGAGCGTTTTCTGGAGATTCGTGATCCATCCACGGGCGAGGTGGTGACGGTCATCGAAATCCTCTCGCCCGGCAACAAACTCACGAGTGAGGGCCGGTTGCTGTATGAGCGCAAGCGACTGCGCGTACTCGCCAGCGCCACCCACCTGGTAGAGATTGACCTGCTCCGCGCCGGGTCACCGCTGCCGATGCGCCTGCCGCCCGGCGCAGGTGCAGCGGATTATCGCATCATCATCAGCCGGGCGCCCCGGCGTCCCCAGGCGGATGTTCTGCTGTTCAGCGTGCGCGCGCCAATTCCTGATGTGCCAATTCCGCTGCGGACCGGCGAACCAGAGCCGCTGCTGCCGCTCAACCGTCTACTCCACGACCTTTATGACCGCGCCGGCTACGATCTGGCGATTGATTATCGCCGGCCAGCCGAGCCGCCGCTGGCGCCAGAGGACGCGGCGTGGGCGGCGGCGCTTATTCACTCGCAGGCGTGAGCGCCCATGCGGCTGCGCCGCACAACGCCAGAATGAAAATATTATTGTTCTTGGGAGGGCGTAGCCCTCCCAAACCCTCCCGGTGGGGAGGGCTTGCCGCTCCCACAGGCAGGGGTATGGGGAAACCCGGTTTCCCCATATTTACGTTAGAGCCGCCAGCTCGGCGCGGTAGTGCGCCAGGCCGGCGGGATCGTCCACATCGAGGGCTAGGCGCGGCGAACGGTAGAGCCGGGCGACCAGGCCGCGATTAACGGCGGCGCGCAGGTGTATCGCGGCGCTGTTGCCGCCGAAACAGAAGCGAACACGAGCCCCGGCGCGCAGAGCCAGAGCGTTGGTACCCATACCGAGAACGTCGGGGGCAAGGACCATATCGGCGCCCATGGCAAGTAACGCAGCCATAGCAGCGATATCTTCGGAGCTGACCATAGGCACATCGGCAGGTACAACGATCAGCGCATCAGCGCCGGCGGCGCAGGCGGCGCTGCGGGCCTGTTCGAGTGCGGGGTTCAACTCGGCGCGATCCTCGGTGAGCGGGCGCGCGCCGAGCGCAGCGGCGCGTTCCAGCACTTCGGCGTCGGGGCTGACTACCCACACGGTGGTCACCGGCGACGCGCGCAATGCCGCCAGCACCCGCTCGAACATTTCGAGCGTTAGTTGTCGCCGCTCCGAGGGCGTAAGGGCGCTGGCCAGTCGCGATTTGGCCTGATCCAGGGCCTTTACGGGAACGATGGCGTGGAGGTTGTGGATTTGTTTCATAGGTTCGTTATCTGTATTATCGGGAAAACCGGGGTTGCCCGGAGCCCTGCCTTCTGAGGCGCCAGGCGACCCCGACGCCGGTTGGAGGGTGGGGCAACGTTGCCCCTTTCCCCTCCCGCAGATGGGGGACAACCCGGTTGCCCCATAGAGAAGGGGCACGGCAACCGGCATTCCCGCAACGGCGCGCAGGGCGGAGGGACTCCGCTACCCGTTGACTCCCCCCAGGGCCAGGGCGACGCGCGCCAGGTGAGCCTTCTCACGCGGGCCGCGCATAATCGTGTCGGTCACGGCGACACGTAACCCCAGCGCTTCAATGGCCGGGGCCAGATCGGCATCCACAGCGTCAATCACGATCCCATCGAGCAGATCGGCATAGGCTCGCGCCACACCCAGGGCCGAAGCCTCCATACCCACGGCCCGCATCAGCGGGACGGCCGGCCCCTTGATCGCCGCGCCGCCAACGATCGGGCTGACCGCCACCACCGGGGCCGGGGTGGCCCGCAGAGTCTCGCGCAGGCCCGGCAGGGCCAGGATCGGCCCGACGCTCACCACCGGGTTGCTCGGAGCAATCAGCACTGCCGTGGCCCCGGCAATGGCCTCCAGCACTCCGGGCGCGGGCGCGGCTGCGCCCGCGGCGTGCAGCCGCACGCCACGCACGCTATCCTGGGCGCGCCGGCGCACCAGGTACTCCTCGAAATGGAACTCGCCCGCGTCGGTGAGGATGTGCGTCGGCGCCGGGTCGTCACTCATCGGCAGGATGCGCACCGCTACGCCGAGCGCCCGCCGAAAGGCATCGGCCACGCTGCTCAGGGTATGCCCGGCGCGCAGCAGCGCGGTGCGCCGAATGTGCAGCGCCAGGTCACGGTCGCCGAGTTTGAACCAGGTCGGCCCGCCGAGCCGGCCCAACCATTCCAGGCAGGCGGTGGTATCCTCGGCAATCCCCCAACCCTGGAGCGGGTCAATCACGCCTGCCAGGGTGCAGGTGACGATGTCAAGATCCGGGGCAATGGTCAGGCCGTGCAGTTCAAAGTCATCGCCGGTGTTGACGATGGCGGTCACCGTTGCCGGTGGCGCCACCTGCACAACGCCTTCGAGAAAGCGCGCCGCGCCAACTCCGCCTGCGAGTACGACAATCATGGGTGCGCTCTACTCCTGGGAAGCCGGAGGCTCCCTGCTCCGCGGACGGGGAGGTGGGGAGGCGAGATGGCCCCTCCTCCCACCCGTCCGTGCGGCGCAGCCGCACAACGACAGGTTGAAAGCCGATTGCTTCTGGGAGGACTGCGCCCTCCCAAACCCTCCCTACAGGGAGGGACGTGGGGAAACCCGGTTTCCCCACCGTCATATCAGCCGCAGGCGACTGAGCCAGCGCAGCGGATACCCGAACACTCGGGCGCCGAGGTCGCCGCGGTCGAGCAACAGCCCGACACGGGCCAGAGCCAGTTCGTCGGCGCGGCGGCGCAACGCCATGCGCATGGGCAGGTCTGGCGCCTCGACGACGGCCAGGGCCTGGGCCCACACATCGGCGCGCCAGCGTTTGAGCAGGCGCGCGGTGCACCACTCATCGAGAGGACCACAGACCACATCGAGCGTCTGCATCAGGCACGCATACGGTTCAACGACCTCATCCTGCACGCGGTCGATGGTTTCGGCAATGACCGTGTTGACGGTAACATAATCGGCGTAGCGCTGCTGACGCATCTGAGGCTCGAGATCGCGCCAGACGGGGCCGAGCATATCGGCGAGCACCTGCACCAGGTCGTAGTTGATGTGCGCATTGACACCCAGGAGCAGATTGACCACCACCGGCGTATCCGGCCCGCAGGCGCGGTCGAAGGCCGCGCGCCAGGCGGCGGGGAGCCGCGAGTCACCGCTCTCATAGGCTGCCAGGGCCACGAAGTAGTAGGCCGCGAAGTTGTGGATGAGGTCGGTGACCCAGAGCGGATCGTGGAAACGGCCCGCCGTAACCGCGGCGAACATATTATCGGTCATACGGGCATAGCAGGCCAGGAAGATCGCCCGGCGGTCGCCGCGGCGCTCCCAGGCGCCGAGCTGCTCGGCCATCTGCGTAGTCAGGTGGAGATCGCGGGACATAGGGGGTTCCTGCTTGCAGCGGAGCGCGGATGGGGTTGTTTCGGGGATCCTCATTTATGTATGGTGCGAACCTGCTTGCCAATCTGGTTGCAGGTGCTACTCCCAGCGCACCACCAGCTCCTCAAGGGAGCGGCGGGGGCGGCGCGCGGGGTCCTGCGCGGCGTAGCCGAGCGTGATCAGCGCGTGGGGGTGCAGGGTCGCATCGAGGCCCAGGGCGGCGCGCACCGTCTCCTGGCAGAAGAGGGGCGCGCACATCCAGCCACCGTCAAAACCGAGGGCATAGGCGGCGAGAAGCATGTTCTGGGCGGCGCAGCCGAGGCTCTGTACGGCCATCGTGACCTCAGCGGCCTGCCGTTCGGCATCAGGGTAGGTATCGAGGTCTTCCAGGTAAAGGCAGAGCAGCACCACCACTGGCGCCCCGATGATGCGCTGGCGGGATCGGTGAAAGCGCGCCTCGATGGTCGCAGCGTCCTGCCCATCGAGGGCCAGTTGGCGACGCCAGGTTGCGCCCATAGCCTCGGCCAGGCGCATCCTGGCGTCGGGCGCGGTCAGCACCACAAAACGCCAGGGCTGGCGCCCGTGGGGCGAGGGCGCCCAGCGCGCGGCCTCCAGGACCGCCTCGACCTGCTCGCGCGTGAGCGGGTCGGGGCGAAAAGCCCGAACCGAGCGCCGCCCACGGATGATAGAGAAGAAGTCCATGGCCTGTCGTGCCGATGCGTTAACACCAATGAGCGTTGATATGACCACGGGGAAACCGGGTTTCCTCCATCCCCATCCTCGTGGGGAGGATTTGGGAGGGCTGCGCCCTCCCACGAACACCTCGAAGGAGGACAGGGGAAAGCGGATTCCCACCCTCAGCGGAACAGATCGAAGCGCGGATCGCGGATCAGGCGCCGGGCGGTGGCCTCCTCGCTGGGCGTATAGGCGTACCCGCGCACGATCACCGCGGGCACGCCGTCAATCTTCCCCATCACCAGCTCGGCGGCACTGGCCAGCTCATCGGCAACGGCGATCAGCGTTGCCTGCATGGTATAGCCATAGGGGTCGGTGATGCCGGCGTAATCGCTCAACGGCGCAATACCGGCGCAGCCGATGGCCACATTAACCTGCCCCTCGCGCCACGGGCGACCAAAGGTATCGGAGATAATCACCGCCACCGTCACACCGGTAGCCTCGCGAATGGCAGCGCGGAGCCGCGCCGCGCTCGCATCCGGATCCTCAGGCAGCAAACAGACGATCTGGCCGCCGGCCACATTCGACTCGTCCACCCCGCTATTGGCGCAGATCAGGCCGTGGCGGGTTTCGGTGATCAGCACGCCATTGGCCATCTTAACGATGCGCCGGCTCTCGCGAAGCACCACCTCGTAGTACGAGGCGTCTTTACGGCCCTGGGCGGCGAGCTGGCGCGCAAAGGCCGAAGGCTCGACCTGCGACGGATCAACCAGGCGGCCCTCGGCCTTCGATACGACCTTCTGGGTGATAACCAGAACATCGCCCGGCGCGAGCGTCTGCCCTGCGGCATCAAGGGCCGTGAGCAAGAGGCGAGCCAGATCGTCGCCGGGACGCACCTCGCCGACGCCGGACACAGGAATCATCCGCACTTCTGCGGTCATGACACATCCAGATATTTACCCGCGATAACCCTGAGCCGTTCGCGGGCCTCGGCGGGGATGCGCGAACGGTCGGTGATGATCGCCGTGGCCAGCGCGGTATGGGCGAGGCTCTCGAAGCCATCGCCGATCAGGTCCACCACATTGCGCACAATACGCTGGGCCAGGAGCGCGTTGGCCTGGAGCACGGCTACTATCGCATCCACCGTGACCGCATCGTGATCGGGGTGCCAGACATCATAGTCGGTAACCATGGCGAGGGTGGCATAGGCAATCTCCGCCTCGCGGGCCAGCTTGGCCTCAGGCAGGGCGGTCATCCCGATCAGCGCATGGCCACGGCGGCGGTTCTCCTCACTCTCGGCCTTCGTAGAAAACGCCGGTCCTTCCATCACCACCAGCGTACCGCCACGATGGACCGTTGCGCCGGCCGCCTTTGCCGCCGCGTAGAGACGCTGGCTCAACGCCGGGCAGAAGGGCTTATCGAAACTCACGTGGGCCACCACGCCATTCTCAAAAAACGTTGCCGGTCGAATACCTTTAGTACGGTCGAAGAGCTGATCCGGCACAACCACGTGGCCCGGCGCGTACTCCTCCCGCAGGGAGCCAACGGCGCTCACCGAGATCAGGTACTCAACCCCCAGTTGCTTAAAGGCATAGACATTGGCGCGGCTGGGCACCTCGCTCGGATTAAGCCGGTGCCCACGGCCGTGGCGGGGCAAAAACGCCACCCGGCGACCGCCGAGCGTGCCGATCACGAACGCATCGCTCGGAGCGCCGAACGGCGTCTCCAGCGACACCTCCTCCACGTCTTCCAGGCCCTCCATTGCGTAGAGCCCGCTGCCGCCGATCACGCCGATCGTGGCCTGGGTCATCGCTCAGTCCTCCCAAGATGCAGGTGCAGGATACCGACAAGTCTGTGCCTGCTGAGAGTATACCGCAAGACCGGAGAACGGCAAGTGATGCCCGTTTCCGTCACCCTGGCCGACGCCACCTGCAACCCTACCAGCATCGTTGCAGGAACCCGGGGAACCCGCTTATGTTATGTTGACATGAAAACAGGGGGAACGCCGGTTTCCCTACCCTAGCGGGAGGAGGCTGGGAGGGCGCGGCGCTCCGAAACCCTCCTTGCAGGCAGGGGCGTAGGGAAACCCGGTTTTCTCATCCCCCAACCGGTGGTGGGAGCGCCTGGCGTCCCAGTAGGCAGGGGGATGGGGAAACCTGGTTTCCCCATATGTTCACATCAGAGGCGTTGCATCGACCCTACTGCATTCGCCCTTTCCAGAAACCCGTGGGCCGGCGTGGTACAATACGGGTGTCGTTTACCAAGTGAGGAGCCGCCCCCTATGAGCGACGATTCCCATCAGGCGCTGCTGCGTCGCGTAGAGGAGCAGCGCGTCGCCTTTGTCAATCTCCAGTTTACCGACATCCTCGGCATGGTCAAAAATGTGACCATCCCCATCCACGAACTGCCGGACGCTCTCGATCACGGCGTCTGGTTCGATGGTTCGTCAATCGAGGGGTTTGCGCGCATCGTCGAGAGTGATATGTACCTGGTGCCCGACCTCTCGACCTACGCGCTGGTGCCCTGGGACCAGCACGAGGGTCTGGCCACCGCGCGTTTGATCTGCAATATCTACACGCCCGATGGTAAGCCGTTTGCCGGTGATCCGCGCCACGTGCTCGCCGCCGTCACCCGGCAGGCTGGCGAGCTAGGCTTTGCCTTTAACGTCGCCCCGGAGATCGAGTTCTTCCTCTTCAAAACCGATGCCGAGGGCCGCACCCTGCCCCTGCCCCACGACCACGCCGGGTACTTCGATGTCTCCACCGACCTGGCCACCCTCATCCGCCGCCAGATGGTGCGCGCGCTTCAGAGTCTTGATATTGCGGTGGAAGCGGCCCACCACGAAGTGGCCGCGGGCCAGCACGAGATTGACCTGCGCTATGCCGAGGCGCTGCGCGCCGCTGACCAGACGGTGACCGCGCGCGTCGCGCTGAAGGCGATTGCTCAGATCAATGGCCTGCACGCCACGTTTATGCCCAAGCCGATTGCTGAAGTGAACGGCAGCGGTATGCACGTGCATCAGAGTCTGGTGGATCTGGTCACCGGGCGCAATGCCTTTGCCGATCCGCGCGATCCCTACGGCCTTTCGGCCACGGCGCGCCATTTTATCGCCGGTCTGCTGGCCCACGCCCGGGGGATGTGCGCCATTCTGGCCCCGCTGGTCAATTCATACAAACGCCTGGTGCCGGGCTTCGAGGCGCCGGTGTATATCTCCTGGGGGCGCACCAATCGCTCGGCGCTGGTGCGCGTGCCGCGCATCAGCGCGGGGCGCGAGCAGAGTACGCGCATCGAGCTGCGCTGCCCTGACCCTTCGTGTAACCCCTACCTGGCCTACGCTGTGATGCTCGCCGCGGGCCTCGATGGTATTAAACGCAAGCTCACGCTGCGCGAGGCTGCTGAAGAGGACCTTTTCCACGTCGATCCGCGCGCCCACGGTCTGGAGATGTTGCCTACCTCGCTCGGCAACGCGCTCGACGCCCTGCGCGATGATGCGGTGATCCAGAATGCCCTCGGCCCCTACATCTACGAGCGTTTTGTTGATGCCAAGCAACAGGAGTGGGAGAGCTACCGCGCTTACGTTTCGCAGTGGGAGGTTGAGCGCTATCTTTCGATTTTTTGAGCGGTGGTGATGCAGGTGCGCGGGCGCCCTTTGTGGACACGCCTCGCGCTGCGATCCGCCACACTCGCCGGGGCAGGCGCAGTCCCTCCCATCCCCCCGGTCTGATGGTCTTCGCCCCTTCAATGCTCATACGACAGAAGGATACCGTGGACATCACGCTCACCTTCCCCGATATCACCGCGGATATCCCGCTGCCGCCGCTCTTCCGGGTGCGGCAACGCTGGGAGACGCGACCGCTCGCGGATGTGGTCGGCGCTACTCATGCGCAGCTCGAGGCCCTGGGCCTGCGCGCGCGCATCGCCCCCGGGATGCGCGTTGCGGTCACCGCCGGCAGCCGCGGCATCCGCGACATTGTGCCGATTACGCGGGCAGCGGTGGAGTGGCTGCGCCTGGCCGGCGCCGCGCCCTTCATCGTGCCGGCGATGGGTAGCCACGGCGGCGCTACTGCCGAGGGCCAGCTCAGGCTCCTGGCTTCGCTCGGTATTACTGAGGAGCGCGTTGGTTGCCCGATCCATAGTTCGATGGAGGTAGTGCAGGTCGGTAGCCTTGGCGACGGCACACCGGTGTTTATGGATCGCCTGGCCCATGAGGCCGATGGGGTGCTGGTGATCAACCGGGTCAAGGCGCACACCTCCTTTCAGGGCACGATCGAGAGTGGCCTGGCCAAGATGTGCGTCGTGGGCCTGGGCAAACGCCACGGCGCCGAAATCATCCACCGTACCGCGGTGGACGGCCTGAAGCATCTCCTGGCGCCAATGGCGCGGGTGATGATCGCCACGGGTAAAATCCTCGCCGGCCTGGCGATCCTCGAAGATGCCCGCGAGCAGACGGTCGAGGTGGTAGCCCTGCCGCCGGAGGAGATCGGCGCCGACGGCGAGGCGAATCTCCTCCAGCGCAGCAAGGCGTTGATGGCGCGCCTGCCCTTCCACCAGATTGATGTGCTGGTGGTGGATGAAATCGGCAAGAACATCAGCGGCACCGGGATGGACACCAATGTGATCGGTCGGTTGCCCATTCCCGGGCAGCCCCCGCCTGCCACGCCGGTGATCAACGTGATTGTCGTGCTCGACCTCACCCCGGAGACCCACGGCAATGCCAACGGTATGGGCCTGGCCGACATCACCACCGCGCGCTTCGCCAGCAAGGTTGACTTTCGCGCGACGTACCTCAACGTGCTCACCGCCGGCCTGGTCGGGCTGTGCAAGGGCGGCCTGCCGATTGTCCTGCCCACCGGCCACGCTGCCGTCACCACCGCGATCCGCGCCTGCGGGCGCGCCGACCCCGCCGAGGCCCGCGTGGTGCGGATCAGGAATACCCTGCACCTCGAGCACGTGCTGGTCAGCCCCCCGCTGCTGCCCGAGGTGGCCGCAAATCCTGATCTGGAACTGCTCGGGCCAGCCAACTGGGAGGGGCTGGATTAGACCCGATGGCGCGAAGATCGCGCCAGGCTAACGGGAACATATGGGGAAACCGGGTTTCCCCATACCCCCTGCCTACGGGATGGTAAACCCTCCCTACCGGGAGGGTCTGGGAGGGCTGCGCCCTCCCAAGAACAAGAATATTTTCATTCTGGCGTTGTGCGCCATGCGCATGACCGTCTGATGTGAAAATACGGGGAAACCGGGTTTCCCCATCCCCCTGCCTGTGGGGGCGGCAAGCCCTCCCCACCGGGAG
>OGCL01000746.1_pt1 | contig 32269 bp, 25 predicted proteins | sample 1570041 | NCBI WGS metagenome assembly OGCL01 (sample SAMN06266162, study PRJEB24511) | hot springs metagenome | isolation source: Hot spring water | place: South Africa: Limpopo | collected 2015-06-22 | reverse complement strand
CGAGGCCGGGCTTCGGAAATTGGGGGTCAATCTCACGAGCGACCCCGACTTTGCCACCAAACACCTCTTCGGAAGATAAGGGCTTGGGATAACTTCTTCATCGAACGAAATCCTCGGTTACAAAAGAGAGGAACTGAATTTTATTGAGAATCAGAAAGTCTGATTAATGGATCTGAAAACCGAAGTCTTGGTCATTGGAGGAGGAGCAACCGGCGCCGGAATTGCAAGGGACCTGTCGTTGAGAGGCATTCCAGCCCTTCTTATTGAGAAAGGAGATCTCCTTTCTGGAGCCTCTGGAAGAAATCATGGCCTCCTCCACAGTGGAGCAAGATATGTGGTTTCAGACCCGGGGGCAGCACGGGAGTGCATCGCTGAAAACAGGATCCTAAGAAAGATTGCTCCCCATTGCCTCGAAGAAACAGATGGCCTTTTCGTCTCTCTTCCAGAAGACGGCCTCGATTTCAGGGATCGGTTTATTCGAGCCTGCCAGGAAACCACCATCCCTGCCAAACTTCTCTCACGGGAAGAAACCCTCGGCCTGGAACCGGATCTTAATCCAACTCTCTTAAGTGCTGTTAAGGTTCCGGATGGAGCCATTGATCCGTTCGAACTGGTCCTTGCCAATGCAAAGGACGCAGAAGTTCATGGAGCCACTTTTCTTCTTCACACCGAAGTTACTTCCTTTCTCGTGAATGGAAATAAAGTCACTGCAGCCTTTGCCAAAGACCTTCTTCATGGAGAAGAATACCGGATTGAAGCCTCCTATTTCATTAACGCCACCGGTGCCTGGGCAGATAACCTTTTAAAAAAGGTCGGGCTTCGCCTCCCTATGGCCCTTTCGAAGGGTTCCATGCTCATCACCAATCAGAGGCTTAGCCACCGGGTGATCAACCGATGCCGACCCCCATCCAATGGCGATATCATCGTTCCCAACCATACAGTTTCCATCCTCGGAACAACCTCGGTCCGGCTCGAGGACGTCGAATGTTTTGAGGTGATGCCTCATGAGGTTTCTCTCCTGATCGATGAAACATCAAAAATGCTCCCAAATATAAGAGAAGCTCGGCTTATTCGGGCCTATGCAGGCATTCGTCCTCTCTTCCAATCTGAAGAAAAAGACGATGATCGGGCAATCAGCCGTGGCTTTGTTCTGATTGACCATGAGATGAGGGATGGCCTAAATAACCTGATCACGATTACAGGCGGAAAGCTGGTTACCTATCGGTTGATGGCTGAAAAGACCGTTGACCTCATCTGTAAAAAATTGAATATCGATCTCTCTTGTTCAACCCATCTCAAACCTCTTACCAAAAGGGATCATCCTTGCAGCTTAAAGGATCGGCTCAAAACATTGGGGAGCATGGAAACCTTATGTGATTGTGAGTTGGTGGGAATTGAAGAAGTTATAGAAGTTTTAAAGGAAGGGAAACTCAAGTCGTTTCAAGATATCCTCCACCGAACTCGGCTCACCAAAGGCACCTGTCAGGGAGCCTTCTGTGTCTATAGGCTGTTCGGACTCCTACATGACTTAGGAATGGTCAAAGAAGAATCCAACCATATCTTAAAAGGGTTTCTTGAAGAGAGATGGAAAGGCATTCGGCCAATCCTCTGGGGATCGGCACTCAAAGAAGAAGAATTGATCGAGGGAATCTATAAAGGAATCTTTAACTTAAAGAAAAGTAAGGAGTTCGGAGTCGGGAGTTCGGAGTAAAATCGGTTATATTTAATTTTTCAATCTCCGAACTCCGAACTCATCACTCCGAACTATTGATTAACATATGCATTATGACCTCATCATCATTGGAATGGGGCTTTCTGGCCTAATGGCTGCTCGGGTCGCCGCAGAGGCAGGCCAGAGGGTCTTGATCATTGGAAGAGGAATGGGCTGCCTGACCCTCTTCTCCAACACGATCGATCTATTGGGAAAGATCCCGGAAACGGTGAAATTAGAAGACGGCCTTTCTCAATGGGTCCACGACCATCCTGACCACCCTTATGGGAAAATGGGTTTAGAAAAGATCGAGGAGGCACTTTCCTCATTTAACTCTTTTTTCCCGCCACCCTACACCTTTCAGTCAAAGGATGAGACAAACAGCTTGGTTCCCACATCCGCTGGAACCTTTCGGCCGACTTACCTCATTCCATCAACCATGATGAAAGGGATAACCCTCAAAAGAAAAAAAACTCTTATTATCGGATTTCAGGGATATAAAGATTTTTATGCCCGTCGTTTGGCTGATCTATTTAATTGCCGGGGGATCACCCTCTCTCTTCATGAAAATCCTCAAAAAGAAATGACCTCAACAGCCCTCGCCAGGCTGATAGAACAGCCCTTTTTCAGAGATCTCTTTTCTGCTGAGGTCAAAAAACAGATCGGAGATGAGGAACTCATCGGCCTTCCTGCTGTTTTGGGAGTCAATGATCCCATGAGGCTGAGAAAAGAGATCGAAAAGAAGATAGGCGCCTCCCTTTTCGAAATCCCTGTTCCTCCGCCTTCCATCCCAGGGTTGAGAATCTTTAACCGCTTTAAAGCTAGGTTGCTCCAAAAGGGAGTGACTTTTCTTTCGGGTCACCCTGTTACTAAAGTCGTTTTGAAAGGAAATCGATGTGAGAAGATCGAAGTATCTCATCCCCCGATCACAAACTCTTATTCTGCCGATCGCTTCATTCTTGCCACCGGCCGTTTTCTTGGAGGAGGATTAATTGCTGACCGGTTGAGGATATTGGAGCCTATCTTCAACCTACCGGTTGCGCAACCTGGTTCACAGGAGAAATGGTTTGAGGGATCTTTCTTCGATGAACATCCAATCCATAGGGCTGGTATTTTAACCGATGTGACTCTCCGTCCTGTTGACGAGAGAGGGAACCTATCATTCGAAAATGTCTGGGTAGCAGGAACGATCCTATCCGGGCATCACTATCTCCATGAGAAATCGAGAGAAGGAATCGAGATTGTCACAGGATATTGGGCAGCAAGAAATGCAATGAGACAATAACCAAATCACGTTCTATCATAACACCCCCAACCCCCTCTTAATTTAAGAGGGGGCAAGGGGGAGTTACTATTTGGAATTTGGTGATTGGAATTTATTGTAGTGGATATGATATATGCCTGGAAGTATGAACGAAAAAAGTTGGCCCAAGAACAATTCGGATGTTTGTATTCGTTGTGCCACGTGCATGGCGGTCTGCCCGGTCTCCAGGGTCACCCCACTCTTCCCTGGTCCCAAACAGGCAGGTCCTGGCGCTCAGCGATTCAGAAAAGGAAACGACCCTTCAGTAGAGGAATGGATTGACCTCTGCATCGGCTGCCGTCTCTGCGATCTGGCCTGTCCCTCGGGTGTTCCCATCGCCGAACTCAACCTCCTTGCAAAAGCCAAATATCTGGATGAGAAGGGAAGACCCCTCTGTGATTGGTTGCTCACCCACACCTATCGGTTTTCGGGACCTGCCTCGTTCTTATCCACCATCGCCAATCTTCTTTTAAAAAATCGGGTGATCCGCTGGATAGCCGATGCCCTTTTAAAGATTGATCAGAGAAGGCAACTTCCTCTCTACGAATCACCGACTTTCAGACAATGGTTTAAGGAGCATCCCTCCGAGGGGAGTAAAAAAATTGCATACTTCTACGGTTGTTTCATCAACACGAATGAAGTGGACGTGGGAAAGGCAACCGTTCAAGTCCTTGAGGCCAATGGCTTTGAGGTCTATCTCCCACCACAGGAATGTTGCGGCCTTCCGGTATTGGGAAGTGGGAATTTCAAAGAGGCAAGGACGATGGCATTGAAAAATGTTTCTTCCTTCTTGAAGACGATCCGTTCAGGAATTGAAATCGTCTTCTCCTCTACCAGTTGTGGCCACATGATCAAACATGACTATGGCCAGCTTCTCAATATTCCCGAATCGGAAAAGGTTGCAGAACATTTCTTTGATCTCTTCGAATTCTTAAGAAACCTGAAAGAAGAAGGAACTCTCAATACTCGATTTAAAGAGCTCCCTCTCAAAGCCGCCTACTTTGCTCCATGTCATCTCCGGTCTCTTGGAATTGGTTTGCCAGTTCTTGAAATTCTACGGCTCATTCCCAGGTTGGAACTTGAGAATATCGAGGCGGACTGTTGTGGCCTGGGAGGAACTTTTGGATTCAAAAAGGAAAAATATGAGATCTCCCAGGAGATCGGAAAGGACTTAAAGGAAGCGATAGACCGAATAAAACCTAAGGTCGTTCTTACGGACTGCGAGGGATGCCGAATCCAGATCCGCCATTTAACCGGGCTGAAGGTTCAGCACCCCATCCAGATTTTAAGAGAGGCACTTACGGAGCCAAAGGAATGACGTCGAGGCCCGTGGTCTCAGGATAACCGAGCATAATATTCATATTCTGGATGGCTTCGCCAGAAGCCCCCTTCACCAGGTTATCAATGGCTGTGACGATAACAGCACGATCAGCCGATTCAATCGTGGCTAAGCCGATATCGCAGAAATTGGAACCTCTCACATCTTTCGTATTGGGAAGTTTCCCTTTCGGATCAATCCTGATAAAGGGTTCCTTTTCGTAACATTCCTGAAAAATATTTAAAAGTTCTTCGGTCTTCATCTTCTTGGTCAGTTGGACATAGATCGTTGTCAGAATCCCCCGATCCATCGGAATAAGATGTGGAACGAAGGTTACCGCAATCTCTTTCTGAGCCAATAGGCTCAACTCCTGTTCGATCTCAGGCGTGTGCCGATGCGCAAATATCTTGTAAGCCTTCACCCCCTCATTGACTTCGCAGAAGAGCGATTCCAGAACCACATCCCGACCCGCTCCACTGACTCCTGATTTGGAATCAATGACAATGGCTTCGGTAGAGATCAGTCCTTTTTGGACCAATGGAATTAGACCGATCAAAGCACCTGTTGGATAACAACCCGGATTCCCAACGATCTTTGCCGTCCGGATCTCTTCCCGATGGAGTTCCGGCAGACCATAAACCGCTTCGCCAAGAAGATCGGTTGCAGTATGTTTCTGGTACCAACGTTCATAGACCTCCGGATCTTTCAGGCGGAAATCGGCACTCAGATCAACCACTCTCTTCCCTGCCCGGTAGAAGGAAGGTAGGGTCTCCATAGCGGTCTTGTGGGGAACGGCCATAAAGATAAGATCGGTCTTCTTTGAAATTTGGTCCACGTCAAGTTCCTCACATTTCAACGAAAACCGCTTTCTCAGGGATGGAAAGACCTCGCCAATCGAAAGGCCCGCATACTTTTGAGAGGTCAGTGCCGTCACCTCAATCTCTGGATGATGAAGAAGAAGACGTAACAGCTCCACCCCTGTATACCCTGTTGCCCCGATGATTCCAACTTTTGTTTTCGCCATGCTTCCTCCAAATTAAAAAGGGGAGGCTCCATGACCTCCCCTTTGTTAGAGACTGATCCAGTCATGGATATTATCGTTTGGAGTACTGAGGTCTTCTTCGGGCTCCTCTCAATCCATATTTCTTTCGCTCCTTAATTCTTGAATCCCTGGTCAGAAGACCTGCCTTTTTTAGGGCATCCTTGAATTCTGAATTGAACTGGAGCAAGGCTTTCGAAATTCCGTGCCGAACAGCCTCGGATTGACCGGCAATGCCTCCTCCCCGAACATCGGCTTTTACGTTGAATTGATTCCGGGTCCCCGTCAGATCGAAGGGCTGCATGATGACCATCTCACAGGTCTCCCTTCCGAAGTACTCCTTCAAAGCCTTTTCATTGACAACAAATTTCCCCTCACCCGGTTCCAGCCATACCCTGGCGATGGAGGTCTTTCTCTTTCCTGTGGCATAAACGGGTTCTGACACTTTATTTCTCCTTATATTATTCTTTCACCCTCACCCCGCCCCTCCCCCATCAATGGGGAGAGAGGAGCTAAATTTCAAGTGGAACAGGCTTCTGGGCTTCATGGGGATGCTTTGTTCCGGCATAGACCTTTAATTTTCTTAGCATCTGTCGGCCCAGACTGGTTTTTGGCAACATCCCTTTAACCGCAATTCGGATCATTTCAGTAGGTTTCTTGGCTAATAATTTTCCAGCGCTCATTTCTCGAATCCCGCCTGGATGACCTGTATGATGATAGTAAATCTTGTCCTTCATCTTCTTTCCGGTCAAAACCACCTTTTCAGCATTGACGACAATGACAAAATCGCCGGTATCCACATGGGGGGTGTAAATGGGTTTCTTCTTTCCTCTCAAGACCTTTGCTAATTCAGTGGCTAATCTTCCCAAAATCTTTCCCTCAGCATCAACAAGATACCACTGATGTTGGATTTCCTCTTTTTTTGCCTGATAAGTTTTCATTGAATCACCTTATCCATTAAATTTAAGATATGATGTTTCTAACTGTCAAGAATGAATCGTGAGATTTCTTAAATTCAGACATTAGATTTCAGACTTTAGACCTCAGACTTTTCTATATAAGAAATTAGTCCTTGAAGTGTCCTCAAACTTTCCTGAAACTTTGTTGATAATTCCCCGTATGTTTTGGTGTCTAAATATTCCAACTCTTTTGTAAACTTGATATAGTAACTCAACTCTGCTAACGATGATATACCGATATCCTAAAACTGTAACTACTCATTCCTATTCTTTCTGGCTGACCCCTCTACAATATTCGCTGACACCGATATAGCTCTGGCCTTCAGTCTGTTGTCTGAAGTCTTTGGTCTACTCTCTGAATCAAAGCTCGAGATTTCTTAAATACCCAGGAATCTCTTTGGGGGTTTAATGCTTCTTTTTCCTTGTAAAGTATTTGTTCCAGAACAGGACCACAGGGCTGGCCACATAAATAGTTGAATAGGTCCCTGAAATGAGGCCTACAATAAGGGTTAAAGCAAAATCATGGATGACCGGCCCTCCAAAGAAGAAGAGAATCAGTACCACCATCATCACTGTCCCAGAAGTCAGGATTGTTCGTCCAAGGGTCTCGTTGATGGCGGTGTTAAAAATCGTCTCAAGGTTTTCTTTTCGGTATTTCTTGACATCCTCCCGGACCCGGTCGAAGATGACAATGGTATCGTTGATCGAAAATCCGATGATCGTCAGGATGACAGCCATCAGGGGAAGAGAATATTCAAGGTTTAAAATCGATATGGCTCCGTAAGTGATGATGATATCGTGGACCAGTGCAGCAATTCCCCCTAACCCATAAGATATCTGTTTAAATCTCCAGGCAACGTAAATGAGGATGGCGACAAAAGAGAGACTCACCGCCCAGAGAGCCTTCTTCTTCAAATCCTTCCCCACTTTGGGACCAACCACTTCCACTCTGCGAATTTCCAGACTTTTATCTTTGAATCGTTGCTGAAGTGAAGTTTGAATCTCTTTTGATACTTTCTCGAGATCCTCCCCACCTCTTTCAATGCGGATCAGAAATTCGTTTTCGCCTCCGAATTTCTGAACCATGGCGTCCTTTGATCCCATTGCCTCCATGGCATGACGGACCTCTGAGATATCCACGATCTGAGAAAATCTGATCTGGAGCAAGATACCACCTGCAAAGTCAACTCCGTACCTTAGACCATTGTGAAGAAAGATAGAGCCCAGGCTGATGAGAAGAGCGATCCCTGAAATCCAGACCGTAATCTTCTTCTTGCCAATAAAGTCGAAACGTGTTCCTGGTCTGATTAACTCCATGGAATTCACTCACTCAAATACTCAACTTCTTGACATTCATCTTCAGGGTAAGAAAATCGAAGACCCATCGGGTAATATACACAGCCGTGAAGATATTGGCTAAAAGACCAATACAGAGAGTCACAGCAAATCCCCTCACTGGGCCCGTACCGAACTGATAAAGAAAAAGAGCAGCAATCAAGGTCGTTATATTCGAGTCCAAAATGGTGACAAAGGCCCTTCGGTAGCCCTCATCAATGGCAGCCCGAATCGTCTTCCCCCATCTCAATTCCTCTTTGATTCTTTCATGGATGAGGACATTGGCATCCACCGCCATTCCGATCGAAAGGACAAGGCCGGCAATTCCTGGAAGGGTGAGGGTCGCTCGAAAAATCGCAAGCGCTCCCATCACGAGGATGATATTGAGGACCAGAGCGACATCGGCAATCATACCTGAGACGCGGTAATAGAAAATCATGAACAGTGCTACGAGAGCAGCGCTGGTCAGGGTTGCGATAATGCCTTTTCGTATGGAATCCTGTCCCAGAGAGGGCCCGACACTTCTCTGTTCAAGGATCTTCACCGGCGCAGGCAATGCGCCTGCCCTGAGAACGATGGCCAGGTCGCCGGCCTCCTTCATATCGAAACGCCCAGTAATCTGGGCCCTTCCACCGGCGATCTTCTCCTGAATAACCGGAGCGGAATAGACATTGTCATCCAGAATGATGGCCAATCTCCTCTTCACATTGGCCCCTGTAATCTGCTCGAAGAGTTTCGCCCCGATATCATCAAATTCGAGGGCCACATAGGGCTCATTGAACTGCGTGTCGATCGCTACCCGAGCATCTTTTAAGACCTCGCCTGTCATCAGAGTCTTCTCTCTTAAAAGGAAAGGGATCTTTTTCACCCCTCCTGTCCTTGGATCGACCTGCCTCTGATAGAGGATGATGCTTCCTTCTGGAACATTTCCTTTGAGTGCTTCATCAAGGTCTCCTTCTTCATCGACTAACTTAAATTCGAGAAGGGCGGTCCGACCGATGAGATCGATCGCCCTCTGAGGATCCTTGATCCCGGGAAGCTGAATTAAAATACGATCGGTTCCATGGAGCGTGATCTCGGGTTCGGCCACACCAAACTGATCGATCCGGTTTCGGATCGTCTCAAGGGCCTGATCAACCGCACTCTTTCTGACCTGTTCGGCCTGCCGGCTGTCCAGAACAAGAACGACTTTCCATATCCCTTTATCGAGTGCAGTGGAGGAAAGTTCCTGCATGATGCTATAACGCTGGCTCAGGATCTTCTCCCATTTGGCCTTATCCCCTGAAACCTCAAGAACGATCTGATTGCTCTTCTCCCTTTCCAGTTTCCCAACCGGAATTCCTTTATCCCTCAGATCATCCATCAGATTATTCTTGATCCTTTCCACATAACTCTCAACCGCCTTCTCTGCCTCCACCTCAAGGATCAGATGCATTCCGCCCTGCAGGTCAAGGCCAAGGTGGACCTTCTCTGTGGGAATGATCTTAAAGTACCAGGACGGTAACTCCGGCAATAACGTAGGCAAAAAGAGCAGTACAGCAAAAACCGTTACGGCCACATAGATGACTAATCTCCACTTCAGGTTTTTCAACATCTACTTAAGGACCTCACAAAATGAATCCAAGGGTTTCCAAACCCTTGGATTCTGATTTCATAGCCTATCGAATGATATTTTTCAAGTGGAAAATGAATGAACCCGTTAGAGAGTTTATGGATTTCCAACGGTATCGCTCACACCCCAATAGAAGATGAGTTTCGAACGAGGGCTTTCTAATGGGGTAAAAAGGCCCAAGGGGAATTCGCTTGGGCCTTAGATGGTTTGCAAATCAAAGCCTACTTCATATCACTCCATTTTCCATATTTCTCTCTTAAGATCCGATGGAGGATTTTCCCAGTAGGAGTCATCGGCATCTCTTCGTCCTTTATGAAATCAACCGATTTGGGAATCTTATATCCTGCAATCTTTCCTCTGCAGTGATCGATCAACTCCTTATCCGTTGCGGTCTTCCCCTGATGTAAGGTCACAATGGCCTTCACCGCCTCACCCCATTTGGGGTCGGGAACACCAATGACAGCCACATATTTGACAGCGGGATGAGACCCTAAGACATTTTCCACTTCAGAAGGAAAGACATTCTCGCCTCCGGTGATGATCATATTGGCCTTGCGGTCTACGAGGGTATAGTATCCATCCTCGTCCTGATAGGCCATATCTCCGGCGGAAAACCACTCACCCTGGAAGACCGATTTTGTCTTTTCAGGATCCTTCCAGTATTCTTTAAAAACATGAGGAGTGCGTGAATAGAGCTCTCCCACCTGTCCCCTTGGAACCTCCTTGCCGTTTTCATCCAGAATCTTAATTCGATCCGTTCCCCAAATCTCCCTTCCAATCGAACCAAGTTTCTTAAACTGCTCCTCAGGTCGAAGCAAGGTCACCAGCCCTGCCTCAGTTGAGCCATAGGCCTCCCAAAGCTCAGCATTTTTAAAATACTCCATAATGGCCAATTTGGTATCTTTACGTGCTGGAGCTGAAGAAATGAGAAGTTGACGGATGGAGCTGACATCAATGCTCTTCTTCACCTCGTCTGGAAGGGCAAGCATCATGATATAATGGGTGGGAACGAGAGAGGTGAACGTGATCTTCTCCTTTTCTATCGTCTTCAACAGGTCGAGTGGATCGAAGCTGATCATATTGTAAACGAAGACCCTTGCACTCACATAGGTATAGGTGAAGGAATAATAGATCGAATTGATATGGCACATGGGCATGACCAACATCACACAATCATCCGGTCTCAAACCCATATTGATTCCATTTAAGATATATTGCGACACATTGCCTTCGTGGGTTCTGACCACCCCTTTCGGTTTTCCTGTGGTGCCAGAGGTATACATGATATTCCACATATCTTCTGCATCAACCATGACATCCGGTTCTTCAGGAGAGGCCTTTGCGAGAAGCGATTCATAGGATTGATATCCCTCGGGCGTCTGATCGTCTCCAAAGTAGATATAATTTTCTGGGGGGATATTGGGAAGTTTATTGCGGAGTTGATTAACAATGGGAACAAACTCTTTTGCCACAATAAAAGCCTTAGAATCCGAATGATTCACTACATACTCAATCTCGGGTGGGGCCAATCTAAACATAACAGGTACGGTTACCTGCCCACCTTTAGCCGACCCTGCGTAAAATTCCATCCATTCCACACAATTGTAAGCCAGTATGGCAAAGCGATCCCCTTTCTTCACACCTAACTGATTTAAAACATTAGCAAATCTACAGCTTCGCTCATTCCATTGTTTAAAGGTCATGTTGCGGAACTTATCGCCAGCTCCGGGTTTATCAGGATACTGCGTAGCCATCATCTTTAGAACTGTTCCTGCGGTCATCCACTTGCTGATCATAAGACTCCCCTCCTTTTTATGCCTCTTTGCCCTTGTTACCAGACAAAGGGTTTGATATTTGTGATTTTTTTCATTAGCATCATTAACAGATTTTGTCAAGTATGAAGTTACTCGGTTGGAATATAGGGATATTCTGAGTCTTAACCTCTTTTAACCGTTGGATTTTTCTTTTGCTCTATCTAAAAGCACGGTAAGAGAGGAAGTGAAGATATGGAGAAGTTTTGAATGGGGGATATAAACGAACCAGACAAGGCAAGGAATGACATGCGCATACCAGAGAAAGTGAGGATTGATCGTAAGATCTTTTAAAAACAATGAAATGAAATAACCAAAGAATGAAACCCAGTTATTAGCGCTGGGAGGAGTAAAATTGGCCATATAGACCTGATTGGCTACAACTTCCGGATGGGCGATCCGATATCCTTCGATAAAGAAACCGGACAGCTCCATATAGAGGATGAAGATAAGTGTGACGATATCCTCCTCTTCTGTCCTGAGTTGTTGCGGTCGGATAAAAAATCTCCGGACAATAGCCAGGACACATCCGACCAGAATGAGAAAACTGAAGAATTCGAGAAAAAAGTCGAGGAAGGGACGAATCACACCTGTCTCAAAGAGATGGGCAAAAGAAAAGAAAGGAATGGAATGGCTTAATTCTACCAAATAACCGGTTGTGAATCCCTTGATCATGTCAACCATGAAGGTGGCGACAAAACCAAAGACCAGCAGGGTATGGGCAAGCCAGCGATAGAAAGATTGGCCAAAGAGCTTTTTATGAAAGATGACATCCGTAATGACAATCTTGACATACCAACCAGGCCTCTTCCAGAATCCCTTCCATCCCTTCCCTGCCAGGATGGCCAACTTTTGCCATTGGGTTGAGTTCTCTAAACCTTCAATCGTCCCTCGTAAGTAAAGGCTAATCCTAAACCACATCCCCCAGAAGAAGAGGATCATGGAGGGAATGAACATAAGATAGAAGATCAGATGCTTATTCATCGTATGAACTATCCGGAAATGAAAGAAATCTCTTTTCTTTCAATCTTCTCACCGTTTTCCTGTATGTGCATAAGAACGAATTCGGAAATATAGACGGTCTTTAAGCGAATCTTCATCTTTCTGGCCGTAGATTGGATGGTTCGAAGGCATTGCTGGCACGAAGTGATCAGCAGATCCGCACCGGTTGCCTGGATTTCTTTGATCTTCTCTTTTGCAAGTGCTGCAGAGAGATCGGGGTCAATCATCTCAAGCAGCCCCCCTCCACCGCAGCATTTGCAGCGATCCCCATGATTTGAGAGCTCAACCAGTTCCACACCCGGCATGGCCTTCAGAATCTCTCTCGGGGCCTCATAAATTCCGCTCGCTCTTCCAAGATCGCAGGGATCGTGGTAGGTCACCCGAATCTTCTTCTCATCAAATTGGATCTTGCCTTCCCTGATCAGCTTCAAAATGAACTGGGTGGAGTCAAAAAGATTTAAATCGGTTTTATAATCTTCAAGCCAGGTATGGTAACAGGAGGGACAGGAAAAAATCACCGTATGAGCCCCCTTTTCTTTAACCCGTTCAATATTGTGTTGAAATAGTTCATGGGCTTCTCTTTTAAACCCTCCGACAAGAAGCGGAAACCCACAACACCATTCCTCCCCGCCTAAAATAGTGAAATCAACCCCTGCACGTTCGAGAATTTTGGCGATGCTCTGCGGAATCTTATAGGCCATCGGATAATAAGACGAAACACATCCAATAAAATAAACAATCTCTGCCTTATCCTTCTGATAACGGTGTGCTGGAAGATCCTCTAAGGCCTCGAGCCATCCATCTCTCTGCCCATGATCCTGGCCGGAGATGTTATGGTCTTTGAGGATATGTGCCTTCAATAACTTGAGCGGCTTGGGATAGTGCCCCAGATCAACCAGGACCTCTTTCAGGGCGATCCAGAGGTTTCTTGAATCAATGGAAACAGGACACTGTGCACCGCATTCACCACACAGCGTGCAGCGATAAACCATCTCGGAAAATCTTTGAAGTTCCTCTTCATTCAGTTGCTTCTTCCCAAACAATTTAGCCCAGAGACCATATTGCCCGCGAATGAACTTTTTCATGGCCTGGATTTTTCCTCGGGGATTGATCGCCTCTTCGCCCCTCTGAGAGTAAATCGGACAGAATTGGACGCATTCACCGCAACGTGTACAGGCGTCAATTTCGAGTAACTGTTTAGGGGATAATTTCTTAAGGTCTATGGCGTTCAAGTCGGTCCCTTCAGAGCCATCCGTCTCAACATGTCCCGAATGGGCGTTTCGCCTCCCTCAGAGGGCCGGAAGTCCATCCCAAGGCATGCCCTTTTAATCATTTTATAACCAATCAAAGCCCTTCGTGTCAATAAAATAAAAATGGTAAGACCAATATGCCATATTTATGATATATGTTTTTATGAGAAAAAAATGGCGTTCAAATTGAACGCCCACCCATGGTTTATATGGTCATGCCTTTTGACCTTTGCCTCAAAGTAAGGCCCTTTACTCTTTCGTCTTCTTAACCCTTTCGATCTCGGATTTAATAAAATCCCCCATTTGATCAACCTTCATTAAGTTCTTGAGGTCTTCCTGAAGATTGGAGGCATGAATTTTAAAGATCCAGCCTTTATCATAAGGACTGCTATTGATCAGTTCAGGGGAATCCTCGAGCTCCTCATTCGAACTCTCCACTTTACCTGAAACAGGGGCATAGATCCTTCCCACCCATTTGCCTGATTCCATTGAACCACAGGGCTTCCCCTGTTCAACGACTTTGCCAGCAGAAGGCATCTCTACAAAGACAATATCGCCCGCCAATTTCTGAGCAAAATCGGTTGTACCCACGGTCACGATGTCCCCCTCTACCCTTGCCCAGTAATGCTCCTTGTGATAATAAAGGTCGTCAGGAAAAACATATCCTTCGATTTCCATGAACAATCCTCCTTTCTTTTTTTGGCTATATACAATAAAAATCACAAGTTAACAAGTCTTTTTTAATCTTTGCCCCTCACTTGACCCTATAAAGCAAATATTTTATAAGTCCTGTGAAATTTTTCGCAAAAAGATTAAAATAGGTCAAAATCTTTGTGATAAAAAGAACTTTCTATTATTGACATTGTTACATAAGCATTGCATTCTTATAGTATGATACGTTCAAAAGACCTTGATCCCAATTTCAAACTTCAGATCGCAAAAGAGTTAGGTGGAGAGAATATCAAGAAATGCTTCTCCTGCGGCACCTGTACAGGTGGATGCCCGGTCAGAGAGATCACGGACCGATACAATCCCAGGAAAATTATTCGGATGGCCCTTCTTGGAATGAAAAAGGAGGTTCTTTCGAGCCAGTTTATTTGGCTGTGCTCTTCGTGCTATACCTGTTATGAAAGATGTCCCCAGGATGTCAGAATCCCTGAGTTGATGAATGCGATTAAAAATATTGCGGTAAGAGAAGGCTTCATGCCACCTGCCATGAAAGCCCAGATTGACCTTCTCTCTTCCCATGGACGTCTTTTGGAAGTCACGGAGTTCGAGAACGAGAAACGGAAGGAGTTCGATCTTCCCCTGTTACCAGGCCGGACAGAAGATGTGAAAAAGATCTTAAGACAACTTGGATTTTATCATGAAGAAGAACGAGGATCATCCTAAGAATCACTCCTATACGCTTTTTCTCGGGTGTACGGTTCCGGTCAGAACCTTAAACTACGAGATTGCCGCCAGAAAGGTGGCAGGCGCCCTTGATATCCATCTCTTTGACATTCCTGAATTTAGCTGTTGCGGTTATCCCATTAAATCAATCAGCCATCATGCCTACCTCCTGATGGCTGCAAGAAATCTGGCCTTAGCCGAATCAAAAGGTCATTCGGTCTGCACCCTCTGCAGCTCCTGCGGTGGATCTCTCGCAGAAGCCAACCATGAGCTTAAAAAAGATCAACCCCTCAGAAAGCGAATCAATGATGACCTCCAACGATGGCTCGGGCTTCGCTATGAAGGAGAAGTCGAAGTTCTTCACTTTGCAAGGGTCCTCCATCGAGAGATCGGTCCAAAGAAGATCGAATCAAAGGTCCAGGCTGACCTCTCTGCTCTCCGGATTGCTCCCCATTACGGCTGTCACTACACCAAACCCTCAAACATCCATGGCAGGATAGAAGACCCCGAAGACCCAAAAAGCCTTGACGAATTGATTCGGGCAACAGGAGCTCAATCCATCTCCTATGGGGACAAACTCTCCTGCTGTGGCGGTGGAGTCCTGGCCATGGACGAACAGGTGGCATTGGGAATGGCCCAAAAGAAGCTGGATCATATCGCTGCCCAGCACGCAGATGCCATCGTGTTGATCTGCCCTTTTTGCAATGTGATGTATGAATCGAATCAGAAGAAGGTCGAAAAAGTTTTTCAAAAGGAGTATAAGCTTCCGGTTCTCTTCTATCCCCAGCTCCTTGGTTTGGCTCTTGGATTTGGACCGGATGAATTGGGACTCAAGATGAATCGCATCAGGACAACCGATCTGATGAAGAAGATTGTCCGGAGGTCTGCCTGAGATGAATCCAACCTCGAAAAAGCCAATCGGAGCGGTGCTCGTGGTGGGCGGAGGCATTGGAGGAATCCAGACCGCTCTCGATCTTGCAGAATCGGGATTGAGGGTCTACCTCGTCGAAAAGAAGCTCAGCATTGGTGGAACCATGGCGCAGTTGGACAAGACCTTTCCCACCAATGACTGCTCCATGTGTATCATGTCGCCTAAGCTCGTTGATGCAGGCCGACACCGAAATATCCAAATCCTCACCAATGCCAGAGTGGATCAGGTCGAAGGTGAACCCGGACATTTTAAAGTTCGAATTCATAAGAAGGCCCGATATGTAACGATCGAAGACTGCAAGGCCTGCGGTGAATGCGCAAAAGTCTGCCCGATCAAAATCCCTAACGATTATGAGCAAGGCTTGGTCACCCGTGCAGCCATCTATCAACTCTTTGCCCAGGCCATGCCCAGTGCCTACGGCATTGATAAAAAGGGCGATCCTCCCTGCCGCGCTGCCTGCCCCATCCATGTCAATGCCCAGGGCTACATTGCCCTCATCTCAGCAGGTAAATTTGAAGAAGCCCTGGCCCTGGTGAGGATGAAAAATCCCTTTCCTGGAATCACCGGCCGGATCTGCACCCATCCCTGCGAATCTGCCTGCCGGAGAAAGGACGTCGAACAACCCATTGCCATTGACGGTCTGAAACGGTTTGTGGCAGACCTCGAAAAAGAGGATAAGACCGACCTCACGGTACCTCCTGAAAATGGGAAGAAGGTCGCTATCATTGGCTCTGGCCCTGCAGGCCTTCTTGCTGCATGGGATCTAAGGAAGACGGGCTATGGAGTAACCGTCTTTGAAGCCCTGCCGGTTGCAGGTGGCATGCTTGCCGTGGGAATTCCCGAATACCGCCTACCCCGCACTGTGCTCAATAAAGAGATTGATTACCTTCGACGCATGGGCGTAGAAATCAGACTCAATACCCCTATTGGCAAGGACCTCACGCTCCAGGACCTCAAACGCCAGGGCTATGATGCCATCTTCATCGCCACGGGTGCCCATGTGAGTAGAAAACTCGGTCTCGAAGGAGAAGAGGCATCGGGTGTTCTTCATGCAGTTGATTTCCTGAGAAAAGTGGCTCTCAATCAGCCGGTTCAATTGGGAGAGAAGGTCGTTGTCATTGGCGGTGGAAATGCCGCCATTGATGCCGCAAGAACAGCCTATCGGCTCGGAGCAAAAGAGGTGACCATTGCCTACCGCCGAACCCGAAATGAGATGCCTGCCCAGCCTGAAGAGATTGAAGAGGCTGAACACGAAGGAATCAGGATCGAATATCTTACTGCCCCCATTAAACTGCTCATTGAAAACGGAGCCATAAAAGGGGTGGAGTGTCTGCGCATGGCCCTTGGCGAACCTGACGAATCAGGCAGAGCCAGGCCCATCCCTCTGCCCGGATCGGAATTTAAGATTGAAGCCGACACTCTCATCCCTGCCATCAGCCAGGAACCTGATCTCTCTGTTCTCAACGGAAAAGAAGGGATTAAGGTCAATCGCTGGGGAAATATTGAGGCTGACCCCCTTACGCTCGAAACAGGGGTAGAGTCCATCTTCTCAGGGGGGGATGCGGTCACCGGACCCCAGACCTACATTGATGCCATGGCCGCGGGCCGAAAAGCTGCAATATCCATTGACCGCTATTTAAAAGGCGAGGATCTGAGGACAGGCCGTGAAACAGAAGGGCCAAAAAAAGATTATCTTCTCATCGATATTGATGGCGTTCAATACCGGCCAAGAGCATCCATGGCCGCGCTTCCTCTTGAAAAGAGGCGGAGTTTTGAAGAGTCTTGCCTTGGACTGCGTCAGGAAGATGCCATCCTCGAAGCCCAGCGCTGCCTTCAATGCGCAGGTTGTTCGGAATGTCTCGAATGCATAAAGGCCTGCGAGGCAAAGGCCATCCATCACGACATGAAGGATGAGCAGGTTCAGATCGAGGTGGGGGCAATCATCCTTTCACCGGGATTCGATGAATTCGATCCTTCGGTCAAGAGCGAATACGGCTACAAAAGATTTGCCAATGTGGTCACAAGCATCGAATTTGAACGCTTCCTCTCTGCTTCAGGCCCTTTCAAGGGTGAAATCCGAAGGCCCTCTGACAATGCTCATCCCCATCGTGTCGCATGGATTCAATGTGTGGGTTCAAGGGATCCTCATATTGGCAAGGGCTACTGCTCTTCGGTCTGCTGTATGTACGCCACCAAAGAAGCGGTCATTGCCAAAGAACATGCCCCGGATATGGAAGCCACCATCTTCTTTATGGATATGAGGGCCTACGGAAAGGATTTCGATAAATATATCGAAAGGGCGAAAAACGATTATGGAGTCCGTTACATCCGCTCCCGGGTCTCCCATCTTAAAGAATCTTCGGATACAAAAAATCTGATCATCCATTATGAGACCGAAGATGGACAGATGGTTTCTGAAGAGTTCGATCTTGTTGTCCTCTCGGTTGGACTCGAACCGGTGAAGGAACATCGTGAGATCGCAGAGATATTTGGAGTCGACCTTAACCATTACGGTTATATCAAAACCGATACCTTCCGCCCACTCCAGACCTCCCGGCCAGGAATCTTTGTCAGCGGTGCCTTTGGTGGCCCCAAGGATGTCCCTGAAACCGTGGCGCAGGCATCCGCTGCCGCCGCAGAGGCTGATTCCCTCCTATCCGCCTCAAGGGGAGAACTGGTCACTGAAAAAGAGTACGCTCCTGAGAAGAATGTGGATTACGAAAGACCCCGCATCGGTGCCTTCATCTGCCATTGTGGGATCAACATCGGGGGCGTGGTGGATGTCCCGGCAGTGGTTGATTATGCCCGCACCCTTCCTGATGTCGTCTATGTTGCGGAAAACATGTACACCTGTTCCCAGGACACGCAGGAAGCAATGAAGAAGATCATTGAGGAACACCGTTTGAACCGCATTGTCGTCGCCTCCTGTACACCGAGAACGCACGAACCCCTCTTTCAGGACACGATACGGGAGGCCGGTCTGAACCGTTATCTCTTCGAGATGGCCAATATCCGTGACCAATGCAGTTGGGTCCATATGCATCAGCAGAAAGAGGCCACGGAAAAAGCAAAAGACCTTGTGAGGATGGCCATTGCGAAAGCCGCTCTCCTTGAACCCCTTTCCACGCAGAAGGTTGAGATGAATCACAAGGCTTTGGTCATTGGTGGGGGTCTGGCAGGGATGACAGCCGCACAGAAGATCTCAGAGGCTGGCTTTGAGGTCTATCTCATTGAGAAAGAATCTCAATTAGGGGGTAAGGCAAGGAAGATCCACTACCTGCTCGATAGCAATGGAGTCCAATCTCAGCTCGAAAAACTGATTAAAGAGATAGAAAAAGATCCACGGATCCATCTTCTCAAAGAAACAACGATCGAAAAGGTCGAGGGGTTTGTTGGAAACTTCAAGACCCACGTCAAATCGAACGATGGCACCCAAACGATTGATCATGGGGTGATCGTTGTAGCCACAGGGGCAGAGGAATATCGGCCTCAAGAATTCCTCTACGGCCAGGATCAACGGGTCATGACACAGAAGGAGCTGGAGGAGAGAATTGCGCTTCGTCCGGAATCGCTCAGGGGAACTCACAATGTAGTCATGATCCAATGCGTGGGATCCAGAAACGAAGAAAGGCCCTATTGCAGCAGGATCTGTTGTTCCGAAGCCATCAAGAATGCTTTAAAACTAAAAGCGGCCTCTCCTGAGACGAATGTCTATATTCTCTACAGGGACATCCGGACTTACGGCTTTAAAGAGGACTCCTATGAAAAGGCAAGGGAGACGGGTATCCTCTTCATCCGCTACGATCCGGATCGCGAGCCTAAGATCGAGAAAGGAGCAGATGGACTTCAGGTCATCGTCCATGAACCAATCCTTCATGACGATCTTTCGATTGAAACGGATCTGCTGATTTTAAGCCCGGGGATCGTTGCTCCACGGGAAGAGAATGAACATCTTTCGAAAATGTTAAAGGTTCCGCTCAATGCGGATGGGTTCTTTCTCGAAGCCCATATGAAGCTGAGACCTGTTGATTTTGCCACAGAGGGAATCTTTCTTGCGGGGTTGGCACACAGCCCCAAGACGATTGATGAAAGCCTATCCCAGGCCAATGCAGCCGTGGCAAGGGCATTGACTTATCTGACCAAGAAAGAACTCGAGACGATCGGAACCATCTCTGAGGTTAATGAGAAAACCTGTATCGGGTGTGGTCTTTGCGAGAGCCTCTGCCCCTATCAGGCGATCGAAGTTGTCGTCAAGAGGACGATCGTCGGTGAAAAAGCGGTTGCCCAGGTCAACAAAGTTCTCTGCAAGGGTTGCGGAGTCTGCACGGCTTCGTGCCGCTCCAACTCCATAGACCTGAAGGGCTTTAGCACCGAGGAGATCGTAACCCAGATCACCCAGTTGGCTATGGGATGATGGATGAATAACCAAATAATCACCCCTATCCAATGACCAAAATGGGAGTTTAAAGTTTGGTGATTTGGACATTGGTCACTGGAATTTATTTCGTAATTGGTTTTAGGCTTTTGGTCTTGAGTATCATTTGATGATTGGTGATGATTTGGTTATTGGGATTGGGTGACTGGTTATTATCTTTACACAATAGGTCTCTAACAAAAGATGATGGAAAAAGATTGGGAACCCAAAATCCTTGCGTTTCTCTGTAACTGGTGCTCTTACGCCGGAGCCGATCTCGCAGGAACTTCTCGTATCCAGTATCCTCCGAATATTCGGGTCATCCGTGTCCCTTGCTCCGGCAGGATCAACCCGCTCTTTATCCTGAAGGCTCTTCAGAGCGGGATGGACGGAGTCCTCGTTTCAGGCTGTCACCCTGGTGATTGCCACTATCTCTCCGGCAACTATATCGGGAGAAGAAAGTCAGCAACCCTGAAACGATTTCTTGAATATTTGGGAGTGGAAAAAGACCGGGTCCAGTTCTCCTGGGTGTCCGCAGCAGAAGGGGTCAAGTTTTCGCAGGTTATTCAGGAAGTCACAGAGGATGTGAGAAAGTTGGGACCGCTAAAGAATTTTTTTAAAAGATAGGGTTCATGTGGCCCTGGGTTCAAGGGTTTAAGTGAAATGCGACAAAACTTGAACCCTCGAACCCTTGAATCCTTGACACCTAAAAACCATGATTCAGCAGAAACTTAGAGAAAAGGCAAAAGAGCTTCTTTCCAGCAAGACCGTGGATCTTATCATCGGGTATAGCGAATGGACCATGCCGCTCAGGACAACCCCTGTCTTCATCAGGACACTGGCGGGAGTGGAGAGTCTGGTATGGAATTCCTTTTGCGAAAACAATCTGGCCACTTACCTTCATAAGTTCAATCGCTTTAAAGTCGGAATCGTTGTGAAAGGCTGCGATGCTCGATCCGTTATTGCTTTAAGCCTCGAAAAGAGATTCCCGGGCCAACGCCCTCTTCTCATTGGCATCCCCTGCCAGAGAATGGTAGACCGAAAAAAAGTTAAGAAGGCTGTCAAAGGAGAGATTCTTCAGACAATTGAACAGGGAGATTTGCTCCTGATTAAGGGTGAAGACTTTGAAGTCACCCTCAAGCGGGATGATTTCTTATACTCGGTCTGCCAGACCTGCACCCATCGAACGCCGAAACAGGCGGACATACTCATCGGCGATCCAGTGGAAGAATTCCCTCTTGTGAATATCCATCCGGATATGGCTGAATTTGAGGAAAAGAGCCCTGATCAACGGTGGAACTTGTTTGAGAAAGAGATCAGCCGCTGTATCCGATGCTATGCCTGCAGGGAAGCCTGTCCCATGTGTTATTGCGCAGAATGTTTTGTGGACAGCTCTCGCCCGAAATGGATCGAAAAGAGCCTCTCCCCTTCGGACCTGGCCTTCTATCATATTGTCAGGGCTTACCACCAGACAGGGAGATGCTCGGCTTGTGGTGCCTGTGAACGAGCCTGCCCTATGGATATTCGGCTCACCCATCTCACACAGAAATTGAACCAGGAAGTCAAAGACCTCTATGGCTTTGAAACAGGAATTGAAACCGAAATCCCTCCTCCGCTTTCGACTTTCAATACGGAGGATGAGCAGGAATTTATCAAATGAAATTCAAACTGGAGAAAAAGGATTTTGAAAATTTTCTGAAAGACCTGATGAGGGAACACGATCTTTTTGCGCCTGTCCAGCTGACCGAGGGGGTTTCAGTTTTTAAAAAGATGGATCAACCCGAAGAGGTCAATCTTTCCCAGCTGGTCCCTCAGAAATCTGCAAAAGAGGTTTTCTTTCCTCAATCGGAGGTGATGTTTCGTTACGAAATAAATAAAAAAGAACCCACCATTTCGGAGCAACGGATTGAAAAGGAAAGGATCCTTTTGGGAGCCCGGCCCTGTGACCTTGAAGCCCTCTCCATCATTGAAAAGGTCTTTGTGGGAGAGGACTACATGGACGTCTATTTTCTCGAAAAGAGGAAGAAGACAACGATCATCACCCTCGCCTGCAATCAGCCTCTGACCACCTGCTTCTGTTCCTCTACAGGTGGCGGACCTTTTCAGCGGAAGGGTTCCGATATTTTCATGATTGATTTAGGCGATTCTTACCTGCTCGAACTCCTCACCCCAAAAGGACAGGCCTTTTCTGAAAACAGGTTCTTCAAAGAGGCAAATTCAAAAGATATTGAATTGGCTAAAAAGCTTGAAGAAAAAGCCTCTCAAAAAACAGATCACTCCATCCCTGTGGAGGGTATAGAAAAACGCTTAGACCTAATGGTCGAAAGTCCGTTCTGGGACAGGATTCACGAGAAATGCATCGGCTGTGGCACCTGTACCTTTCTCTGCCCAACCTGTCACTGTTTCGATATCACGGATGAAACCGTGAATCAAAAAGGAGAGCGAATCAGGAATTGGGATTCCTGCCTCTTTCCGATCTATTCGCTTGAAACCTCGGGTCATAACCCCCGTCCAACCGGCAGGGAGCGAACCCGGCAGAGATTGATGCATAAATTCAACTATTACCCAAAGAACTTTGGCAAAGTGGCCTGTGTGGGTTGTGGTCGGTGCATCCTCTTCTGCCCAGTCCATTTCGACATTCGGGAGGCAATCCGCTATGCCTCTGCCAAGAGGATCCAAGGCATGGAAAAAAGGCCCGGATAAAAGACCTATGAAAAACCCCTATCTACCCATCCCCATGATCGTCAAAAAATCCAGGATCGAAACCTCTGATCGGATGTTGCGTACTCTCGAATTGACCTTTCGTAATCCCGAAGACGAAGAAAAATTTCGGTATACACCAGGCCAGTTCTGTGAGCTCTCCATCCTGGGCAAGGGGGAGGCCCCCTTTGGCATTGCCTCTTCTCCAACGGAAAAGGGTTCCTTAAAATTTACGATTAACAAAGCAGGCGTTGTGACAACGGCCATTCATCATCTTGAAGAGGGCTATGAGATCGGCATCCGCGGTCCACTGGGGAACGGCTATCCGATTGACCTGTTTGAAGGGAAAAACCTGCTCATCATCGGCGGAGGCTTTGCTTTTACAACCCTTAGATCCCTGATCGCCTACTTCCTCCATCCGGAAAACCGTCCGAGGATAAAAGGGATCACGGTTATCTACGGTGCAAGGATGCCGGGCCTTCTGCTCTATAAAGAAGAGCTCCTTGAATGGGAGAAGCGGGATGACTTAAATTTGGTAACGACGGTGGACTGGGGAGACAAGGACTGGAAGGGAAAGGTGGGGCTCGTTCCCAATGTCCTCGAAGAAGTCGCCCCTTCCGCAGAGGAGACCTATGCGGTCATCTGCGGACCACCAATCATGATCAAATTCACCTTTCCCAAATTGATGGCCCTAAGGTTTCCGAATGAACGAATTTTTACTTCATTGGAGAAGAGGATGAAATGCGGCATTGGAAAATGCGGCCGTTGCAATATCGGTCACCTCTATGTCTGCAAGGACGGACCGGTCTTCAGCTATGCTCAATTGGAAAAATTGCCGAAAGATTATTAAAACCCATTGGAATATTGGAATGATGGAATAATGGAAAATTGGGAAAAAATAAAAAGGATTCGTTTTTTCGAGCCCATCATTCCACTATTCCACTATTCCATCATTCCATAGATAAACAGGAGGAACCATGGACTACATTCAAGAATTGATCAAGATCGTTGGGGAGAAAAATGTCAAGACGGACCAGATCGAACGGCTCTGCCATTCTCGGGACATGTCTGTCCACGAGGGGATTCCCGATGCCGTTGTCTTTGCCAAGACAACAGAAGAGGTCTCCAAAATTCTTAAATTAGCCAATGACAATAATATTAAAGTCATACCCAGGGGCTCTGGCACGAGCACCACAGGAGCTGTACTTCCTTGTTTCGGAGGGATCATCCTTGATCTTAGCCGGATGAATAAGATCAAAGAGATTCAGAAGAAGGATAGCTATGCTGTTGTCGAACCTGGAGTGATCTGCCAGCATCTAAATAATGCCCTTGCTCCGACCCACTTTTTCCCTCCGGATCCTGGAAGCGCCACCATTGCCTCCATCGGTGGAATGGTTGCCACCAATGCAAGCGGCAACCGGGCGATCAAATATGGGACGACCAAAGATTATGTGATGGCCATGGAGGTGGTCCTGCCCGATGGTAGAGTGATGCGAACAGGATCCAATGCGCCCAAAACATCTTCAGGATATGACCTGGTTCATCTCTTCTGCCGGTCTGAAGGAACACTCGGAGTGATGACGGAGGTTACGGTCAAGATCCTTCCCATGCCGGAATACATCGCTTTTGCCCAGCTCTGGTTTCCGGAAGTGGAGGATGCCGGAAAAGCGGCTGAGGGGATCCTTGGCTCGGGCATTCCCCTCTCCTCCTGTGAAATTCTGGACCGGTTCTCCATTGATGTGGTCAACAAAGCCATGGGGCTGAACATCCCGGAGAATGTCGGATGCATCCTTTTTATTGAGATCGATGGGAACAAGCAAGCGGTTAAGGAGAATATCGAAAAGATCAATAAGATTTCGAAGGAGTGTCATAGCCTGGGAGAGCAGTGGGATGATGATCCCGCAAAGCGACTGAAAATGTGGGCAGGACGTCAGGGACTGGTCCCCTCGCTCTCAAAAGTGAGAAGAGGCGCCAAACTGGTGCCCCTTGTGGAAGACTTTGGCGTTCCCATATCCAAGATTCCTGAAACGATCAGGAAGCTTCAGGCCATCCGGGATAAACATAACTTTCCTATCCCTATTTTTGGTCATATTGGTGACGGCAATCTCCATGCTGTTTTAATCATTGACGGAAGAAAGAAGGAAGAGTGGGAGGTTGCCAGAAAGATCGCTCAGGATTTCATTGACCTGACCATGGAACTGAAAGGAACTCTGACCGCTGAACATGGGGTTGGAATTGCGAAAGCTCCTTACATCCATCACGAATTAGGAATTGGTCAAGAAGTGATGCGGTCGATTAAAAAGGCGCTCGACCCCAAAAATATACTCAACCCCGGAAAATTGGGGCTTGACGACGAGACCAAAGACATCTATGCATTCTTCTCGTACAAAGATTTTATCGAACATCCGGAAAAGATTAAAAGCTTCGGCCAGGCGGTTGACAACGAGATCTTCGCCTGTATCAACTGTGGGTTCTGCCGGGCAGGTTGCACGGTTTATGCCCAAACCGGTCTCGAATCGGAGAATGCCCGGGGACGGGTCATCCAGGCTTACTACATGATGAAAGGACAACTCGAACCTTCCAAAGAAGTGGCTGACAGATTCTATCTCTGTACGACCTGTCTCAACTGCAAGGCCACCTGCCCTGCGGGCGTGGTCGTCTCTGACATTGTAGAGGCAGGACGCAGAAAACTGGTCGAGGCTGGATTTCTTCCTGATATCCACAAAACCCTGATGGAGAATCTGAAAGCCACTGGAAACCCCTTTGGAGAACCGAGAGAAAAACGGACCGATGTCTATCCCTCAACCTTCCAACCTAAAAAGGGACCGGTGGATGCCCTCTTCTTTCCGGGCTGCGTGGCTTCCTACCAGGATATCAACCTCGTTCCCAATCTCATGAATATTTTTGACAGGGCTGGAGCCTCTTATACTGCCCTCGGTAAAGACGAAAACTGCTGCGGCTATATCTCCTATCTTGTCGGAACCGAAGAATTTAAGGAAGTCGGAAAAAAGAACGTCGAGGCCATCTCAAAAGTTCAGCCCAAACAGATCATCACGACCTGTGCGGGTTGCTACAAGACCTTCAAGGAACTTTACCCCAAACACCTCTCTTTCAATACACCGGTACTCCATGCCATAGATTACCTTGACCAGTTAATCCAGGAGGGGAAACTGAAGTTCAAGGGGGTCAACGATATGAAGGTTGCCTATCATGACCCCTGCGACTTGGGCCGACATCTCAACATCTTCGAACCTCCGAGGGAATTGATCAAAAAAATTCCTGGAGTTACCCTGATCGAATTCAAGAATAACCGCTTGCTTGCCAAGTGCTGCGGAGGCGGAGGAGGGATGAAGGCTTTCAACACCGAACTCTCAGGTGAGATCGCCTATCAACGTATGCTTGAAGCTCTTGAAGTCGGAGCAGACACAGTTGTCTCCGCATGTCCGGCCTGCAAGGCCAACCTCCAGCTCGCTGCCGCAAGATTGCGTAAGGAAAAGAAGGGCAAGACCAAAGTGATGGACATCACAGAACTGGTGGCAGAGGCAATGGCTTAATTAATGTAACTGTGTCCGTGTCCGGTCACGCAAACCGGACACGGCTCTTTATGAATTGATCTAATTCCGAAATCTGAATTCCCCCAACTGGGTCGGGGCAAGTGCAATTGGAACCGCCAATACTGAATTCCCGCTGCCTGGGACGGAGATGATTACATCTTTGAACAAGTGGACTGAATTAATCAGTCAAGGGGATGGACGTCTTGAAAATAAAAACCAGTCAGATAAGAATGCCCAATGTAAGCCTGAAAGATAAACCCCCCTTACTCTAAGACTTGACGGATCAATTCAGTCAGAAACGACAGCTTTAATCTTTTATCATTGACTCATTCCGAATTTTGAAATCCGAATTCCGAAATTAAAATGTCCGAAACCAAATCACCAAAGCCTGATTCCGCAGTGCTCTGTTTGGTCTCATATTCAAACGGAATCTCTTAAAGCCTCTGCCCTGCTCAAATGGCCCCGCCATCCATGCAAACAATCCTGGACCGACCCCTTTAATGGTGCAGACAGGCGCGACCCAGGAATGGGGGTGGCAATCTGAATCAAACAAAACTCCTTATAAAAAATAAATCCAACCAAACCCTCTTTGGCCCAGCCTCGCAAAATGGAGGCCATTGACGATTTCACTGATGAAAGGGAGGAGCCACTTTTTTCATTCAATAGAATAAAATCGCCCATTCCCAACTCACCCATTTCTTCTATCGAAGCAATGCGAAGGTTTTTATGAAATTCTAACGGACTATGACAGATGAGTTTTTCCACTATGCCCATTTTTCCCAACATCATATTTGCTGATTCCCCTTGTGGTAAGGGGACGGTTTCACGGAAGGCAACGACCGTAGGAAGGGTCTTTCGAAGGGAAATCACCAGCCACCTCTTGGAATCCCTATTTCCACTCATCGGATTGGTCTGGATGATCCATAAGGATTCATCCCCCTTGCCCATTTGGACGGCTGAGGAATGGATATACTCTCCGACAACCTGACTGAAAATCTCTTTGAGTTGGGGAGTGAGGTTCGCCTTTTCTTCAAACCCCAAATCTTTATAAAACCCTCTCCTCCGTTTATCGTCGTACCAGGAGATCCCTTTGATCACAACGATACCCAAAATCAATAAGAACAAAATAATAACCAAAGCAATCCACATATCAGTCCTCGGGGTCAGGCTTGTTTATTGTTATTAGGCATTCCAAATAGGGGGTTACCCATTATTTTCAATAAACAAGCCTGATAATCCTATGAAAGGCACCTGAACATACCACAGCATGTGTGGTATCCGTGGGTAAGAAATCCAATTCAACCCAAGAGGTGCCTTATGAGGGTATTATATACAGGATGTGATCTACATGGCAACAACAATTTAATTGGAATCATCGATGGAGAAGGCAAGAGGGTTTTCAAGAAGAAGCTATCGAATGATCTGCGATTGGTTCGGGACACACTGAAGCCATTTGAGGGGGAGCTGGTAGGGATTGCGGTGGAATCGACGTATAACTGGTATTGGTTGATAGATGGGCTCATGGAAGAAGGGGATCAGGTCCACCTGGCCAATCCTTCGGCGATTCAGCGATATTCGGGGTTAAAGCATGTCGATGATCGGCATGATGCTTTTTGGTTAGCGGAGATGTTTCGCTTAGGGATCTTGCCGGAGGGCTACATCTATCCGAGGCAAGACAGAGCGGTGAGAGATCTTCTAAGGAAACGGGGGCACTTGGTAAGATTGAGAACATCTTTGGTCATCAGTTTGCAAAATATTTTGAGCCGTAACCTGGGGACGAGAGTGAATGTGAATGCTCTGAAAGTGCTCAAGGAGGATCGGATCAGCGTTCTATTGGAGATGAATGAGGATTTGGCTTTGGCGGGTCGAGTGAGTAAAGAGGCGATTGATCTTCTGACGCGACAGATTCGCAAGATGGGTGGGTTATGTAAAAAGGATGCATAAACTACAGCCTGAACAAGTATTGGATTCAGAGTATTCAGGCCAGTTTGGTAAAGAATCAGATTTCGATGAAGATTTCATTAAGAAACTACTTAAGGAATGGCATTTCAAGTATCAATACCAGCACCCCATTAAGTTCTGTGTAGGTACTCAATCCCACCACTGCCGAGTGGATTTTTTAGTAAGTGATGAAAAAGGGCCTTTAACTATTTTTGAGAATAAACTTCGTATCATAAATGAAAGGGATTTAAAACCAGCGGTAGACCAGGCGAGATCATACGCTTTACTACTTTCATTACCCTCTTTTGTGGTGGCTTCCCCTGAAAAAATTTTAATTTATAAATTAAAAGGTGGGAAAGAGGATCGTGTATATGAATGCCAAACTGATAGGGTTGAGAAGCAGAATGAAGAAATGAGAAAAATACTTCTGAAAATATAGCAGTGCTCGTTAGAGCAAGACACACACAAGGTGGTGAAAGAATTGAGCAAATGAGTACTTTCACTTTAATTCCGGGAACTAATAGTGTTTCACTCAAAACCGGAATCTTAAGTGATGCTAATATCTATATCATCGCATCGAATGGATTTAAAGATGAAATCTTTGTAAGTGGCGGTGCATACACCTTCTTGAGTGGACAGAATTCCACAGTCGATATCTTCGAAACAAAATCCTATCCTGCCCAGGACAAATCAGCTTATCCAGAAGGTTCGTTGATTCTTGCTGGTGGTGTTAGAATGGAAGGAAAGCTTAATGATTGGATAACTATGTTCCGATCACTTACACCTAATACAGCGCCTGTTGATTTAAGTGACTATGAATCAATTAGATTTACAATTAAGGGTAAAGGAATCGTTTGGTTAAGAATTGAACAGGATGGTGTAATTAATTGGAACTTCCATATGAAAAAACTAGTCCTTGAAAATGTCGAGAGAACTTACATCATTAACTTAAAAGAATTTGCGCAACGCGAAGGTTCCGGAAATACAATTGACTTAACGAAAATAAGAAAAATCTCTCTAGTATATGAAAAACGTGATAACATGGATCTTAGTAATTACGAAGTAGAGATCAAAAACATAGCATTCTTACCAAAGAATAACGATAAGAAAAATACTGCCAGTGAATTACCGAGAGAATACAAGTTAAGTCAGAATTACCCCAACCCATTTAATCCAACAACTATGATTGAGTACTCTATTCTTAATCACGAGTTTGTCAATTTGAAGGTGTATGATATACTTGGTCGTGAGGTCGCAACTTTGGTAAATGAAGTTAAATCACCCGGAACTTATTCCGTTAGATTTGATGCAAGCAATTTAAGCTCTGGTGTTTATATCTACAGATTGCAAACAGATTCATTTACATCAACGAAAAAAATGATCTTACAAAAGTAATTTCAAAACGACTCTCCTTTACCTCTCCTGAAAGGCGTCCGTTATGGACGCCTTTTAATTTCTTATTGAGTCAAATAACTTAAAAATATTAACTAATCAATTTGTAAATAGCGCCTTAAAAGAATGGATTTGTCAAATGATCAAAATTTTATTAATATTTCATATAAAAAATTAGGAGATTAAAATGTTTTATAAATCAATTCACTTTTTATTAGTAATTCTTTTTATCTCAAAACTGGTTTACTCGCAAGAATCAAACAAAGAAATTAATTCTTCCGGAGGTGGAAAGGGGTTCTTCATGTTTGGTTGGATCAAATCTGACTTAAATGATTTAAATGCTAGACTCGTTAAATCAAACTACCCTGAACTTTCTAAAAATCAATTCTCTTTTGGTGGAGGCGGTTTCGGAAAGATTAATAGAATAATGATTGGAGGTCAAGGACATGGATTTAGTAGTAACATTATCACAAAAGGAAACTACAATCTTAAATATTCTGGTGGTTACGGACTTTTTGATTTAGGGTATGTATTTTTTTCTTTAAGTGGAGTTGATATTTTTTCGATGATTGGTTTTGGTGGCGGAGGAATTTTAATTGATATTTATGAGAATAAACCAATTAGGTTTGATGAAATATTGGATAATCCAAAAAGAGGAGTTCAATTAAGCTCCGCTGGATTTTTAATAAATTTTTCATTTGGACTTGATTATTTAATCAATCTTAGTGATCAATCAAATGATCGTGGAGGAATTGCACTTGGTTTAAGATTGGGCTATTTATTTTCACCATACATGTCTGACTGGAAAATTAGTGAAGAAGTTGATGCATTAAATGGACCAAAACCAAATATGAACGGTTTCTATTTACATTTTATGATTGGTGGCGGTGGTACAGGAAGAAATTAAAATATCACTAACAATCAAATACCTCTCATTCTGATTTACATCAAGGGTGAGATGTCTTTTATTCAAAAGAACCTTAAAAAAATCATATAAAATAAATATCACTTAATTTTTATGGTGAAATAATTCCTTACAACTTTTTTATCAAATAAGGCAAACCTTGCATTGAAGTAAATTCACACTTTAGAGTTAAATCACATCAACTCTATTTAATTAGAAAACTCTTTCATAATTTTGTATAAAATAAACAAATAAAAGGGAATAAATTATGGCACGACCAAAATTTACAAATGAACCAGTTCTCGATTTTACCATTCCCAAAAATTTAAACAGATTGAAAAGAGCTATCGCAGAAGTCGAAAAGAATTTTGGCAAAGAATATCCTTTGATTATAAACGGTGAAAGAATTTATACTGAATCTAAGTTCCCTTCAATCAATCCATCTTTTAGAAATCAGGCAATAGGTTATTTTTCAAAAGCTAATAAAGAATTAGCAGAAAAGTCAGTTGAAGTTGCAACTGAAGCGTTTAAATCTTGGAAAAAAGTGCCACCAGAAAAAAGAGCAAAAGTATTATTTCGTGCTGCTGAAATTATTAGACGAAGAAGATTTGAAATAAACGCATGGATGATTTCAGAAGTTGGAAAGAATTGGCTGGAAGCAGATGCCGATACCTGTGAAGCAATTGATTTCCTTGAATTTTACGGTCGTGAGATGCTGAGATATGCTCAAAAACAACCTCTGACAAAAGTCAAAGGCGAAATCAATGAATTAGTTTACTTACCTCTTGGTGTTGGAGTAGTTATTCCACCATGGAATTTTCCATTTGCAATTCTTGTTGGTATGACCTCAGCTTCAATTGTTACCGGCAATACTGTTGTATTAAAACCTTCTAGTGATTCTCCTATGATGGGATATCTATTCACCGAAATTATGGAAAAGGCTGGTCTACCAAAAGGTGTATTAAATTTTGTACCTGGATCGGGTGGAGAAGTAGGTGATACTTTAGTAGCTCATCCTAAAACTAGATTTATTGCCTTTACAGGATCAAAAGAAGTTGGACTTCATATCAATGAACTTGCTGCAAAACATCAACCTGGTCAAATTTGGATAAAGAGGGTTGTCGCCGAAATGGGTGGCAAAGATTCAATTATAGTTGATAGCGAAGCCGATTTAAAGGCAGCTGTTGAAGGTGTTGTAATTTCTGCTTTTGGTTTCCAGGGCCAAAAATGCTCAGCTTGTTCCAGAGCAATTGTCGATGAAAAAGTGTATGATAAATTTGTCGAAATGATTAAAGAAAGAGTTGAAAAGATCAAAGTTGGTCCTGCAAAGGATAACTTCCCAATGGGACCTGTTATTAATGAAAAAGCTCAGTTGTCAATTTTAAGCTACATAGAGGTTGGTAAAAATGAAGGAAAGCTTTTAACTGGTGGAAATAAAATTGATGGTGAAGGATTCTATATTGAGCCTACCGTTTTTATTGATGTTGATCCTATGGCAAGAATTTCTCAAGAAGAAATTTTTGGTCCCGTTCTGGCTGTCATAAAAGCAAAAGATTTTGATCATGCATTAGAGATTGCGAATAACACCGAGTATGGTCTAACAGGATCAGTTTACACTAAAAACAGAAAGAAAATTCAAAAAGCACGAGAAGAATTTTTAGTCGGTAACTTATATTTCAACAGAAAATGTACGGGCGCCTT
>OGCL01000743.1_pt1 | contig 32329 bp, 33 predicted proteins | sample 1570041 | NCBI WGS metagenome assembly OGCL01 (sample SAMN06266162, study PRJEB24511) | hot springs metagenome | isolation source: Hot spring water | place: South Africa: Limpopo | collected 2015-06-22 | reverse complement strand
AGGTGCTCCAAGCCGTGTACCGGCTCAACCACCGACCCCGCAGATGCCTGGGCTGGAAGACTCCGCATGAGGTGTTCTATGGCTACAAAGTGACGCCACTTACACTGGTGAATGGCGCACTTCGTTGTTGAAACCGCCAAGAAAATGGCCGTCTCCGCGCGTCCTTTTTTGCTTATTTGCTATTTATTCAATAGCATTTTGCGCCGCAGTCTTGCTGGCCGGGCGCGCGGTGCATCGTTGGGCGGTTCACGATGGGAGGAGGGCTCTGCATGCACAGTGTCGAATCGGGCGGGTTGCGGGGTGCGCTCCTGTCCCTGCTGACTGTTCTCGCTGTGTCGTCGGCCAGCGCCCAGCATGGCGCTCCTGTGCAGGCGCGCACCAACGCCTTCAACGACCCCTTCGTGCAGGTCACCCGCGCCATCCCGCACTGCCCCGTGCCCGAAGGCCCGCTCTACACCGAGGCCGAGGTGCGTGAGCTCGCTCATGTGCGATCACAGCACGGCGGCAGCTGCCACCGCGTGGGGCGCTGCCGCCTGCCCAACTCCTACCTGTACGACGCCGAGATCATCCCGCGCGTGCAGCGCTACATCCAGCAGGACGGCCGCTTTGACGACACCAGCGTGTGGGTGCTGGGCGAGCGGCGGCTGGTAACGCTGATGGGTTGTGTGCGGTCACAGGCGCAGGCCGAGGCGCTGGAGAAAGCCGTGTGGCTGGTGGACGATGTGATGGGGGTGATCAACCTGCTGCAGGTGGGCGCTGAGCGCGATGGCGTGCGCTACCCGGTGCGGTCAGTGCCTTAGCCGGTGCGCCAGCCTGCCACGACCCTTTTATCCTAGCCGCACCCAGCGCGCAATCGGTCCCGACACGGGGCTTGCATCGCCCCTGCCACACATGGCGCGTGGGGGCTTGGGCTGGCCCGTTTCCTGCTGCATATTGCCGGTTCTCCTATTTCATCAAGGAAATTTCGCCATGCAATTCAAGCGTTCCCTGCTGGCGGCCGCCACCCTGGCCCTGGCAACCGTTGCTCCCGCTGTGTCGGCAAAACCGTTCAAGTGGGCAGGCTCCAGCGACATCCAGACCATGGACATCCATTCGCAGAACAGCGCCTTGGGCAACGGCATCCATGCGGCGGTGTACGAGTCGCTGGTGATGTTCAACAGCCGCACGCTCAAGGTCGAGCCGCTGCTGGCCACCTCGTGGCAGCAGGTCAGCCCCACGCAGTTGCGCGTGAAGCTGCGCCAGGGGGTGAAGTTCAGCGACGGATCGGCCATGACGGCCGATGACGTGGTCTATTCGCTGCAGCGCGCGATGAGCCGGACCTCCACCTACTCCATCTACACCCAGGGCATGGACCGCATCGCCAAGGTGGACGGCGAGACCATCGACATCTTCCTGAAGAACCCCAACCCGGTCATCCTGAACCAGCTCACCGAGCTGCGCGTGATGAGCAAGGCCTGGGCGGAGAAGAACAACTCGGTGGAGCCCAAGGACATCAAGGCCAAGGAGGAAACCTTCTCCCACCGCAATGCCATGGGCACCGGGCCCTTTGTGCTCAAGGAATGGGTGCCCGACCAGAAGCTCGTGTTCACGGCCAACCCCCACTGGTGGAATGCGGGCAAGGCCGAGGGCAACGTCACAGAGATCACCTACACCCCCATCAAGTCCGAAGCCACGCGCATCGCCGCGCTGCTGTCGGGCGAGGTGGACATGGTGCGTGACACCAGCATCCAGGACCTGGCCCGCATCAAGGCCAACCCCAATCTCAAGGTCATGGAGATGGTGGAGAACCGCACCGTGTACCTCGCCATGGACCAGTTCCGCGACGAGCTGGTGGGCAGCAACATCAAGGGCAAGAACCCGCTCAAGGACCTGCGCGTGCGCAAGGCGCTCTACCAGGCCATCGACAGTGCCACCCTGCAGCGCGTGACCATGCGCGGCATGTCCAAGCCCACCGGGGCCATGGTGTCGCCGCTGGTCAATGGCTGGACGGAAGCCGTGGACAAGCGTCTGCCCTTTGACGCCAATGCCGCGAAGGCCTTGCTGGCCGAGGTGGGCTACAAGGACGGCTTCGAGGTGGACTTTGCCTGCAGCAACAACGCCATCGTGCAGGACGAAGAGCTGTGCCAGGCGATCACCTCCATGTGGTCGCGCATCGGCGTGAAGGCCAAGCTGCGCACGCTGCCGGCGGTCACCTACTACCCCATGGCCCAGCGGCACGAGGCCAGCATTGCACTGCTCAGCTGGGGGGTGCCCACCTTCGACGCGCTGTACACCCTGCAGTCCCTCGTCCGCACCAAGACCACGGGCGGTGACGGCAACTACAACCTGGGCCGCTACAGCAACGAGCGCATGGACTACATCGTGGACCGCGTGAAGACCGAAACCGACCAGCCCGTGCGCAACCGCCTGCTGACCGAAGGCCTGCAGCTGCAGAACGACACCGTGGCCCACATCCCCCTGCACAACCAGATGTTGGCCTGGGCCATGAAGAAAAACGTGGAGCTGGTGCAGCGGCCGGACAACCGGATTGACTGGCGGCTGATCAAGGTGAATTGAGCCCTTTGGCGCCGCAGCCTTCGAGGCTGGCGCGACCCATGCCAGTGCACCCGTGGAACCAGCTTTGCCGGGCCACCGGGTGCGTCCACCCTGGGGGGAAGGCGCCGGAGGCGACTCAGGGGTGCATTCATTTCATCGGCTGCAGCATGATGATTGCCATGCCTGCCAGCGCGACCAGCACGCCCACCACATCCCACGCCGTGGGGCAGATGCCATCCACCGCCCACAGCCAGGCCAGCGCCACCCCGATATAGACACCGCCGTAGGCCGCATACACGCGGCCTGCGCCCGCCGTGTCGTGCAGCGTGAGCAGCCAGGCAAACAGCGCCAGGCTGGCGGCCGCAGGCAGCAGCAGCCACAACGGTTTGCCGTGTTTGAGCCACAGCCAGGGCAGGTAGCAGCCCACGATTTCGGCGAGGGCCGTGGCGACAAAAAGCAGCAGTGTGTTCAGCATGGTGCGGGGCCTTGTGCGGCGCGGTGGTGCTGGGCATCCGGGTCGGTGGCCAGCCACTGGCGCAGCGCCAGCTCGCCCTGGGGGGTGAAGTGCACCACGCGCGAGCCCTGCGCGCGGCGGGCCCATCCCCCGTCGAAGAGGCGCTGAAGCAGCGCAGCGCCCAAGGCGCCGCCCAGGTGGTGGCGGCGCTCGCTCCAGTCCAGGCAGGGTCGGCACACCATGCGCCGCTGCTGCGCCAGCGTGGAGGTGTCGATACCCACATGCGCAAACCACTGCGCGCCAGCGGTCGTGATTGCCGCGCCCTGGGGTGTGGCTTGCAGCATGCCCTGGCGTACCAGTGCTTCATAAAACTGCACGCCCACCTCGCCCGCCAGGTGGTCGTAGCACATGCGCGCGCGGCGCAGCGCAGGCTCCCGGGGGCTGGCGCGCAGCCGCACGGCACCAGCGCGAAACGCCACGTTCATCAATGACTCCAGCAGGTGCGCAACATCCCGGTCTGCGAGCCGGAAGTAGCGGTGTCGGCCCTGACTCTCCACGGCGATCAGGCCGGCATCCAGCAGCTTGGCCAGGTGGGCGCTGATGGTCTGCTTGGTCACGCCTGCAATGTCGGCCAGCTCGGTGGCCGTGAGCGCGCGGTCGGCCATCAGTGCGGTGAGGACTTCGGCGCGTGCACTGTCGCCGATGAGCGCGGCAATGCGCGCGATGTGGGGGCCGTCTTTCATGGTTCGATCTTGGGCGAACCATCTCTGCCCGTCAACCGCCTATCGTGAAGCCCTGTCCACCAACAACTTCTGAACACCATGATCACCTGCTTCATCCGCTACGAGATCGACCCCTTCCAGCGCGAGGCGTTTGCCGAATACGCGCGCCGCTGGGGCCAGATCATTCCCCGCTGCGGCGGCCATTTGCTGGGCTACTTCCTGCCGCACGAAGGCAGCAACTACGAGGCCTGGGGCCTGATCGGCTTTGACTCGCTGGCCGCCTACGAGGCCTACCGCGCCCGCCTGCGCGCCGACCCCGAAGGCCGCGCCAACTTTGCGATGGCACAGGAGAAACGCTTCATCCTGCGCGAGGAGCGCACCTTCACACAGGGCGTGGAAGGCACGCTGGGCCTGCCTGCCCATCCGCAGGGGGCCGCCACATGATGGCCGTGATCTTCGAGGTGACGCCCGCGCCGGGCCAGCGCGGTGCCTACCTGGATGCAGCTGCAGCGCTCAAGCCGCTGCTGGCGCAGATCGACGGCTTTGTTTCCATCGAGCGCTTCGAGAGCCTGAGCGCGCCTGGCAAGCTGCTGTCGCTGTCCTTCTGGCGCGACGAGGAGGCCGTGGCCCGCTGGCGCCAACAGGAGGCGCACCGCAGCACCCAGGCGGCTGGGCGCGACCATGTGTTTGCCGACTACCGGCTGCGCGTGGCGGCGGTGGTGCGTGATTACGGCATGAACGACCGGGCGCAGGCGCCCGCCGATTCACGCGCGCTGCACGGCTGACCGCGCGCAGCTCTTCACACAGGCATGAGTCCCGTGCGCAGCGCGTGGGCCCACTCCGGTCTGCCATTCTTTTGCGCCAGCACTGCCATGGGCTCGTGGTTGTAAGGCACCCGGTGGTGCGCCACCTGCCAGCCCTGGGCTGTGCGCTCCGCAATGGCGTAGCACGCATCCGGCGTGCCGTTCTCTACCTTGTGCGCCACAGGGTGGTCGTCTCCATAGGCCTGCAGGCCCACGCTGCCGGGGTTGATCAGCAAGATGCCTGCCCCCAGCCGAACCTGCCGCGGCACATGGGTGTGGCCGCAGGCCACCAGCGGCGCATAGTGGCCTGCCAGGCGCTCGTCGATCTCGGCCGTTGTGGCGGCGCGCACCGTGGGGCCGTCCAGCGTTTCGAGCAGGTACTCATGGTCGCTGCGCGGCGAGCCGTGGCACAGCAGCACGTCTTCGTCCAGGCGCAGGGTGTGCGTCAGGCTGCGCATCCAGGTGAACTCCGCCTCGGTGAGCTGCGCATGCGCGTACTGGTCCGATGGGCCGCCGTGGCCAGGGCGCAGCTGCAGCACCTGGCGCTCGTGGTTGCCCGCCAGCGAGAGCCAGTCCGAGGCCATGAGCCACTGCGCCGTCTCGCGCGGCAGCAGCGGGCCCGAGAGGTTGTCGCCCAGGTTCACCACGCGGTCGGCACCGTGCAGGGCGATGTCGGCCGCCACCGCTTCAAGGGCCGCGAGGTTGCCGTGGATGTCGGAGACAAAAGCGATGCGCATGGGTAAAAAATGAGGGAGTGATGGACTGCGGGTGAATGGTGGGTCAGCACGGCGATACAGCACCACCCGCGCTGCTGAGCAGGTGCGCTGTCAGCTGCGCCCGGTTGAACAGCAGGTCGCACAGCCATGCGTAGACCAACGCAATGTAGCCTAGCAGCGCCCAGCCCATGTAGTCGCCGAAGACGATGGTGTGCAGCCAGTCTTGGCCGAACAGATACATCCCACTGGTGGCCAGGGTGGCCAGCAGCAGGGTGGCCGTGGCGGGCAGCAGCTGCAGGCGGGCGCCCGGGCGGCGCAGTGCGGCCACGCCCAGCAGGGCAAAGGCCAGCGCGTTGGCGCCGCTGAAGATGCGCAGCTCGCGCAGCAGCTGGTCGGCCGTGTCCAGGTACTGCGTGCGGATGAGGTCCGAGAGCTGCGCCTGCATCTGCTGCAGGCTGCCCAGCCGCAGTTGCATGCGCTCGGCATGGCGTTTACGGCATTCACAGTCGGGGATACCCATCTCGGCGGCGATGGCCGCGATGCGCGCGGGCAGGCCATCGGTCAATGCCTTGCGCGCGGCAGCGATCTCGCGTTCACCTTCGCGCAGCAGTGCGCGGGCCTTGGCATCGAGAAAGCGCGCATCCAGTGCCGCGATCTGCTCGCCGGTCTTTTTCTCGATCTGCGCCCGGATCATGGTGCGGGCCGTCTGTTCAACCCATGCGGGCCGGGCCAGCGACACCACGAGCAATGCGCCAAAAAACAAGCTGCCCGCGAGGGCGATGAGCAGGACGAGAGGGCGGATGACAGTGTGCATGGCAGTCGGAGCAATGGATGGGGCCGGGTCACTCACCATATGCGAGTACGGCGGCTGATGCCCGTACCGCCCCAGCGGAGTTCGTGACTTTTGCCCGCCGATCCAGCATCGAAAAATGGAACAGGGGCGGGCAGCGACCTTCTAAGCGTTGTCCTGCGCCGCCGCCAGCGCCAACGGCAGGTACTGCGCCAGCTGCTTGTGCGCCAGGTCGTCGATGGAGCGCAGTTTGAGGTGCCTGCGCCCCTTGCCCGCGCCCTCCAGGTGGCCGAAGGGGTCGCTGATGCGCGCACCCTGTCCGAACTCCACCGACACATGCCCCTGGTAGGCGAACACGCCGCAGAACGACACCCCCTGCGCGGCAAACAGGATGCCGCCGTATTTCACCTCTTCCGTGGGCGCCTCAAAAGGCGGCTGCAGCAACAGGGCGCGCACGGCCTGCACGATGGCGTACTGGGTCTCTCCGAGGAAGCGGATGTCTTCAAGCAATGCAGGGACAGAGCGTGTGGCCATGGGGTGCGTGTGCGGGCTGCGGACAGGGCGCAGCGTAGGCGAAGTTGCTGACAACAGGGTGGCAGCAGGGCGCGCCCGCCGCGACGAGCGGGCGGTGGCGCAGTGCTCTGCCCAGGCACTCAGCGCCCGCCGAGTGCTGTCAGAATCTCAATAAAAATGTCCGCTTACGCCTGATGATATTGCGTTTATAGCTATCAATACAATAGCATTTACAGAGCGAAAATCTTCCCCGGGTTCAGGATGTTCTTCGGGTCCAGTGCCCGCTTGATCGCGCGCATCATGTCCACCGCGCCCGTGCCGGTCTCGTCCAGCAAAAAGCCCATCTTGTGCACGCCCACGCCGTGCTCGCCCGTGCAGGTGCCGCCCATGCTGAGGGCGCGGGCCACCAGGGTGTGGTTCATGGCTTCGGCCTTGGTGCGTTCTTCGGCGCTGTTCGGGTCGATGAGGTAGCCGAAGTGGAAGTTGCCGTCGCCCACGTGGCCGACGAGGAAGTAGGGGATGCCGCTGGCTTCCACTTCGTCCACGGATTCGAGCAGGCAGTCGGCCAGGCGGCTGATGGGCACGCAGGTGTCGGTGCTGATGGCGCGGCAGCCCGGGCGGCTTTGTACCGCTGCGAAATAGGCGTTGTGCCGCGCGGTCCACAGGCGGGTGCGTTCTTCGGGCGTGCTGGCCCATTCGAAGGCCTGGCCGCCGAATTCGCTGGCGATGTCCTGCACCATTTCGGCCTGTTCCTTCACGCTGGCGGGCGAGCCATGGAACTCCATGAGCAGCATGGGTTCTTCGCGCAGATTGAGCTTGCTGTGCGCGTTCACCATGCGCACGGTGTGGTGGTCGATGAGTTCCACACGTGCAATCGGCACGCCGATCTGGATGGTCTGGATGGTGGTGCGCACGGCCGCTTCGATGCTGGGGAAGGAGCAGATCGCGGCGCTCACCGCCTCGGGCAGCGGGTACAGGCGCACGGTGATCTCGGTCATGACGCCCAGCGTGCCTTCGCTGCCCACCATCAGGCGCGTGAGGTCGTAGCCCGCGCTGCTCTTTTTGGCGCGCGTGCCGGTGTGGATGACTTCGCCGCTGGCGGTCACCACCTCCAGCGCCAGCACGTTCTCGCGCATGGTGCCGTAGCGCACGGCGTTGGTGCCGCTGGCGCGCGTGGCGCACATGCCGCCAATGCTCGCATCAGCGCCGGGGTCGATGGGGAAGAACAGGCCGGTGTCCTTGATGGCCTCGTTCAAGGCCTTGCGCGTGATGCCGGGCTGCACCGTCACTGTGAGGTCTTCGGCGTTGATGCTGAGCACCTGGTTCATGCGGCTCACGTCGATGCTGATGCCGCCCTGCACGGCCAGCAGGTGGCCTTCGAGCGACGAGCCCGCGCCGTAGGGGATCACAGGCACTTCGTACTGGCTGGCCAGCTTCACCGCATCGGCCACGTCCTGCGTGCTTTCGGCAAACACCACGGCGCTGGGCGGCGGGGCCTGCAGCGAGCCCTCGTCACGCCCGTGCTGCTCGCGCACGGCCTGGGCCAGCGAGCACTGCGCGCCAAAGCGGGCCTGCAGCGCATCGATGAGGGCCTGGGGTACGTCGCGCAGCTTGATTTCGGGCAGCAGGTGGGCGGCAGCGGTGGGGGCGTTCATGGTGTGTGTCTCCGGTGGGTGCGGTCAGTGAGAAGCATTCTAGGTTCGGCACCGCGGCCGGGCCCTGGGTGATCCAACTTGGGCCTGTGCGGGGATGCGGGTATTCACGGGCTTGTTGGTCGGCGCCTGTATAAATACATTACGTTCGAAATGTATATTGTGAAAGCGCCATGAACCACCGTGTTTCCCCCAAGGCCGGGGTGCGCCGCACCCATGCCGAGCGCAGCGCCGCCACCCGCCAGCACCTGATCGCCACGGCCATCGACGTGATCCAGCACCGCAGCCTGGAGGAGATGTCCATCCACGAGCTGGCCAAGTCGGCGGGCATGACCTCGGGCGCGGTGCAGCACCACTTCGAGTCGAAGGCGGTGCTGATGATGAATGTGCTGAGCGAGCTGATCGAGTCCACTGTGCGCTCGGGCGAACTCTGGCCCAGCCCCGCGCTGCCCGCGCGCGAACGGGCCGCGAAGTTTGTACAGGCGGTGTGGGGCCTGGTCTATGCGCAGCCGCGCTTCATCGTGGCCTGGAACATCTACCTGGGCTGCCGCAACCAGCCCGAGGTGCTGGGCCACATTGCCGAGCTACGCCAGAGTGTGCAGGCGCGCATGCACGAAGGCTTCTTCACGGCCTTCCCCGAGCTGGCGGCAGAACCCGACCGGGATGGCCTGCTGGGCTTGGTGCTGTCGTCGTTGCGCGGGCTGGGGATGCTGCAGCTGTTTGCGCCCGCACAGCCATCAGCGCCCGATGCAGTCCATCAGGCGCAGCTGGCCTGCCTGGCCGACTGGATTGCCACCCGGTGCGAGGCCGCAGCAGCCTCTGCGGGCACGCCCACGAAGGTGCGCACGCGCCGCCGCTGACCCGTCTTTGCTGACCCCTATTTGCCTGCACGCCGCGCCGATCAGGCATCCCTCGCCTAAAACATCACCAGGAGACACACCATGACTTCGGCTTCCACGCGCGCTCCGCGCCTCCTCGCGCTCGCCGCACTGGCCTGCGCTGCTGGCAGCGCCCTGGCACAGCAGTCTGCGGCCTACCCGGCCAAGCCCATCCAGCTCATCGCCCAGCAACCGCCCGGCAGTGGCTCGGACGCGATGACGCGCGTGTGGGCCGACTGCGCTGCGCGCGAGCTGGGCCAGGCCGTGGTGGTGCAGAACAAGCCCGGGGCCAATGGCATCCTGGCCATCAACTACCTCAAGTCCCAGCCCGCCGACGGCTACAGCCTGCTGAGCATCGGCATGTCGCAGATGACGATCACGCCCTATGTCTACAAGCAGCCGCCGTATGACCCGCAACACGACTTTGACGGTGTGGCCGTGCTGGGCACATCGCCCCTGGTGCTGGCCGTTCCGCCAGGCATGGGCATCGCCAGCCTGGCTGACCTGCAGAAGCTGGCGCGGTCCACGCCCGGCGGCATCAACTTTGGCTCACCGGGCAAAGGCAGCCCTGCGCACCTGCTGACCTCGGCGCTGGTGGACAAGCTGGGCGTGCCCGGCACCCATGTGCCCTTTGTGGGTGAGGGCGCGGGCCTGACTGCGCTCATGGGCCAGCAGATCCATGCGATGACTCTGGTCATTGGCACGGCGGCTGCGCAGGTCAAGGCGGGCAAGCTGGTGCCGCTGGCGCTGTTTGGTGCGCAGCGCTCGGCGCTGCTGCCCGATGTGCCCACCATCGCCGAGGCCCTGCCCGCCGCCAGCGATCTGGCGCGCCCCGCGTGGATTGCGGTGGTGGCCAAGGCAGGCACGCCGCCCGAGCTGCTGAACCGGCTCAATGCCGTCACCGAAAAATGCCGTGGTGGTGATGCGCAGTACAGGTCCCGCCTGGAAGCCATGAACGTCACACTGACCACTTCCACACCCGGCGATGCCCGCACCTGGGCGGCCCGCGATGCGGCCGTGTGGCGCCCGCTGATCGACAAGCTGGGCCTGGCCACGGAATGACGGCGGGCACGGCGGCGCCGCTGGTCACGCTGCCCCATGGCGGGCAGCTGCGCGGCCTGTGGGAGCAGGGCGTGCGCGTGTTCCGGGGTGTGCGGTATGCGCAGGCGCCGAGCGGCGCGCTGCGGTTTGCGGCGCCGGTGCCTGCATCGCCGTGGCCTGGCGTGCGCGATGCCACCGAGTTTGCACCGATGGCACCGCAGCTGGCCCGCACGGCGCGTGCAGATGCGCCCATGCTGGGTGGCGAAGACTGCCTGGCCGTGAACGTATGGGCCCCGCCTGCAGAGCCCGGCGCCCGTCTGTCCGTGATGGTCTGGGTGCATGGCGGCGGGTTCTTTCGCGGCGCGGCCAGCGAGCCGTTGTACGACGGGGCGTCGTTTGCGCGCCAGGGCGTGGTGTTTGTGTCGCTGCAGTACCGCTTGGGCATCGACGGTTTTCTGCATTTCGAGGACGAGGGTGAGGCTGGTTCGCGGGGCGGCGCAGCGCCCGCCAATCGCGGCCTGCTGGACCTGTTGGCCGCGCTGCAATGGGTGCGCGAGCATATCTCCGCCTGGGGCGGCGACCCGGCGCAGGTCACGGTGTTCGGCCAGTCGGCCGGTGCGGGCGCACTGGCCTGTGTGCTGGGCATGCCCGCATCGCGTGGGCTCTTGTTACGCGCCATCTTGCAAAGCCCCAGCGTGGCCTGCCAGACGCTGCAAGAGGCCGCCGCTGCACGCCGCGCCGTGGCTGCGCTGGTGGGGGTGGCGCCCACCCTGGCTGCGCTGGGTGCGGCAGCCCGGCCTGCCGTGCTGCACGCCGTGCACCGCCTCGCGGCAGACCCGGCCCTGCGGCAGCAGCACGGCCTGGGCATCCGCAACTTCTTTCCCCTGCGGCCCGTGGTGGACGGGCAGGTGCTTGTTGCATCGCCGCTGCAGGCGCTGGCGCAGCAGTGGGCAGCGCACCCGCCAGACTTGCAGGTGCTGGTGGGCAGCAATGCCGAGGAGATGCGCCTGTATCACGTACCGGGCGGCGCGATGGACCGCGTGACCGAGGCGCAGGTGCTGGCATTTGCGCAGGAGGTGGGTTTGGGCGCGGACGCGGTGCAGGCCCTGCGCAGCATATTGCCGCCCACACACCCAACGCCCGGCGAGCTGCTGTGTGCCCTGCAGTCCGACTTTTACTACCGCGTGCCCGCCCAGCGCATTGCAGCGCTGGCCAGCCGCTGGGCCCGCAGTGCCCATGCCTACGAATTCGCCTGGCCTTCGCCGCAGTGGCGGGGGCGCCTGGGGGCGGCGCATGGGGTAGAGCTGCCGTTTGTTTTCGGCAACCTCCACACCGCCACGGGGCAGGAACTGACAGGGCCCCTGCCACCCACCGCGCTGGCCGAGACCATGCATCGGCGCTGGATGGCGTTTGCACAAGGGGGCGACCCTGGATGGGCGGCGCATGCGGGCGTGCAACCGCTGGTTCAGCGGTTCGGCGTGGCGTCGCCTGCGTGTGCCCCCCACCCGGAGCCTGTGCGGCTCTCCCTGTGGGATGGTCTTCTCTGACAGAGTGGCCGCCGAGGTGGCTGCAGAGGTAGATGCCAAAGCGGTAGCTCGCTACACTGGTCCGGCGTCTTGTTGACGACTTCAAACAGAGGGGGTTGCCATGGCTTCAGCCAATGTGGGGGATTGCCTGTCGGGTGCCTGGGGCATCTTCAAGAACAACGCCATCACCCATGTGGTGTGCACCTTGCTGGTGATGGTGGTGGCCAGCATCAGCGCGGGCCTGCTGGCCGGGCCCATGGTGGTGGGTTATATGCGCATGATCGATCGCGAGACGCGCGGTGAGGCGGTGCAGATCGGCGACATCTTCCGGGGTTTTGACGACTTTGTGCCCGCGTTCGTGGCGGGGCTCATCAGCTCGCTGGTGGTGTCGCTGGGCTTCATGCTGTGCTTCATTCCCGGCCTGCTGGTCATGGCGCTGCCCCCGGTGGCGCTGTTCCTCGTGGCGCGCGGCGAGCGCGATGGTGTGGCTGCCTTCAACCAGGCCTGGAGCATCGTGACGAAGAACCTGGGCTCGGCGTTCTTTTGCTCGCTGGTGCTGGGCATCGTGGGTTCGCTGGGCTTTTTGTTCTGCGGGGTGGGCGCGCTGCTGACGCTGCCGATCTCCACCATCGGTTCCTACTACATGGCGCGCCAACTGGTGGGCGATGAACCGGTGGCAATCCCTCCCCTCTGACCCGGGCCCTGTGGTGGTGCCGTTGAGCAGATCGCCCGCCTGGCAGCCGCTGGACGGGAACGCTCGGCGGCTGCGGCTGGCGTTCGGCCTGGGCTGGCCGCTGGCCATGGCCGCCACGCCCTGGTGGCTGGGGCAGGGCGGGCTGGGCCTGGGCTGCGGATTCCGCGCGCTGACGGGCATGCCCTGCCCGCTGTGCGGCGGCACACATGCCTGTGCAGCCCTGGTCCAGGGCGATTGGGCGGCCGCCTGGGCCGCCAACCCGGGCGCGGTGCTGTTGCTGGTGTGGCTGGTGCTGCTGGCGGGCCAGGCGGTGGTGGAAGGCACGCTGGGCCACCACCGCACGGTGCGCTGGCCGTGGTGGCATCCGGCAGTGCTGGTGGCGGTGGGCGGCGGATTGCTGCTGCCCTGGCTGCTGCGCCTTGCGGGGCTGGCGTAGCCGGGTGCCCAGCCTTCTTTTTCGTTCTTCTTTCTCTATTCCTTTCCAACTTTTCGGGCACGCGCGTGCACCGCTTGTGATGTGCGCGCACCACTTGCATGCAAAGGAGCGTGTCCGTGGTGCCAGGGAACCGCCCGGTGCACAGCCTCCGTGCGCCAGTCTGGTGCATTCAGCTTGTATACCAGTTGGCACGGAACCTGCGATACCGCAGGCAATGACCACCGCCACCGAGATCAGCAACCGCATCATCGAAGCCGTGATGGCGCAAAAGCTTGCGCCCGGCTCCCGCCTGGGCGAGCAGCAGCTGGCCATGCTGTTCGACTGCAGCCGCACCATCGTGCGCGAGGCGCTCACGCGGCTGGCCACGCGGGGCATCGTCACCGTCAGTGCCCGGCGCGGCTGGTATGTGATCGAGCCGTCGCAAGACGAAGCGCGCGAGGCCTTCGAGGCGCGTCGCGTGATCGAACTGGGCCTGCTGCACCAGCTCAAGGTGGTGGACAAGGCCGCGTTGCGCCAGCTCAAAAGCCATCTGCAGCGCGAAAAGGCTGCGCTGGCCGGCACCGATGTGGGCATGCGCAGCTTCTTGCTGGGCGACTTTCATGTGTGCCTGGCCGAATGCCTAGGCAACAGCCTGCTGGCCGACACGCTGCGCGATTTCACGGCGCGCACCACGCTCATCGCCATGCTCTACCAGTCGTCGCACGATGCGGCGCAGAGCTGCGCCGACCATGTGCGCATCGTCGAGGCGCTGGAGGCAGGCGACATTGCCCGCGCCGAAGCGCTGATGTCCGAACACATCGGCACCGTGCAGTCGGCCCTGCGCCTGCAGGCCAGCAGCGACCCGCTGGCCGGGCTGCGCGATGCGCTGGCACCGGTGCGCAAGAGCCCTGCACAAGCCACCCCACCAGCCCGCGCGCGCAAGCCCCGCGCTGCCCCCAAGAGTTCCACCCCCCCAGCGTCTGACCCAGACGCCCCTGCCGACGCATCCACCTACCTAGGAGCCCTGCTATGACCACCGTCCGCACCGTCACCTCGTCCACCCGCCGCCTGACCCTGGGCGTGCTTGCCGCCACCGGCCTCGTAGCAGCGCTGATGGCACCCGCCGCCCACGCGCAGAACGCGCTGGACAACATCCTCAAGGCCAAGGAAATCAAGATTGCCATTCCCACCGACTACCCGCCCTACGGCTTTGTCGGCACCGACCTCAAGCCCCAGGGCCTGGACGTGGAGATGGCCCACTACATCGGCGCCAAGCTGGGCGTGAAGGTCGAGCTGATCCCCGTGACCAGCGCCAACCGCATCCCCTACCTGCAGACGCAGAAGGCCGACCTCGTGATCTCCACGCTGGGCAAGAACCCCGAGCGCGAGAAGGTGATCGACTTCACTGCGGCCTACGCACCGTTCTTCCAGGCCGTGTTTGCGAGCAAGAGCCTGAACATCAAGAGCTTTGCCGACTTGACCGGCAAGTCGGTGGCCGTGACGCGTGGTGCCATGGAAGACCAGGAGCTGGCCAAGGTCGCGCCTCCCGGCGTGGACGTGAAGCGTTTTGAAGACCACGCGGCCAGCATCTCGGCCTTCGTGTCGGGCCAGACGCAGGCGATTGCCACCAGCGCATCGACGGCCGGGACCATCATGGTCAAGAACCCCAACCTGCAGACCGAATACAAGCTGCTGCTGAAAGACAGCCCCAACTTCATCGGCGTGGCCAAGGGCGAGGACAAGCTGCGCCTGCGTGTGAACGAAATCATTGCCGAGGCGCGCAAATCCGGCGACATCGACAAGATGTCCAGCAAGTGGCTGGGCCGCCCTGCGGGCGATCTGCCCCTGTGATGCTGCGTACAGGATGAATTGCTGAAACCCAAGGGCCTGCGGCGCGACAAGCGGCGCAGGGCACAAGCATGCTGATTGCGCTCGATTTTTCTGCCGTCCTCGCGTCGTGGCCATTGCTGGTGCGCGGCGTGGCCTGGACCATCGGCCTCACCATTGTGGGCACCGTGCTGGGCCTGTTGCTGGGCACGGTCTGCGCCTGGGCGCGTGCGCGCAACCTGGGCCACCGGCCCGCTGCGCTGCGCTGGGCCGTGGCCAGCTATGTGGAGCTGGTGCGCAACACGCCTTTCATCGTGCAGCTGTTCTTCCTGTTCTTTGGCCTGCCCGCGCTGGGGCTCAAGCTCACGCCCGAGTTCGCATCGGTGCTGGCCATGGTGATCAACCTGGGCGCGTATTCGGCCGAGATCATCCGCGCCGGCATCGAGGCCACGCCCCGTGGCCAGATCGAAGCCGCGCACAGCCTGGCGCTCACGCCGGGCCAGACCTTCCGGCGTGTGGTGCTGCCGCCGGCGCTGCAAAAGGTGTGGCCCGCCATGGTCAGCCAGATCATCATCGTGATGCTGGGCTCGGCCGTGTGCGGGCAGATCTCCACGCCCGAGCTGAGCTATGCGGCCAACCTCATTTCCAGCAACACCTTCCGCGCTTTTGAGGCCTTCATCCTGGCCACAGCGGTGTACTTGGTGCTGTCCATGGCCACGCGCCGATTGCTGATGTGGATCGGCGCACGTTTTCTGGTGGGGAGATAAGCCATGGTGGACTTTTCCTTGTGGGACATCCTGCGCAACCTGCTGCTGGCAGCGCGCTGGACGGTGTCCCTGTCCCTCATCGCCTTCATCGGTGGCGGCCTCGTAGGCCTGGTGCTGCTGGTGCTGCGCCTGTCCAAAGTGCGTGGCGTGGACCGCGCGGTGGGCGCCTATGTGCAGGTGTTCCAGGGCACGCCGCTGCTCATGCAGCTGTTCCTGGCGTACTTTGGCATTGCGCTCTTCGGCATCAAGACCTCGCCGTGGACAGCCGCCGCCGTGGCGCTCACGCTCTACACCAGCGCCTACCTCACCGAGATCTGGCGCGGCTGTGTGGCCTCCATCCCCAAGGGGCAGTGGGAGGCCGCGCAGAGCCTGGCGCTCAACTTTGGCGAGCAGCTGCGCCATGTGGTGCTGCCGCAGGCACTGCGCATTGCGGTGCCACCCACGGTGGGTTTTCTGGTGCAGGTCATCAAGGGCACGGCGCTGGCCTCGGTCATCGGCTTTGTGGAACTGACCAAGGCGGGCAGCATGATCTCCAACGCCACCTACCAGCCCTTCCTCGTCTACGCCTGCGTGGCGTTGCTCTACTTTGCCCTGTGCTTCCCCGTGAGCCTGGTGGCGCAATCGCTTGAAAGGAAACTCCATGGCAACCGCCGTTGAAACCACCCCCGCCCCCGCGCACGACGGCATCGTGGTGGACGATCCGCCCATCGTGGACATCACCGCCCTGCGCAAGTCCTATGGCAGTAACGAGGTGCTCAAGGGCATTGACCTCAAGGTGCAGCGCGGCGAGGTGATTGCCATCATCGGCAAGAGCGGCTCGGGCAAGAGCACGCTGCTGCGCTGCGTGAATGGGCTGGAGGAGTTCCAGGAAGGCGCGCTCAGCGTCAACGGCCAAAAGCTGTTGCACGACAGCCCTACGGCCATGCGCGCGCTGCGCCAGCAGGTGGGCATGATCTTCCAGAGCTTCAACCTGTTCCCGCACCTCAGCGTGGGCCGCAACATCATGCTGGCGCCCACGCTGGTGAAGGCGCGTGATGCCAAGGCGGCCGAGGCGCAGGCGCGCCAGCTGCTGGCCCGCGTGGGCTTGGCCGAAAAGTTTGACGCCATGCCAGACCAGCTCTCGGGCGGGCAGCAGCAGCGCGTGGCCATTGCGCGCGCGCTGGCCATGGAGCCGCAGGTGCTGCTGTGCGACGAGATCACCTCGGCGCTGGACCCCGAACTGGTGGGCGAAGTGCTGCGCGTGGTGGAGTCGCTGGCGCAGGAAGGCATGACGCTCATGATGGTCACGCACGAGATGGCGTTTGCCCGCAAGGTGAGCGACCGCGTGATCTTCATGCACCAGGGGCGGGTGCACGAGACCGGAGCGCCCGCCGCGCTGTTTGGCAATCCGCAGACGCCGGAGCTGCAGCAGTTCTTGTCGTCGCTGCACGATTGACCGGGCTGCGCAGAACGCGAGAAACGCGCAAAGGCCTGCCCACGCCCTGGAGGTCCGGCGCAGGCAGGCCTTGCGTTAGGTAGTTGCGCCCTCGCTGGTGCGAGGCTCAGCGCGGGCTGTGGAGCGAGGTCAGGATTGAACGCCCTTGTCGAACTCGGCACGTGACAGCGCACCGTTCTTGTCGGTGTCCAGCTCCTTGAAGCGCTGGCTGATGGCGGGCAGGGTGGTGGCTTCCTGCGCACTCAACTGGCCGTCCTTGTTGGTGTCGGCCCGTTCAAAGGCCGCAGCAGCCGTGGTGGGAGCGCTGCTGCCGGGCCCGACAGTGAAACCCGAGCCCGCCTGGGTTGTGCCCTTGCCCTGTGGGCCGAACTGCGGGGGAGACGAAGACGCGGCGGTCTGCGCGTGCAATGCACCCGTGCCGCCCAGGGAGAGGGCCGCAAAAAGCATCACGCTGCGGGTATCGAACGAATAAGTGCGTCGTTGCAGTGCTTTCATGGGAAGCGAAGCTCCTTCGAAGTTGAACAGGGTTTCATTGCACCGCAGCCGGGCCTTGCACGCCAGCACTCTTGCCTGCTGTTGCCTGGGCCAACATTTGCCTGCGCCATGTAACGGTGGGGGCCCGCTTTGTGTGGTTGTGTGGCCGGGATGTGCCAAGACGTAGCTCAGCGGCCCTGTGGTGCTGGCGCGGCTGGCGGAGAATCGCGGTTCTCCTTCTTCCACGTTTTCAGCAAGGCACCGCCATGGCCAACCGACTCTCACAGATCGCCACGCGCACCGGCGACGCAGGCACCACGGGCCTGGGCAACAACCAGCGCGTCTCCAAGAACAGCTTGCGCATCCACGCCATGGGGGATGTGGATGAACTCAATTCCCACATCGGCCTGCTGCTGTGCGAGCCCATGCCCGATGGCGTCCGCGCCCTGCTGGTCGAGGTGCAGCACCAGCTGTTCAACCTGGGCGGCGAGCTGTCGATTCCGGGCTTTGAATTGCTCAAGGCCGACGCGGTGCTGGCGCTGGACGAGGCCCTGGCCCACCACAACGCCGCGCTGCCGCGCCTGCAGGAGTTCATCCTGCCCGCGGGCACGCGCGCTGCATCGCAAGCGCACATCTGCCGCACGGTGGCCCGCCGCGCTGAACGCGCCGTGGTCGCCCTGGGCAACGAAGAGGCCCTGAACGACGCTCCACGCCAGTACCTCAACCGCCTCTCCGACCTGATGTTCGTGCTCGCCCGCGTGCTCAACCGCATGGACGGCGGGGATGACGTGTACTGGAAAAGCGAGCGCCTGGCGCAGCAGAATGCTACTGAATAGATAGCTATCAAGGCATGATGATCGCGCGGTAGCGGCAAATTTCACTCAAATTTCCACCAACCGCTTGAAACCGGCGCGCCCCAAGGCCAGGGATGCCGAGCAAGGGCCGCCCCGCAGCGAGGGCATCGTCCCCCTTCCCGAATCGCGCCAGCGATTCGAGAGAAGGGGGAAGCGGCGCAGCCGCTCAGGGGGAAGTCCTCTACCTCGGTGCGAGGATCGCCATCGTCAGCCGCGACACACAGGTCAGCTCGCCCGCCTCGTTGTGCAGATCGATGTGCCACACATGCGTGGTGCGGCCGATGTGCACCGGCTTGGCTGTGCCGGTCACCCAGCCGCTGGTGGCAGAGCGCAGGTGGTTGGCGTTGATGTCCAGGCCCACGGCGCGGTAGCCCTCGGGCAGGGCGTAGTAAGCGCCGGTGGAGCCCATGGACTCGGCCAGCACCACACTGACGCCGCCGTGCAGCAGGCCAAAAGGCTGGATGGTGCGGTGGTCCACAGGCACCCGGGCGCGCAGAAAGTCGTCACCCACCTCAACAAATTCGATGCCCAGATGCTCTACGGCGGTGTTGCGGTTGGCGGCCTTCAGCAGGGCCAGATCGATGGGTTTTTTCCAGATAGGCATGGTGGTTTCGAAAAGGGGGCGGGGTAGAGTCAGCACACTACTGCGCCGCAAGCGGGCTCCATAGAATGCCGGGTTCCCCCGGGGGTCGGCGGCTTGCCGGGTCAGCGTGCAGTGAGTGTCTCACTGGCACGCCCGGGTTGTGCATTGTGCTTTTTCCCGGAGTCGGTTTCCCATCATGCAGCGTCGCCAGTTTGTCACCCTTGCCTCCCACACCACGGCCGTCCTGGCTGCCCCCGTCTTCATGCGCAATGCCTGGGCGCAAGAGGGCGGTATCACCGGCAAGACGCTGACCATCGGCTGCTCGGCCGCACTCAGCGGCCCGCTCGCGGGCTTTGGGCAGGACATCAAGCAGGGTGCCGAAGCGGCGCTCGCGCACATCAACGGCCGGGGCGGCGTGAATGGCCGCACGCTGCAGTTCAACATGGTGGACGATGGTTACATGCCCCAGCGCACCACCGACAACGTCAAGCAGATGATTGGCCAGGGCAGCGCCTTTGCGCTGCTGTCGTGTGTGGGCACACCCAACAACACGGCCATCCTGCCGCTGATCGAAGAGGCGGGCATTCCTTACGTGGCGCCGCTCACGGGCGCGTCGTCGCTGCGCAAGGGCGGGCGCAACGTGTTCCATGTGCGCGCCAGCTACACCGACGAAGTGCGCCGCCTGGTGCAGCGCCTGGCGGGCATGGGGCTCAAGGGCATCGGCGTGGTGTACCTGGACAACGGCTACGGCCGCGAGATGCTGGACGACGCCACGCGTTCGCTGGCCGAGCAGAACATCCAACCCACCGTGCAGGCCGCGCTGGCCACCGACGGCAAGAACCTGGCCGACGTGCTGGCCAAGGTGGCTGAAGCCCGGCCCGCCGCCGTGCTGCTTGCCACGGCGGGCGCGGCCTCGGTGGAGCTGGTGCGCGGCCTCAAGAAAACCGTGCCGGGTGTGCTGATGGCCGGTGTGAGCGTGACGCTGACCAGCGACGGCCTCAAGCAGCTGGGCGACGCGGGCAGCGGTATTGCCGTGACCATGGTCATGCCCGACCCCAACCGCGCCAAGACGCAACTGGTGCGCGACTACCAGGCCGCCATGCGGGCCAAGGGCCACCAGGACTTCACGCTGGGCAGCCTGGAGGCCTACGTCAACATGCGCGTGCTGGCCGAGGGTCTGGAGCGCGCAGGCTCGGACCCCAGCCGCGCCAAGCTGCGCGCAGCATTGGCGGGCATCCGCAACTGGGACATGGGCGGCTTTGTGGTCGATTACAGCGGCCAGTCGCCCTATGTGGGCTCGCGCTTCATCGATCTCGGGGTGCTCAACGGCGCGGGCCGTTTCCTGGGCTAATTCCACTTCCCGGCCGCGCCCAGCGCCGGGCGCGGCATGCTGCGGCGGGGTGGCCCCGCCCGGGTTGTTCAGCTGCTCAGTCGATCAGCCGATAAAACGACCGTTGGCGCCCATCACGCCCAGGTCCAGAAAACGCGATCCCACATAGGGCGCACCGCCTGCGTAGTCGATGGACAGGCCGCCCAGGTCATTGCTGCGGATGCCTGCGAGGGCGTTGCGCAGCTTGGCGCGGGTCAGGTCGCGGCCGGCGCGCTCCAGGCCCTCGGCCAGCACGCGGGCGTTCACGTAGCCTTCAAAGCTGCGGGCCGAAAACTCCTGGTAGCCCAGTGCGCGCATGGCCTTCTGGTAGTCGCGCACCACGGCAAAGCTGGTGCGGGCCGCGTCGGGCAGCACCATCGACAGCGCAATGCCCGAGGCCTTGCCGCCCAGCTGGCGCAGGTTGTCGCCCGACAGCGCCACGCTGGTGGCAGCCAGCGGCGTGCTGGGCGAGACCTTCTTGAACTCATTGACCAGGGTGGCGGTGATGTCGCCCGCCGTGCCCAGCAGCACCGTGTTGGGCTTGGCGGCCACCGCCTGCTTGACCACTTCGGCGGTCTGCGCGCCCTGTGCGTCGAGCTTGAAGGCCTTGGGCGCAGGCTGCTTGGCTGCTGCCATCGCCTTGTTCACATCGGCCAGAAACTCGCGGCCAAAGGCCGTGTCCTGGTAGACGATGGCCAGATCGGTGATGCCCATGGCCACCAGCTTCTGTGTGAGGCGCTGGGCCTCGTCGGTGTAGCTGGCGCGCACGTGGAACACCGAGCGGTATTCGGCCTTGCGCAGCGATGTGGCACCGCTTTGCGGGGCCACGTAGGGGATCTGCGCCTCGTCCACCAGCGGCAGGATGCGCTGGTTGTTGGCCGTGCCCATGCAGGAGATCAGCGACACCACATTGGCGTCGGCAATCAGCTTGCGCACGTTGTCTTCGGAGCGCGCCGCGTCATAGCCATCGTCCATGGCCAGCAGCTTGATCTCGCGGCCGTGGATGCCCTTGGCGTTGGCCTGCGCAATGCCTGCATCCAGCCCCTGCTTCAGTTCCTTGCCCAGGCTGGCCAGGGCGCCGGTCGTTCCCAGCGAGCAGCCAATGGTCACGCTCTTGGCGTCCATGGGGTCTTGCACGCCCACGGCGCGCGACGATGTGGCAAGCAGCAGGCCGGTGCTGGCGGCCACGAGGGATTGGGTGAATTGACGGCGTTGCATGGTGAAAAACGGGCAGACAAAAAAGCCACCAGCCCCGGGCAGGGGCTGGTGGATGTTGAACAGGGGAGGTTGTGAAACCTAGGGTTAACCCTGATTTTATCTGCCCAAGCTGCCATTTCGCTGTCAAAGGCCTTTGGGCTGGGGGGCGACCTTTACGCCGGGCTAGCGGGGGTGGCAGGGGCCGCTGCCGCGCGCATGCTGCCTGTCTCCACATACCGCTGGTGCCACGACAGCGCCTCATTCAGCAGGTGCGGCGTGTGCTGGCCCACGGCGCCGCGTTTGGCGCGGGCCACATAGTCGTGCAGGGCAGGGCGGAAGTCCGGGTGCGCGCAGCGGTCGATGATGATCTGCGCCCGTTGCGAGGGCGAGTGCCCACGCAGGTCGGCCAAACCCTGCTCGGTCACAAGGATCTGCACATCGTGCTCGGTGTGGTCCACATGCGAGGCCATGGGCACGATGCACGAGATGCTGCCGTTCTTGGCCAGCGAGGGTGTCATGAAGACCGACAGGTAGGCGTTGCGCGCAAAGTCGCCCGAGCCGCCAATGCCGTTCATGATGGCCGAGCCCATGACGTGGGTGCTGTTCACGTTGCCGTAGATGTCGGCCTCGATCATTCCGTTCATCGCAATCAGGCCCATGCGGCGGATCAGCTCGGGGTGGTTGCTGATCTCCTGCGGGCGCAGCACGATGCGCTGCTTGTAGAACTCGATGCGGTCGTTGAAGTCCTGCATGGCGGCCGGGCTCAGCGACAGCGCGGTGGCCGAGGCGCTGGCCAGCTTGCCCGAGCGCAGCATGTCCAGCATGCCGTCCTGCAGCACCTCGGTGTAGGCCGTGAGGTTCTCGAACGGGCCGTTGTTCAGCCCCGCGAGCACCGCATTGGCAATGTTGCCCACGCCCGACTGCAGCGGCAGCAGGTCTTTGGGCAGGCGGCCCTTCTTCACCTCGTGCTGCAAGAACTCGATGATGTGGCCCGCGATGCGGTTGGAGGTGTCGTCCGGCGCGGCATACACACTGTTGCGATCGGGCTGGTTGGTCATCACCACCGCAATCACCTTGTTCGGGTCGCAGCGCAGATAGGGCTCACCAATGCGCTCGTCAGGCCGCGTCATGGGGATGGGCTTGCGGTGCGGCGGCAGGTCGGTGCCGTAGTAGATGTCGTGCATGCCTTCGAGCTGCGGGTTGTGCCAGGCATTCACCTCCAGGATGACCTTGTCGGCCTGGTCCAGCCAGGTCTTGTTGTTGCCCACCGAGGACGCGGGGATCAGCCGCCCGTCGGGCAGCACGCCGGCCACCTCGACCACGGCCACATCCAGTTTGCCCAGAAAGCCAAACCACACAAACTGCGCCACGTGCGACAGGTGAATGTCCACATACTGCATGTGCCCCGCATTGATCTGGCGGCGCACCGTGGGGTCGGACTGGTAGGGCAGGCGCATCTCGATGCCGTCCACCTGGGCCAGCGCGCCATCCAGCTCGGGCGCGGTGCTGGCCCCCGTCCACAGCCCGATCTTGAAACCATGGCCCTGCGCGTTCAGGCTCTCGATGCGGCGCGCCAGCGCGCCCGGCACGGCCTTGGGGTAGCCCGCGCCGGTGAATCCGCTCATGCCCACATGGGCACCGGCAGGAATCAGGGCGGCCGCCTCGTCGGCAGACATCGTGCGGGAGAGAAAGTCGGGGTACAGCACCCGATCGGCCAGGGACATGAACAAACTCCGCAAAAAGAAAAAGGCCACCCGCCCGGTGAGCGGATGGCCCTGTGGACAAAACCCAGGATGCTAGCGGTCGTTGCTTACAAAATCAGGGTTAACCCTTACATGATTCATTGGCCTTTGCGATTGAGCAAGGCATACAGCAGGATCGCGCCGAACGTGGCCGTGCCAATGCCGCCCAACGCAAACTGGCCGAACTTGAGCGTGAAGTCGCCCGTGCCCAGGATCAGGGTGATGGCCGCCACGATGAGGTTCTTGTTCTGCGAAAAATCCACCTTGTTGTCCACCCAGATCTTGGCGCCCGCCACCGCGATCAGGCCAAACACCACGATGGACACGCCGCCCATCACCGGCAGCGGAATGGTCTGTATCAGCGCGCCGAACTTGGGGGAAAAGCCCAGCACCAGCGCAAACACCCCCGCCAGCAAAAACACGGCGGTGGAATAGATCTTGGTCGCCGCCATCACGCCGATGTTCTCGGCATAGGTGGTCACGCCCGTGCCGCCCGCGCCGCCGCTCACCATGGTGGCCACGCCGTCGCCGATGAACGCGCGGCCCATGTAGCGGTCCAGGTCCTGGCCCGTCATGGCCGTCACGGCCTTGATGTGGCCCAGGTTCTCGGCCACCAGGATGATGGCCACGGGCGCGATCAGCAGCATGGCGTTGGCCTCGAACACCGGCGCGGCAAAGTTGGGCAAACCAAACCACGCGGCGTTGGCGAGGACGGAGAAGTCCATCGGCTTGCCCAGCCCCAGGCCATTGGTCAGCACCGCGTAGATGATGCTCGCCACGATCAAGCCCACCAGAATCAGCAGGCGCTGCACCATGCCGCGCGTGAGCACGGCCACCAGGCCCACGCTCACAAAGGTCACCACCTGCATCCAGCTGTCGAAGTTGCTGGCCGCCATGTTCTTGATGGGAATGCCCGCCAGGTTCAGGCCGATCACCGCCACCACCGAGCCCGTGACCACGGGCGGCATGAAGCGCTCGATCCAGCCCGTGCCCACCGCCTGCACCAGCGCGCCAATCAGCGTGTAGAGCAAGCCGCAGGCGATGATGCCGCCCAGCGCCACGGCAATGTTGGCATTGGGCCCCTGGCCCGCATAGCCTGTGGCCGCAATCACCACGCCAATGAACGCAAAGCTCGACCCCAGGTAACTGGGCACCTTGCCGCCCGTGACCAGGAAGAAGATCAGCGTACCGATGCCGCTCATCAAGATCGCCACGTTGGGGTCAAAGCCCATCAGGATGGGCGCCAGCACCGTGGCGCCAAACATCGCAATCACGTGCTGCACCCCCATCACCGCCGTCTGCGGCCAGGGCAGCCGCTCATCGGGCGCAATCACCCCACCTTGTTGCAGCACATCGGCGCTTTTTGCGCGCCAGTTCATGAATCCCATCTTGTTGGTTCCTTGTTGTTGAGGCGCGAATGCTAGTGGATGGGCAGGGCGTTGCCTTGAACCTGCGCGTCATGCGCCCGGCGTCCGCCCTGTGCCGGGTTAGCATTTGCGCCAATCCCCGCTCTGCCCCCTACAGGCACCGCCGCCATGCACCCTCTGCCGTCCTGCCCCTCCTGCCGCCAGCCCATGGAGGTACACCGTTTCACCAGCAACCAGGGGCACGTGCTGGAGCTGGACATCTGTTTTGCCTGCCAGGGCCTGTGGTTCGACCGGCACGAAAACCTCAAGCTCGCGCCCCAGTCGGTGGTCGAGCTGTTCCGCCTGTTGCACGAACACCGCACCGACCAGCACCAGCCCCTGGCAGAACGCATGGCCTGCCCGCGCTGCAACACCAGCCTGGCCAAGGGTTTTGACGTGGTGCGCAGCGGCCGCTACATGATCTACCGCTGCGGGCGCCAGCACGGCCGCTTCAGCACCTTCTCGTCCTTCATGGTCGAAAAAGGCTTTGTGCGCCACATGACGCGCCCCGAGATCGACGACCTGGCCAAACGCGTGGGCGCCATCTACTGCACCAGCTGTGGTGCCCCCGTGGACATCCGCAAGGACCACGCCTGCCCCTACTGCCGCGCCGCGTTCTCCCTCATCGACCCCGACGCTGTGGTGCGCGCCATGGAGGGCTACGCCAAGGCCAGCAGCGAGCGCACGACCCACGCCACCCCCTCGGTGGACATCGGCGACGCCCTGGTAGCCCTGGAGCGCGACCGCAGCCGCGCCGAACGCGAGCGGCAAAAGCGTGCATTCACCAGCAGCAGCGATGCTGCCGACAGCTCATTCACGGGCGACCTGGTAGCGGCGGGGGTGGCGCTGGTGTGGGCGCTGGTGAAGGACTAGTGGGCACCAGGGCCTTGCAGGCAAGCTCGGGTCGGTCTTCGTCCGGGCGTGTGAGGCTGGATGCGCTGGCGACCCAGCAGCCGCGCTGGCCTTGCTGGGTTTAGAGCCAAATTGGGCGCTCCCGCGCTATGGATAAGCGCTTATAGCTATCAATTTAGAAGTCTTGGACAGCTGCAAGCCCGCACATGCGGGACGGGCTGCACTCCAGCTTGAATTCTCCGCTTCGGGATGCGACAGCTAGCCTCATATCTTTGACCCGTTCCGGCGGCGCAGATCGTCAACAAGTGTCATGCCTCCTTCTCACAGGTGTTGGGCAGAGGTATCTTTCAAATCGCACTTCCCGATCCTTTGCAGGCACTCAAAGAGCGACAACGCGTTGCATGGGGTCCAGCCAAATGGCGCAAAGGGAAGTCTCCAAGACACATCCAAACAATCATTCCAATCAACCCACCAGCAGCATGACCGTCGAACAAAGAAGAAGCGCGGAGCGGCGCAGCGGCAAAGATCGCCGCCAGGTCGACAATGGCCCTCCCACCAACTTCGAGCGCCGCCGCGCAGTCGAAGCGAGGCAGCCAGAAGTGCTGGAGGTGCATATGAGCGAGGACGAGATTCGCGCGCTGGGGTTTGTGTTTGAACAAGCCACGGCTTCAGCGAACGGCTGAGGCCGGTACACCCTGTTGTGTCATGGCGCATTGCGCGCGCTCAAGCTCAAGGCCTGCGCAGTGCAGCGTGGACATCGGCGACGCCCTGGTGGCGGCGGGCGTAGCGCTGGTGTGGGCGTTGGTGAAGATGGTGAAGGACTAGTGCGCTGCACCGTCAGTCGCTGAGCACTGGTGGGCCACAATGTCTTGACATACCGCAGCGCGTGTTGCGGCCATTCGCCACGTTGCGTAGCGGAGCGATCAGAATGGCGTGGCAAGCCGTTCAAGGGCCCAGATTCCGGGCCTCCCGCATCCCACCCCACCGTGGCGCCTGCTGCCACAGGAGGAGCGCCCGTGCCGCAGACCCCCGCCCGACGCCGTGTTCGACCGCCGCGCAGCCCCGTGCCGCATGTGGCCCCGGCCAGCCGCCCTCCTGCCAACAACCTGCTGCAGAGCGCCCACCTGCACCCCGTGCCCAGCACCCTGCTGATCCCGCTGGCGGCGCGGGCGCGGGGGGCGCGCTACTTTCCGTGGCTGGACTGCCGCGATACCGTGGCGGGCGAGCTGCTGCAGCGCTTGGGCGCCGATGTGGATGCGCTGCTGGACGACCTGCCTACGGTGTTCCAGGTGCTGTGGCGCACCGGGGCTGTCAAGGCGGCGGGGCGCGCTTTTTTTGCGGTGCACCCGCAGGGCCTGGGGGCCAACCTGGGGTGTGGGCTCACGCAGCATTTCCAGTGGCTGGACGGGGGTGCGAACCAGTGGCTGGATGCCGACCTGCCCGAGGTGATGGCGCTGCGCCAGCAGCTGCTGCCGGTGCAAGGCCCGCGCATGCGGCACGCCGATGTGGACCTTGTCCAGCCTGGCTGGTGGCAGCGCCTGCGGTTGCCGTCGCGCAGCAACGCACAGCCGGTGCTGCTGGTGTGCGAAGGTGTGCTGATGTACCTGCAGCCCGCGCAGGTGCAGGCCGTGCTGGCAGAGTTTGCGCAGTGTGCGCCCCCCGGCTCGCGCATGGTGCTGGATGTGCTGACGCGCCAGGCCGTGGGCTGGGCCGCCCGGCACCCCAGCGTGGGGCCCACGGGGGCCGAATTCTGCTGGGGCGTGGGCCGCATGGCCGAGCTGGCGGCAGCGCATCCGCGCCTGCGTCTGCTGCGCGAGCAGAGCGTGGCCGAGGCTTATGGCTGGGCGGGGCTCGGTTTAGATGCGCTGTGGCAGCACTGGCTGGGGGCACCGCCGTATGGGGTGGCAACGCTGGGGGTAGGGGATGGCTCCCCCTGAGCCGCAGTAGCTAGTTTTTTCGCAATTCTGCCAACTGCCCGGGCGCCAGCACCCGCATCCACGCGGGGGCCTGGCCTGTGAGTTGCCCCACGATGGCCGCCTGCAGCGGCGGCAGGCGCCGCGCGCCCTGCAACACCAGCTGGCGCAGCAGGCGCGGCACCGGGCGGGCGTCGGTGTACAGGCGCACGATGGCGTTGGTGCCCTGGTAGATGGGCCAGGCGTGGCGGTGGTGGCCCTGGGCGTAGGGCGCGAGTGCGTCGGCGCTGCCAATGTCCTGCCCGCGCTGGCGCGCGCGGACCAGTGCGGCGGTGAGCCGCTCCACCCCGGCCAGGCCCAGGTTGTAGCCGTGGGCCGTCACGGGGTGCATGCCCACGGCGGCGTCGCCCAGCAGCGCGCAGCGGTGGCCCGCAAAGCGCTGGGCGTACACGGCGACCAGCGGATAGGCATGGCGCTCGCCCACCAGCGCCATGGGCCCCAGCCGGTTGTTGAACTGGGCCTGCACCTGGGCGGCGAAGGCCTCGGGGGGCTGCGCCATCAGCGCGGCGGCGTCGGCCGCACCGGCGGTGACCACCACCGAACACAGCGCATTCCCTTCGTGCGGGTCGTCTGGCAGGGGCAGCACGGCCAGGGTGCGGTCGTAGCCAAAACATTCGTGCGCCACGTTGCCGTGGGGCTGCGTGTGGCGCATGCGGCAGACGATGACGGTGCGGCCAAAGTCGCTCATCTGTGCGCCGATGCCCAACTGGCGGCGTGTGGCCGAGAAGCGGCTGTCGGCGGCCACCAGCAGTGGTGCCGTCAGGCGCTGGGGCGTGGTGGGGTCGCCGGTGGCTGTGTTGGCAGGTACGCAGTCCAGCTCGGCATGGCCGGGCAGCGTGGCCACGCGGGTGACCTGGGTGCCGGTGAGCAGGCACACGCCCGGCGTTTGTGCCGCCACGGTGTGGGCCGTGCGGCGCAGTGCGTGGTTGGGCACGATAAAGCCCAGGGTTCCGGGGTTTGCGGCACCAGAAGCGCCACCCTGGGCGCCGCTGGCCGCATTCAGCTGCAGCGCACTGTGGTGGCCCAGCGGGCCGTCGTGCACCTGGGCCTCCACGATCTGGCCCACTTCGTGGTCTGCCAGATGGGCCCAGGTGCCCAGCCGCTGCAGCGTGGCCCGGCTGGGGTGGGTGAGGGCGATCTCGCGGCCATCGGGCGTGGGCCGGGCCAGGGCGCTGTCGCTTTGCTGCTCGACCACGGTGGCGGTGAAACCGGCCTGGGCCAGGGAGATGGCCAGCGACAGGCCCGCCGGGCCTGCGCCGACGATGAGCACGTCGCTGTGGTGGGTGGTGGTCATGGCAGGGAGAAAACGAACAAGGCGAAGCAGGGCCGAACAGGGCCGGGCTTGTCCAGACAAGGCATCTGGAGTGCCTGCCATTGTGGGCGCAGCCTGCGCGGTGGGTTTTGCCCTGGGTCAAGCGGCTGCGCGGGTAAATGCTGCATAAATGATAGCTATCAGGGCAATACCAGTGCGCGGGAACGGCCAAAAAAACGTCAAACTTGAGGCCCCCGGCCAGGTGCTGCGCACGGTGGGCTGGTTCCCACCGTCACCGTCACCGTCACCGTCACTCAGGTGCTCAGGTGCTCAGGTGCTCAGGTGCTCAGGTGCTCAGGTGCTCAGGTGCTCAGGCGCTCAGTCCTTGGCGGCCTTGCGTGTGCCCTTGGCAGATTTCTTCTTGGCCGTGCCCGCCTTGTTGCCGCGCAGGTGCAGCCCCCAGGTCACCAGCAGCCACAGGTAGGACGCGGGGATGCTGTACGCGGCGAAGGCGGCCAGCGACAGCGGCGGCGCGGTGATGGAGCGCGGGTTGGCGATGAGGGCCAGCAACTGGCGTGTGCCTGTGCCCACTTCAGGGGTGGTGTGCTGGCTGCCCGAGCGCGCCATGAGCGCGCCCATGAAGGTGAAAAACTCCATGAGCAGTGCGCCGATCAGAAAACACGCGGCCAGGGCCAGCAGCTGCGCAAACGCCCCGCGGTTGCCCTTGGCCAGAAAAACGATGGCCGACACCAGCACCAGGGCGGGCAGCACAAGGACCACGGCGGGCCAGGCGGACAGGAGCAGGGGCATGGGAGTCGGTACCGGTATCAGCCGCGAAGCAACAAGAGGAGACAGAAGGACGCTGGGGCGGGTGTGGCTGCGGATGATAGACGCATGCACACCGCCCCTCGCGCCCATGGTGCCCGTCTACGGCTGCGGCGGCGTGGCCGGGCCCGCCATTTCGCGCAGGCGGCGGCGCAGTGCGCGGTCGCGGCGGTCCTCGGCCTCCCAGTCGGCCTTCACGCCGCGCCACAGCGCCAGCGCCATGAGCAGGATCACGGCGGTGAAGGGCAGGGCGAACACGATGGTGGCGGTCTGCACTGCCTTCACGCCCCCGGCCAGCAGCAGGCTCACGGCAATGCCCGAGATCAGCAGGCCCCAGACCACCTTGACGCGTGCGGACGGGTTCTCGTTGCCCCGGGTGCTCATCATGCCCAGCACCAACACGGCCGAGTCGCCCGAGGTGACGAAGAACACCACCACCAGCACCGTGGCCACCCCCGACATCAGCGCACCCCAGGGCAGCGAATGGAACAGCGAGAACAGCGCAGTGGAGACATCGGCGTTGACCGCATCGGCAATGGGCACGCCCTGCATGATCTGCAGGTGCAGCGCTGTGCCGCCAAACACCGAGAACCACACAAACGCCGCCAGCGTGGGCGCGAGCACCGTGCCCAGGATGAATTCGCGGATGCTGCGCCCGCGCGAGACGCGTGCGATGAACAGGCCCACAAATGGCGACCAGCTCGCCCACCAGGCCCAGTAGAACACCGTCCAGCCGCTCACCCAGCCGCTGTCGCGGAAGGGCGTCATGCGCAGGCTCATGCGCACAAACTCGCTCAGGTAGCTGCCTAGCGTGTTGGTAAAGGTGTCGATGATGACCACCGTGGGCCCCAGCGTGAACACCGCCAGCGCCAGCAGCGCCGCAATGATGAGGTTGAAGGTGGACAGCCACTTGATGCCGCGCGCCACGCCCGACACCGCCGAGGCGAGGAACAGCACCGTGGTCACCCCGATGATGCCCACCTGCCAGGCTTCATTCACCGGCACGCCCATCGTGGCGGCCAGGCCGCTGTTGATCTGCAGCGCTCCTATGCCCAGCGATGCCGCCACGCCGAACGCAGTGGCGATCACCGCGAGCACATTGACTACCGGGCCGATGCGCTGCAGCGGCGCCCAGGGCAGGGCCATCACGGCGGTGCTGACCAGCGCCGAGCCGCCTTTGCGGAACTGAAAGAACGCAATCGCCAGCGCCACGATGCTGTACACCGCCCAGGGGTGCAGCCCCCAGTGGAAGAAGCTGTAGCGCATGGCCGCGTTGGCGGCTTCGGGCGTGTGCGGCGCGATGCCGGGCGGCGGCGTGCCGTAGTGCGAGATGGGCTCGGCCACGCCCCAGAACACCAGGCCAATGCCCATGCCCGCCGCAAACAGCATGGCAAACCACGCGCCGATGGAGAACTCGGGCTCGTCGTCCTCCTGGCCCAGCTTCAGGTCGCCGTAGCGGCTGAACGCCAGGATGAGCGCCATCACTACCAGGCCCAGCACCACCCACAGGTAGAACCAGCCGAAGTTGCGCGTGATGGCAGCCAGGGCCGTGTCGAACACGGCGCCGAGCGAGTCCGGCGCCGCCACGCCCCAGAGCACGATGGCGAGGATCAGCCCCGCCGAGATGAGAAGTTCCATGGATCACCTTTCTTCTGCTGAATCGACAAGGAGATGCGCGGCGCCTTGTGCCGGGCTTTGCCTAGCGTGCGGTGTGCGAGACACGCCATGCCGCATTGGCGCTCCAGCAGCGTGCCACCGGGCACTCCCGGCGGTCAATGCGCCTGTGGCACCTGTGCGCCGTGCGCGAATGAAGCGCAGGCATGCAGGTGCCGACCGCAGCGGTGGCTGCACATCTCGGAAGGAAAGACGGGCCGGCCTGGCGGATGGCAGGCCCACCGCAGGGGTGGCTTGTCACAACGCCGCATCGCAAGGATGAAGAGAAGGCCGGGCCCGGAGCCGATGCGCGCGTGGGAGCCAGCGGCGCGGCAAGGCAGGGCGTTTGCGCGGCACCGTCCGTGGACGGCGCCAGAGGGTTGGCGCAAACGGGAAAAAGGGCGCCAGTGTAGGCAATGGCTGCGCTACGGCAGCGGCAATACCGCAGTCAAGCCAGGGGTTGTGGGCGGTGTGATGGTGCAGGGCCTGCGTTGGCGGGCGCCTGTGCATGTGCTGGTGCAAGCGCTGGCACGGCCACAAAGTCCACCACGGCCTGCAGCACATCGGCCTGCTGCAGGATCTTGCGGTGGCCCAGCCCCTCGGTGGCCAGCAGCGTGGCGCCGGGGATGTGGTCGCGGTAGGCCTCGCCGTCGGCAAAGCGGTTGATGCGGTCGCCCCGGTCGTGCACCACCAGCGTGGGCAGGGCGATGCGTGGGCCCACGGCCGGGGGCTCGAACTGGCGCATCAGGATGCCTTCGCGCGCCTCGATGCGCCGCTGCATGGCCGCGCGGGTGCGCTCGGTCAGGCCAAACACCTGCGCGAACAGGCGCGTGTACTCGTGCGGCGAAGCGGGCGGCGCCAGCAGCACCAGCCGCCCGGTGGCCAGGCCCCGGCTGGCCGCGTGCGCTGCGGCGTTGGCCGCCAGCGAATGGGCCACCACGGCGTGGGGCGCCGAGTCCTGCGCGTGCAGGCGGGCGGTGGTGTATTCGATGGCGCGGGCGAACTGCGGCAGGTTGCTCACGCGGCCCCGGCTGCCGCCGTGGGCGGGCAGATCCACCAGCACCGGGCGCAGGCCGCGCGCGGTCAGGGCATCGGCCAGCGGCAGCATCTGGCGCGCATGGCCGCCCCAGCCGTGCAGCAGCAGCACCGTGGGGCCATGCGGCTGGGCCTGGGGCAGGTAGAGCGTGATCTCCGCGTCTTCAAATGCCAGGCGCTCGGTGCGCCAGTGGCCGGGGGGCACGGCAGGGCGGCCGGGTTTGCGCAAGGGCAGCGGCGTGCCAAACAGGCGCGAGGCCACGCGCACAGCCAGCGCGGGCCACAGGCGCTCGGTGGTGCCCAGCGCCAGGCGCAGCAGGCGCATGCCGGGGTGTTCGCCGTAGAA